>JACXTT010000158.1_pt1 | contig 105050 bp, 99 predicted proteins | sample 9270951 | NCBI WGS metagenome assembly JACXTT01 (sample SAMN15532306, study PRJNA645909) | rock metagenome | isolation source: weathered quartz diorite | place: Puerto Rico | collected 2017-06-21 | reverse complement strand
GGGAGAGAGGGGGGGGCGGCAGAATCCCGGAGCAGCACCCTGCCGGCGGGCCCGAAGGTCATGCGCTCGCGCTCCTGCATGCCGGCCCGACCCAGCGCCGCGGTGGACGCTGCGCCCAGCGCGTACAGCGCGCCCAGCACTGCGCAGGCGGACATGGTGCCGGCGCCCACCAGCAGCCCGCCCAGCGCGTAGCCGCCGATGATCGCCACGATGGTGACGATCTCCATGGCCGCATTGGCGCGCAGCAGATCGCGCCCCGCGCTCAGCTCCGGCAGCATGCCGTAGCGCGCCGGCGCGTACGCCGCCGCGCCGCAGCCGATGGCGGCGAACACCAACAGAGGATGGGCGCCGGCCGCCAGCGCCAGCACGCCGATCAGTTTTAGCGTGTTCACTGCCGCCATCAAGCGGCCCTTCGGCCAGCGGTCGGCCCAGCGCCCGGCGAGTGGCGCCAGCAGCACGTAGGAGGCATAGAATCCCACCCGTAGCGCCGGCGTCGCCCACTCCGGCGCCTTTCTCGCTTCCAGCAGCGCGATGGCGACGATCAGCAGGGCATTGTCGGCCAGCGCCGAGAGCAGCTGGGCGGCCAGCACGGCGAGAACAGGTGGCGCATACCAGCGCGCCGACGGTGGAGTGATCACGGCAGCGAATTCACGGCAGCAGGAACTGCGCCCGATAACGGGGCGTCAGGTCGACCAGCCGCATCATGATGGGCAGATCCGCCGTGTGAAAACTGGGGTCGTAGGCGGGCGCGCCCAGCACGCAGGCGCCGCCGCGCAGATAACCCTTGATCAACGGCGGCATGGCGCGCATGGCCAGCCTTGGCGCGGCCGGATCGACGGCGCGCAGCGCCAGCGGCGCATGCGGCGTGACCCGCCAGCGCGGATCGGCCAGGTGGCGTTCCTGCACGCTGTGCCAGACGGCCGCGGCGTAATCTCCGCCGTCGGCCAGGCCCACGCTGGCGCAGCCGGCCATGGTGTCGAACTGGCGCCGCACCATGTAGCGTCCCAGCGCGCTCCACAAAGTAAGAATGACGCCGCCCGAACGCCAGTCGGCGTGCACGCAGGCGCGTCCCAGCTCGATCATGCGCGGGCGCAGGGCGTCCAGCGGAGAGAGGTCGAATTCCTGCTCCGCATACAGCCCGCCCAGCCGGGCCGCGGCGTCCGGCGGCAGCACGCGGTAGGTGCCGACCAGCCGGCGCGCATGCTGGCCTAGCGGATCGACCGCCCACACCAGCAGGTGGTCGCAGTGGGGATCGAAACGGTCGGCATCGAGCCGGCTGGCCTTCGACGCAGCCGGCAGCTGGGCGCCCAGTTCGGCGCCGAACACGGCGAAGCGCAGCGCTTGCGCGGCGCGCACATCCGCCTCGCTGTCGGCCCACGCGCTCTGCAAAGTCCAGTGAACCGGTGCGGGCGCCAGAGCAGTAGCGCGGGAAGGGGCGGTGGTGAGGGTCATGGCGGTCAGTTGGAAGGCGGATAGGCGTCGAGCAGGCGGTTTTGCGCGGCGTTCAGGCGCGCCAGCGCCAGCAGGCCGATGGGCCGGGCGCCGCGCCTGCGGTTGGCGGCGCCGATTTCAAACAATAATCTCTGCTTGGCGAAGATGGTGCGCAGGCCGTCGCGCAAGCCGGTGGCCGGATCCCAGGCCTCGATGGCTTCCGAGCCGGCGCCGTTGACTTCCATGATGGTGAAGCCGCGGCCATCGCGCAGCGCCGCTTCGCTGCTAAAACGCACGTCGAAGCGGCCGAAGTGAAACTCGCCCATGTCGCGGGCGATGGCGTCGACGGCGGCGGTCAGGCGCGGCGTGATCAGGTGACCTCCGTCCAGATACAGGCCGCCGACCCTGGTCGAGCCGATGGTCGACAGCCGCACCGGTTCGCCCGCCGCCGGCACCGCTTTTAAATTTGCCGCGCAGCGGTGGGCGGCGCGCCCCAGCAGGCGCTGGGCGCGCGGACTGGCGCGCATCAGCTGCGCCACCGTGCTGCTGCCATCGCCGCGCACCCGGGGAAAGTGGCGCAGCGCCAAGCCGGTGATGCGTCCTGCGCCGCTCGCCGGATCGCGCGCATAAAAAATCCCCGCTTCGCCTTCATCGGCCAGGTAGCGCTGCAGCACGATCACTTCGCCGTCCGGAAACGCCTGTGCATACGCCAGCAGGGCCGCCGGCGTATCGACCCGCCGCACGCCGTAGCCGCACAGGCCCAGGTCCGGTTTGACGATGACGGGAAAGTGCAGCTGCGCCTCGCGCATGGCGGCGCGCAGGCGCTCGGCGCTGAGCGTCGCGTGGTCGACTCTGAAACCGGCGCTGGTGGCGGTGGCGGCCAGCGCCAGCGGCCCCATTTGCGCCAGGTATTCCAGCTTGCCTTCGCCCACCAGGCCGCCCGCGGTGATGGCGGGATTGGCGGCGCTGGGAACGGTGGCGCCGCCGAAGCGCAGCGATAAATACAGCCACTGGACCACCAGCGGCACGATGATCAGCCACTTCGGCATGCGCTCGAGCGCGCCCATGGGCGGCTCGGCCGGGAAGGCGCCGTGCGACGCCGGCAGCTCGAGGGTGCCGCGGTGGTGATGATCGTCCATGGATGTCGCAAGGTGGAGAGAATGCCGAGAGTAGCAGTGGCAGGCGTGCTGATCAGTTAGCTCGCTAACACTTGCCTGCTTCGACGCTATAAGTAATTTTCCGGTAATGCATTGTGCATACGCTTGCCGCTGCCCGATTTGCGGGCTTTGTGGCATGCTTGATACGAGCTCATCTATCCAGACGCCCCCATGACCACCACTTCACTGTTCCACCTGGCATTTCCCGTCCACGACCTCGAGGCCGCGCGCCGCTTCTATGGCGGCCTGCTCGGCTGCCCTGAAGGCAGGAGTTCGGCCAACTGGATCGATTTCGACTTCTTCGGCCACCAGCTGGTGGCCCACCTGGCGCCGGAAGAATGCGGCCACGTGGCCAGCAGCAGCGTCGACGGCCACCAGGTGCCGGCCCGCCACTTCGGCGCCATCATCGACCGCGCTCAATGGGACGCGCTGGCCGCCCGCCTGCGCGAGGCCGGCATCGATTTTATTATCGAGCCGTACATACGCTTCGCCGGCCTGCCGGGCGAACAGGCGACCATGTTTTTCCTGGACCCGTCGGGCAATGCGCTGGAGTTCAAATCGTTCAAGGATTTGGGCCAGGTGTTCGCCAAGTAAAAACAGGCGCCATCGCTACGGCTGCTCCAGCTAGGGCCGCAACAGCCCGGCGCCGCGGGAGCGCAGGATGGCGGCGGCGCGCTGCATCACCGGCGACACGTAGCCGTTCTTGCGTAGGGTGATGCCGAGCGGACGTTTCATGGTCGTTTGCGGCAGCACCACTTCACGCAAATTCGCTTTCTCCGAGCGTAAATTGAAGCGCGTCACAAAGCCCAGCAGCTGGGTCTTGTCGATGATCGGCAAAATCATGTTGAGCACATTCGATTCGATCTGCACGCGCGGGCGCGGCAAGCCGTTGCGCTCGAAGGTTTGGTCGATGAACTGGCGGCTGGCCACCGTGGTGGCGGGCAGCACCCATTTGTAGTTCAGCAGGTCGGGCAGGGCGTACGGCGCATCGAAGATCCGGTGGTGTTTGCTGGCCATGACCACCACTTCATCCTCGGCGATCGGCTCGGAGACGAGGTAGTCATCCGCTTCGACGATCGGCCCCACCACCAGGTCCAGCTCCCCCTCGCGCAGCGCCGCCAGCACGGCGTCGTTCATGGCCACCATCAGCACCAACTCCACCCCCGGCGCGTCCGCCAGCAGCTCCTCGAACACGCTGGGCAGCAGGTGTTCGGCCAAGGTCGGCACGCAGCCGATGCGGATGGTCCCTTGCAGCCCGTTGGCGTGTTCCTGCATTTCGCGCGCGGTGTCCTCGACCATGATGGCCATCTGCCGGGTGCGCTCCAGCAGCACGGCGCCGGCGGTGGTGAGCCGCATGCCGCGCCCGCTTTTCTCGAACAGCTGCGCGCCGAAGTCCGCCTCCAGGCGGTCGATGCACTTGGTCAGCGCCGGCTGGGTGCGGAACAGCTTTTCGGCGGCCCGCCCCAGGTTGCCCTCGGTGGCGATGACCTCGAAATAGCGCATGTCGCGAAAATCCATGAATCATTCCTGAAAGTTTGCGATTCTTAAAAATAAGTGAATATACATTATAGGCCGCCGTTTCTATACTCGATTCACATTCAAACCACCACCGATCGACGGGCCCTCCGGCCCCGCAGATCGGGGAAACCCGCAGGAGACAGCATGGCCAGGCCGATCTTCGCCCGCGCATCCGCGCGCGGCATCAGCACCCTCCACGCGTCTCCCATCGTCATCGAACAATCACAGGAATTCACCATGAGCCATTCAGCACCGCCCGACGTCATCCGCGACTTTGTCCGCGTCGATGCCGATCTCGTCAAAACCGCCTCGCAGTACCAGGCCTCCATCCTGGCCGACGTCGCCGGCCGCCGCGGCACGCTGTCGAGCCGCATCGCCCCGCTGGCGCCGACCATGCGTATCGCCGGGCCGGCCTTGACCGTCGAAGTGCGCCCCGGCGACAACCTGATGATCCACGCGGCGATGGCGCTGGCCAGGCAGGGCGACGTGCTGGTCATCGACGGCAAGGGCGACGACACCGTGGCCCTGATGGGCGAGATCATGGTGTCCCAGTGCATGGCGATCGGCATCGCCGGCGCCATCATTTACGGCTCGGTGCGCGACACCGAGGCGATCTGCGCGCTGGGCTTTCCCATGTACGCGGTGGGCGCCAATCCGAACGGCCCGACCAAGCTGGTGCCGGGGCGTGTGAACTGGCCGGTGTCGGTGGCCGGCACGGTGGTCAGCCCGGGCGACTTGATCGTCGCCGATGCCGACGGCGTGGTCGCCATCGAGCGCGTCAAAGCCGCCGGGGTGGTGGCGCTGGCGGCCCAGAAGGTGGCCGATGAAACGGCCCGCATCGAAGGCATCCGCAGCGGCGCCCAGCTGCGCCCGGCCTGGCTGGACGACGCCCTGCGCAAGGCCGGCGTGGTGGTGCAGGAGGCGGCGCAATGAGCGCGCATGCAGGTGGCAAGAACGTGATCGTCGTCACCGGCGCCGACCTGGCGCCGCAGGCGGTCGCCATGCTGCACGATTTCGAGCTGGTCTACGCCGGCAAGACGCCCGATGAAGCGCAACTGCTTGCTCTGTGCGAGACAGTGCAGCCGGTGGCGATCATCGCCCGCTACGGCCGTATTTCGGCGGCGGTGATCGCCGCCTGCCCGCGCCTGCGGGTGATCTCGAAGCACGGCACCGGTATCGATACCATCGACAGCGCGGCAGCGGCGGCACGCGGCATCGCCGTCAAGGCGGCGGCCGGCGCCAATGCGGCCGCCGTGGCCGAACACACCTGGGCCCTGATCCTGGCCTGCGCCAAAAATGTCGTCCAGCTCGACCAGCGCATGCACGGCGGGCACTGGGACAAGGCGACCCACAAAAGCCTGGAACTGAAAGGGCGCACCCTGGGCCTGGTCGGCCTGGGCGCGATCGGCCTGCGGGTGGCCGAAGTCGGGCTGGCGCTGGGCATGCGCGTCGTCGCTCACGATCCCTACGCCAAAGCCGCTCCCGCCGGCGTGGCCTTGCAGGACCTGCAAACGGTGATCGCAGCGGCCGATGTCTTATCCTTGCACTGTCCGCTGACCGCCGACAATGCCAACATGATGAACGGGGCCACGCTCGCCACCATGCGCGCCGGCGCCATCCTGGTCAACACCGCCCGCGGCGGCCTGGTCGACGAGGCGGCGCTGGCGGCGGCGCTGCGCAGCGGCCAATTGCGGGCGGCGGGCCTGGACAGTTTTCAGATCGAGCCATATGCCGAAGGCCACCCCTTCAATGCGCTCGGCAACGTGATCCTGTCGCCGCACGTGGGCGGGGTGACCGACGCGGCCTATGTCGGCATGGGCACCGGCGCGGCGCAAAATGTGCTCGATGTGCTCAACCCAGCCCTCGCAGCGTAAAAAAACAAGCGATCAAGCGCTCGACGAAGCGCATCGAATCAATGCAGAACCGGAGACGAACAATGGAATCGACGACAAACCTGGCCGCGCTGGAGCGCCGGACAGTCAAAAAAGTGACGTGGCGGCTGATGCCCTTCCTGATGGTGTGTTACCTGCTGGCCTTCATCGACCGCGGCAATATCGGCATGGCGGCGCTGCAAATGAATCACGATATCGGCATCTCGCCGCAAGTGTTCGGCTTTGCCAGCAGCCTGTTTTTTATTTCGTACTTCTTTTTCGAGGTGCCCAGCAACCTGGCCCTGCAAAAATACGGCGCCCGCAAGTGGATCGCCCGCATCATGATCACCTGGGGCCTGGTGTCGGCCGGCACCGCCCTGGTGACGGGGCAGAATTCGCTGTTCTTCCTGCGCTTTCTGCTGGGCGCCGCCGAAGCGGGCTTTTTTCCCGGCGTGCTGCTCTACATGACCTACTGGATTCCGGCCGCCTACCGCGCCCGCATCGTCGCCATTTTCATGGTGTCGATCCCGATGGCCAGCTTTATCGGCTCGCCCATTTCGGCCATGCTGCTGCAGGCGGACGGGCTGCTGGGCTTGCGCGGCTGGCAGTGGCTGTTCATCCTGGAAGGCCTGCCGACCGTGTTGATGGGCGTGGCCTGCCTGTTTTATCTGACCGACCGGCCGGAGCACGCAAAGTGGCTGAGCACGGATGAGCGTGAATGGCTGTCGCAACGCATGCAGAGCGAACGCAGCGAGAAAAAGCTGGTGGCCCACGTATCGATCTGGAAGCTGTTTCGCAGCAAAGAAGTGATCGGCATGGCCCTGGTCTGCTCGACCGCCTCGGCCGCCGGCACCGTGCTGGGCGTGTGGCAGCCGCAAATGCTCAAATCGTTCGGCCTGACGGTGATGCAGACCGGCCTGCTCAACTCGGTGCCGTATGCCATGGCGGCGGCGCTGATGGTCTGGTGGGGCCGCCACTCGGACCGCAGCAACGAGCGCCGCTGGCACACCGTCATTCCGCTGGGCTTGATCGCCGCCGGCATGCTGTGCACCCTGATCACGACCTCGCTGATCCCCACCGTGGTGCTGCTGTCCTGCGTGCTGATCGGCGCCTATTCCTTCAAGGGACCGTTCTGGGCCTTGAGTTCGAGCTGGCTGGCGTCCGGCTCGGCAGCGGCGGGACTGGCCGGCATCAACGCCGTGTCCAATTTGATCGGCGGCGGCCTGATGGTCAATGCCTACGGCTGGATCAAGGCGGCGACCGGCAGCTACGCGCTGGCCCTGATGCCGATCGCTTGCCTCGCGGTGCTCAGCATCAGCGTGTTGATGGTGTTGAGCCGCGAGGAAGCGCGCGCGGGCCGGGCCACGAACGTCAAGGCCGCCGCATAAAAGCGTCCGCCTGAGCACGGCCCGCCGCGGCGCGGGCCGCTTTCCGATTTTCCACATTCATCTGCGAACGATCCGTTCCCTCGCGGAGGGACCCGTGCGGCCTGCCGCACGGCGCAGCACACCCGTAAAAAATGACAGTAATGGAGACAACACAATGAAACAAGCACTTTGCATGCTGGCGCTCGCCGGCCTGTTCTCGGCCAGCGCCGGCGCGCAGACCAGCGTGGCCGTCTACGGTTCGATCGATGCCGGGCTGCGTTACCAGACGAACGTCAATGCCGACGGCGGCGGCCAGCTCACCATGGGCACCGGCAATTACTATTCGAACCGCCTGGGCTTTCGCGGCGCGGAAGACCTCGGCGGCGGTGTAAAAGCGCGCTTCCAGCTCGAGAGCGGCTTCGTCAGCAAGACCGGCGCGCTCGACAACACGAACAATGTGCTGTTCAACCGCACCGCCTCGGTCGGCATCGGCGGCAACTGGGGCGCGATCGACCTGGGCCGGCAATACACCATTGCCTTTCGCACCGAACTGTTCCTCGACCCCTTCAATCACCACTACACGGGCATCGTGCCGCTGTCGTCCGGCGCCGGCACCACCTTGCCGGCGGCGGCGACCACCGCTGGCCTCGGCGCGTCGTCCTCGTCCGGCGTGCGCTACAACAACGATGTGCAGTACAGCGGCGTGTTCGGCCCGCTCACGGCGCGCGCCGAAGTGGCGCTGGGCGAGATCGCCGGCGACATCAACAAGGGCTCGGCCAAGGCGCTGGGCCTGAGCTACGCCGGCTCAGCGCTGCTGCTGGCTGGCGCCGCCACCCGCAAGGAAACCGCCGCCGGTTTCACCAACCAGGCCTGGGTGGCCGGCGGCGGCTACAAATTCGCCGGCGCCACGTTCAAATTGGGGCAGTCGCGCGAACGGCAATCGACCGCCAGCGCCGGCGACTATCGCAACAAGACCAGCTGGGCGGGCATCAGCTACGCCGTCAGCGCCCCGGTGGAGATCACCTTCGCCACCTACCGCTCGAACTTCGACAGCCTCGCCAGCCACGGCGCGCGCACGCTATATCTGCTGGGCGGCATCTACAGCTTTTCGACGCGCACCAATCTGTATGCCGAGCTGGACTTGAACCGCTACAGCGGCGCCTTGATCCCGGCCAGCAAGCAGACCTCGCAACGGGGCGTGTCGGCGGGTATCAATCACCTGTTCTGAAATTGTATTGTCGAGCCCACCATGCGCTTCGCCGGCCATCAAGCCTTGCGGCGCCGCGCCGCGGCCAGGCCGGCCAGTGCGAGACCGATCAGGCCCAATGAGGCAGGCTCGGGAATCGCATTGACCCGCACCACGGCCGAGGTCATGCCGACCACGCTGCCGGTGATGGCATTCACCGCTTGCAGCATCACCGTGTACTGGCCGACCTGGCGCGGGTCGAAGCTGTAGCCGCCCAGTAACTCGTTGGTGAAGGATCCCACGTTGAGGGTGCCCTGCGAGTTGGCGCTCAGATAGAAGGTCTTGAAGCTTTCATTGGCCGTCGGGTCCACGTCGAACAGCAATTTGTAGCTGTACAGGTTGCTGCCGAGGGCGCCGCCGATGTAGTAACCCAAGTCCCATTTCGCCCACTGGTCGATGAAGGAGACCACGCTGGAGTTATCGGCGCCGACCGCTGCCGTGAAGACGCCGTGGCCGTCGTTGCGCACTGCCGGCATCTGCGCATTGCCGGGCAATACCGTCAGGCCAAGGGTAATGGTGTTGTGGGTCGACTGGCCAAACAGGTTTTTACCGGTGAAGGTGTCGATCGCCACGGCACTGTTGGCGCCGGCGCCGACGCCGAAATTGGCCCCGGCGAGGGTGCCGAAACTGTCGTAGGTCGGGGCCAGGCTGGCCGACGCATTCATCGAAGCCAGTGCGATACCGGCGGAAAACAGCAATTTGCTCGTGATTTTCATGACATCCCTTCGTGGCTGGCATCTGCCAGTGCGCTGCCTGACCACCCGTCGGGATGCGTGTGTATCGCGCAGCATTAGCGAAGTAGCAATTATCGGGCCAGTGTTTAGCTAAAAATAATTATTGCTTTTAAAATCATCAAGTTGTCTATATTTAATTATTGTTTCGTTGCGGCAGGTGGGCGACCTGCCGCACCAGGTGTAAATTTTTTCGACACGTTTTCCGCCTGCCCGTGAGCTGGGTCGCGATCCAGCTCACGGGCAGGCGCAGCCGGCGTCAACCACCTGTCTGAAGCGGCGTACCCGCCCGCAGCGCCTTGATGCGCGCCATGGCATTGGTCTGCTCCTTGTCCACCGCCACCGCCTTTTCATACGCCGCAATCGCCAGCGCCGTTTCGCCGAGCGCCTCGTAGGCTTCTCCCTGGCTGTCGAAGGCATTGCCGTATTTCGGTTCGATGTAGGCGGCCAGCTTGAACAGTTCGACGGCGCCGCCTGGATTTTTGGCGCGCAGCAGCTGGTAGCCCAGCACGTTCAGGTTCAGCGGGCTCAGCTTGAAATCGGCCGATTCGGCGGACATCCGCGTGTAGATGGCTTGCCCATCCTTGAAGCCGCCGCTGGCGAACGCGCGCAGGAAGTCGCCTTCGCCGAACGCGGTGGCGCTGGCGGGATGGTAGTCCATGGTCATGGTGTGCGGGCCGATGCCATGTCTGGCGGGCGCCTCGCGCAGGAAAGCCAGCGCTTTCGGATCGTCCTTCAGATAGGCATCGAGGAATTCGCGCACGTACAGGGCGCCGCTGCGGTAGGCCTGCAGCACGTCGGCGCGCTGGTAATCGCCAAACGACTGGTCGCCGGCGAAACGCAGGCCGGTGGCGCTGAAGTGGCCGTGCATCATTGGCGGCATGGTGGCGATGTAGACGTCGGAATACTTCATGCTGTTCAAATAGCTGGGACCCTGCTTGTCGTCGCGGGCCAGTTCTTCCATGCTGCGCGGGTGCGCGGCCAGGAACAGCATCGGCACGGCGGTGCGCGCCGGGCGCACGTAGCTGGCCGCGCTCCACACTTTCGGGTGGTAGCGGATCGAGCCGTCCAGGCTGACCAGCGCCTTGATGCGGCTCGAGCGCGCGGAGGCGAACACATTGGCCATGCCGCCCCAGCTGAAGCCGGCCGCCGCCACTTTCGTCATATCGGCCTGCGGCAGGGTCTGCGCATAGTTGACGAGAAAAGCGATGTCGGCGGCCTGCGCTTCGATACCCTCGATATCGTCGCTCATCATCGGCGAGCGCGCACCGGTGCTGGGACTGGCGATCACCACGTAGCCGTGGCTGGCCAGGTACTCGCACAAGTCCAGATTTTCATAGGCGCTCGAAGCGAAGCTGGGGGCGTAGATCACCACCGGATAGCGACCCTCGGCCGGGGCGGCGCCCCGCAGCGCCAGCGTCTTCGCCGCATATTCGGCCTTTTGCGCGCCACCCAGCCATGCCGCCCGCTGTTTTGCCAGCGCGGCCGCGGGCACGCTGAAATCGAGATCGGCCAAGCTATCCTGGCGGTAGTCGGCGACCGTCATCGGCGTGCCGCCGTCCCGCTTGGCCGGATACCAGACCAGGGTTTGAATCGGCCGCGCCGCTGGCGCGCTACCGGTCTTGCCGAAAGCATCGACCTGCGGCTCGAGCACGCGGCTGTAGTCGTACTGCTGGACCACGCGCAGGCCGACAGCGTGCGGGCCGGCCTCGGGAACGATGTCGGTGGGTGCCGCCGCATTGGCGGCGCTGCAGATCGCAACAAGGAGAAGAAGGGCAGGCAGGCGCATCGTGGGTTTCCTGGTTTGTTATGGTGATTCAAGATAACATTGAGGAATTGCCAACCGATGCCCAGTGCGACCGGCTGCATAAATCATGGGCTGAACTGCGGTTTGCGCCGCCCGCCTGCCGCGCTACTGGCCGATGATCTGCGCCAGCGACAGCGGCGTCGCGCTCAGCGGTTTGAGGCCTGTTTTGTCGCGCATCGCCGCGAACCGCTCCGACCAGATGCCGATCGCATCGGCCTGGGCGGCAGTTTCGGCGGCGATCAGCAACTGCACGTAGCTGGCGTACGCTGGCGCCTCAATCAGCCGCCGCGACGGCATGCCGGCAGGGTTGCCGACGCGCTCCTGGCGTCCGAGCGCCCTGGCATAGCCGGCGTTGAATGAAGCTTGCAGCAGCGCAGTGGGATCGGCAGGGTCGAGCATCGTCAGCGCCGGGTAAATGCCGCGCCTGACCAGCAGCACGTTCAGGTACTCGTCGCCATCGACCGCCAAGCCATACACGATGGGCATTGCCGATTTTTCACCGATAACCGAGACGGGCACCAGGGTGGCGTCGGGGTGCCGCTGTTTCCATTCCGCCATGATCGCCGCCTGGTCTTGGTCGGAGGCGCCGGCAGGAACAACGCCGCGCTTGAACATGAAATATTCGAAATGCTCGCCGCGCCGGGCACCGCTGGCACCTTGAAATTCCGCCTCCTTGAACGGGAATGCTTCCTGGGCAAAACTGCAGCTGCACAGTAGCGCGAACAGCAAACTGGTAATCGGTCTGAACATGGGTGATACGCTCCCGAGGTCGTTGAAGTGGTGGCGGCGTGACGATGCAGTGTAGGATGAGTTTTGATTAAATGGCAAGCGCGTCGCGCACCCGGCCGGCGCGCCGGTATGGACAATTTCATACAATTCGTCCTGGCGCGCTGCGCTACACTCGATGCGGGGCGATTGCGCCCCGAACAACTCTGGGTGAATAAAACTGATGAAAATTTTTACGGTGGCGGTGCTGGCTTCGATGACCTTGGCGACGGGTTGCGCTTCGCAAAGCGAGCCCATTCACATCAACCAGGATGTCAGTTTCGACGATGCGCCCACCGGCACCCTGATCAAGCGCCGGCCCGTTAAGGATGCCAACGGCAATATCGTCAAGGCCGAGAACCGGATGTCGACCGATCCCACGGTGATCGGTACGTTCGACACCAAGTAAGCAGGCGTGACCGCCCGTCACTGTTGACGGTGCGCTCGCGTGCTCATGGCAGCGATGATATCGGCCGTGTTGTTCACTTGGGCATATTCGCCGTCCAGGTTGGCCAAAGCCATCAAGTGCACCGTATCCGCGCTGCGCAGCGTGCCGCCGAAATCCATCTTCTCGAAAGCGAACGTGGCGTCGGCCACAACGGTCGTGGAAAACCCCAGGTTGCCGGCGCTGCGTGCGCTCGCTTCCACCGAGTTGTTGGTGCTGACGCCGGCGATGACGACCCGGCGAATTCCCCGCGCATGCAGCCAGCGCTCCAATCCCGTGTTGATAAACGCATCCGGCACATTTTTTTCGACGACGTGCTCGTGCGCTAACGGTATAAACCGTTCCTGAAACGCGGCGCCTTTCTGGCCGGGCGCAAACACCGAGTCGGCTGAACGGCTGATATGGCGCACGCACACCACCGGCTGATGGGCAGCGCGCCACGCCGCCAGCAGCCGGGCGATATTGTCCTCGGCCGCCGGATTATTGCGAGGCGGCAGCGTTGGGCTGGCCATGGCCAGCTGCATGTCGATGATGATCAGTGCGGTTTGTTCGGACATTCGGCGTTTATCAGGAAAATGTTGAAGGCCTGGCCATGTGGATATGTGCCAGCGAGGGTGTAGTGCCGGTTTCCCGATTCAGGAGCATACGCAAATCGAGCAAGAGGCGTCCAGTCCCACCTTGGCGCCCGTGGAATCCTTTAGAGAAGCCGGACCAACGGTTCGACATTGGAAATAACGTTCAGGCATGCGTTCGAACTTGCAATAAACCACTCCCGGTATGCGCCGACCGCCCCGGTCGTGTTCAGCATGCCGTTCATTGTTTCCTGCTCGGCCCAGCCACCGCTTTTGATTTCGAAAACCACGTAGTTCGCGGTGTCAAACGCTCCACTTGCCCAGTACGGAAGCAAATCGCCTTCGTCGAGGCACCGAAAGCCCCGCTGCGCCGTGAAGACGATCTCGACGAATCGGTCATCTCCTTGAGCGTCTTCGCCCAGGTGTAAGACCGCGCGCAAGCCCGCAAACCCGACTGACAACTCGCAAAGATCTGAATTGTTCAGCCCGGTAAGTCGGGGGCCAAAGGTCGCGACAATGTGCTGTGGCTGCATCCATGTTCTCCATTGTTTTGCTGTCGAACCGCGCCTATACACCGGGTACGGCGCACACCTTCCTTGCGGCCGGTTTGCGTTTGACTCGGCGCAGAGTGTCGGAGCAGTTTACAGTTTTACACGCCGTGCGCGCCTATCGTCACTGCTTCACCAGCTCGACCCGGCGGTTTTTCTCCCGCCCCGTTTCCGCATCGTTCGACGCCACCGGGGCATACGATCCGACCCCCTTCGCGCTGAGCCGCCTGGCGTCGATCTTGTAGTCGGCAACGAGCGCCTTCACCACCGCTTCGGCGCGTTTCTGCGACAGCTCCATGTTGTGCGCGGCGGCGCCCTGGTTGTCGGTGTGGCCGACGATGTGGACCATCAGGCTTTTATCCTGCTGCAGCAGCTTGGCCATTTCGGCCAGCGTGCCGGTCGATTGCGGCTTCACCGCCGTCTTGTCGGTGTCGAAATACACCCCGTACACGGCCACTTTACCGTCCGCGGCGATGCTGCGCGCCATGTCGCTGGCGTTCAGCGAGGCCACCACTTTGCCGGTCTCCATCGGTTTGCCTTCGACGATCTGCAGCGAGATCCCGCCCAGGTCGCCGCGCAGCGGTGCGGCCACCAGCACGGCGACATGCACCGGGCTTCCGTCGCGCTGGGTTCCTTTGGCCACGAGGTAGCGCGGTTCGTTCAGGCCGGAATTGAAGGCATTGTGGAAATCGGAGCCATCCATGAAGCCGTCGCGCAACAAGTAGCTGCTGGCGTAATAGGGCCGCAACTTGCCGCAGGCATCGCTTTCGCAGCTGTACACCACCGTCATGCCCGCTTTCGCGAGCGCCGCCTGGTAATTGCGAAATACCTCCAGGCCGGAGCGGTCCTTGGCGTACACATAGGCGATGCGTGTGTATTTGCCTTCCGGCTTGAGCAGATTATCGACCAGCAGCGTGTTGTCCTTGAAGTACGGCTTGCTCGCGGGCAGTTCTGCCTGGTCGAATTGGGTCACCTTGTAGCCGACCATTTTCGCCCCGTCGAAGCGCGACAGCAGTGGGTGATCCTTGCCGCCTTTGACTTCGCGAAAATTCAATTCGGCGAGGGCGGCGTGGCAGACGACGGCGCAGCAGAAAAAAGCGAGCACGGGATGAATGCGCATGGCGATCCTGGACGGGTTGAGGGCGTCATTGATTGTAATCGCAATAATGCATAATTTGCAATTTGGTAGGACGAATGGCGCCGCAGCCGGCGCCGCGCGCTATGCGTGGCCGATTCACCGATATCCTGGGGGAGGCAGCGGTTTGCGTGCCCGTGCGGCGCGTTTCAGCGCCGGGTTTCAATCAAGCCGCCAGACATACTGCATCATCATCCAGGCAGGCGCCGGTTTGCCGTTCTTGATGCCCGCCACGAACCGGCATTGTTTGACCGCATCGATGGTCGCCTGGTCCAGCAGCGGGTGGCCGGTCGACTTGACGACGACAGCTTCGCTGACCTGACCGTCCGCGGCAATCAAAAATCTGAACGACACGACGCCCACGTGTTCCTGCTTCAGCGATTCCATCGGCCACACCGGTTTGGCGCACGTTTTGAAGTCGGCGACCGCGGCGCGGTCGGGCGCTTGCGCGGGCGCTTCGTCGGCCATCGCGTTGCGAAATAAAATCAGCGATAAACAGCTGGCGAATACGGTTTGAAAGAACATGTCATTTTTTTTATGTGATTGCAGCGGCCGGTCTACGTGCGAGATATTGTGGCGACGCTGCCTGTTTGCTGGCGCTTGGGCGATGTTCGCGATGAAATTTTAATGACTGGCCTTCGCCTCCTTCTCGCTGGTCATCGAGGCGGCGCGACGCCCTTGCGGAAGTTTCATGGGTTGGTCAGGTGGACGCACCTCATGCCTGTTTAAGCTTGACCTTGTGATCCTTCGGCGCGATGGAGCGGGGCAATTGCTGCAAACGATGTTTCAAGCGGGAAGAAGGTCGGCACCGCACCATCCGCAACCCGCGAGCTTGCTTGCTGCCATTCCATGTCGGAGCGTGCCTTCACTTGCGCGAATATTGCTGGGTCGGTTTGTTTGAGAGCCATTTCAAGCCGTTCCATATGACGGCGCAGGCGGGCCGCTTCCAGCTGCGTCTCTGCCAGTTGTTGGCGCGTGCGGCGAAATTGTCGAATGGCCATCGCCACCACGAAGGCGAGCAGCAGGTAGACCGTGGAGGTGAGAAATTGGCTCATCATCTGATCCTACATCGAGGCTGTTATTTGTGCAATTACTGCCTTTTGGCGCATGCCCGGCGGCGCCTCCAGGGGAAGCAAATTAAAGAATTCTTTAATATTGTGGAGATGAATTAAAGGATTCATTAACTGCACACAAATTTTGTGCCATGCATTCAACTTTCGCTCGGTCTGCCGCTGGTCTGGTAAAACACAGGAATGGTCTCACCACGGAAAAAATGCTCGCTGTCTTGCTGCTGGACGACAGCATTTGCAGGGTAGGTGATCACCAAGTTCGGTCCCGGCATCCAAGCCAATGTAACCTCGTCATACGCACAAACGGCGACGAAGACGCTGCCGCCGCCGCGCGATCCATCGACCAGCCGCTCGATACAAACTTGCATGAAGGCCGCGCCTGGCACGCCGAACGCGACCGCTTTCCCGCGCCCATCAGGCGCCGCTGCCTCATGGCGTGGCACCGGTTCGAACTGCTTGAGTTGGCGGGGTTTGCGCGCTTTGGGCTGTGCGCCAAGCAGCTTGTTGCGCAGCTTCATCAGCATGGCGGATCGTCGCTCCCGCTGCTCGCCCGACCAGCGGCCGAGGCCGGCGCCATCGTCGATGATCGCCACCGCCCGGTCCTTGATCTCTGGCTGAAGACAGCCGTACTCGCTCTGCGTCGCTGCGAGCGCCAGCCAAAACGTCGGCCCGTCGTCGACGTCGTCGATTTCCAAGGTCCACCGACTCAGGAGCATGACCGATGCTTCCTCGACCGTGTGTCCTTGCCGGAGCAGACGCAAGAATTCGTCACGCACGTCCTGCGCCGTGTCGTCCTGAAAAAGGCCAACGCCGTGGGTTCCCATCGCTTGCCTTATCCAGTTGATCAGGTTTGAAGTGTTCGCTACTGTCTTCGTCGCAAAAACGGCGATGGCAGTCGCATGGCCGCACCGTTGTGCTCGAGCAGTGTATGCTCCGGGTAAGGCGCAATGCAAGGAGCTCAATGGAGTTGCCAAACGAAAAAGCCCCCAAATCATCGCTGACCTGGGGGCTTTTTCTTGAATCTTGGTGGTGATAGGTGGACTTGAACCACCGACCCCAGCATTATGAATGCTGTGCTCTAACCAACTGAGCTATATCACCTGACAGCCGAGCATTATCCAGATTTTCGGGGGGTGTGTCAAGGAACTGGCAAAAACTCTTGAAACGACACCCGCACGATTATTGAACACGGGCGGCCAGCGCCGCCTCGATGCGCGCCAACATGGCCGGCGCCGGGTCGTCCCTGACGCAATCGAACACAATGCGTTCCGGCATGGCGCGCAGCCAGGTCAGCTGGCGCTTGGCCAGCTGGCGGGTGGCGATGATGCCGGTTTCGCGCAGGGTGGCGCGGTCGATGGTGCCGTCGAGGTAGTCCCAGGCCTGGCGGTAGCCGACGCAGCGCATCGATGGCAGGTTGGGCTGCAGGTCGCCGCGGGCGCGCAAGGTCGCTACTTCGGCCACCAGGCCGGTGTCGTCGCGGCGGCCCAGCATTTGCTCGAAGCGGCTGGCGATGCGCGCGTGCAGGACGGCGCGGTCGGAGGGTTCGAGGGCCAGCGGCAGCAGGTCGAATGGCAGATCGAGCTTGCCGCGGCCGGACAGCAGCGACGACATCGGCTTGCCGCTCAGCTGATAGATCTCCAGGGCGCGGTTGATGCGCTGGGCGTCGTTGGGGGCCAGGCGCTCTGCGGTGATGGGGTCGACCGCGCGCAGCCGCTCGTGCAGGGCGGGCCAGCCGAGGCGGGCGGCGTCTTCTTCCAGCTGGGCGCGCACGGCGGCATCGGCGGTGGGCAGATCGTCCAAGCCCTCGTTGAGGCCCTTGAAATACATCATGGTGCCGCCGACCAGCAGGGGCAGCTTGCCGCGTGCGCCGATCTCGGCGACCAGGCGCAGGGTGTCGGTCCGGAACTGGGCGACCGAATATGCGTCGAGCGGGTCGATGATGTCGATCAGGTGGTGCGGCACAGCGGCCAGTTCTTCGGCGCTGGGCTTGGCGGTGCCGATGTCCATGCCGCGGTAGACCAGGGCCGAATCGACCGAGATGATTTCAATGGGGATGGTGCGAGCGATGCTCAGCGCGGCGGCGGTTTTGCCGGACGCCGTCGGGCCCATGATGGCCACTGCCAGGGGCTTCATGCGCTTGCCTCCCGGCTGCCCAGCATGAACACGGATGCAAAAATCGACAGTCCCAGCGCCGCGGCGACCAGGCCCAGCGGACGCAGAGTGCCGTCGAAGGTGGCGCCGACCACGCTGCCGACCACAAAAGCCACCGCCATCGTCACCGCGCCCATCAAACCGGCGGCGGTGCCGGCCTGCTGCGGAAAAGGCGTGACGGAGCCGGATTGGGCGACCGGAAAATTGATGCCGTGGGCGAGCATGGTGGCGAACATGGCAGCCACCACCAGCGACCAGTGGATGGCGCCGGCGCCGATCGCCGCCAGGAACAGGCCACCGGCGGCCAGCGATCCGGCCGCGCCGATTCTCTGCACCTTGATCTGGCCGAAGCGGCCCAGCATGCGCCGGCACAGCAGGGTGCCGGCCAGGTAGCCGGAGACGCCGAAAGCGAAGCAGTAGCCGAACCAGGCGGTCGGCACCTCCAGCACGCGGATCAAGACCAGAGAAGAGCCGGATATAAAAGCGAATATCGAGCCGTAGGACAGGGCGCCCGGCAAGGCGTTGGCCCAGAAGGCGCGCGTGCCCAGCACGGTTTTAAAATTTTCCAGCAGGCCGGCCAGTTCGGTGGCGCGGGGGTTTTTGTAGGCGTTGGTTTCGGGCAGGCGCAGCAGCACCGCCAGCAGAAGGCCCACGCCCAGCACGGCGTGGGCGACAAAGGCCGCGCGCCAGCCGAAGGTGACCTGCAAATACGAGCCGGCGATGGGTCCGAGCAGGGGCGCCAGCGACAGCCAGCTGGAGGCGCGGGCGATCACGCGGGCGCTGTCGGCGGGCGCGTAGGCGTCGCGCACGATGGCGCGGGCGATGATGATGGCCGAGCAGCAGCCCAGCGCCTGCAAAAAGCGCGCGCCGATCAACAGGCCGATGCCGGGCGATCCCGCGCACAGCAGGCTGGCGATGACATACAAAGCCAGTCCCACGATCAGCACGGGGCGGCGGCCGTAGCGGTCCGACAGGGGGCCGATGATCAATTGGGCGCCGCCGAAACCGGCCACGAACAGGGAAAGTGTCAGCTGCACGGTGGACGCCGGCACCGCAAAGGCGGTGGCGAGGCTGGGCAGCGAAGCGAGATACAGATCGGTCGACAGCGGCTGGATCATCAGGAAGCCGATGATCAACAACAGGATGGGAGACTGCGCGTAGGCGGCGATCGGCTGGATGTGCGTGGTGGTCGTCTGCTGCATCACTGACCGCGCAAAAACAGTTTATCGAGCGCGGAAATCTCCAGCTGCACCCAGGTCGGGCGGCCGTGGTTGCACTGGTCGGCGCGTTCGGTCGCTTCCATCTGGCGCAGCAGGGCGTTCATCTCCGGCACCGACAGCATGCGGTTGGCGCGCACGGCGGTGTGGCAGGCCAGGGTGCCGAGCAACTCGTTCCTGCGTTCGATCAGCACGCGCGAGCCGCCGTATTCGCGGACGTCGCGCAGCACATCGCGCGCCAGGGTTTGCGCATCGGCGCCTTTCAGCAGCACCGGCACCGAGCGCACCGCCAGCGTGGTGGGCGACAGGGCGGCGATATCGAAGCCCAGCGATTTCAATGTGGCCGCATGCTCCTGCGCGGTGCCGACCTCGATGGCGTCGGCATAGAAGGTGACGGGGATGAGCAGCGACTGCACCTGCATGTCCTGGCCGTCGACCTGGGCGTCCAGCGCGTTTTTCAGCTGCTCGTACAAGATGCGTTCATGGGCGGCGTGCATGTCGACCAGCACCATGCCCTTGGCGTTTTGCGCGAGCACGTAGATGCCGTGCAGCTGGGCCAGGGCGAAGCCGAGCGGGTAGTCGTCGTTCGACATGGTCGATGCCGGCGCCGTGTAGGGGATCACCGGCGCCGACATCGCGTTGCTGTAGTCGGTTTTTGGAGCGGCTTCGCCCGCGCTGAACAGGGCGCCGTAGGCATCGGTGGCCTGCGTCACGCCCGGCTGGTAGCGCTGGCCCGGATACGGCGACGGCGAGAAGGTATTTGATAATTGCGGACCGAACGAAGTCTGCTCGTGTTCTCTTCTCCAGCTGCTGGCGACGGCGCCGCCCACGTCGGCCGCCGGCAGGGGAGAAGGCACGCTGCCGTGCGAGGTCGCCGAGGTTTGCGCCAGCGCGCGCTGCACCGCGTGAAAGACGAACTGGTGGACCGCGCGGCTGTCGCGAAAGCGCACTTCGATTTTGGAGGGGTGCACGTTGACGTCGACCAGCGCCGGATCGAGGTCCAGCGCCAGCACGTAGGACGGAAAGCGGTCGCCGTGCAGCACGTCCTGGTAGGCGGCGCGCACCGCGTGCATCAACAGCTTGTCGCGGACAAAACGGCCGTTCACGTAAAAGAACTGGCCGTCGGCGCGCGCTTTGGAGGCGGTCGGCAAGCCGGCGAAACCATGCAGGCGCAGGGGGCCGGCTGCTTCATCGAGCGGCAAGCGCGCCTCGGCGAACTCGCTGCCGAGGATGTGGGCACTTCTCTTGTCGATCGGTCCCACTTTCCAGTGGTCGATGGTGCGGCCGTTGTGCGACAAACTGAAAGCGACATCGGGCCGCGCCAGCGCGATGCGGCGCACCACTTCGGCACAGTGGCCGTATTCGGTCTGCTCCGACTTCAAAAATTTACGGCGCGCCGGCGTATTGAAATATAGGTCCTGCACGTCGATGGTGGTGCCGTGCGGGCCGGACGAGGGAGAAACGGTGCCCAGGTGCGAGCCGACCAGCTCCCAGGCATGCGGGGCATCGATGGTGCGCGAGGTAACAGTGACCGCGGCCACAGAGGCGATCGACGCCAGCGCTTCGCCCCGAAAGCCCAGGGTGCCGACGTTTTCCAGGTCGTGCAATGAAGCGATTTTCGAAGTGGCGTGGCGCGCCAGGGCCAGCGGCAACTGCTCGGGCGCGATGCCGCGGCCGTTGTCGGTGATGGCTATTCTCTTCACGCCGCCTTCTTCCAGGCGCACGGTGATGGCCGTGGCGCCCGCGTCGAGAGCGTTTTCCAGCAGTTCTTTCACCACGGCGGAAGGACGCTCGACCACCTCGCCGGCGGCGATTTGCGAGATGAGCTGGTCGGGCAGGGCCTGGATCGGGCGCGGCAGGGAAGAGGCAGGAGAGAGGACGGCGTTCATGGGGCGATTATAACTTGCGCCCGAACAGGGTCTGCCGCTCCAGTTACGGTAAAGGGGCCAAAAAAATCGTTCTCCGAGGCGCCGGTCGAGTCGAATCGGGGCGGCGTTAGCTGACAAATCGTCTGGCTCTGCCAGCAATGGCATTCCGTTAGCGTGACTGCATGGACAAGCTGGGGTCAGGCTCGCAGAGCCAGACCTCGATTCTAGCGACGCCTGCAGCAGGGGGGACCGGCCTTGCAGGCCTGTCCCCAGCTTGCAATAGCCGGCAGCGCACGCGGCTTAACTTAACGCCATTACTGGCTCTGCCTGTGATTTGTGCCTGACTGGCCTTGCGCTTGTGAGCTGGTCGCCTTGGGTGTTCCGATTAGTCCGCACAAAAGTAGGGGTTCACTTTTGTGCGATCTCCCGCACTGGTATCGGCGCGTTGCACAGGTCGATGTAGCCGGCGGCGACTTTCGTCCATGGGCCGCCGCGGTTACGCTGGGCCTCTACCGCTTTCTGGTAGGTGGCGCTATCGGTGCGCATGACTTCCAGGTGGCTGCGCGCCGCTTCCGGTACATCGGCCGCCAATTTGACGGAGGCGATCGGCACGTTCTGCTCCGCCTTCTCGAAAAAGCCCATCGGTCCGGGGCCGCGCGGTACCGTCGACAGCAGCGGCATGCCGGCCACCACGCGGCCGACCACGGTGATGTTGCGGTCGAGGTGGCGGGGGCCGTGGCCGATCACGGCATATAAAGCGCTGCCGTTGCCGCTGTCGGCACCATTGTCGCGGCCGACGCCGACCATGCCGTAGCAGTGGGCCAGCCAGGCTTGCCTGGTTTTCGGGTCGCGCGCGGACGGCATGCCGTTCGAGTGGCCCACCTGCGGCGCGTAGCCGTCGCGGTCCATCAAGCGGGTGAAGTGGGTGTCCTGCGCCATCGGGATGGTGAATTCGCCCGGCAGGGTGGCTTTTGCCGTACCCATCGACTTCGGCGTTTTTTCATCCGCATCGCCCCATTGCGTCACCCAGTTGTCCTGCGAGCGGATCACTGCTAAACCGTCGAAGTATTTTTCGCGCACCAGGGTGCGGATGTTTTCCACGTGGCGCGGGGCGAAGGCGGGCGCCAGCTCGATCACCACGCGGCCGCCCGGCAGCTCCATATACAAGGTGTTGGCGGGGTCGAGCGGGCGCCAGTCGGCGGCACTGGACGATTTGATCACGTCGGCCAGGGTCGGTTTCGGGGCCAGCTCGGCGGCATGGGCGGCGGTCAGCAGCGGCAGCAGCATGGCGAAAGTGATGGTTGGGAACAGGCGGACAGGGATCATGCGGGTCTCCATTTGTTTATCGGATTGTAATGCGCGCGCCGCCCGCTTTGCGATAAAACATCGATCTGTCAGGAAATGTTGATGTCACAAAAAAATCTTGGTAAAGCTGAGGCTGGCGGTCAATACAGCGCCAAACGGGATGGTATGATGCGCGGCTACCTTTTAGGATGACTATGGATCTGATGCAATTTTTCGACATGATTCTGCATGTCGATAAAACCTTGGGCATGTTGCTGGCCCAGTATGGTGTGTATGTCTACGCGGTTTTGTTTGCCATCATTTTCTGTGAGACGGGCCTGGTGGTCCTGTTCTTTTTCCCGGGCGACACCCTGCTGTTCATCGCCGGCGCCTTTTGCGCCACCGGGCAGATGAGTTATCCCTTGCTGCTGGCATTGCTGATCACGGCGGCCGTCACCGGCAACACCCTGAATTACTATATTGGCAGCCTGATCGGGCATCGCGTGTTCACCCACGATTACCGCTGGCTGAACAAGGACGCCATGCGCCGCACCCATGAATTTTTTGAAAAGCACGGCGGCAAGACCATCATCCTGGCCCGCTTCGTGCCGGTGGTACGCACCTTCGCGCCCTTCGTTGCCGGGGTGTCCGACATGACCCACACCCGTTTCCAGCTCTACAACATCACCGGCGCCGTGCTGTGGGTGGTGTCGCTGGTGACCGCCGGCTATTTCTTCGGCAATATCCCGATGGTGCGTGATCATTTGACCACCATCGTGCTGATCGGCGTGGCCGTGGCCGTGGTGCCGGTAGCCCTGGGCGGCTTGTGGAAAGTGATCGGAAAGATGCGCCGCCGTAGTTAATCCGTACTACGCCGCGGCAAAAAGTTTCCGTACGGCTCAAGTTTTAGCCCCAAGGCGCCGATATCCAGAGAGTAAAGCGACTCTCTGGAACCCCCGATGCGTACCCTGATTTCCCTGCTCGTTTGTGCCCTCGCCGCCGGCGCCGCGCAAGCGAACGATCCACCCGCCGCCGCTCATGGCGCGGCCTCCGCCGCCAGCGCCAAGGCCGAGATGCCCAAGGGCGAGCTGGCCAAGGCTGCCGAAGCGGCCAAGGCCGACGCAGCCAAAGCTGAACCTGGCAAAACCGATGCCAAGCCCGCCGCCAAAACCGCTCCCGTTGTCATCCAGCCCACCGCCGCCGCCCAGCTGGCCGCCCAGCGCCTGAAGGAAGAAGAGTCGGAAGCGGAGCTGTCGGCAAAAATCGCCACCCGCCTGGCCGCCATGCGCGCCAACCAGGCCGCCCGCGCCGCCGCAGCGGCCAAAGCGAAAAAGGCCGCCGAGCTGCAGAAGCAGCGCGAGCAAGCCGCCGCCCTCGCCATGGTGACCACCGCCGCCACCGCCGGCGCCGTCGGCGCGCCCGGCAGTCCCGTGTTTGCCAATTCCACCACCTGGTCCTACGACGGCGACACCGGCCCCGCCAACTGGGGCAAGATCAACTCGAACTGGGCCAAGTGCGGCACCGGCACGCGCCAGTCGCCGATCGATCTGCGCGACGGCATGAAGGTCGACCTGGAGCAGATCGCCTTCGATTACCGCTCCTCCGGTTTCAACGTTATCGACAATGGCCACACCATCCAGGTCGGCGTCGGCCTTGGCAATTACATCACGGTGCAGAACCGCACCTACGAGCTGCAGCAGTTCCACTTTCACCGCCCGTCCGAAGAAAAGATCAACGGCCGCGGCACCGAGATGGTGGTGCACCTGGTGCACAAGGATGGCGAGGGGAATGTCGCCATCATCGCCGTGCTGCTCGAACGCGGGGCTGCCAACAGCATGATCCAGACCGTGTGGAACAATCTGCCGCTGGAGAAGCACCAGACTGTCAGCCCGGTGGTGGCGCTGGACGTCAACGACATCCTGCCGAAAAAGCGCGAGTATTTTACGTTCATGGGATCGATGAACGAGCCGCCGTGTACCGAAGGCGTGCTGTGGCTGGTGATGAAGCAGCCGATGCCGGCATCGCCGGCGCAGATGGCGCTGTTCAGCCGGCTGTATCCACTCAATGCGCGGCCGATTCAGCCGGGTGGCGGGCGGGTGATCAAGGAGTCGAATTAGCCGGCGGCGGGCTTAGCAGGGGGACTGGCACTTGATGCCTGTCCCATTCTTTGAGCAGAAGCGCAGTTTGCCTCAAATCGAAAATGGGGACAGGCATCGAGTGCCAGTCCCCGCTCGCTGCGCTCTGTTAGTTTTCGACGATGCGTAAGACGTTCTGCCCGCGCCACGTGGCACCAGCGCCGAGCGTCACCGGCGCAATCACCGCCGGCTCGATGCAAACAAAGCGCCGGTATTCATCCGGCCCCATATCGGCCATCGAAGCGCTGGCCGCCTGGCCCGGATTCCACACCACCGCATCGGTGAACCCCGTCTGCGTCGAGTGCACCGTGCGTGCGCCGTCGTGCAGGGCGATGTCGCCGACCTCGCCATAAATCGCATCGAGCGCCTCGCCGATGGACAAGCTATCGGCCTGCACCCCATCGATGCGCACTTCTGAAACGTCGGCCACCCGGTGATAGGTATGCAGCGCTGCCGAAAATTCGAAGGCGGATGCGCCGGGATTGTCGACATCCAGCGTCATCGCCAGCTGCGAACCCTGCACATCGAAACGCAGGCGCAAGCCGAACGCATGCGGCCATTCCGCCGCCCGCGCCGGTGTCAGATCGGCAGGGCCCAGCGCAAACACGGCAAAGCCGTCGCCGCTGTCGATCATGGTCCAGGTGCTCATGCGCGCAAACCCGTGCCGCATGATGGGACCGCGCTCGTTAAACTGGGGGAAGATCACCGGCACGCCGCCGCGGATGGCGCGGCTGCCGTCCAGCGAGGAGCGGGTCGAGCAAAACAGCTGCTCGGCGCCGTCCGCCGTGGTCCACGACACCAGGTGGGCGCCGAATAACGTCACGATGGCGCGCGCCCCGTCGGCAGCGGTGACGTACACGGCCGGCAGCTGGCCGAAGTCTTTGAATTCGATCACGTCAGCCGTCCTTTCGCCAGCGGCGGGTTGTTGGCAAAATAGCGGCGGATGCCGCGGCTGATAGCGGTGGCGATCTGGTCCTGGTAGCCGTTGTCCTTCAAGCGCGCCTCTTCCTCGGGGTTGGAGATGAATGCCGTTTCGATCAAGATCGACGGGATGTCCGGCGCCTTGAGCACGGCAAATCCCGCCTGCTCGACGGCGCCGCGGTGCAGCTTGGCGATGCCGCCGATTTCTCCCAGCACCGCCTTGCCCAGTTTCAGGCTGTCGTTGATCTGGGCGGTGGTCGACAGGTCGAGCAGCACGCTGGCCAGCTGGCGGTCCTGGGTGTTGATGTTGACGCCGCCGACGGCGTCGGCCAAGTTTTCTTTATTCGCCAGCCAGCGCGCCGCCGTCGACGAGGCGCCCTTCTCGGACAGCACGAACACCGAGGAGCCGCGCGCCGATGGTTCGACGAAGGCGTCGGCATGGATCGACACGAACAGGTCGGCCTGCACCTTCCTCGCCTTTTCCACGCGCTGGTTGAGCGGCACGAAAAAATCGGCGTCCCGCGTGAGCATCACGCGCATGTTCGGCAGTTCTTCCAGCTTGAATTTGAGGCGCTTGGCGATCGCCAGCACGATGTCCTTTTCTTTGGTGCCGGTGGCGCCGCTGGCGCCGGGGTCTTCGCCGCCGTGGCCGGGATCGAGGGCGATGGTGATCATGCGCGCCACTTTCTGGTCGGGGCGCGCCGCCGGCGGCTGCGGTTTGAGCACGGGCGGCGTTTCCGGCTTGATCACCGCCATCGGCGGCATCTCGGACGCTTGCGGCGCCACCGGATTGGGCAGCGGCGGGCGCACGGCGGTGTCGCCGATGGGGGCGTCCGGGTCGCGCGACCAGTCGCCCTTTTCGATCATGGCGGCGATCGGATCGACCGGTTTGACCGGGTACAGATCGAAAATCAGGCGGTGGTGATAGATGCCGACCGGCGCCAGGGTAAACACCTGCGGGCGGATTTCTTCTTTCAGATCGAACACCAGGCGCACCACGTTGGGCCGGTTCTGGCCCACGCGCACCTGCTTGATGTAGGGGTCGTTCGACTGTACCTTGGCCACCAGGGTTTTCAGGGTGGGATTGAGTTCGAGCCCCTCGATGTCGACCACCAGCCGGTAAGGATCGGGCACGACGAAGTGGGTCACTTTCAGGTCGCTGTCGTTTTCCAGGGTGACGCGGGTGTAATCGTCGGCTGGCCAGACGCGCACGGCGAGAATCTGCGCGGCCATCGCCGACATGGGCGACAGCACCGACAGCAGCAGGGTGCCGCCGGCTTTGAGCAAGATGCGGCGATGGCGGCGGGGAGGCTGGGGGGCGTCCGTAATCACGTTGCGGTTACGAAGGAAAGGCGGTCGAGGCATAGGGAACCCGGGTGGGACAACGCTTGCAATTCTACCTTACGGCCCTCTCCCTCCACGTGCAGAAACACGTCCAGATCGGGCGGCGGCAACACGGGGAAGCCCTTTTCCGGCCATTCGACGATGCAGATGTTGTCTTGATTGAACTCTTCGCGAAATCCCGCATCGAGAAACTCTTCGGGACTGCCCATGCGGTACAGGTCGAAGTGGATGGCGGTCACCGCGCGGCCGGCTATGTGCAAGGTGTAGGGCTCCGACAAGGTGTAGGTCGGGCTCTTGACCTTGCCCACGTGGCCGGCCGCCTGCAGCATGGCGCGGGTGAGGGCGGTCTTGCCGGCGCCGAGGTCGCCGTGCAGATAGATGACCAGGCCTGGCGTCAGCACGCGGGCCAGGGCCGCGCCCAGGCTGGCGGTGGCGTCGTCGTCGGGCAGATAGGCTGTGAAGTGCTGCATCGCATAAAATGGTGGGTTGAACGAAGTACGTCTCGCAATGACTGATTCCATGCCCGCATCCACCATCGATCTGCCGCAGCTCGCCCTCGCCATCAAGGCCTGGGGCGTGGAGCTCGGCTTTGCCGATGTCGGCATCGCCGATGTCGATCTGCGCGATGCGGAAAGCGGCTTGCAGGCCTGGCTGGAGCAGGGCCATCACGGCGAGATGGATTATATGGCAAGCCACGGCAGCAAGCGCGCCCGGCCCGCCGAACTGGTGCCGGGCACGGTGCGGGTGATCAGCGCGCGCATGGATTATCTGCCGGCCGGTGCGCCGGCCGACTGGCGAGAACGGGAAACGGCGCGCCTGCAGGATCCCGGCGCCGCCGTGGTCTCGCTGTACGCGCGCGGCCGCGATTATCACAAGGTGCTGCGCTCTCGCCTGCAGCAGCTGGCGGCGCGCATCGAGGGGGAAATCGGCCCCTTCGGCTACCGCGTGTTCACCGATTCGGCGCCGGTGATGGAATTGCCACTGGCGGAAAAGGCCGGGCTGGGCTGGCGCGGCAAGCACACCTTGTTGCTCAACCGCCAGGCCGGTTCGATGTTTTTCCTGGGCGAGATCCTGGTCGACTTGCCGCTGCCGGTGGATACGCCCGTGTCGGCCCACTGCGGCCAGTGCCGCAATTGCATCGACGTGTGCCCGACCCGGGCGATTCTTGGCCCCGGCCGGCTCGATGCGCGCCGCTGCATCTCCTATCTGACCATCGAACTGAAAAGCGCGATTCCGGAAGAGCTGAGGCCGCTGATCGGCAACCGCATTTACGGCTGCGACGATTGCCAGACGGCCTGCCCGTGGAACAAGTTCGCCCAGCGCGCCGTGCTGCCGGATTTCGACGAGCGCAACAGCTTAGGCGAGGCCGGCCTGATCGAGTTGTTCGGCTGGGATGAAGACGAGTTCAACCGGCGCATGGAAGGCAGCCCGATCCGCCGCATCGGCCACGAGCGCTGGCTGAGAAACATCGCGGTGGCGCTGGGCAATGCGGCTGAGGTTTCGCGCGGCGATGCGGGCATGCTGGCGGCCTTGCGGGCGCGCGCGGATCACCCGTCCGCGATGGTGCGGGAACATGTCGCCTGGGCGCTGGCCCGGCACGGTGCTACAGGCGCTTGAGCCGCAACGCGGACCAGTCCGCATCAACCGAAATGATCGCCACCGCCGTGATGCCGTGCTCCTGCGCGGTGGCGTTGATGGTGTCGCGGTTGATGTCGGTGGCCTTCGGCGCGCTCTGCTTCATGTAGACGATCCACAGCGAACCCTTGTCTCCCAGCCGCTGCTTGGCGGTCGGCAATAATTCATCGAGCTGCTTCTGGTTGATGGCGATCAGCACGACGACGTCGGCCGGCCCATCGCCCTGGTCGATCAAGTCCTGCGGCAACTGCGCCACCATGCCCGGATGGGCCGCCCCGTTGAGGATGGCAATCGACTTGGCGGTTCGGAGAAACATCTTGTCTGCAACTGTCTTTTCGCTCATGGGAAGACCCTCGGGGAATGCGTTCGATGGTTCGATTCTACAAGCATAAGCCGACGAGCAGCGCAGCCATGCCTTGTTGATCGCGTGCGGCAATACCGCCGGTGCCGGCTGGCTGTGCTTTCGGACAAAACGTGGCAGAGTAGGGGAGCGCCGTGGAAGAATCGGCAATGTTGACGACCTATCAGGAAAGCCTTATGCCAGCGTTCGTGAAACCTTGCCTGTTGATGCTGGCGCTGTGTGCATCATCGGCGGGTGCTGTCGACCTGGACGAACTCAAGCGCCTCGCACGCCTCGATGCCACCGCGCAGGTGCAGCAGGAGGCGGCCGACAAGGCCAAGCGGGATGCCGCCGAGCTGGCTTCTCGCCCCGCCAACCAGCAGATGCTGCCGAAAACGCCCAAGCCGGCAGCGCTCAGCGGTACGGCCTCGCAGATGGAAAAGCTGGCCAGGGGCATCGAGGAAGCGCACGCGGCGGCGCCGAACCGGTGGTATCAGGCGGCCAAGATCGTCGATATCACGCCACCGGGGGATGATCAGCGAAAAATCTATCAAATTACCGGCGTGCTCGGCACTTACTGCGTGCGCTATCCGGATAAGAACAAGGTGAATCAGGGAAAGGCGAATGCGGGCGAGCCCTTGATCGGCGCGTGTCCGCACATGTTTTAGTTATTAGCGCCGGGGTCTGGCTCTGCGAGCCTGACCCCCGCTTTAACAACCGAAGAGCCGCTGGCCGGCTTAACGCTGAACGCCAAAGCTGGGGTCAGGCTCGCAGAGCCAGACCCCGATGCTGCAAGCCTTTACTTTAATAAACCCGCCAGCTCCACCGCCGTTTTGACCTGCATCTTGTCGAAAATATGCGCCCGGTGCACCTCGACCGTGCGCATGCTGATGCCAAGCTCGTCGGCCACCACCTTGTTCAGCTTGCCCGCCAAAATCAAATCCAGCACTTCCCGTTCGCGTGCCGACAGGGTCGCCAAACGCGATTGCACGGCGGCGCCTTCTCCCGCCTGGCGCGACTGGGCCAGTGCTTCTTCGACCCGGTCCATCAGCTGGTTGTCGTTAAAAGGCTTTTCGAAGAAATCGAAGGCGCCCCGTTTCAGCGTGTCGACCGCCATCGGCACATCGCCGTGGCCGGTCAGGAAGATGACGGGCAGGCGGCGGGTCAGGTCGTGGGCGGCCAGCTGGTCGAACACGGCGACGCCGTTGAGGTCGGGCATGCGCACGTCGAGCAGCACGCAATCGCCGTCGGCGTCGAAGTGAGACGCGGCTTGCTCGAGAAACTGGTGGGCGCTGGCGTAGCCGCGGGCGGCGATGCCGCGCGACTGGGCCAGCCAGGCGAGGGCGTCGCGGATGACGTCCTCGTCGTCGACGATGTGCAACATGCGGTCTCCGTCTTATTGGTATTGGTATAGATATAAAACGGATTCTATCTCAGGCCTGCGCCGGCAGCGCAAAGCGAAAACGCGTGCCGCCGCCGGGATTGTCGACGTGGCCGAGTGTGCCGCCGTGAAATTCGATGGCGGTGCGGCAGATCGACAAGCCCATGCCCATGCCCTCGGCCTTGGTCGAAAAGAAGGGAGAAAATAGCCGCTCGGCCACTTCCGGCGCGATGCCGTGGCCCTGGTCGATGACGGAAATCACCACTTGGCCGTTTTCCACCTCGCCCAGCAGGCGCAGGATGCGCCGTTCGGGGGCGACGTCCTGCATCGCCTCGATGCCGTTGCGGGTCAAATTCAGCAGCACCTGTTCCAGCAGCATGCGGTCGGCGCTGACGGCGGGCAAGTTGGCGGGGATGTCGTTGTGGATGCTGACGAAATGTTTGCTGGCCTGCATTTCGATCAGGGTGGCGATGCCGTCGACCAAGGCGCGCATGTGCACCACCTGGCGCTCCGGCTCCCGTTTTTTGACGAACTCGTGCACGCTGCGGATGATCTGGCCGGCCCGTCTCGCTTGCGCGCTGGCTTGCTCGAGCGCCGGTTTGAGCACCGCCGCATCGACGCTGGCGCCCTTGCCGGCGGCGCGGTCGAGCAGGTTCAGGGCGCCCGTGGTGTAGCTGGAAATGGCGGCCAGCGGCTGGTTCAGCTCGTGCGCCAGCATCGACGAGATTTCTCCCATGGTCGCCAGGCGGGCGCTGGCGTTGAGTTTTTCCTGTTGCTGGCGCGCCAGTTCTTCGGCGTTCTTGCGGTCGGAAATGTCGAGAATGGACCCCATCCATCCGGTCTGCCGGCCGTCGCTGTCGACCAGCGGCGCCTCGAAAATCAGCACGGGAATGCGCACCCCGTCCGATCGCTGGAAAATCGTTTCGAACTGGGGGGTGACGTTGCCGGCGAGTACGGAGGCGAAGCGTTGCTGGTACTCGGCCATCGCTTCCGGCGCCCAATACGCCATCGGTGGCGTCTTGCCGACCAGCTCTTCCGGCGGCAAGCCGACGATCTGGCAAAAGGCGGGATTGACGTAGGTCACTCTCCCTTCCAGATCGCGCGCCCGCAAGCCCGTCACCAGCGAGTTTTCCATGGCTGTCCTGAATGCCATCTGCTGGCGCAGCGCTCCTTCGGCCACCAGTCGGCGAGAGATATGGCGCCACAGGGCGGCCAGCGAAGCCAACAAACCCAGTCCCAGCACGATCACCGAACCCACCAGCAGATTCGGCAACAGCCGCGGCGGGCCCTTGACGCTGTCGGTCGACAAGGTCAGCGACGCGCCCGGCAAGTCCAGCGCCCGCTTGTGCGTGTAGACACCGCGGCCGGGGCCGGCGGCGACTCTTCGCGCCAATACCCGGTCGTCGCGGTCGATCAGGGTGATGGCGTTTTCCTGGGCGAACCACCAGGGCACAGTTTCATCGAGCAGGGTTTTCAGTTCATAGGTGGCGGCCAGGCTGCCGGTGTATTGCTTGCCGCGGAACAGGGGCAAATAAAAATCGACGACGGCCGGGCCGCCGGCGCCGGCCTGGTACGGTTCGCTGTAGCGGCCCGAGCGGGTGGCGCGCGCGTATTCCCAGGCTTGGCGCGAGACGGTGGGCAGGATGGCGCCACCGGGCAACTGGTTGCCGCGCTCGACCAGGGGCGCACCGTCGGCGTCCAGCCAGCGGATGTTGCGCAGCTCGTGGCCGTTGTTGAGCATTTGCGCCAGGCGGGTGTCGATGGCGGCGCGGTCGGGCTGCGTAATCAGTTCGCCGGCCAGGCTGGCCAGGGCCTCTTCGCTGCGGTTGAATTCGAAGCGCAAGGATTGCTCGACCCACAATGTATCGGCAATCAATTGCTCCTGCCGCTCGTTACTCTCCATCGCCCGCGCCTGCCAGGGCAGCCACACCAGCACCGCGATGAACAACAGCACCAGCATCGCCGGCAGCAGGAAGCGCAGCGGCCAGCGCAATTGCTGGGTGAGGGGTTTGAACGGCATGGTCATGCTCCAACTTGATCGAAGTGTTGCATCGCTGCTATTGTGGAAAACCACAATAGCATTCGAGAAACAAACATCGCAGACTCACCCGAAACGGGTTTCATAATAAAGAATTCATAATTCAACGAGGAGATAGCATGCAATTCAAATCCCTGGTGGTCGCCCTGGCCACCGCCGTCACCATGACCGGCGCCTTCGCCCAGGCACCGATCGTCATCAAGTTTTCCCACGTGGTCGCAACCGACACGCCGAAAGGCCAGGCTGCCGAGCGCTTTAAAATGCTTGCCGAAAAAGCCACCGGCGGCAAAGTGAAGGTCGAAGTCTACCCGAACAGCCAGCTGTATAAAGACAAGGAAGAGCTGGAAGCGCTGCAGCTGGGCGCCGTGCAAATGCTGGCGCCGTCGCTGGCCAAGTTCGGCCCGTTGGGCGCCAAGGAATTTGAGGTGTTCGACCTGCCGTACATCTTCCCGACCAAGCAAGCCCTGTACAACGTCACCGAAGGTCCGATCGGCAAGTCGCTGCTGCAAAAGCTGGAGCCGAAGGGCATCACCGGCCTGGCCTTCTGGGACAACGGTTTTAAAATCATGTCGGCCAACAAGCCGATGCACATGCCGGCCGACTTCAAGGGCATGAAAATGCGCATCCAGTCGTCGAAAGTGCTGGAAGCGCAGATGCGCGCCCTGGGCGCCAACCCGCAGGTGCTGGCCTTCTCCGAGGTCTACCAGGCGCTGCAGACCGGCGTGGTCGATGGCACCGAGAATCCGCCATCGAACATGTACACGCAGAAAATGCATGAAGTGCAAAAGCACGTGACCATGTCGAACCACGGCTACCTGGGCTACGCCGTCATCGTCAACAAGAAGTTCTGGGACGGCTTGCCGGCCGACATCCGTGGCCAGCTGGAAAAAGCCATGGCCGACGCCACCACCTTTGAAAAGGCGATTGCCCAGCGCGACAACGACCTGGCGATGGATGCCATCAAGAAAGCCGGCAAGACCACCATCTACAACCTGACCCCGGCCGAACAAGCCGCCTGGCGCACCGCCTTGCTGCCGGTGCACAAGGAAATGGAAGGCCGCATCGGCAAGGATTTGATCACCGCCATCGGCAAAGCAACCAAGTAAGATAGTTCCCCGCGGCCGGTTCCTTCCGGCCGCGGTGCGTTGTACCCGCGGCGCGTGTCTTCGCGCCGGCCGGCGTCCCCGCGCCGCCCTCCACCCTGAAAGTCATCCATGAAAATCCTCGATCGTCTCGAAGAGTGGATCATCGCGACCTTGATGGCCGCGGCGACCCTCGTCGTGTTCGTAGCGGTGGTGCACCGCTACCTGTCCGGCCTGGCCATTCCCGGCCTGCAGGACTATTTAATATCACTTAATACCAGCTGGGCCCAGGAGTTGTGCATCTACATGGGCGTGTGGATGGCCAAGTTCGGCGCTGCCTACGGCGTGCGCACCGGCATCCACGTCGGCGTCGACGTGCTGGTCAACCGCCTCAGCGAAAAAAACCGCAAGAAAATGGTCGGCTTCGCCTTGCTGGCCGGCGCCACCTTCACCGGACTGATCGGCACCCTCGGCGCCATCTTCGTCTACAAGATGTACCACACCTCGTCCACCTCGCCGGACCTGGAAATTCCCTCGTGGATCGTGTATCTGGCGGTGCCGCTGGGCTCCTACCTGATGTGCTTCCGCTTCCTGCAAGTGCTGGTGCACTTCTTCCGCACCGGCGAATTGCCGCGCCACGACCATGCCTATGTCGAAGGCCTGGATGAACAAATCGATCCGGCTGGAAAGGGGATCGCATGAGCGCCCTGATTATCTTCGTTTTATTGATGGTCTTGCTGGTCACCGGCATGCCGGTGTCGATCGCCCTTGGCCTGACCGTGTTGACGTTCCTGTTCACCATGACCAGCGTGCCGATCGAATCGGTGGCCATGAAGCTGTTTTCCGGGCTGGAAAGCTTCGAGATCATGGCAATCCCGTTCTTTATTCTCGCCGGTAATTTCCTCACCCACGGCGGGGTGGCGCGGCGCATGATCAATTTCGCCTCGTCGATGGTCGGTCACTGGCACGGCGGCCTGGCCCTGGCCGGCGTGCTGGCTTGCGCCCTGTTCGCCGCCGTCTCAGGCTCCTCGCCGGCCACCGTCGTCGCCATCGGTTCCATCATCCTGCCGGCCATGGTCAAGCAGGGTTATCCGAAACGCTTCGGCGCCGGCGTCATCACGACCTCGGGTGCGCTCGGCATCCTGATTCCGCCGTCGATCGTGATGGTGATGTATTCGGTGACCACCAATACCTCGGTCGGCAAACTGTTCATGGCCGGCGTGGTGCCGGGCGCGCTGCTGGCACTGTTTCTCGGCATTACTACCTGGGTGCTGGCGAAGAAGCACAACTACCCCCGCATGCCGCGTGCCACCTGGAAAGAGCGGTTGGTGGCGTTCCGCCGCAGCGCCTGGGGCTTGCTGCTGATCGTTATTGTGATGGGCGGCATTTATTCCGGCGCGTTCACCCCCACCGAGGCAGCGGCCATGGCGGCAGTGTACGCCTTCATCATCGCCGTGTTCGTCTACAAGGACTTGAAGATCAAGCAGGTCGGCAAGGTGCTGCTCGACTCGGCGGCGATGTCGGCGATGCTGCTCTACATCATCACCAACGCCATCCTGTTCTCCTTCCTGATGACCAGTGAACAGATTCCGCAGACCATGGCCAACTGGATCACCTCGCAAGGTCTCGGCGTGGTGTCCTTCCTGCTGGTGGTCAACGTGCTATTGCTGGTGGCCGGCAACTTCATGGAGCCGTCGTCGATCGTGCTGATAATGGCGCCGATCCTGTTCCCGGTGGCGATGAAGCTGGGTATCGATCCGGTCCACTTCGGGATCCTGATCGTGGTCAACATGGAAGTGGGCATGTGCCATCCGCCGGTGGGCCTGAACCTGTACGTGGCGTCTGGGGTCGCCAAGATGGGCATCTCGGAATTGACGGTGGCGGTGATGCCGTGGCTGCTGACCATGCTGGGCTTTTTGGCGCTGGTTACCTACGTACCGCAGATTTCCCTGTGGTTGCCGAATTTGATCTACAACTGATCCGTCCGCCGCAAACAGTGGATTTGATATAACGCAAAAAACGGCGCCCCTGCTGAGCCACCAGGGGCGCCGTTTTTACATACAATTTCTTGATGGCTCGCTCATACCACACTTTCGTGCAACGTTGAAATTTTTAACGGAACGCTAAAATTTTTTCAACCATCGTGCAAAAAAAACCACGCTGTTCATGATTTTTTTGCGTTATGATTGCTCCGCTTCTGAGGCACCACAATGGTGCGGCGCAGAATAAAGAGCACAGATTTTGGGGAGTAGTGATAAAAGCACGGTAGTCCATACCGGAGAAATATCGAGGAGACCCACGTTTTACAGAATGTCGTTGGCAACGACCAAACGACCGGAAACGTGACCACACTTAGAACGCACCTTCCGGTGCGTTTTTTTTTGTGGTTGGGACCTTTATAAACCTACTGCGCGGCCCGCTATTGCATCTGCGTTACTCGCCGTACGCGAGTACGGCTGCGTTACTCGATGCAATAGCGGGTCGCTCGCTACGGTTTCTAAAGGCCCTGTGACGGTGGTGGGGTGAAGGCGTTTTTTTCATTGGCGCGATGCGCTACACTGCTGTAATGACTACCTCCGCTTTTGCTTCCAGCTCCGACCTGTTCAGTGCGATTGTTGCCACGCCGTTTGGCGGTATTGGCGTACGCACCGATGCAGGGCGGGTGTCCGAATTGGTGTATCTGCCGCCCCATTTTGGGGAGAAGGCGGCGACCGATGCCACGGCGGAGCTTGCCGCGGCGCAGGTCGAGCGCTATGTGCACGATGCCGATTTTGTTTTCGATTTGCCGGTGGCGCCGGTCGGCAGCGCGTTTCAACAGCGGGTGTGGGCGGCGATTTCCGCAATTCCGCGCGGCAGCGTGCGTACCTATGGCCAGGTGGCCTCGACCATCGGCTCGGCGCCGCGCGCCGTCGGCCAGGCTTGCGGCGCCAACTGGTTTCCGCTGGTCATTCCGTGTCACCGCGTCACGGCGGCCGCCGGCCTGGGCGGGTTTGCCCATCACGACGATGAAAACGGTTTTCACTTGAGCGTCAAACGCTGGCTGTTGACCCACGAGGGCGCGGCGCTGGCCGGCACGCCGTGGCGGCAGCAGGTGATGTGGGCGTGAGCCGCGCCGCGCCGGTGATCGAGGACGGCATCGCCGCCTCGCCCGCCAACCTGGCCCTGATCGACGCCTTTTGCGACAACTTGTGGCTCGAGCAAGGCCTGGCCAAGGCCTCGCTGGAAGCCTACCGGCGTGACATGCGCCTGTTCGCCCAGTGGCTGTCGGTGCGCCGCCCCGCCTGCGCCAGCCTGTACCAGGTCGGCGCTCATGATCTGACGGCGTATTTCGCCGAGCGCCACGCTGAATCGAAGCCGAGTTCGGCCAACCGGCGCCTGTCGGTCCTCAAGCGTTTTTACCAGCTGGCGCTGCGCAATCACCAGGTCGCCGCCGATCCCTGCCTGAAAATGGCCTCCGCCAAGCAGCCCCAGCGCTTCGTCCACACGCTCACCGAGAGCCAGGTGGAAGCTTTGCTGGCCGCGCCCGACGTGAATACGCCACTGGGTTTGCGCGAACGCACGATGCTCGAATTGATGTATGCCAGCGGCTTGCGGGTCTCGGAACTCGTCAGCCTGAAACTGGTCGAACTGAGTCTGAACGACGGCGTCTTGCGGGTGACCGGCAAGGGCAGCAAAACGCGCCTGGTGCCCTTCGGCCACGAGGCGCGGGTCTGGCTGGGCCGCTACCTGGAAGGCGCGCGGGGGCAGATCCTGGACGGCCAGATCGACGATGCCTTGTTCGTCACGGCGAGGGGAGGGGCGATGACGCGGCAGATGTTTTGGGTGCTGATTAAAAAGCATGCGGCGCGGGCGGGTATCGCCGGGCCGCTGTCGCCGCACACCTTGCGCCATGCCTTCGCCACCCATTTGCTGAACCACGGTGCGGACTTGCGGGTGGTGCAACTTTTGTTGGGCCACGCCGACATTTCTACAACCCAGATTTACACCCACGTGGCGCGCGAGCGCCTGAAACAGCTCCACAGTTCGCACCACCCGCGCGGCTAGTTCAAATGCCGCGGGCATAATGCGTCATAATGGTGACATTCAGTTCAATTCAGACAACACGAGGTAATCATGGCGAAAACAAATTTTTCGTACGAAAAACGACAGCGCGAGCTGGAGAAAAAAAAGAAAGCCGATGAAAAGGCCAAGCGCAAGGCCGAAGCCAAAGCCCATCCGAACCCGGGCGCCGATGTCGATCCGGACGATGCGGCCATCGATGACGACACCGTGGATCGCGATGGCGATGTCGAACGTGCCTCGCCTGCGGAAGAGCGCCCGATCTAAAGCCGGGGCTTGCAGCAGGGGGACAGGCACCGCAGGTGCCTGTCCCATTTTTTAGTATGAAGCAAACTATTCTGTTGCCGTGCTTGTCGCGAGGAAGGGAAGCGGGCTCACAGGCGAGTGCCCTCCGGCGCCAGTCCTTCGGATGATCAGCGTTAAATTAGGCAGCCTCAGCAACTTCCTTCCCCGCCGCCGCGACACCTTCGTCCGCATGCGCCCCCTTCCTGAACCACCGCACCGCCCGCTTCCCTAAATTATCCAGGTAGGTGTACGCCACCGGCACCACCACTAGCGTCAACAGTGTGGACGTAATCACCCCGCCAATCACCGCCCGCCCCATCGGCGCCTGCTGTTCGCCGCCGTCGCCGAGCCCGATCGCCATCGGCAGCATGCCGAAGATCATGGCGAGGGTCGTCATCAGGATCGGCCGCAAGCGCACCTGGCCCGCTTCCATGATGGCTGCCATCTGAGCGCGGCCCTCTTTCTGCGCGTGGTTGGTAAAGTCCACCAGCAAAATCGCATTCTTGGTCACCAGCCCCATCAGCATGACGATGCCGATCACCGAGAAAATGTTCAAGGTCGACCCCGTGATCAGCAGGGCCGCGATGACGCCGATCATCGACAGCGGCAAGGACACCATGATGGCCACCGGCTGCAAAAAGCTGCCGAACTGCGAGGCCAGCACCAGGTAAATAAAAATCACGGCAATCGCGATGGCGGCCACGAAACCGCCCATGGTTTCCGCCATCCGTTCGGCTTCGCCGCCGATATCGAAACGCACGCCCACCGGCAACACGATGGTTTTAATCGCTTTCTGGACATCGGCATTGACGTCGCCGTTCGGCCGGCCTTCGACGCCGGCGTAGACGGCCACCCGGCGTTCCAGCGCCTGGCGTTTCAGCACTTGCGGGCTGGTCGAAGGCACGAACTCGACCACCTGGCGCAGCGGCACCATCACCGGGTTGCCGGCGGCGTCGCGCTTCGAGGAAGCCACCGACAAGTCGCCCAGGTCGGCAATCTTCTGGCGGCCGCTTTTCGGCAGCTGCACGTTGACATCGTAGTTCTGGCCGTCCGGCGCCAGCCAGCGGCTGATCTGGTCGCCCGCGACGAAGGGACGCAGGGCGGTGCCGATCTGCTGCACCGACAGGCCCAGGTCGCTGGCCAGTTCGTTGTTGATCTTCAGGATGGTGGCCGGGTTGGCGCCTTCCTGGCTGTATTCGATGTCCTTGACACCCTTGATCGCGCGCATTTTGTCCATCAACTGGTGGGCGACGGCATCGAGTTTCGATTCGTCCTGGCCCAGGATGGCGATGAAAATAGGGCGGTTGCCGATCGAGGTGGTGATGCCGGCGATGGTTTCCAGGCGCTTGCGGATCAAGCCTTCCAGCTCCTTCTGCGAGCGGCGCTTGGTGACTTTCAAGTCGGCCAGTTTCAAATTCATTTGCGCCGCGTTGCGGCCGTCGTAGGTGCCGGCGGTGGTCGAGATGCTGTCGATTTCCTTGCCGAATTCGCCCAGCGCGGTGGTCATCTGCTCGACCTTTTGCGCCGTGTAATCGAGGCTCGAGCCCACCGGCGTTTTAAAGCGCAGCTGGATGTAGCCGTTGTCCGTTTCCGGGAACATCTCGCCGCCCACTTTCGGGATCAAGGCCAGGCTGCCGGCAAACAATACAAAGGCCAGCGCCAGGGTACATTTTCGCCACACCAGGGCCGCGCCCAGCACTTTGCCGTATAACACGTGCACCTTGTCGATGCCGTGCTCGATGTGTTCCATCATGCGGCCCAGCCACGGCACATATTTAAAACGGTCTTTGACGGGATCGGGCCAGACGGAGGAGAGCATCGGGTCCAGGGTAAAACTGACGAACAGCGAGACCAGCACGGCGACGGCGACGGTGATGCCGAACTGCATGAAGAAGCGGCCGATGATGCCCTGCATGTAGGCGATCGGCACGAACACGGCGACAATCGCAAAGGTAGTGGCCATCACGGCCAGGCCGATTTCATTGGTGCCGTCGAAGGCGGCGCGCAAATGGCTCTTGCCCATGTTCAGGTGACGCACGATGTTTTCACGGACGACGATCGCATCGTCGATGAGCAGGCCGATGCACAGGGACAGCGCCATCAATGTCAGGAAATTCAAGGTAAAACCGAAAGCCTTCATGGCGATAAAACTGGCCAGCACGGAAATCGGCAAGGTCAAGCCTGTGATGATGGTGCTTCTCCACGAGTGCAGGAACAGGAACACGATGATCATCGTCAGCACGGCGCCTTCGATGATGGTTTCTTTCACGTTGTCGAGCTGGCTTTTGACGCGCTCGGCCTGGTTTTCCATCACGCGCAAGGTGTAATCCTTGCCGAATTCCTTTTGCATCTGGGCGGCCGCCTTGGCCAGGTTGGTGCCCACTTCGACGACGTTGGCGCCTTGCACCTTGGTCACTTCGATGGAGATGGCACGCTTGCCGTTGACCCGTGAGATCGATTGTTCTTCCTGCTCGCCGTCGACGACGGTGGCGACCTGTTCCAGGTAGACGGGGCCGGAGGCGCGGCGCGCCACGATGATGCGGTTGAATTCTCTCGCATCTTTCATCTTGCCCTCGATGCGCACCAGCTGCTCGCTGGCGCCATAGCTGAGGTTACCGGCCGGCATGTTCGCATTGGTCGCCTGGATGGCGCGCAACACCTCATCGACGCCGATGTTCTGGCTCTGCAATTGCTCTGGCTTCAGATTGACCAGGATCTGGCGGTTGGTCTTGCCGTTGATTCGCACCTGGCCGACCCCGGCCACGCCCTGCAGGCGCTTGGTGATCACCTGTTCGGTCAGGGTCGACATGTCGCGCAGATCGCGGCTGTCGGACATCAATGTCATCTCGACGATGGGCTGCTCGTTATCGCCCTCGGCGCGGATCACCAGCGGCTCTTTTGCATCTTTCGGGAAATTCGGACGCACCCGGCCGATGTTGTCGCGCACTTCCTGCATGGCCTTGTCGACGTTGGCGCTGAGCTGAAACTCGAGGCTGACGCCGGCGCGGCCTTCCCAGGAATTGCTGCGGATCGACTTGATGCCGCTGACGGAATTGATCGAGTCTTCCAGCGGCCGCGTGATGTCGTTTTCCACTTGCTCGGGCGACGCGCCCGGATATTGCACTTCGACCCAGGCAAACGGAATCTCCACGCTGGGCATGCTTTCCAGCGGTAAGGTCCGGTAAGAAAACAGACCGAGCACCATCAGGCCGACCATGACCATGGTGGCGAACACCGGGTTGTTGATACTGGTTTTGGTGATCCACATGGCTTATCCCTTGGCAGCGACGGTGACAGGCGCGGCAGCGGCAGGCGCGGCACCGATTCTCACTTTCTGGCCCGGCTTGACGCCGTCCAGCTTGGCGACGATCACCGTGCTGCCCTCCTGCAAGCCGGTCTTCACTTCGGCCACGCCTTCATCGAGGTTGCGCAGTCCCAAGGTCACGTTCTGGCTGGCCACCTGGCCCTTGACGATGGTATAGACCACCGACTCGCCCTTCAAATCTCGTACGGCGGCCAGCGGCACCAGCGGCGCCATGCCCGATTTTTCGGTGGTGATGGCGCCCTTGGCGAACATGCCGCCACGCAAGGAGCCATCGCCGTTGTCGACGCTGATATACACCACCATCGAGCGCGACCCGGCCTCGGTGGTCGGGCTGATGCGCGCCACCTTGCCGATAAAGTCGCGCTGGGCGAAACCGTCGACCTTAAAACGCACTTCCTGGCCAATTTTCACGCGCGGCACTTCCGAGGCGGGCACCTGCGCTTCCAGGTTCAGCTGGCGCAGGTTGACGATCGTGGCCACCGGCATGTCCGGCGCCAGTTTTTCGCCCGCCTGCACGTGGCGCTTGCTGACCACGCCCGACAGCGGCGCCTTGATGACGGTGTCGGCCAGGGCGATGCGCGCCATGTCGAGCTGGGCCTTGGCGGCGGCCAGGCTGGCCTGCGCCAGTTCCACGCTGTTCTGGCTGGTGTCGTAGGACGATTGCGAGATGTAATTTTGCTTGAGCAGGGCCTGGCTGTTGGCGCTGTTTTTCCTGGCCAGCGACAAACGCGCATTGGCTTCGTCGTAGGCGGCCTGCATCTGCGCCACACGGGCGCGCTGGTCGGCGGCGTCGAGGCGGGCGATCACCTGGCCGGCGGCAACGCTGGTGCCTTCCTGCAAGGTGGTATCGAGCACCACGCCGGACACCTTCGATTTCACGGTGGCCTGGTCGAGCGGCGCCAGCGCCCCCGCCAGCGGCAGGTTCAGGCGCAATTCGCGGCTGGCGATGGTAGCCACATCCGCTTTTGACAGTTCGTACACGTCGATCTTCGGCGCCTCCTTATCCCCCTTGCCCTCGGCCACGGCCGGCTTGGCGTCGGCGCGTCCCTTCGTCAAGTACCAGCCGCCGCCGGCCAGCAGCACGATCAGCAGCAGGGCGATGCTCTTCTTCCAGTGGCGCCGGGTGGTGGTGGCGATCGCGGCGTTAGGCGGCGGGGGCAAGGTCTCGATTTTCATGGTCGTGTGGTGATGGGTAGATGTGAACGGGACAGCTTTGTTGTGCTTTTATTTACCGGCTTGCAGCTTCTGGGGGCGCTTGTGCTCCGTCTCGCGCGAGAGATGGAGCGGGAGGCGCATGGTGGCACTATAAAAAAACACAACAGCGCGGGCCAGCGGCATGCGACAGGAGGGCGATTGACGCCGACGAACTGCGCAAATACGCGATGGAGCGCGCTTTGCCGGGGGCAGGCTGCGGTGTCCCGCACCTTTGAGGGAAGACAAGCCGGGGTGCGGCGCTGCGACCCACAATGCATAGGGATTCAATGCATACAGCATGAAAGACGAGGCCCCAGTGTCGGAAGATATGTATATCAGTTCGCTCGGCAACGATCCCGATGGCGCCGGCCTGGCCGCGCTCGACTTCCTCTACCGCTTCGTCGCGGCGGTGGAGCTGACCCCCAACGTCGCCGTCCACAGCTGCGACCGCGACGGCACCATCCGTTATTGGAACAAGAGTTGCGAAACCCTGTTCGGCGTGCCGGCCCGCCAGGCCATCGGCCAGATCCTCACCACGGTGGTGCCGCACCCCGGCCACTCGGAAGAGTTCGCCGATCTGATCACCCACGTGTGGGACAGCGGCGAAGTGCCGCCGCCGCGCGACTGGCTGATCGAACGGGCCGACGGCAGCGAACGCTGGGTATATTCCAGCCACTATGCGATCAGCCGCGACGGTTTTACGCGCCAGGTGCTGTGCATGGAAATCGACGTCACCGGCCGCAAGGTGGACGAAGAATCGTTGCGCCGCGAAGGCCTCAATTTCCGCCAGCTGTTCGAGCGCTCCACCGATGCTATCGTGCTGTTGCGCGGAAATGTCGTCATCGACGCCAACCCGGCGGCGCTGCGCCTGTTCGCTTGCAGCGACCCCACGCAGCTGATCGGCCACACCCTGCTCGATTTTTCGCCTGATAAGCAACCGGGCGGCGGTTCCTCGCTGCTGCGCGACGCCGATATCGCTGCCCGTACTTTTGTGCAAGGCAACGAACAATTCGAATGGCAATACCAACGCAATGACGGCGAGCAGTTTTACGCGGACGTGCTGCTCACCTCGGTGGCGCTCGACCACGAATATCTGGCCTACGCCGTCATCCGCGACATTTCCGTGCGCCGTGCCGCCCAGCAGACGCTACGCATGGCGGCCCAGGTATTCGACAAGAGCCGCGATGCCATCCTGATCGCCGACCGCGGCCACCGCGTGCTGGCCGTCAACGAGGCCTTCAGCAACATCACCGGCTATCAGGCGGCCGATGTGCTGGGGAAAGAAGTGCCGCACTTGCGCAACGGGCCGCACGATAGCGCCTTCTATGAGCAGATCTGGCAATACGTCGACGACCACGATCATTGGGAAGGAGAAATTTTCGGCGAGCGCGCCAACCACGAAGTGTTTCCGGTACACGCGGCCCTGACCGCCATCCGCGGCGCCGACGGCGTCATCGACAGCTATATCGTTATCCTCACCGACATCACCCACCGGCGCCAGGCCGAGGAGCACACGCGCCACCTGGCCGAGCACGATTTCCTGACCGATCTGCCGAATAGGGTGCTGTTCCTCGACCGCCTGCACCAGGCGCTGGCCACTGCGCGCCGGCGCCGCACCAGCGTGGCCCTGATGTTCATCGACCTCGACCGTTTCAAACAGGTCAACGACAGCCTGGGCCACCAGGCCGGCGACGCCGTGCTGAAAGAACTGGCGCTGCGCATGACGCGCTGCGTGCGCACGGTCGACACCGTCAGCCGCCACGGCGGCGACGAGTTCGTCGTCATCCTGGCCGACATCCGCGGCGCCGACCAGGCCGCACACGTGGCCGCCACCCTGATGCAGGCGGTGGCGCAGCCGATTGCCATCAGCCATCCGCAGGCGCAGGGGGCGGTGCCGGCCGAACCGGCGGCGGAAGCCACGCGGCGCGACGAAGTGGCCATCTCGGCCTCGATCGGCATCGCCATGTTCCCCGGCGACGGCGACGACGTCGACACCCTGCTCAAGAACGCCGACGTCGCCATGTACCACGCCAAGCAGGCCGGCCGCAACGCGCTGCAATTTTTTAGTCCGGAAATGAATGCCCACGTGGTGGAGCGGGCCGAGCTGGAAAACCGCTTGCGGCAAGCCCTGGCCGAGAAGGAATTCGTGCTCGAATACCAGCCCGAAATTGACATCGCCAGCGGCCGCACCATCGGGGTCGAGGCGCTGATCCGCTGGAACCACCCGCAGCGCGGCTTGCTGCACCCGGAGCAGTTCATGCCGGTGGCCGAGTCGAGCGGGCTGATCGTGCCAATCGGCGAATGGGTGCTGCGCGAAGCGTGCCGCCAGGGCCGCATCTGGCGCGACCACGGCTTTCCGGTGGTGGTGGCGGTCAACCTGTCGCGCGCGCAATTTTTAAATCCGAACCTGATGGGCTTCGTCGATGCGGCGCTGGCGCAGTCCGGGCTGGGCGCCCAGTACCTCGACCTGGAAATCACCGAGGCGGTGTTCGTCGATCCCGATCCCGCCACCGTCACCACCATCGAGGCGCTGCGCCGGCGCGGCGTGCAATTGACGGTGGACGATTTCGGCACCGGCTACTTCAGTCTGTCGAGCCTGCGCCGCTATCCCCTGTCGAAACTGAAAATCGACCGCAGCTTCATCGACGACCTGGTCAAGGACAGCGGCGAAGCCTCCATCATCCCCGCCATCATCGCCGTGGCGAGAAGCCTGAAACTACGGGTGATCGCCGAAGGTGTCGAGCACGAAACCCAGTTGCGCTACCTGGAGCAGCTGGGCTGCGACGAGTACCAAGGCTTTTATGCGGGCGCGGCTTCCGGCAATCCCGACCTCAGCGGCCGTCATCGATGAGACGGTCGGCAACGTCGAACAGGCGGATTCGCGCCAGCACCTGGCCGTGGTCGGAGGCTTCCGGCACCCCCAGCACCAGGTGGTCGTTCAGGTAGATCACATCGACCACTTCGCCGATGGCGTTAGGCAGGTCGGCGTTGAATTCTTCCGACACCAGGATATGGTCGATGGTGGTGTACTGGCCGTCGTGCATGCTGGAAAAGCCGACGTGGCCCAGGTAGTCGGGGCGGCGCTGCAACTGGTAGGCGTCGAACAGGCGCTCGCCCAGCGGGGCGCCGGCGCCGATCACGATGCCGGTGGTGACGGCATCGGCGACATCGTTGAAGTCGCCCAGCACCACGCGCGGGCGGCGGGTTTCGCGGTGCAGATTGCTCAGTAACACGCGCAAGGCCACCGCCTCGGTACCGCGCCGCACCAGCGAGCGCAGGCAGGCCAGGGCGTACAGCAGCGAATCTTCGCTGGTGTCGCCGGTGCGGTAGTCGGGCCGCTTGCTTTTCAGATGCACGACGAGCACGTCGATGGTGATGTCGGGCGTCGCCATCACCTGCGCATGCAGCACGGGGCGGGCGAAGCGGTCGGCGTCGCGGCTGCCGGCCGGCATGGCGACGCCTTCGGGGAAGGTGGGGTAGCACAGGGCGGCGGCCGCCAGCGGCAGGCGCGAGACCAGCGCCACGGCCGGGGTGGGCCGCTCGCAGTCGCGCTCGCGTCCCGTGCCATCGTCGCCTTCGTGGCGGGCGTCGAAGCCGACGTGGGTGGCGTCGCGGTACTTGGTGGTGCGCGAAAGAACGAGCTTGAGGACTTCCTGGGAAAAGATTTCCTGAAAACCGATGACGTCGGCGTCGAGCAAGTCGATCTGCCGCGCCGTCCAGTCGATTTTCGCTTCGAACTGGGCCTCGGTGCAGGGATCGAGATTGTCGTACAGCTTCGCGCCGATGGGCCCCAGGTTCAACAGGTTGAAGGTGGCAAAGCGAATTTCCTGCTGCATAATAAGAAACTCCTCAATGAACTACGATGAGAGCCTATCACGCATGGCCAAAAAAGAGCATATCTCCGAAACACCCGCCACCGCCTTTCTGCGCAAGCACGCCGTCGCATTCAGCGAGCACCCGTATGCCTACGAGGACAAGGGCGGCACCAGCGTCTCCGCGCGCGAGCTGGGCGTGGATGAACACGCGGTCGTCAAGACCCTGGTGATGGAGGACGAACATGCGAAGCCCCTCATCGTACTGATGCATGGCGACTGTAAAGTGTCGACCAAGGAATTGGCGCGCCAGATCGGCTGCAAGAAAATCGAGCCTTGCAAACCGGAAGTCGCAACCCGCCACACGGGTTTCATGGTGGGCGGCACCAGCCCCTTCGGCACCAAAAAGGTATTACCGGTTTATATGGAAAAAACCATTCTGGATTTGCCGATGATGTATATCAACGGCGGCCGCCGTGGCTACCTGGTCGGCATGCCGCCGCAATCGCTGACGGCCGTGCTGGCCGCCACGCCGGTCGAAGTGGCGCTCAGCGAACGCTGAGCTCAAGCTGCCGCCGCCAGCGGAGCGGGTTCGGCGTACGGCAATTCGATCGTCACGCACAGCCCGCCGCCCAGGCGGTTACGCGCCCCCAGCTTGCCGCCGTGGGCGGCGATCACGCGCTGGGCGATGGCCAGGCCCAGGCCGTGGCCGTCGATGTTGTTGGCGCTGGGTTCCGAGCGGTAAAAAGGCTGAAAAATGGTCATCAAATCGTGTTCGGCCACGCCGGGACCGCGGTCGCGCACGCGGATGAACACCCGGCCGGCGCCCTCCTTGCCGGCGGACGTCTCCACCTCGACCTCGACGATGCCGCCCGGTGGGCTGTACTTGACGGCATTGCGCACGATGTTTTCGATGCCGCGCCACAGCAGATCGGGCGATCCCTGGATCTGCGCGCCGTTCTCGTCACCGTCCTTGCACTCCATGCCAGCGTTCACCAGCATCACCCGCCGGCCGCACAGCTCCGCCTCGAAATCGGCTTCGGTAACAATCTCGTGCACCAATTCGCCGATCGGGACCGGCTCCAGCGGCGGCAGGTTGATGGCCGAATCGAGCCGCGACAGGGTCAGCAATTCGCCCACCAGCTTGTCCATGCGCTCGCTTTCGCGCTCGATGCGCGCCAGCGAGGAGGCCATCTTGTCAGGATTCTGGTGGGCCAGGCCGATCGCCGCGTGCAGTCTCGCCAGCGGCGAGCGCAGTTCGTGCGAGACGTCGTGCAGCAAACGCTGTTGATTGTCCATCAGCGCCCACAGCTTGCCGCTCATGCGGTCGAATTCCGGCCCCAGTTCCAGCAGTTCGTCGCCCTTGCCGGACTTTTTTCGCCCGTGGCCGCCGAAGCGCGGGGTCAGGTCGCCCGAGGCGGCGGCGGCAAACGCGGTGCGCAAGGCGCGGATCGGCCGCGAAAAATACCAGGCCAGCATGCCGGCAAACAAGAAGCTGGCCAGGGTGCCGACCACGATGCCGATGTAGGGAATGCGCGGACCGCCGCGGTCGGGACCGCCTTTGCCCGGCCCGCCGAACACGGGCGGCGTGGCGAACACGCCAGGGCCGCCGTGACCGGCCTGCGGTCCGCCCGCGGCGCCACCTGGACGCCCGAAATTGCGGCTGACAAAGGCGGTCAAGGCCTGGCCGCCCTGGCCGGTCAGGCTGCGGACGAAGCGCCCCTTGGCGTCTTGCGTGCGCAATTGTTCCGCCTCGGCGCGCAAATGGGCCGGCACCGGCTTGCCGGAAATCGGTTTGCCGCCCGCATCGACCACGTACAGGTCGGCGCCGGCGCTGCTGCGCAAGAAGTCGAGCAGGCCGGCCGTGCCGCCATACTTATAAATCATTTCGGCGGCGTCCAGGGTCGCGGTGGCGCGGTTGCCCGTGTCGACGGCATCGAGCGGGCGCTGCTCGGTTTGGCTCCTGACCCAGAAGGTGGCGCCGACCCCCAGCGAGGCGACCACCTGAGCCAGGAAGATGGCGAAGAAAAACTTCCAGAACAGGCGGCCCATGTCAGTCGCCGATCAACTGGTAGCCCTGGCGGAAAATGGTCTGCAGGCAGGTGCGGCCGTCGGCCAGCGTGCCCAGCTTTTGCCGCAAGCTGGACAGGTGGACGTCGATATTGCGGTCGAAGCGGGCCAGCGGCCGGCCCAGCGCTTCTTCCGACAATTCGTTCTTGCTGACAGGACGCCCGGGGTTTCGCGCCAACACTTCCAGCAGATTGAATTCGGTGCTGGTCAGCTGCAGGGGCGCTTCGCCCATGGTGGCGCGCCGCATCGCCGGGGTCAGCTCCAGCTTGCCGACTTTTAGGGTCAGCGGTTTGAGGGGATCTTCGCGCGGCGCTTCGGCGCGCCGCAAAATCGCCCGGATGCGCGCCGTCAGTTCGCGCGGCGTACACGGCTTGGTGACGTAGTCGTCGGCGCCCAGTTCAAGGCCGAGGATGCGGTCGGTGTCGTCGCCGCGGCCGGTCAGCATCAGGATGGGCAGGCGGCTGTGCTCGCGCACGCGGCGCAGGGTTTCGATGCCGTTGGTGCCCGGCATCATGACATCGAGCACGGCGATGGCGAACGCGCCCGATAGCGCCAGGGCTGTGCCCTTGACGCCGTCATGCGCGGTGGCGACCGAGAAACCTTCCTGGGTCAGATACTCCTGGAACATTTCCACCAGTTCCACATCGTCGTCGATCAATAACACTTTTTTCATGGGACGATCATAACAAAGGCGGACCCGTCGCCGCCGGCCGCGGTGGCCGTCTTTACATGGTTTTACATGGCTTGACGGCGTTTAACAGCAGCGCCAAGCACAATCGATTCCGTGTTGCAGCGATGTCTTTACAGACAGCATGGCACACCCGATCAACGGCGTCACGCCACCGCAGGAGCCCCTCATGAACACACACGGACACAGCCTCGCCGAAGATATCGAAGCAATGCTCAATATGACCAGCAGCCGCCGGCAATCCTTGCGCTGGCTGTTTGTGGCGGCCAGCGGCGCGCTGCCGCTGGTCAGCTGCGGCGGCGGAGGTGCCAGTGCCACGTCCACCACCTCGGCCACGACGACGACCAGCACCACCACCACCACCACCACCACGGCCAGCGCCGCCACCTGCAGCGTGATCCCCGAGGAAACCGGCGGCCCCTATCCGGCCGACGGCACCAACGCCTCCGTCAACGGCGTCGCCAACGCCCTGATCCTGGCCGGCATCGTCCGCAGCGACATCCGCAGCAGCATCGCCGGCGCCACCGGCACCGCGGCCGGCGTGCCGCTGACCATCAAGCTGCAACTGGTCAACGTCAGCGCCAGCTGCGCCTCGCTGGCGGGCGCCGCCATTTATCTCTGGCACTGCGACCGCGACGGCAACTACTCGCTCTACTCGAGCGGCGTCACCGGCCAGAACTACCTGCGCGGCGTGCAGGAAGCCGACAGCACGGGCATGGTCACTTTTACCACCATCTTCCCCGGCTGCTACGCCGGCCGCATGCCGCACGTGCACTTCGAGGTGTATCCGACCCTCGCCAAGGCCAGCAGTGCCGGCAACCGCATCAAGACCTCCCAGTTCGGCTTCCCCACAGCCACCCTGGCCGAGGCCTACACCGCCACCGGCTATGCAACGAGCGTGCGCAACCTGGCCAACATCAGCTACGCCACCGACAATGTGTTCAGCGACGGCACCTCCTTGCAGATCGCCACCGTGACGGGCAATGCGACGCAGGGCTACGTGGCGACCCTGCAAGTGGGGGTGAACGCCTGACGAATGCTGTCTCCTGTCGGGCGCGTCGTTGTTATCATGGCTGGCGACGGGGCGCGCCGATGGTGTATATTCACTTCCCGGCGCACCTTGCCGGAGTGATAACAAAACCACAGAGAGACACCATGTACACCCTATTCTTCGTCATCGCCGCCTACCTGATCGGCTCGATTTCCTTCGCCGTGGTGATGAGCCGCCTGTTCGGCCTGTCCGATCCCCGCACCTATGGCTCGAAAAATCCCGGCGCCACCAATGTGCTGCGTAGCGGCAACAAGAAGGCGGCCATCGCCACCCTGATCGGCGATGCCGTCAAAGGCTGGTTCGCAGTGTGGCTGGCGATACGCCTGGCGCCGCAGTTCGATGTGAGCGAGGCGGGCATCGCCATGGTGGCGCTGGCCGTGTTCATCGGCCACCTGTATCCGATCTTTTTTAAATTTGTCGGCGGCAAGGGCGTGGCGACGGCGCTGGGCGTGCTGTTCGGCATCAGCGTGTGGCTGGGCCTGGGCACCCTGGTGACCTGGCTGGTGATCGCCTACGCTTTTCGCTACTCCTCGCTGGCAGCCCTGATCGCGGCGATTTTCGCGCCGTTTTTCTATGGCTTGATGAATGGCGTCGACGAAATGTTTTTCGCCGTGCTGGTGATGTCGGCACTGCTCGTCTGGCGTCATAGCAAGAACATCAACAATCTGCTGGCCGGCAAGGAGAGCAAGATCGGCAGCAAGTCGGCGGCGGCCAAGGCAGGTAAAAAATCTTGAATTTTCCGCGTTGCGTGCCCATATAGTCCGCTGATCAAAACGGAGAGTGCCATGAGCAAGGAAATGAGGATTGATTTCGTGTCGGACGTGTCGTGCCCCTGGTGCATCATCGGCCTGAAAGCGCTCGAGCAGGCGCTCGATAACGTGGGCGACGCGGTCGACGCCAGCATCCACTTTCAGCCCTTCGAGCTGAACCCGGCGATGGTGCCGGAAGGCGAGGACATCGGCGAGCACATCTTCAAGAAATACGGCGCCGGCCCCGAGCAGCGCGCCCAGAGCAGCGAGATGATCCGCGCCCGTGGCGAAGCGCTGGGCTTCGAATTCGGCAGTCGCGACCGCATCTACAACACCTTCGATGCGCACCGCCTGCTGCACTGGGCCGAGCTGGAAGGCAAGCAGCACGAGCTGAAAATGGCCCTGTTCAACGCTTATTTCACGGCCGGCGAAAACGTCAGCGCCCACGACGTGCTGGTGCGCCTGGCAGGTCAGGTGGGGCTGGACCAGGCGGAAGCGAAGCGCATCCTGGTCAGCGACACCTATGGCGCCGAGGTGCGCGAGCGCGAGCAATTTTTCCAGCGGCATGGCATTAACTCGGTGCCGGCGATCATCATCAATCAGAAGCATCTGATTTCGGGCGGCCAGCCACCCGAAGTGTTCGAGCAAGCCATCCGCGACATCGCCGCAAAAGCGTAAATCCTCACCAAGTTGGTGCAGCGCCCAATCGCGGTGCTGCTTCCCTCGTCAATACTGCGCCCCTGCGGGGGCGTCGTCGTTTCCATTCACCTTTCTCGCTGGCACGCCAATTGCTGTGGCTTCCTTATCAGCCAGCCAACGAGGAATCCATGAATGACGATCACAGCACCAATCGCCTGCGCCGCACCCTGCTCAAAGCCGGCGCGGGGGCGTCCTTGACCGGCCTGGCCAGCGGCGGCGTGTTCGCCGCCGGCTCCGACAAGCCGGAAAAAGAAGAAGTGCGGATCGGCTTCATTCCCCTGACCGACTGCGCGTCCGTCGTCATGGCCTCGGTACTGGGCTTCGACAAGAAATACGGCATCAAGATCATCCCCAGTAAAGAATCGTCCTGGGCCAGCGTGCGCGACAAGCTGGTCAACGGCGAACTGGACGCCGCCCACGTGCTGTACGGCCTGGTCTACGGCGTGCAGATGGGCATCGGCGGTCCGAAAAAGGACATGGCCGTGCTGATGAATCTCAACCACAACGGCCAGGCGCTGACACTGTCCAAAAAGGTGGCGGACAAGGGCGGTGTCGATGGCGCTTCGCTGGCCAAATTGATGCAGACGGACAAGCGCGAATATTCCTTCGCGCAGACTTTTCCGACCGGCACCCACGCCATGTGGCTGTATTACTGGCTGGCCACTTACGGCATCAATCCCATGAAAGACGCCAAGGTGATCACCGTGCCGCCGCCGCAAATGGTGGCGAACATGCGCGTCGGGAACATGGACGGCTTTTGCGTGGGCGAGCCGTGGAATCACCGGGCCATCGTCGACGGCGTCGGCATCACCGCGGCCACCACCCAGGACATCTGGCGCGACCACCCCGAAAAGGTGCTGGGCACCACGGGCGACTGGGCCAAGGCCCATCCGAACACGGCGCGCGCACTGATCGCCGCCATCCTGGACGCCAGCAAATGGATCGATGCTTCGCTGTCGAACAAGAACAAGATGGCGGAAACCATCGCCGACAAATCGTATGTGAACACCTCGGTCGACGTCATCAACCAGCGCATTCTCGGCCGCTACCAAAACGGCCTCGGTAAAACCTGGGACGACCCGAACCATATGAAATTTTTCGACGATGGCGGCGTCAATTTCCCGTATTTGTCTGACGGCATGTGGTTCATGACCCAGCACAAGCGCTGGGGTTTATTGAAGGCCGAGCCGGATTACCTGGCCACCGCCACCGCCGTCAACCAGATCGGCTTGTACAGGGACGGGGCGGCACTGGCCAAAGTGGCCGTGCCGAAAGCGATCTTGCGCAGCACCAAGCTGATCGACGGCACCGTGTGGGATGGCAAGAATCCCAAAGCCTATGCCGACAGCTTCAAGATCCATGCCTGAGGAGAAGACGATGAGCGCCGTGTTGGAATCGATACCGAAGGAGGTGGCTGCCGTGCCCTTCGTCAAGCCGCGCCGCAGCGAGCGCCTCGCCAACCAGGGCGTGCACCTGGGCCGCTCGCCCGCCGCCGAGTTCCTGCGCACCGTGTTGCTGAAAGTGATACCGCCGCTGGTCGGCATCGCCTTTCTGCTGCTGGTGTGGCAAGCCATTTCGCTGAACAACACGGCGTTCCCATCGCCTGCCGTGACCTGGGCCGAAGCCGTCAAACTGTTCTCCGATCCGTTTTACAGCAAGGGCCCGAACGACCAGGGCATCGGCTGGAATATCCTGGCGTCGCTGAAACGGGTGGCGGTGGGATTTGGCCTGGCTGCCCTGGTCGGCATTCCGCTAGGGTTTATTATCGGCCGCTTTCAATTCATGTCGGCGATGTTCAATCCCATCATTAGTTTATTGAAACCTGTGTCGCCGCTGGCCTGGCTGCCGATCGGCTTGCTGGTGTTCAAGGCGGCCAATCCGGCGGCGATCTGGTCGATTTTTATCTGTTCCATCTGGCCGATGATCGTCAACACGGCCGTCGGCGTGCAGCGGGTGCCGCAGGATTACATGAACGTGGCGCGCGTGCTGAACCTGTCGGAGTGGAAGATTTTCACGAAAATCCTGCTGCCCTCGGTCTTGCCCTACATGCTGACCGGCGTGCGCCTGGCCATCGGCACCGCCTGGCTGGTGATCGTCGCCGCCGAGATGCTGACGGGCGGCGTCGGCATCGGCTTCTGGGTGTGGGACGAGTGGAACAATTTGAATGTGCCCCACATCATCATCGCGATTGTCGTCATCGGCGTGGTCGGCCTGATCCTCGAGCAGGCGCTGGTGGCGCTGGCGAAGTCGGTGACCTACTCGGACACGGGACACTGACATGAACAAATTCATCGAAGTGCGCGGCGCCGAGATGCGCTTCGACACGAAAAAGGGCAGCTTTCACGCGCTCAACAACATCAACCTGAGCATTGCCCAGGGCGAATTCGTCACCTTGATCGGCCACTCTGGCTGCGGCAAATCGACCCTGTTGAACCTGATCGCCGGCCTGACCCGCGCCACCGACGGCGCCCTGATCTGCGCCGGCCGCGAGATCGATGGCCCCTCGCCGGAGCGCGCGGTGGTGTTTCAGAATCACTCGCTGCTGCCGTGGTTGACCTGTTTCGAGAATGTTTACCTGGCGGTGGAAAGGGTATTTGCTGCTTCGGAGCCTGCCTCCAAGCTACGCGAACGCACGAATGCCGCGCTGGCGCTGGTGGGCTTGAGCGCGGCGGCTGCGAAGCGGCCCCATGAAATATCCGGCGGCATGAAGCAGCGGGTGGGTATCGCCCGCGCGCTGTCGATGGCGCCGAAGGTATTGTTGCTGGACGAACCGTTCGGCGCGCTGGACGCTTTGACACGCGCGCATTTGCAGGACGAGTTATTGCGGATCGTGGCGCAGACGGGTTCGACGGTGGTGATGGTGACGCATGATGTCGATGAAGCGGTGCTGCTGTCGGACCGCATTGTCATGCTCACCAATGGTCCAGCGGCGACCATCGGCGATATCGTGCAGGTACGCTTGCCGCGGCCACGCGACCGGGTCGAGCTGGCGCACGATGCGCTGTACATCGACTATAAAACGCGGGTGCTGGAGTTTTTGTATCACCGGCAGTCGCGGCCGGCCAAAGAGGCGGTTTAAAACGGAGGAGGGGTCTGGCGCTGCGCGCCTGACCCCATTCTAAAAACCGCCAGCAAACTAAGATAAATACCGTGTAGCTGATCTGAAAATGGGGTCAGGCGTCGAGCGCCAGGGGAGGCCTTCGGCGCGCACTCGATCCCCCGGACCTCGCGCCCCTGCGGGCCGGATTTGGTTCCCCGGACCAAATCCCCCCGATGCTGCAAGTTATGCAAGTTCCAGCATAATCGGCTGATGATCCGACGCCGCCGTCTCCGACAGCACCTCCATCGCCGTCACCCGCGGCGCCAGGTCGTCCGTCACAAAAAAGTAGTCATACGTATCCGGCTTCTCCGGCCACGCAAAGCCGTGCAGCCCCGCCGTCGGCGCATGTTTCAGATCATTGCGAACACGCCAGGCATCCATCAATGGCATGTACGCGCCTTCGCCCGGCGCCAGTAATGCCTCGTACTCTTCCGATCCCGGCAGCATATTGAAATCGCCGCAGTAAATCGCCGAGCCAGGCCGGTAACCGAGCTGAAACGGCGCATCCAGGCTGGGATCCGGCTGAAAAATTTTCGCCCGCTCGCACGCTTCCCAATGCTGATAGCGAATGTACTGGATCTGCGCCATGCGCTGCAGCTTGGAGTAATACTCGAGGTGGGTGGTCAACAGTCTCAGCTTGCCACCGGGCGCTTCCAGCACCGTTTCGATCAGGCCGCGCGGCATGCCGGCCGGGCTGTCCGGGTCGGGCGGCCAGGGCAGCATGTGGCGGTGCACCTGGGTCATGCGATATTTGGAGAGCAGCAGGTTGCCGAACTGGCGCGGCAGGTTGTTCTGATAAATTTCCGAGGTCGGCTCGATGACGGCGTGGTAGCCGCCGAACGCGCCGGAGAGCTGGCGAAACTGGTTGCTGCCGGCATTGCCTTCGAGTTCGGGGTGGTTCGAGGCGACTTCCTGCAGGCAGATCACATCGGGATTGAGCTTGCGCAGCACGTCGATGATGGCGTGGATGCGGATTCGGCTATCTTTGCCGCAACCCCAGTGAATATTCCAGCTAACAACCCGCATGCCCCACCTCCACATCAAGAAAACGCAGGCATCTTGCCAGTTTTCGGGAGACCACGAGAACACCGTAGGATGTTGTTACAACTTTGTAAGTGTCTGATTGTTATGGATAAATGATTAGGAGAAACTCAATTTAAATTTCTCGTATTTCGTCCAGCGACCAGCGCGGCCGCACATTGAATCCATAATCCTTTTTAGCCGCCGCGGGATTGATCTGCAAGCGCATCGCGCCCGCAAAGGCAATCATGGCGCCATTGTCTGTGCAGAACTCCAGCTCAGGATAAAACACCTGGAATTTCTTCTGCACCGCCGCCGCATTGAGCGAAGCGCGCAGCTGGGAATTGGCGCCGACGCCGCCGGCGATCACCAGCCGCTTCAGGCCCGTATGTTTGAGCGCGCTGACGCACTTGGCGGTCAACACATCGACGATCGCATCGACAAAACCGCGCGCGATATTCGCCTTGTCCTGCTCGCAGATATTCGCGACGATTTTCTGTTCGTGATTTTTCACCACCGTCAGCACCGCCGTCTTCAGTCCCGAAAAACTGAAATTGAAATCCTTCGAGTGCAGCATCGGCCGCGGCAGTTTATACGCCAGCGGGTCGCCGAATTCAGCCAGCCGCGAAATGGCCGGTCCGCCCGGATAACCAAGTCCCAGCAATTTCGCGGACTTGTCGAAGGCCTCGCCGGCGGCATCGTCCAGCGTTTCGCCCAGCAGTTCATACTGGCCGACGCCGTCGACCCGCATCAATTGCGTGTGCCCGCCCGATACCAGCAGCGCGATAAACGGAAATTTGGGCGGATTCGACGCCAGCAGGGGAGACAGCAAATGGCCTTCCAGGTGATGCACGCCCAGCACCGGCTTATCGGCCGCCAGGCCCAAAGCGCACGCCACCGACGAGCCGACCAACAGGGCGCCGGCAAGACCGGGGCCCTGCGTGTAGGCGATCGCATCGACCTCGGTCAGCGCAACGCCGGCGCCCTGTAAAACGTTTTCCAGTAAGGGGAGGGCGCGGCGGATGTGGTCGCGCGAGGCCAGTTCTGGCACCACGCCGCCGTATTCCTCGTGCATGGCGACCTGCGAGTGCAGCGCGTGCGACAGCAGGCCGCGCTCCGTGTCGTACAGGGCGAGACCGGTTTCATCGCAGGAAGATTCGACGCCGAGAACAATCATGGGAGGCCAGCAAAATGAGGGAAGGGCGGTATTGTAAAGCACCGCCTTCGTTCAAGCTTAAGGACGTTGCAGCAGCTCCGCGTGCGCCGCCTTCAGCATTTTCTCGGTCGCGTCCCAATCGATGCAGCCATCCGTCACCGAGCAGCCATATTTCAGCTGCGTCAAATCGGCAGGAATCTTCTGGTTGCCGCCGACGATATTCGACTCGATCATCACGCCGACCAGCGACTGGTTACCGTGGCGGATCTGCTGGATCACATCCGACATCACCAGCGGCTGCAGTTCCGGCTTTTTATAGCTGTTCGCATGCGAGCAATCGACCACCAGGTTGGCCGGCAAACCGGCTTTGGCCAGCGCCTGCTCGGCAATCGCCACGGAGACGGAATCGTAATTCGGCCGGCCATCGCCGCCGCGCAGCACCACGTGGCCATAGGCATTGCCGCTGGTGCGCACGATCGACACGGTACCCTCGCCATTAATGCCGAGGAAGGAGTGCGGATGGGCCGACGACAGGATCGCGTTGATGGCGATGCTGATATCGCCATCGGTACCGTTCTTAAAACCGACCGGGGTCGACAGGCCGGACGACATTTCGCGGTGGGTCTGCGATTCGGTGGTGCGCGCGCCGATCGCGGTCCAGGCGATCAAATCGCCCAGGTATTGGGGAGAGATCGGATCGAGCGCTTCGGTCGCGGTGGGCAAGCCGAGTTCGCAGACGTCGATCAGAAATTGCCGCGCCTTTTCCATGCCCTGGTCGACGCGGAAGGAATCGTCCATGTCCGGGTCGTTGATATAACCCTTCCAGCCGGTGGTGGTTCTCGGCTTTTCGAAATACACGCGCATCACCAGCAGCATGGTGTCGGCCACTTCCGCTTGCAGCGCCTTCAAACGGCGGGCGTAATCGAGGCCGGCGACGGGATCGTGGATGGAGCAGGGGCCGACCACCACAAATAAACGCTTGTCTTTGCGGTCGATGATGTCGCGCAGGGCTTCGCGGCCTTGCATGACGGTCTCGCGGGCGGCGGCGCTCAAAGGCACTTTGCGGTGCAGCTCGACGGGCGTGGGCATGCGCGCGAAGGAGCTGACGTTACTGTTTTCGATATCTTGGGTGATCATACAATGCTTGGCTTTTACTATGGATATGGTCTCGGAACAAGGGTCAGTGTAGCCGCAAACGCCCGTCTTTGCTGAGGGCGGCCGTTGCCATCAGGATAATTCGTGCCGACGGTGGGCGTCCGGTATACACTTTCACCATGAGCACATTCACCCCTCCAGCCGACCATTTCCCCGCGGCCCGCTTCATCAAGGAAATTGGCCGCGGCAAAAAAGGCGCGCGCAGCATGAGCCGCGACGACGCCTTTAACTTATATACGGCCATGCTCGACGGCCGCGTGTCCGACCTCGAACTGGGCGGCATTTTGCTGTCCATGCGCATCAAGGGCGAATCGGTCGATGAGATCGCCGGCTTCCTCGACGCCGCCGAAGCCTCGTTTCCGCCGCTGCCGCAGCCCGCCGGCCCATTTGCCCCGGTGCTGATCCCCAGCTACAACGGCGCGCGCAAGATGGCGAATCTGACGCCGCTGCTGGCGCTGTTGCTGGCGCGTGAAGGCGTGCCGGTGCTGGTGCACGGCGTCAGCCGCGACCTCGGCCGCATCGCCACCGCGGAAATATTCGAGGCCATGGGCTTGCCGGTGGCCCACGACGCCGCCGGCCTGGCCCTCGCGCACAGTCTGAAACAGCCCGCATTCATGCCCATCGAAGTGCTGGCGCCCAAGATGCACCATTTACTCACCTTGCGCCGCGTGCTCGGCGTGCGCAATTCCACCCACACCCTGGTCAAAATCCTGCAGCCTTATGCCGGGCCGGCGCTGCGGCTGGTGTCCTACACCCATCCCGAATACCTGGAAATGCTGGCCGACTATTTTACGAGCGCCGCACCACGCGACCGGGGCGACGCCTTCCTGATGCGCGGCACCGAGGGAGAAACGGTGGCCAATGCCAACCGCGCCAACCAGATCGACTGGTTTCACGACGGCGAGCGAACTTTATTGGTGCCGCGCGATGCGCCGACGGACATTGTTGCCGCCGCGCCGGAAGCGAGAGACGCCGGCCCCACCGCCGAGTGGATTTTAAAGGCGCTGAGGGGCGAGGAGCCGGTGCCGGCCTCGATTGCCGAGCAGGTGGCCCAGTGCGTGCAGGCATCCCGGCGGCTGGGATCGACAGCCGCTTAACTGGCATAATGTCGGGTTGAATTTCCTCGATCGGCAGTAAATAATGGCAAAAGAATACGACGTAGCGGTCATCGGCGCGGGCGCGGCCGGCATGATGTGCGCGGCAGTGGCGGCACAGAACGGCAAACGCGTCGTCATCATCGACCATGCCGCCAAGCTGGCCGAAAAGATCCGCATCTCCGGCGGCGGCCGCTGCAATTTCACCAACATCAACACGACACCAGCCAATTTCCTGTCGAAGAACCCGCACTTCGCCAAGAGCGCCTTGTCGCGCTACACGCCGCACGATTTTCTCGCCCTCATCAAAAAGCACCGCATCAGCTTTCACGAAAAGCACCGCGGCCAGCTGTTTTGCGACAACTCGGCCGAGCAGATCATCGAGATGCTCAAAGCCGAGTGCGCCAGCGGCGGCGTTACCTGGCGCATGCCGACCAAGGTGGAATCGCTGGAACAGATGGACGACGGCTTTCTGCTGGCCACCGACACCGGCGACATCCTGGCGCAAGCCGTGGTCATCGCCACCGGCGGCCTGTCGATCCCGAAAATCGGCGCCACCGATTTCGCCTATCAAATCGCCGAACAGTTCGAACTGGCCGTGGTCGAAACCCGTCCCGGCCTGGTGCCGCTGACCTTCGACGGCCCCGAGTGGGAAGCGTTCGCGCCCCTGTCCGGCATCGCCCTGGAAGTGGAAGTGGAAACCAGCTCCGGCAAGGGCAAGACTGCCATCAAGGGCAAGTTCCGCGAAGATTTGTTGTTTACGCACCGCGGCCTGTCGGGCCCCGCCATCCTGCAAATTTCCAGTTACTGGCTGCCGGGCACGCCCATCGTCTTGAATCTGTTGCCGGAAGTCGACGTCGCCGCCGAGCTGATCGAGAACAAGGGCGTGCTCAAAAAGCAGATGGGCAATCTGCTGTCGCAATGGTTGCCCGCCCGCCTGGCCGAGCGCCTGCTGGAAGTGGCGGATATTCCCGTCGATGCGCGCCTGGCCGACATGCCGGACGCCAAACTGAAAAAGCTGGGCGACGCCATCAACCGCTGGGCCATCGTGCCGACCGGCTCGGAAGGCTACCGCAAGGCCGAGGTGACTTTGGGCGGTATCGACACGCGCGAGTTGTCGCAGCAAACCATGGAAAGCAGCAAGGTCGCAGGCCTGTATTTCATCGGCGAAGCGGTCGATGTGACGGGCTGGCTGGGCGGTTATAACTTCCAGTGGGCATGGGCTTCCGCTGTTGCCGCAGGCACCGCGTTGGCTTAATGCAACGGCCGGGGACATCAACCCGGCCGGGTAAACTCTTCCCATCCGGTGTAAACCCTGCTACACTCTCCTTCTTCCCTAAATCAAACGGTTTGAATTTTTACATGACCACTATTCGCCTTAAAGAAAACGAGCCGTTCGAAGTCGCAATGCGTCGCTTCAAGCGCACGATCGAAAAAACTGGTCTGCTGACCGAACTGCGTGCTCGCGAGTTCTATGAAAAGCCAACTGCTGAGCGCAAGCGCAAGCTGGCAGCTGCTGTGAAGCGTCACTACAAGCGCATCCGCAGCCAACAACTGCCTAAGAAATTATTCTAAGATAGCTGGTCCAGTGATCCGCGACGGCTTGCCTGTCCGGATCAATGGTCTGAAGCATCGCAGACCCGCTCCGGTTTTACCGCAGCGGGTTTTGCCTTTTATACTATCCATTTTACCGACGAGGATGCCATGGGCTTGAAAGATCAAATCACCGAAGACATGAAAACGGCCATGCGCGCCAAAGACGCCGGCCGCCTGGGCACGATTCGCCTGATCATCGCCGAAATCAAGAGAAAAGAAGTCGACGAGCGCATCGACGTCAGCGACGAGCAAACCCTGGTCATCATCGAAAAAATGATCAAGCAGCGCAAAGACTCGATCACCCAGTTCGAAGCCGGCGGCCGCGCCGACCTCGCCGACATCGAAAAAGCGGAACTGGCGATCCTGTCGACCTACATGCCCGCCGGCCTGTCGGAAGAAGAAATCACCGCCGCCGTGCTTGAGGCCGTCACCGCCTCCGGCGCCGCCGGCCCGCAAGACATGGGCAAAGTCATGGCCCTGATCAAGCCGAAAATGCCAAAAGGCACTGACATGGGCTTGGTTTCTTCGTTGATTAAGAAAGCGCTGACGGCGTAACAAACAATGGGACAGGCATCTGCGCGCTTGCGCGCTTGTGCCAGTCCCCCTGCTGCCAGCGTTCGCAGTATCGGGGACTGGCACTCGTTGCCTGTCCCCATTCTTCGATTTGCTGCAAATCAACCGCCAGCCACTCTCGTCGGTATAGTCTGACCTCACTCAATGCATAACCATCTGACGTGATCCCTCAATCCTTCATCACCGATCTCCTCAACCGTGTCGACATCGTCGACGTGGTAGGCAAATACGTCCAGCTCAAAAAGGGCGGCGCCAATTACATGGGCCTGTGCCCATTCCACAACGAAAAATCCCCCAGCTTCACGGTCAGCCCCACCAAGCAGTTCTACCACTGCTTCGGCTGCGGCGCCCACGGCACCTCGATCGGCTTCATGATCGAATACTCCGGCATGGGTTTCATCGATGCCGTGAAAGATCTGGCCCAGAACGTCGGCATGGTCGTCCCCGACAACGACGACAAGATCCCGCCCGCCCAGCGCGCCGCCCAGGCCGCCCAATCGCTGGCCCTGACCGACGCCATGACCCAGGCCTGCGACTTTTACCGCGGCCAGCTCAAGGGCGCCACCGAAGCCATCGCCTATCTCAAAAAGCGCGGCCTGACCGGCGAAGTGGCCGCCCGCTTCGGCATGGGCTACGCGCCCAGTGGCTGGGACAGTCTGAAAGCCGTGTTTCCCGACTACGACGCCCTGGCCCTGGTCGAATCCGGCCTGGTCATCGACAAGGTCGACGAAGACGGCGGCAACAAGAAGCGCTATGACCGTTTTCGCGAACGCATCATGTTCCCGATCCGCAACACCAAGGGCCAGGTCATCGGCTTCGGCGGCCGCGTGCTCGACAATGGCGAACCGAAATACCTGAACTCGCCGGAAACCCCGCTGTTTCAAAAGGGTTTCGAGCTGTACGGCCTGTTCGAAGCCCGTCAAGCCATCCGCGACGCCGGCTACGTGCTGGTGACGGAGGGTTATATGGACGTGGTCGCCCTGGCCCAGCTCGGCTTCCCGCAAGCGGTGGCCACCCTCGGCACCGCCTGCACCAGCACCCACGTGCAAAAACTGCTGCGCCAGACCGACACCGTCATTTTCAGTTTCGACGGCGACCGCGCCGGCCGCAAAGCCGCCCGCCGCGCGCTGGAAGCGTGCCTGCCGCAAGTGACCGACAACAAGACCATCAAATTCCTGTTCTTGCCGACCGAGCACGATCCGGACAGTTTCGTCCGCGAACGGGGCTACGAAGCCTTCGAGCAGGAAATCCACGAAGCCATGCCGCTGTCGTCTTTCCTGCTGCGCGAAGCGCAGGGCGAAAACGACATGGACACGCCGGAAGGCCGGGCCAGGACCCAGTTCGACGCCAAGCCGCTGCTGCAATCGATGACGCCGTCGTCGCTGCGCCTGCAAATCGTCCGCGGCCTTGCCAGCATGACCCAGTCAACGCCGACCGAGATTGAAGCGTTGTTTGAACTTGCCAAGCCGGTCTCGGTGGCGAGAAGGGCGCCGCCGAAGCAGGGCCGGCCGCAGCCGGTGGGGCTGGAATTGCAGATCTTGCGCCATCTTGTTGCGCATCCGCCACTCAGCCTCACCCTGGATGAGTCGGCGCTGCAATGTTTCGACTTTTTCGGCCCCGAAAGCGCCGAGCGCCTGCGACAATTGGTCGCCGACGGACAAGCCCTGGGCGAGTTCGGCGGTTTCGCGGCGCTGGCCCAGCATTTGAAGGAAACGGGTGTCGAGTACGATAGCCTGATCGCCGAGATTGCCGCCGAACCGGAGTCGGACATCGACAGCGTCAAAATGTGGCTGAACGGAGCTGTGAGGGATATCAAGAAAAACCTGATTAATCAAGAGATGAGCCAGTTGGTTTCTTCCGGTTTGCCCTCAGATCAGATCGTGATCCGATACCGCGAACTGACCGCCATCCAGAACCAGTTGATGGCCGAGGAAATCGCCGACAAGGTGCCGCGCTAGCCCGGCAGCACAGGTGGCAACACCGTCGGTAGGCCTCCCCGGGGCCACTGGAAATACTTGGCGTGCGTGCTATAATAAAACGATAAGTATTGTGTCTAGGATACTAGTTTTTGGCGGCTGTATGGCCTGTCGAAAGCATGCAAAACTGCCCGAAATTGCGGCCCGAAACGGCAAGCAATGGCGTGCAGAAGATGTCTGAATATAAAGGTGTAAGAACGCGGTAGTGCCAGGCTGTCCGCAAGGCGGCCCGGAGTCGTAGGCCCTGATTTAGGGCGGCAACAAACTTTATCAATACCCAAAAGTTAGTCGTTGTGACATCGAAAGCGCCTGTGCCAACCAAGAAACCTGAACTCAAAGTGGCTCCCACGCCCGCCATGCCCGCCAAGGCGGACAACGCCAATGACAAGGCCGAAGCTCGCACGAGCACGACGCCCGTCAGCCAGACCACCGACGCGGCGACGCTTGCCGCCATCGACACGTCCGGCTACGTGCTGCCGTCCGTCAAGGTTCCCGGCCGCCGCGGCCGCAAGCCGAAAGAATTCCAGCCCGAAAACGACGAAGTCGCCGCCCTCAACGCCGTCGAGCGCGCCGAACTGAAAGCGGTCGACAAGGCCAAGGCCAAGGACCGCAAGGCCAAGGAAAAAGCCCTGCTGAAAGACGCGTTCTCGTCGGACACCGAGGCCTCCGAAGAAGAGCTGGAAAAGCGCCGCAACAAGCTGAAAACCCTGATCAAGCTGGGCAAGGAACGCGGTTTCCTCACCTACGCCGAGATCAACGATCACCTGCCTGAAAACATTGTCGACCCGGAAGCCATCGAAGGCATCATCGGCACCTTCAACGACATGGGCATCGCCGTCTACGAGCACGCGCCGGACGCCGAGTCCCTGCTGCTGACCGACAACGTCGCCACCGTTACCAGCGACGACGAAGCCGAGGCGGCCGCGGAAGCGGCGCTGTCTACCGTCGACTCCGACTTCGGCCGCACCACCGACCCGGTCCGCATGTACATGCGCGAGATGGGCTCGGTCGAGCTGCTGACCCGCGAAGGCGAAATCGAAATCGCCAAGCGCATCGAAGACGGCCTGAAAGACATGATCCAGGCGATTTCCGCCTGCCCGGTCACCATCGCCGAAATCATCTCGGCCGCCATCCGCATCCAGAACGACGAAACCAAGATCGACGAAATCGTCGATGGCATGGTCGAGGACGACTCCGTGGTCGCCCCACCGCCGCCGCCGGTCGCATCCGATGAAGACGAGGACGAGGAAGAGGGCGACGAGGAAGAGGGCGAGGAGGAAGAAGAAAGCAACGCCTCCGGCGCCGCCGGCTTCTCGGCCGAGCAGCTGGAAGCCTTGAAAGTCCAGGCGCTGGACAAGTTCGAGATCATCTCCGTGCAGTTCGACAAGATGCGTAAGGCCTTCGAAAAAGACGGCTACAACTCGAAAGCCTACGTCAAGGCGCAGGAAGTCATCTCCAACGAGCTGCTGGCCATCCGCTTCACGGCAAAAGTCGTCGAAAAGCTGTGCGACACCCTGCGCGGCCAGGTCGACGAAGTGCGCCACATCGAAAAGCAGATCCTCGACGTCGCCGTCAACAAGTGCGGCATGCCTCGCGCCCACTTTATCAAAGTGTTCCCGGGCAACGAGACCAATCTGGACTGGGTCGACGCCGAAGTCAACGCCGGCCACGCTTACAGCGCCATCCTGGGCCGCAACATCCCGACCATCAAGGAACTGCAGCAACGCTTGATCGATCTGCAAGCCCGAGTCGTGCTGCCGCTGCCCGACCTGCGCAACATCAACCGCCAGATGGCCGCCGGCGAAATGAAGGCGCGCAAGGCCAAGCGCGAAATGACCGAGGCCAACTTGCGCCTGGTGATCTCGATCGCCAAAAAATACACCAACCGCGGCCTGCAATTCCTCGACCTGATCCAGGAGGGGAATATCGGCCTGATGAAAGCCGTCGACAAGTTCGAATACCGCCGCGGCTACAAATTCTCGACCTACGCCACCTGGTGGATCCGCCAGGCCATCACCCGCTCGATCGCCGACCAGGCCCGCACCATCCGCATCCCGGTCCACATGATCGAAACGATCAACAAGATGAACCGCATCTCCCGCCAGATTTTGCAGGAGACCGGCGCCGAGCCCGATCCTGCAACCCTTGCGATCAAGATGGAAATGCCAGAAGACAAGATCCGCAAGATCATGAAGATCGCCAAAGAGCCGATCTCCATGGAAACGCCGATCGGCGACGACGACGATTCGCACCTGGGCGACTTCATCGAGGACAACAACACCCTGGCGCCATCGGATGCGGCCTTGCACGCTTCGATGCGTGGTGTGGTCAAAGACGTGCTTGATTCGCTGACCCCACGCGAAGCCAAGGTGCTGCGCATGCGCTTCGGTATCGAGATGTCGACCGATCACACGTTGGAAGAAGTCGGCAAGCAGTTCGACGTCACCCGCGAGCGGATTCGCCAGATCGAAGCGAAGGCGCTGCGCAAGTTGCGCCACCCATCGCGTTCCGACAAACTCAAGTCTTTCCTCGAGGGTAATTAAGCCCTTGACGGCAGGGCAGGGCGCCACGTATCCTCTCGCCACTTCGTTCCGGGCTCAGTCCTGGACGGTGGGGAGAGGTTAATTTTTAGGTGAGTTCCAGCGCCGCTCCCGCCGCACCGATTTAAGGGCCTCTAGCTCATGCTTGGTTAGAGCAGCGGACTCATAATCCGTTGGTGCCGTGTTCGACTCACGGGAGGCCCACCAATAAAATCAAGGACTTAGGTGAAAATCTAAGTCCTTTTGTCGTTTCTATGGTGTGGTTCGGTACAATTTCGGTACAGTAAGCAAAATTCGACAGTACTGGAGAGTTCATGGCTACCATCGTAAAGACCCCCTCGGGCACCTGGAAAGCGGTCATCCGCAAGGCCGGATGGCCCACCACCATCAAGACATTTCGCCTGAAAAAAGACGCGGACGACTGGTCACGCCGAACGGAGGATGAGATGGTGCGCGGCTTGTTCATACAGCGCGGCCCGTCCGAGCGGATGACGTTTGAGGCGGCGATGAAGCGGTATTTGGCTGACGTGACGCCAACGAAGCGGCCCCTCACGCAGAACGCCGAGAAAAACCGCGCTGTTTCCCTTGTTGAGTTTTTCGGAAAATATTCACTGGCGGCGATCACGACAGAATTGATCGCGCAGTATCGTGATGAACGGCTTGCCGGCGAAGATCGAGCAAAGGGAGGGGGCGAGGCCCAACCTCGTGCCGCAAACACGGTACGGCTCGATCTGGCCTTGATTGGCCACCTCTTCACCGTTGCGGTGAAGGAGTGGGGGCTTGGCCTTCCGTACAATCCGGTGCTGAATTTGCGCCGCCCTTCGCCAGGGCCAGGCCGCAATCGCCGCTTAAGCGCTGACGAAGAGTCGCGCCTCTTGACCGCCGTCGATAAGCACTCCAATCCGATGTTGAGCTGGATCGTTCGCATCGCCATCGAAACGGGTATGCGCTCGTCCGAGATTGCGACCCTGCGACTCTCCCAAGTCGAACTTGAACGCCGTATCGTGCGCTTGATTGAAACAAAAAATACGCTGCCCCGCACGGTTCCGCTGTCAATGGCCGCAACCGAGAGTTTTCGCCTTGCTTTGAATAATCCCGTTCGGCCGGATGGGACGGATCTCGTCTTCTACGGCGAGCCCGGGCGAGATGGCAGGCGCAGGCCATATAACTTCAACAAGGTGTGGGCGGACGTTAAGAAGGGTGTCGGTGTTACCGATTTCAAGTTTCATGACTTACGCCATGAAGCGGTAAGCCGCTTGGTGGAGGCCGGATTAAGTGATCAGGAAGTAGCTTCCATTAGCGGTCACAAGTCAATGCAGATGCTTAAGCGATATACGCACCTTCGAGCGGAGGACTTGGTTGCAAGACTCGATAGTACTCGAAAAACGCCGACTATAGAATAGCGGGACTTTCGCCAGAACATTTATATATTGGCTTCGTGATCTCCACCATAAATCTGCATAATAAACGAATCAAGATCGCTTAGCCCAGTTGGTCCGAGACGAGTAACTTCAATTTCCTCTTGATGTCGGTTTTTGCTGAATGCGATGTTGCGTTTACTGGAAATAACGTTTGCCCACCAAATTCTTAACACTTCTATTCCAATGTTCGGTGCGTCCGTAAGAAGACGTTTTAATTCTGCTCCGTGGCTAATCGCTTGGTAATTTTTCACGAGGGAAATTACCTCAGGCGCGCTGACAACCCCGCCAAGAATATCATGAAGCGAGCCGTGTACGACGATATTCCCAGTCCCTTCAACTGAATGGACTAAGCCAGCGAGACAGGTTTCTTTCGGCGCACCAAAATAATTGAGGATGGCAGATGTTTCAATCAAATGGTCTACTAGTGTACCTCGTCCGTGTCGCACTGCTAAGCGATTATCCATTCGCAATGCGGCTTGAATTTTCTTGGAGTCATTATCGAATGGAAAAAGTTCAATGGATTTTTTTGAAATGTCGTTCAGCCGCTGAGTGATATGTGGTTCATTTCCTTGATGCCAAAAATAGTATTGTATCGCCATCCGACATCCGTCCAACACTGGCATAACCCCATGATAAGACGTGTTGCTGGCTTCAAACCCGAAGATCATTCCACACTGTGGTTTGTACGCGCATTGCGCAGTGCTCCCGTGTTGGTCGGAAAAAAGAACGAGTTCTCCCCCTGTAAAATTTCCGATAGAACTCGAAAGATATATTAATACGCGATGGGTTTCGTACCCAAGCTGAGGGGAGTCGTTGTGCACTGATATTCGTTGTCCAGGTTCAAGTCGCAATAGATTTACTCTGAAAATATTGGATAGCTTGCAGTCGAAACTGCGCTCCACAAGCATCATGAGAAAATTTAAGGTCTCGGGTGTACAGAATTGTTGCAAACCTGGAATTGATTCCACTGCGGTCGAGTTTTCCCACTGTGAATAAAAGCTCGCTTCGTGAAGCTTCCAAAATTGTTTTTCTGATTGGATTTGTTGAAGCGTGTTCAAATTTTCTAGCAGGTCCGGTACCATTCCAACAAAATGGGGAAACGGAGCCTGAATCTTTACGGTCTCAGCACGCGCAAGTAATGACATCATAGGAGGTGTTCCAATATTCGCTCTCCAACATGGTCATAGATTTTCATAAGATCCGAACAATAAACACTCTTGTTATCAAAACCGTTTGCGGATGACCACCTTTCTACTACGTTGCCGCCACCACACGAATTTTTATGGCGACAAGCGCGACACTCCCTAGGTGTCTCCGAAGACTCGAAATATAGTTTCAACCATAGTGGGTCAGCCGTAATGTCATTTAATCTGTTATTGAATACTGATAAATTCGTGGGTGAGTATTTTTCAGCGAGATTGTGAAGTGTATCAAGTGGCTCTATCTGCCCATCTTGTTTTACCATAATTGTTCGGATTGGCCCTTGCCCAACGGACTGAGTTCTTGTGGGAAATCCGAGTGATGTTCGAACTAATTCCTGAAGAATTCGAATCTTAACACCTTGAGGTGCTAAATCTTGAAGGTAAATATCGAACAACTCCTTATAGTAAGATGAAATGCTATTCACTGGAGGAGAGTCGTGTGTTGCGTCAGGGATAAGAACATCGAAGCTCTTTATTTTAAGGTCTTCGACAAATAGTTTGACCAGCGCAGTAGGGTTTGAATCCGGATTGGCTACGCAAAGAATGCCGAAATGTATTTCGGCGGCGCGAAGAAAATTTACTCCAACCATAACACGATCGTAAGATCCTTTTCCATTTAAATCTATTCTCAAACGGTCGTGTATCGCCTTCGGTCCATCGATACTTACTCCGACATTGTCGACCCATTGACGGAAAATATCACACCATTCGCGATCTATTAATGTTCCGTTAGTATTCACCGAGATTTCAATTTGGCATCCCCTAGTGTCGCCTATTGCTCGTAGTCGTTCGCAAAGTCTACGAAAACGCGCTTTTGGGAACAGTAAAGGTTCGCCTCCATGCATTGATATATGAAATCTCGACAGCGAGTGCAAATGCAAGTGCTCATCGAATCGCTGTAAAAATTGCTCCTCAACTTCAACCGACATATTGCCATAAGTAGTGCGTACTTCGGCCTTCTTGAACCAATAGCAATATGTGCAGTTCAGATTGCAGTTGCCCGCAATCTTAAGGATTAGTGAAGAAATCGGGGCTGGCGAATTGGGGGAGGGCGTGAACATTCGGATGTGAGTATCCATTAAAACGCAAAACGGGTTCACACCCGGTTATGCAAGCGCCAACCCGGCGCTGGCTCGATTGCCCTTAGTCGGTCGTTGACACGCGATCATGTGTGTCATGAACGCGGTCATGCCCGCCGTCAGCTAGTGTTGACAGCGCTGGATGCCCACCGAGTTCTTTTAGAATATCCTCGGGACTCGCCGCAGTGCTTGCGGCTTTAAGTCTTATGCGCAAATCATTCATTTCATCATCGCTAAGGGCACCAATTTTTTGAAGAAAAGTTGGATTGACTTCTGCTTTCAATTTATCTGGCATAATATTTCCCTCCTATGAAGTGGTAAGAATGGAGCTAGCTTCCCACCTCCCTGGATTTTGTGTCAATTAGTATTTTTATATTATTTCACGGTGGGCGATAGCCGAAGTGCGTGCGGAAATACTATTTCCATGCGGCATAAGGTTGCGCCACACTCAATTTGTGTTACCGACGTTGCTAAGCACATTTGGTACGGAGATGGCGACAAGCATCAGCTTCGATGAATCCACTCGACCGTTGGCTGATTGAGTAGATAGGCGCAGGGTCAAGTCTGGCAACTGGACACGGTCTGTTCCGTAGGGCTCTCAGATTCGGTTGTTGTGGTTGAGCTTGCGTCGGTTTGCCAGACTTGACCATGGCGCCCGCACGAAGAGCGTCTTGATCGCCAAAAGGTGCCAGAGAAAGCATTAAAACGCCCCAAAACACCCTTACAAGGCCCAAAAATCCCCCAGCATCACGTGCGTCGGCGCTTGTACGCCTCGCGTGGGTCCTTGACTAATAAGGCGAATTGATCAGCGATTCCCTAGGAAACCCTTGGTGATTCTCGCGCTCTTTTGCGGGGGATACCCTCTTATATCGGTCAGTGTTGAGCGCCCGCGCCTGTATTTTCAAGTGCGAGTTTGTTGAAAAGGCGGCGCTGTTTTTTTAAAGACTCTAGCAACCCGTCCATGTTATGCTTGAGGTGGCGTTGCAACTAAAGCTTTTTACCTGCTAAATCTAACTCTTCAACTTTTACCCTTTTGAATATCCCACTAATTAAGAGAAAAATCGTTGATGAGCTTAGGCTCGGACTTCATCTTGAAAAAATAACGAAATCAAAAATTTCATGAATATCAGTTTTAAATATATTAAAAAACATATAGCGGAACATCCAATTAGCTATCGATATGTGGTTCTCTATCCCTTTCTAGGCGCAGCGTTTCTTGCATCGCTATTCTCTTTGATGATTCTTAACAATTTTTATCCGAATTTTGCAAAAGCCGTGATTTCGGAAAATCTTGCTCCGTTAACGTTTGAAATACTGTGTTATATCGGACTTTCCTATCTAACGATACGCGTTGTACGCAAAGGCTTGATTGAGGATCTTAAGAATGAAGAGAAAAAAATGCTCTGTTTCCATGTTCCAAGCACAGCAATTGGTATAAAGGCAACATACAGCGGCATCGTCTTAGGTGCTGTGTTTGCTGTCATTATTTCCTTTGATACACTGCCGGCGCCCTTATCGTACAGCACTTTATTTAGTTTGTGCTTTCAAAATTTTCTGTTAACCTCTGCAATTTACCTTTTCTTCATATTGATAACGGTCACTCCGACAACTGCGCCAAATTACAAAAAAAAGAACTTTTTGTCGGTTCTTAAAGCTCTTTGTCTGTTGTTGGCTATCGCAGCTACTGGACGATTCTTATTGCTTCTTGCCCTCGCCGCCGATCAGCTTGAGAAAGCAACGTAGAGTAATAATACTAGTGGCAGAGATAGGACGGCGTGGGGCGAAGCGAATAAACCTACGTGCTTACTCGTACAAGCAGCATGCCAGCGATAACATGTGATCCTTAAGAAAAGCGAAAGTGCCGCAGGGTCAAGTCTGGCAAGCGGGAGGCGCAGGGTCAAGTCTGGCAACCGGACACGGTCTGTTCCGTAAGTCTCTGAGATTCGGTTGTGGTGGTTGAGCTTGTGTCGGTTTGCCAGACTTGACCTTGACGCCCTGACGCCCTGACGCCGCTGACGTCGTACGGAGCGGACAGGTTGATAGGTAAGCAACGGTACAAACTCGGGCTGACGGTAGCCACAGATCGGGAGGTTGACGATGAGGGAGAAATGCATTGAGCATTAATTGGACATCCGTCTTACGCAGAATCGAACGTGCCATACCACTATTTGCAGTTGCATTGATGATGGTCGTGGCAAAACAGCAAACCACGATAGACGATCTACGGTGGAAGATTGCCACGGCGGCGAACGGTAAGGAGGCTTCGCTTGAACTGCAGGCCAAGTGTGCAAAGCAAGCAAAGACCGCTTTCGATGAGCAAGGGTTCAAGGCGCGGGACATGGCGGGGTATCAAAGCCATTACAACGGGCGTATCAACAAGTGCATGATCCATGTCGAGAATCGTACTTTCGTAGACAAGGGCAACTCTGACATCCGCACCGTTTTCGACGCGTTCGAGAATAAAGAGTACGCGAGCTACATGTGGTCGAGCGATGGGTCAAAGAAGTTCAACGAGGTTTCACCGATGCTATGCGAGGTCAAGTTAGAGTCGGGTGAAAAACAGAAATGTCAGTCGCAGCAAGAGTTCGAGGAATTGGTCAAGCGATACATGGAAGGGTGAGAGCCAGGTTCGCCCGGCCCGTTTTGACCTGAAAAAATTTCGAGCAAAGTGCCTCGCTTGCGAACTCGTACGCCAGAAACCTGATTTGCCTAATGAGGGGAAGTCGGGGTCAAGTGTGACAACCAGACACAAGCTCTACGGTACCGCCCTGCCGAGCGAGCTTTCCTGTTGAATTGCATTAACTAGTATCTCGCTAGCTTGTTATACGCAAGCGTCTTCCCAGCGCCGTGTTTACTTAGCCTCTGCGACACTCCAAAGTAGTCCCCACTATTTTTTGATGGGTACTACTTTGGACAGTGTCGATATCGCCGGCAACCGCAAAGGTCAGCCGAATCACCCCAAGGAATTCAAGCGGCAGGTCGCCATGGTTGCCTGTGAGCCGGGTATTTCCGTGGCCAAGCTGACGATGGCGCACCAGCTTAAAGGAGGGCGCAGGGTCAAGTCTGGCAACCGGACACGGTCTGTTCCGTAGGGCTCTGAGATTCGGTTGCTGTGGTTGAGCTTGTGTCGGTTTGCCAGACTTAACTCTGGCGCCAGCATGCCGGCGACCGCACGACCCAAGGCGTGCGGAGCCGAGGGTCAGGTCCGAAAAACAGACACGGACAGATCAGTAGCTATCCTTCGACGGTTAAGGCAATTGCTGAGATTGTGTACGTTTTTCGGACCTGACCCTCTGCTTCACGACGCTTGCTAGCGCATAGCTTGTATGGGACTGAGGGTCAGGTCTCACAAACATACATGGGTTTGGTTGCAGACTGAATGGCCGACATCGTGGCCAGCCAAGCTTATGTATGTTTGTGAGACCTGACCCGCGGCTTCCTCGGCTTGCCCTCGGCTTCCCTCGGCTTCCCTCGTAATCGCCGAAGTCGGGGACGCTCGACGTGCCGCGCATTTTCCAGACTTGCGCGTCGGCCTACCAGCAACGAATATCGAGCCGATTCTGGCCCTCCTTGTCGCCTTTACGATATTTGACCACGCAGGATGAGATACTGGCGTCGAGCCGCCTTGCGAGCGAAAATTCATTGCCTGTGCCGTAGCTGCAGGAAAACCAGAGACCATCCGCCGGTGCGAAGTTTAATTGGTCGTACTCAACGGTGAACTCGCCGCGCCGCCCTGAAATGGTCTTGCCAATCAGAGCGCCCAGTTTCTCAGGTGGGCCGAAAGTCGGCGCCGCGCTGTGAAGGTAGACGGGCGACATCGTGGACGAGCGCCAGCCTGAAGGCGCGTTTGTGATCCGCACTGCTTCGGCCGGAAGCTCGGCCGGGCAGACGATGAACTGTTCCGCTGCCACCGCGCGAAGGCTGATCGCGGCGGCCAATAGAACCGGATATTTAAAAGCGCTCATGTTTTATTCGATGATGGAAAAGGCGTCTGCGTTCTCGGTCGGATTGATATAATTGCCATTTTTATCCTTTCCCAGTCTGTACAAAAACCGTTTGCTAACGCGTCTCTTCGTCGCCATGTTGGGCCATTGGTCGATCATGTAAATACCGTCGGAAGTTTGTCCCAGATAGAAGCCCGAATGATTGCCATGTTTCAAACCCGGCCATTTTCCGTTGACGAAGGTTGCAATGGCAGTACCCTCGGCGATATTTTTGGTGCCAACGACTTTAGCGCCTTCGTGCCAAGAACCCGTCCAACCAAGGCGCGTAAAATTCTTGACGAGTGTGACACACTCCTTGTCGCCAATTTTTTCGGTGCCCTCCAGCTTGCGTGCATCTTTGTAAATGTGTGGCATCCCTAGCTCCATTCTCTAAGAGGTCGTTTTGAGGACGTTCAAGAGTGGGGCAGAGATCGGTTTGCTATTTTGATCGACGGCAAGAGAAGTCGGGTTCAAGTCTGACAACCAGACACAAGCTCTACGGTACCACTCTGCCGAGCAAGCTTTCCTGTTGAATTACATCAACTAGTGTCTCGTTAGCTCGATATATGGTGTTCACTCCGTGCCGTCCGGCACTTTTCATCAGGGGAACATCGTGGCGAAATTGTTGTTCAATGGGCACACTCATCAGATCACACTTATCAGCGACGCTGGAGAAACGGTAGGTACCTGGGTCGCATACAATAATATCGACCGTCACGCCACACTGACGCATATCCATAACGGTTCTTATTCCGTCACGGACAGAGTATCGCCGCATCGTCATACCCCCGATGCAAACGGCTCCTATGGCTTGCATGGCATTATTCGCTTCACAGTTCCAGGACACCCGGGAATCGGTGTGCATTCGGGGCAGGCGGCTGCGCGTCATACACCGGGACCTGCGCATGCCACGATGGGATGCATCAGAACGTCAGACGAAGCCATGCAATCTATTGTTATTGCCATGGGCCGCAGTCCACTCACCAGCATTGAGGTTGTCGAAAACAGCGCTCCATCCGCGCGTGCAGCGAGCCATCGCCACCGTGCCCGCCGCCTCCACGGACGCCATCATGGGTAACTTGAAGTTGCACGCGCGGCGCGGCGCCCGGGTCGCACTGATCGCTTTGGCAATTGCGGCGGTCGGGTCCAATGCTGCGGCGAAGCCATGTCGCGCAGCCGAGTTCGAAGCTGCCGAAGCGGCATTCCGCAGCATCGACAGCTGGCAACGACTGGCGTTGGCGCACCATCGATTTTCCCATTGCGACGTGGGGTATGTCGCCGAGGGAAACTCCGAAGCCATCGTTCGACTGCTGGTGGATCATTGGGATTCGGTGTCGGAGCTCGGCATCGTTGCCGCAAAACAGCCAGCATTTCTTCATTTTGTGTTGCGCCATCTCGATACGACGGTCAACGATGCAGATCTCGAGCGCATCGTGCAGCTCGCGACGACAAAATGCCCGACGGGAAACCGGCCGTTGTGCAAAGGCCTGGTGAAAGCCGCTAAGAAGGCAATGGCAGAAAGCTGAGGCTGAGGTAAGCGGACGGGCAAGTCTCACAAACATAAATAAGCTTGCCTCCATTGTGCCGAATCGATGCATGTTAGTCAGAGGCGCAGGATCAAGTCTGGCAACCGGACACGGTCTGTTCCGTAGGGCTCTGAGATTCGGTTGTTGTGGTTGGGCTTGTCGGTTTGCCAGACTTAACTCTGGCGCCAGCATGCTGGCGACCGCACGATCCAAGGCGGACAGGCGTATTGCGGGCGGGGCAGGTGAGCCGCTATGGCGCATGTCACATGGCGGACGAAAGGCCGCCACCTGCGGGACGCATTTAGCGCCAGCCCACCTTGCTGCGACAAAAATTCCATGGCACGATGCCCGTTGAATTTTATCAACGATAGAAAAATAACAAAATGCCCTGGAAACCGACACCGTGGCTGGCCGCCCTTCTCACTGTGCTCGCCGCGCCACTGGGATTTCTCTATATAGCCAGGCCGCGCTGGGCGCTGGGATATTTTGCCGTGATGGCCGCCTTGAGCCTGATTGGCTTTTTTCATGTGTTTGGTGGCACCCTTGCCGTTGTCCGCGCGCTGGCTGGCATTCCGATCGCCATCGCGGGCGCCATGATCGCTTATCGCAACGCCAGGCAAGCGCCCGAACGCGACAGGCCGTGGTATTCGCGCTGGAGCGGCTTACTCGGGATTTTCGCTGCATTCACTTTCATTTTCTCGGTGATTAGTGTTTTCCTTTACGAGCCATTCACGGCGCCATCGACTTCAATGGCGCCGGCTTTGCGGCCAGGAGCGAACTTCATCGTCCAGAAGCTTGGCTATGGCCATTTCAGTACGATGGGATTCCAGCTGGGGCGGCGGCCCATATCGGCGGCGATCAAGCGGGGCGACGTCCTCGCCTTCGACTTTCCCGTCGATCCTGCGCAAACCTATTTGAAACGCGTCGTGGGATTGCCGGGCGACCAGGTGGTCTATCGGGACAAGCAGCTATTCGTCAACGGCCGCGATAGCCGGCTGCAGCGGCTCGAGGATTATCTGGATCCCGAGGCGCCGCTATTCTTCCAGCGCTATCGGAACAGGCTCGATGACACCGAGTTCGACACCCTGCAGCTGGAGAACCGCCCGTCCATCGTCGCGGCGCCGAAAGAGTTTGAATTTCGCGAACAGTGCAGCTACTCGGCGGACGGCTTCAGTTGCACCGTCCCTGCGGGGAATTATTTTGTGATGGGTGACAATCGGGACAACAGCTACGACAGCCGCTACTGGGGTTTCGTACGGGCAGAACTGATTATCGGGAAAGTCGTCAAGATCGTTCAATAGCGACATGGTGCGCGTGCGGTGATTCGCGCGCCAACGAGTCTGGCAACCGGACACGTTCTGTTCCGTAGGGCTCTGAAATTCGATTGCTGTGGTTGAGCTTGTGTCGGTTTGCCAGACTTGACCCAAGCGCCCCTGCTGGCGCCCGCACGACGCAAGACGGACAGACGTAATGCAGGACGGGGCAGGTGAGCTGCGATGGCGCACGTCGCTTGGCGGACGAAAGGCCGCCACCCGCGGGACGCGTTTGGCGCCAGCCCACCTTGCTGCGACAAAAATTCCATGGCACGATGCGCGTTAAATTTTATCAACGATGAAAAAATAACAAAATGCCCTGGAAACCGACACCGTGGCTTGCCGCCCTTCTGAATGTGCTCGCCGCACCACTGGGATTTCTCTACTTAGCCAGGCCGCGCTGGGCGCTGGGATACTTCGCCGTAATGGCCGCCATGAGCCTGATCGGCTTTTTTCATATGTTTCGTGGCACGCTTGCCGTCGTCCATGCGCTCGCTGGCATTGCGATCGTCATCGCGGGCGCCGTGATCGCGTATCGCGTTGCCGGGCAGGTTCCCAAGCGCGACAGGCCGTGGTATTCGCGCTGGAGCGGCTTGCTCGCGATTTTCGCTGCATTCACTTTCATTATCCTGGTGATTCGTGTCTTCCTTTACGAGCCATTCACGGCGCCATCGACTTCAATGGCGCCGACTTTGCGGCCAGGAGCGAATCTCATCGTTCAGAAGTTCGGCTACGGCCATTTCAGTACGATGGGATTCCGGCTGGGGCAGCGGCCCATATCGGCGCCGGTCAAGCGGGGCGACGTCCTCGCCTTCGATTTTCCCGTCGATCCTGCGCAAACCTTTTTGAAACGCGTCGTGGGACTGCCGGGAGACCAGGTGGTCTATCGGGATAAGCAGGTATTTGTCAACGGCCGCGATAGCCGGCTGCAGCGGCTCGGGGATTATTTCGATCCCGAGACGCCGCAATCCTTCCAGCGCTATCGGAACAGGCTCGGTGACACCGAGTTCGACACCCTGCAGCTGGAGCACCGCCCGTCCATCGCTGCGGCGCCGAAAGAGTTTGAATTTCGCGAACAGTGTAGCTACTCGGCGGACGGCTTCAGTTGCACCGTCCCGGCGGGGAATTATTTTGTGATGGGTGACAATCGGGACAACAGCTACGACAGCCGCTACTGGGGTTTCGTGCGGGCGGAACTGATTATCGGGAAAGTCGTCAAGATCACTCAATAGCGATGCGGCGATTCGCGCGCCAACGTTCCACAGTCAGCGTGGACTTGGCGGCTCCACCGCGGGCGGCGCATGAAAATTGACCACCGGCGCGCCACCATTCCAGCGAATGCGCACCGTGCCGGCATTAGCGCTGCGGCGGGCAGGAGGCAGGTTCGGCATGGGCGTTTTTTTGATTTGCCTATTCGATCAATTATCGCATCGATCGACGGCCAAAACGCTTATCGGCGGTCGCTGTCCCGTTACACTTGGCGCATTCAACCGGCGCCAGTGCGATGCGCGCCGGGCCTGGCAACAAGCCGCAAGCGCTGCCGCTTGCCATCCTGGGCATTTCTGCGCCGATAGGCCAGCAGTTTTACGGCCATGCTGGCGAGCATGCCGAAAGCGCCCAGGGCGATCAGGAAGACGTCGAGCATCTTGTCCTCTCCTCAGTTCACATATGCGACCATGCCGAATTGCTTCGCCAAAGCCGGAGGCACAACGGCTTGGAGTCATCGCCGGCCAGCCATCGACACATCATGGCGCCTGCCACAATCCCTGCGCCGGGAATCAATGCGTTCATGCGTCATGTTAGGTGCCTCCGCGGTCCCGCGCAATCTGGCAATTCCGGTGCTAGACTTAGGTGATTCCGAATGCTGAAAGTGAAGGTATGCGCTTCGACTTGACCGATTTGCGGGTGTTCTTGTCCGTGGTGGAATGCGGCAGCATCACGCAGGGCGCGCGCGCCATGCACCTGGCGGTGGCGTCCGTCAGCGAGCGCATCGCCGGCATGGAAGAGGCGCTGGGCGCGCGCCTGCTGGAACGCGAGCGCCGCGGTGTGCAGGTGACGGCCGCAGGCGCGGCGCTGGTGCGGCATGCGCGCGCCATCCTCGGCCAGGTCGAACAGATGCGCGGCGAATTGCGCACCTATGCCACCGGCTTGAAAGGCCGCATCGGCCTGCTGTCCAACACGGCCGCCATTGCCACCTTCGTGCCGCGGCAGCTGTGCCGTTTTCTGGTGGCGTATCCGGATTTGTCGATCGACCTCGAGGAGCGTCCCAGTGTCGAAATCGTCCAGGCCTTGATGGACAAGCGCGCCGAACTGGGGATCGTTGCCGACAGCACCGATCTGGCGGGCCTGCAAACCAAATTGGTCGGCAGCGATCAGCTGGTGGTGGTCACCAGCCGCGCGCATCACCTGGCCGGGCAATCGGGCGTCGCCTTTGCCGATATCCTGGGGGAGGCGCTGGTCGGACTTGCCGATACCGCGCTCGAGACGCACCTGGCCGAACGGGCGGCGCGGCTGGGGCACCAGCTCGACTATCGCATTCGCTTGCGCAATGTGGGCGACCTTGCCCTGCACGTGGAAGCAGGCGTGGGGATTGCCGTGCTGTCGGTTGCGGTCGCCAGGACCCTGCATGCCGACCTCGTCATCGTGCCGATGTCGGAGCCCTGGGCGACCAGGCGGCTGTATGTTTGCGCGCGTGATTTTTCCGCCTTGACGCCGCTTGCCGATTTGCTCGCGCAACATTTGTTGCGGGATGCGGCTGGCGCAGGCTGAACGTGGCCGCTATTTTTCCGCGCGTGCCGGCGCGGCGGCCTGGTCCCGTAGCGCGCGGGCAAATGCCTGCAAGTCTTCCCCATTCATGTCCGACACGGCCGAAAATTGCATGCCGTCCTGGCGCCAGCGCAGCATCTGAAAACCCTGGCGGACGCTGCCGTGCGGCGCCGCATCGCCACCTTGCGCCGGCCACACGTACAAGTTGAGGATGTGCTTGCGGTGCCGATACACCAGCGCCGCCACCGGACGTTGATTGAGATAGTCCAGCCGGCCGCCGATCAAACTGAAACCTTGCGGCGCCAAATCGATCACGGGCGGAGAGTAGTCGAGCTTGCCGGCGAACCAGGGTTTGACGGTGTGCTGGTCGGTGGAGGCGACGTCGGCCAGGTGATCGGGCATCAGCGAACGGAAATGGCTGGTCAGCAGTTCCTGATCGAGCCGGTCCGCGGCCGATGGCTGCTGCAGGTAGAGCGCCAGGCTCACCGCGCATGCCGTCGCGGCGAGGCCGGCGGCGAAGGTGCTGAACCAGTTCCAGCGCGCCGGTGCTGCGGGAGGCGGACGTTCGCGCTGGCGCTGCTCGGCGATTGCCGTGGCAATCCGGTGTTTCAGGTGTTCGGGAGCGCTATAGCGCGTGGCCTGCTGGGCGATGTTCGATCGCAGCGCCTGGAATTGCGCCAGCGTCGCTGCGCATTGCTTGCAGGCTTGCAGGTGCATTTCCAGCTGCACGGTGGCCGATGGGTCGAGTTCCTGGTCCAGGTAGGCAGACATCCAGTCCGGCGAATGCTTGCATTCCATATCAATCTCCCGCCATCTCTTGGTTCAGAAAATTCAACAGCATCCGGCGCGCGCGCGCCAGGCGCGACATCACGGTGCCGATCGGAATATCGGCGATCTGGGCGATCTGCTTGTACGACAGATCGTCCATTTCCTTCATCACCAATACTTCGCGAAACGCCGCCGGTAGTTGCGCCAGCGCCTGGTCGACGCAGCGCCCGGTATCGCGGCCGGCGGCGATGCGGGCCGGGTCGTTGTCCGCCAGCGGGCCGGCCTCGGCGCCATGCAGTTCGTCGTCGAAGCTGACATCGCCGCGCCGCTGCCGGCCGTCGCGCAGGGTGCTGAAATAAGTGTTGCGGACGATGGTCAGCAGCCAGGCGCGCGCATCGCCGCCGCGAAAGCCGTCGGCAAAGCGGAAAGCGCGCAGGTACGCATTCTGTACGAGATCGTCGGCGTCATGCTCGTTGCGCGTCAGCCAGCGGGCCAGGTTGTAGGCCGCGTCCAGATGGGGCATCGCCATCGCTTCGAACCGTGATGGCGATTGCGCCGTGTTGTCGTCGTCACCCAAGAACGTTCCCATCGTATTGGTCCAGGCATTCAAGACCCGGCATGCGGTGTGTTTATTCCCGCCTGTCGAAAAAATATAAAGGGCGGCGCGCGGGAATATGTGCGCGGCGTGGCGGGTTTTACTTGCCATGGACGCTGCCATGATGACACGGAAGCGCCATCCCATCATGCAGGACCATTGCCGGAGACGGAGAACATCATGATCGATCGCAGGAATTTTCTCAGGCTGGGCGCCGTCGGCGGCGGCGCCATTTTCATGTCCGGCCTGTTTCGCGGCAGCGCCGCGCGCGGCCTGGACGATTTTTATTTCGTGCAGCTGTCCGACTCGCACTGGGGCTACAAGGGGCCGGCCAATCCGGACGCGCAGCACACCTTGCGGCGCGCCGTCGACCACGTCAACGCGCTCGAACAGCGGCCGGATTTCATCGTGTTCACGGGCGACCTGACCCACACCACCGACGATCCGGCCGAGCGGCGCGCGCGCATGGCGCAGTTCAAGGAGATCGTGGCGGGGCTGAACGTCAAGCGCCTGCACTTTCTGCCGGGCGAACACGATGCTTCGCTCGACCAGGGCGCCGCCTTCCAGGAAGCGTTCGGCCCCACCCACTACAGCTTCGACCACAAGGGCGTGCATTTCATTGCGCTCGACAATGTGTCCGATCCGGGCGCGCGCATCGGCGAAGCACAGCTGGCCTGGCTGAAGGCGGACCTGGCGGGCCAGCACGCCGATGCGCGCATCGTGGTGCTGACCCACCGGCCGCTGTTCGACCTGGCGCCGAAATGGGACTGGGCAACGCGCGACGGCGCCCAGGCGGTGGACTTGTTGATGCCCTACCCGAACGTCATCGTGTTCTACGGCCACATTCACCAGGAAAACCATCACATGACCGGGCACATTGCCCACCACTCCGCCAAATCGCTGATTTTTCCCTTGCCGGCACCGGGTTCGCAAGAGAAGCGGACGCCGCTGCCGTGGGATGCGGCGGCGCCGGAGAAGGGGCTGGGATTTCGCCAGATCGAGGCCGACGCCAGGGTGGCCGCCTGGCCGATCACCGAATTTTCCGTGGCGAAGGGCTAGACCATGAGCAGCTCGAGAAGGCAATTCCTGGCCGCGGCCCCGCTGGCGCTGGCCTCCGCGCTGGTGCTGGGCGGCACCGCTGCCCGCCAGAAGGCGCGCACCGAGCGGGTGATCCGCATCGAGGCGCGCCGGTTTCGTTTCGCCCCCGATGCGATCACCCTCAAGGCGGGCGAGACGGTGGTGCTGGAACTGAGCGCGCTCGATTTTACGCACGGCTTCAGCATTCCGGACTGGCATATGCGCACCGACCTGGTGGTGGACAAGGTGGTGCGCATGCGCCTGACGCCGGCACATGCGGGGACGTTCTCCTTCCTGTGCGATAACTTCTGCGGCAGCGGCCACGAAGAGATGGGTGGCACCATCGTCGTGCAGGCGTGACCGGACGGCCACGCCGCCAAAAAACCTGTCGCAAACCGGCGGTGGCATGTCATTATTGACAGGTGGTCGCAAGGCGCCAGGCTTTACTGAAGCATCCCTGGCGCCACGCCGGATGGGGCGAGCACCATCGAACGCTGTCCCTTGAATGGAGTATCATCATGATGTCCAGGGTAGTCACGATTCCCGGCGCCACGTGGGCGCTGTGCCTTTCGCTGCTGGCGATCACCGTACTGTTCGGTGTGCCGTCGAATTATCCCGCAGCTGCGCACTTGCTGATCGTTTTGGCCGGCATCCTCATCCTGGTGGCTGCTACCTGCTTTCTTGCAGGTCCCGCCTTGCTGCGTGGCAGCGATGCCGAACGGCGCCTGGCGATTGCCGGCATCCTGCTGGTGGCGCCTTGGGCGGTCTTCGCGCTGATGGCGGGTTACGGTCCGCCGTGGACGGCGAACAGCGCCCAGAACCACATCCGCTACAAGGGGCTGCTGCTCGACATCGTGCTGGTCGGCGGCGGCTTGATGATGCTGCGCGAAGCGCTGGCCGCGGCGGGCGAGCGCGTCTGGTCCGCGCTGGGCATGGCGGCCACGCTGATCGCGACGCCGGCCTACCTGGTGTGGTGCGCCTTCCTGATGGGCGCGTATTTGGCGCACGATCATCCGAAAGCGGGCCAGATCGAACTCGAGATGAGTCCGCTGGGACCCGGCTCGGAAGTGCTGCTGTTTTATGGCGGCGTGCTGACCTATGTCGCCACGGCCGCCTTCGCCATCGCGGCGCGCCGCGTCGGCTGGCTCGGCCAGCGCGCTGCAAGGGCCTACCTGGTGCTGAGCGGCCTGGCCACCGTGGCGCTGGTGGTGCGCGGGCTGGAATATCCGGACCCGTCGGCACACTGGTATCTGATGCCGGGTTTTATCGTCGGCATCCCGGCGATACCGTGGGTGATGCCGTTTTTGCTGGGGGTGCTTTGCCTGCGCCTGGCAGCGCGCGGTGTGCGGGAACCGTAGTCGGCAGCGATCAGCTGGCGTTGGTAACTGGCCGCGCGCATCGCCTGGCCGTGCAACCGGGCGTCGCCTTTGCCGATATTCTTGGCGAAGCGCTGGTCGGACTTGCCGATACCGCGCTCGAGACGCACCTGGCCGAACGGGCGGCGCGGCTGGGGCAGAAGAACGCTCAAGCTCTGCCTTGCCATAGCGCCTGCGCCCTGGCGAACGCCTGTGCGCCGACCTTCGTGCCGAGCGACTGTCCCGCGCTGTTGCCGTTGTCGAAGTGGATGCCGCCATAGATGCGCGACAGGCCGGCTTGCGTGGCGGCGGCGCTGAAGGTGCTCCAGGTCAAAGTGAGATCGCTTTGCGGCAGGCCCGGTTCGACCGCCATCGAGCGCGCCGGCTTGGTGTAAGAGGCGCCGAAGCGGTCGCTGCCCGTGAAGCTGCGCAAGACCTGGGCGGCGGCGGCGCTGAACGTGCTGTGGCCGGATACGTGTTCCGGGAAGGCCGGGGTGGGGAAGGTGACAGGCTGATACGGTACCCAGGTTTCGGCGGCAATCTGGCGCAGGCCGCCGACGGGTCCCAGCGGCCCGTAGCCCTTGATGCTTTGACCGTGCAGCAGATAGCGCACGGCCGTGATCGGGCGCACCGAGTCGTAGGCGCGCTTTGCGTCCCAGGCCGCGATCGCGGCGTCCGCCATGGCGTTGGCAAGTGCGAAGAACATCCTGATGTCGTCGTCGTCCGTGTGGCGGTCGCGCTCTGAAATGGTGGTGGCGAATAACAGCCAGTGCCCGGGCGGCAATTCGGAATTTGGGCCGTCCGCCCAGTATTCGGCGATGACCTTCTGCTCCTCGGTCAGGCCGGCCTGTACCTCGACGATGTGCCGGGTCTGCTCTTCATACTGCGCCGTGCCGTAGGCTGCCGGCGCTCCCGGCCGGAATTGGTCCCCGGCGCTCAAGGCGAACGGTTTGACGCGCTCCCAGGCCGCGCCCGTAAAAAGCGGTGTGCGCACCACGCCGGCGGCGTCGGTGTAGGTCAATGGCTGCCAGTTGCCGGGAGCGGGCATCGCATCGAGCGGCGTCGGCGCGCTGACGATCATGGGCGGGTTCTTCGGCACATAGCCGGTGTAATCGGCATACGGCGTGCCGCTCGCGGTCAGGTCGCCCAGCTGATTGGCGCCGTCTGCATGACAAAAGTCGATCTCGAGCCGCGCCGCCGCCGTGCCCAGCGTGGCAGGCCCGGCGGGATCGGCAGGCGCGAGCATCTGGCTGTAGCCGAGACTCGCGAGGTAGGCGTCGAACGCTGGTTTCTGACTGGGGAACTGGTCGACCAGGGCCGTGTAGGCGGCGAAGCTGATGGCCATCGCCTTGTTGGCGCCGCTGCGTTCGGAAAAGGGGCGGCGTGGCGGCTGGCCGGGACGGGTGGGCTGCGCCAGGGCGTCGTAGGCGCACCACGCGTTATACATGCAGGTGTACATGACGGCGAACGAGCGCGCCGCCATCGGTGGTCCCGGCTTCGCGGTGCGTACTGCCTGCAGGGCGGTTTGGGTCCAGCCGGTGACCGTGCCCGATTGCGGCGGCAGCGGCTGTGCGGTCGGGCCAACGGCCACGCCATCGCTGCCGCCGCACGCGGCCAAGGCGGCGCTGATCGCGGTTCCCGTACCCAGCTTCAGAATGACGCGCCGTTTCATGCCTGCCTCCCTCTTGATTGGAAGGCCATTATTCGACGGTGGGGGCCGTGCCTCGTTTGCGAAATATCAAGCGGGTTTTAGAGGTGAAAAAAGCGCAACGGCGTGGTTTAACGCCGGTCATGTTTGCGGTAATTCGTCTGCCGTTGCGGCCCTTCGGCATTCGATGGTGTGAATGGCCGTTACGGCCCGCCATTACCTCCCACCGCGCCGTACACCTGGCCCGTCGCATAACTCGATTCATTCGACGCCAGCAGCACATACACGGCCGCTAGTTCCGCCGGCTGCCCTGGCCGCTTCATCGGCGTGTCCGCGCCGAACTCGGGCAGTTTTTCCGCGGGCTGGCCGCCCGTCACCTGCAGCGGGGTCCAGAACGGTCCCGGCGCCACCGCGTTGACGCGGATGCCCTTGGACGCCAGCTGCTTGGCCAGGCCCTTGGTAAAAATCATGATGGCGCCCTTGGTGGCGGCGTAGTCGATGATGTTTTCGCCGGGGTTGTAGGCGTTGACGGAGACGGTGTTGATGATGGTGGCGCCTGGCTTCATCAGCGGCACGGCCGCCTTGGTGATCCAGAACATCGCGTAGACATTGGTCTTGAAGGTTTCGTCGAACTGGGCGGTGGTGATGTCGAGGATGGAGTCGCGCGAGAACTGGCGGGCGGCGTTGTTGACGAGGATGTCGAGCCCGCCCAGCTCACGGGCGGCGTCGGCCACCAGGCGCTTGCAGAAGGCTTCGTCCTTGATGTCGCCGGGAATGGCGATGGCCTTGCGGCCTTCCGCGCGGATCAGGGCCACCACTTCGCGGGCGTCCGCTTCTTCGGCTGGCAAATAATTGATCGCCACGTCGGCGCCCTCGCGCGCGTAGGCGATGGCGGCGGCGCGGCCGATGCCGGAGTCGCCGCCCGTCAACAGCGCCTTGCGTCCCTTCAAGCGCCCCGACCCCTTGTAGCTGGTTTCCCCATGGTCGGGGCGCGGCGACATCTTGCTGGCCAACCCCGGCCACGGCTGCTGCTGCTTGGGAAACGGCGGCGCCGGGTAGGCGGTGACGGGGTTTTGCGGTGGCATGGGCGGGCTGTCGGCGCCGGCGTGCTGCGGGGTTTGTGCGCCTGCCGGCGCCACTGCCGCGCTCAGCAGGCCGCCGGCTGCCACGCCGACCAGGGCGCGGCGCGATGCATTGGGAGTGTCCACGGCTTGTCCTTGATTAGTTGGGTTGGATCCCATCTTTGACGGTTTTTCTGGCGCGCTCCGTGCGGCACTTCGCTTACTAAAAATTCTCGAAAAGTTATCCTCGACTTTTACATCGAAGGAGGTCGAGATGCCCACCGGAGCCAGTCCGAAACGCGAGCGCGAGTACAAAAAAATCGAACGCAAATTCAAGAAGGAAGGGAGATACAAGGGCAGGGAGGAGGAAGTTGCTGCCCGGATCGTCAACAAGCAGCGCGCCGCAGCGGGAGAGACCGCGCACCGCCACAAGCCGCCGGCCAGGTCCGCTTCGCGGCGCAAGACCCGGACCACGCGTTCGGCGGCGCGCAAGAAGTCCTCCTGAGCGGCCAAACTACCCGAGCACGTCAGCCCAGATTTGCCGGGCCCAGGCATCGGCATCGCCGCCTTCCTGTTCCGAGGCGTGGTCCGACAGCATGCTCTCGCCCGCCGCCTGCATGCTCTTTTTTGCGGCATCGTAGCGGTACAGCGTCGAGATGTGCATGGCCTGCTTGTCGTCGATAAAGCTGTAGCAGGTGTTGCCGAACGCCGGCGCCGGCTCGACCGCCCGGTCCAGCATCAAGGCGACCACCGCCTGGGCGCAGACCTTGGCTTGCGCGTTCGCCATGTGCGCGGACTTCGGCAGGCCGGCGTCGATGGCGTCGCCGATAACGTGGATGTGCGGCGCAACTTTCGACGCATAACTCAGAAAGTCGACATCGCACCAGCGGCGCTCGGCGTTGGTCAGGCCGGCAAGCTGCACAATCCGGCCGGCGCGCTGCGGCGGGACGATGTTCAGCACCGACGATTTGACGGTGTCGAAGGCTGTCTTGACGGTCCTGGTGGCGACATCGACTTGCAGCAGATCGCTGCCCGGCACGTACTCGATGATGCCGGGGTACAGCTCGCGCCAGGCGCGCTCGAACAGGGCGCGTTTCGAGGTGATGACCGGGTTGGCGTCGAGCACGATGATCTTCGAGCGGGGTTTGTGCGTCTTGAAATAATGGGCGACCTGGCAGGCCCGTTCGTAGGGCGCAGGCGGGCAGCGGTAAGGTTGCAGTGGCACGGCGATGGTGAATACGCCGCCATCCGGCATTGCCAGCAATTGCCGGTGCAGATTGCGGGTTTGCGGGCCGGCTTTCCAGGCGTGGGGAATCTGCTGCTGGGCGGCGGCAAGCTGCGGAAAGGCAGCGTAGTTAAAATCGATGCCGGGGGCGACGATCAGCCGCGTGTACGGCAGCTTGTTGTTTGCCACCACGATTTGCGATTTGTCGGCATCGATGGCGCTCACCGTGCCGCGCAGGAACTTGACGCCGTGGCTGCGCTGCAGCGCATCGTAGCCGAAGGTCAGTTGCTCCAGCGTTTTCTGGCCGCCCAGGACGCGGTTGCTGACCGGGCAGGAAATGAAATCGGCCTTTTCGTCCACCAGGATGACGTCGATTCGTCCACCGCTCAGGATGCGTACATATTTGGCGGCGGTGGCGCCACCGTAGCCGGCGCCCACCACCACGACTGTTCCCGCATCGGCACGGCGCTGATTGGCCGTTGCCGCGATGGCGGACTGCATGGCCGGCCAGGCGGACCCTGCCAGCGCCAATTCGAGGAAGTGTCTCCGGCGCATGCTTACTCCATTATTCCCATTCCAGCACGGGATAGATGCGGTTGACGTTGCGCCGGTTGACCACATCGAACAGCTGCCATTTCTGCCGTTCGGCGGCGGCGGCCGTGGTCATCGTCGCCGTCATGCTGTCTCCCTGGCCGATGCTGGTGCGTACATCGCGCAGCAAGGTCGACAGATAGTTTGCCTGCCTGGCCAGCGCCGGGTTTTTATCGCGCGTGACGGCGCCGTGGCCGGGGATGACGATGGTGGCCGGCGTCGCTTGCAATTTTTCCGTAGCGGCGATCCAGCCCTTGATGTCGCCGTCGATGGCGGGCGTGCGTTCGATGAACAATAAATCGCCCGCCCACAGCGTGCCGCTGCGCTCGTCGAACACGGTGAGGTCGTTGTCGGTGTGGGCGTCCGGCCAGGCGCTCAGTTGCAACCTGCGTTGGCCCAGGTCGAGGGTCAAATGATCTTGCACTGTCCGATCGGGAGCGATCAGCGTACTGTCCTTCGCCGCCTCTCCCAATTGCTTTTTCAGATTGCGCAGGTAACGCTCCCGGCGCAGCGCCAGCGCTTGCGGCAGCCGTGCGTGGGCGATCAGTTGCGCTCGTGGCTGCGCTTGAGCGTCGATGAAAGCGGCATTGCCGAAGATGTGGTCGGGGTGCACGTGCGTATTGATCACGTAGCGGACCGGCAGTTGCGTGATGCTGCGCATCGCTTCTTTCAAGGCCATGCCGACGGCGTAGGAGCCGCCCGTGTCGATCACGGCCACGGCGTCGTTGCCGACAATAAAACCGATGTTGGCGATATCGCCGTCGTAGCCGTCGTCGAAATCCTTGTGCTGGCCGATGTGCACGTAGACGCCCGGCGCGACCTGGTTGAGCTGCAGCGGCGCTGCCTGCGCGGCAAACGCTGCGGTCACCAGCAAGGCGGCGCAGATCAGGCGCAGCATCTAACCGCCGACGGACAAGGTTTGACGAAAGGTGGCGCCGGTGTTGTCCTGTAGTAGCACCTGCAAGGCGCCTGGTTTGCTGGCGATGAAGGGAAACTCGATGGTTGGATTTTCGCTGAGGCCGATCGAGGTGTCGGCCCGCAGCACCGGCTTGCCGTTGTAGCTGACGTCGATCTTGTTGATGAAAAAGGCGGGCCGGAATCCGTTGCTCGTCAAATCGCGCTGTAAACCCGTGTACATGGGATGGCGGATCAACAGTTTCGCCTTGTTGACGCCGCCCAGTTTCACCGGGCCGTCGAGCGCCATCTTCATTTTGCCGGCGGCGGCGAGGGCGGCCGGGTCGGCGGCGCCCACCGGGCCGCTGCAGCCGCCCGAGGCTTTGACGTACACCGAGTTCACATAAAAGCGGCCATCGCTCGCTTCCGCGACGATGTGGACGGGAGAATCGGACTCGAAGCGGACGCGCGTGGATGCTTCCGCCTTGCCGCTGTCCGGATTGAAGTGAAACACCGCCGTCAAGGGCACCGGATTGCCATCGACCAGCACGCTGACCGTTTTGATGTGGCGCTGCGCCGTCATCGGATGGTCGATGCTGAAGGCGAACGGCACTTGATCGCCGCTGGCGGCGCGGATGGGCGCGCTGATCTGGATGAAGGGCGCGGTTTCGAGTTTTTTGCCGGCAAAATAGGATTGCTGCAGCGCTGCCCACGGCTCCGCGAGCGTCGGCGTCACCGCCGCCGGCGCGGACGCCGGCAAGGCCAGCGCGGTCAGGCTGCAGAACAACAGGGGATACCGGGCAACTGAAAAACCATGATTCATGAATCCGCCTCCATCCACGTGGACGCCGCATCGACAAGTCCACTATATAGCACGGTGTCTTTTATGCAAACTGTAATTTTTTGATAAGGAGAAGGCTTTCCTGCCATCGCAAGGGGAGGTTCCAACGATATCGCCGCCTTTGCGATGGGACGTACTGCTTGCGCAGTCATGCGTATCACGTCGTCGACGATCGATGATGCACAGAAGCCAACTGCGCGCGACGCTGCTGAATGACGGATGCTAGACTGATCCATGACTTCCAGACCCTCACCAAAAATTTCCCGCGACGCGCAGCCGATATTTTTCTCTGTATGTCTGCGCGCTGGCTTCCGTTCGGATCAATGGCTGGCAGTACCCTCGCCATGAGCGCCGCCATCCTCCCCCACTGCGACCGCGCCATGGCCGAGGGCAGGGCGGCGCCGTCCGCCCCGGCCGATGCCGGCCATCCCGCCCATCCGCGCATGGTGCTTGCCACCACCGTGCTCGCCTCCAGCCTCGCTTTTGTCGACGGCTCGCTGATCAACGTCGGCCTGCCCGCCATCGCCCGCAGTTTTCCGGATCATGCGATCAGCCTGTCATGGATGGTCAGCGGCTACCTGTTGCCGCTGAGCGCCTTGCTGCTGCTGGGCGGTGCGGCGGGCGACCGTTTCGGGCACCGGCGCCTGCTGCTGCTCGGCGTCGGCGTGTTTCTGGCGGCCTCCCTGCTGTGCGCGGCGGCGCCCAGCCTGTACGTGCTGCTGGCCGGACGCATCTTGCAGGGCATCGGCGCGGCCATGCTGATGCCCACCAGCCTGGCCATCCTGGGCGGCGCGTTTGCCGGCGAAGCCAGGGGCAAGGCGATCGGCACCTGGGCGGCGGCGGGCGCCGCCGCCGGCGCGATCGGCCCGCTGATCGGCGGCTGGCTGATCGATACGGTGGGCTGGCGTTCGATGTTCCTGGTGAACGTGCCGATCGCCGCCGCCGCGCTGTGGATGGGCGCCCGCTACGTCGACAACGGCGCCGACGATGTCAAAGGGCCGCTCGACTGGCGCGGCGCGGCCCTGGTGACGGCGGGCCTGGCGGCCCTGACCTGGGGCCTGACGCTGGCGTCCGCCGAGGGCGGCATCACCGCCATGGCCTGGGCCGGCATCGGCGCCGGCGTGGTGCTGCTGGCGGCTTTCATCTGGTTCGAAAAGCGCCGCGGCGCCGATGCCATGATGCCGCTCGACCTGTTCCAGACCAGGACTTTCGCCGGCCTGAATATCCTCACTTTCCTGTTATACGGCGCCCTCGGCGGCGTGCTGGTGCTGCTGCCGTATGTGCTGATCGACCTCAAACATTATTCGGCGACGGCGGCCGGCGCCGCCTTGCTGCCGATGCCGCTGGTGATCGCGTTGACCGCACCCACCATGGGCAAGCTGGCGGCCAATGTGGGCGCACGCCTGCCATTGACGATCGGGCCGGCCGTGGTCGGCGTGGGTTTTCTGCTGGCCATGCGGATCGGTGCCGACGGCAGTTACTGGACAGAGATTCTGCCGGCCATGCTGGTCATCTCCATCGGCATGGCCGGCGCCGTGGCGCCGCTGACCAACGCCGTCCTCGGCGCCGTCGACACCAGCCACACCGGCATCGCCTCGGGGTTTAATAGCGCGGTGGCAAGGACCGGCGGCTTGCTCGCCACCGCATTGTCGAGTGCGATCCTGATGGCGCACGGACAGGTGCTGCAATCGCATTTTCACCTGGCGATGGCGGTGGCGGCGGTGGCCGCGGCTGGCGCCGGCGCTTGTGCATTCTTGTGGCTGGGCGGTGCGGATACTGCCAAGCCGCGCCAAGCCGGCAAGACCGAGAAATGAACGCTGCTGGCGCAGCGAAAAATAAAGGCAGGGCATGAGCAAACCAATCAAACGCATTTTCGCCCGCACCGCCGGCGGCGCGGCCTGGCAAAGCCTGTTGGCCCAGCCCGAACTGCATTGGAAAAAGGGCGCGTCCGCGATGACCGCGGCGGCTGCGTGGGAACACGCCGCGCATCGCTTGCCGGATGAGGTCGAGGCGCTGCTGACGGCGTCGCAACAGCCCGAATTGGCCGATCTGGCGCTGCTGGCCGCCATCCCCGAATGGCAAACCAGTCTGCCCGGCGGCAACACCCATTCGGCCACCGATGTGCTCGCCCTGTGTCGCAATGAATTGGGCCTGTGCGTGCTGGCGGTCGAGGCGAAGGTGCTGGAAGACTTCGGTCCGCGCCTGGCCGATAAACGCAGCAATGCTTCGGCCGGGCAAGGCGAACGCCTCGACTATCTGCATGCTTTATTGAAGGTGCAGCGCTTCGACGACGCCATCCGCTATCAGCTGTTGCACCGCACCGCTTCCGCGCTTCTCACCGCGCAGCAGTTTCACGCAGCCAGCGCCGTGATGCTGATCCACGCCTTTGCGACGCCGGCGGACCGCATGGCCGATTTTTACGCGTTTTGCACGGCGCTCGGCGCCGAGCCAGCCGGCGCGAGCGTGTGGCGAGTACCGGGATTCGCAGCGCCATCGCTGTTTCTCGCCTGGTGCGCCGGCAACGTAGCGCACCGGGAAACGCTGCTGCCTTCCGCCCTGCAGGGTTGAACGCGGCTCGCGCTTGCCGTGGCCTTGCGCCGGCGGCGGGGCCGCCGCATCCGCCGCGCCGGAACCTCGTACAATCGGGCAGTCCGCCATTCTTCATGAACTTCAGCAAATGACCCTGTCCACCTGGCTCGTCTTCCTCTCCGTTTCTCTCGTTGCCGCCTTCAGTCCCGGCCCCGGCGTGCTGATGGCCATCTCGACCGCGACCACCCTGGGCGCCCGCCGTGCGCTGTACAGTTCGGCGGGCAACGCGCTCGGCGTGTTCACGGTGGCGACGCTGGCGGTGGCGGGATTGGGCTTGCTGCTTAAAACGTCCGAGCTGGCGTTCGGGGCGCTCAAATTCGCCGGCGCCGCCTACCTGATTTATCTCGGCATCAAGGCCTGGCGCAGCGCCGGCATGCTGACGGAAACGGCGCACGGTGCGGCTTCCGCGACGGCCACGGCGGCTGCGGCAGACACGGCCATCACGCCCCTGCGCAGCTTCCGCAGCGGTTTGCTGGTGGCATTGAGCAACCCGAAAGCGATCCTGTTTTTCACCGCCGTGTTCCCGCAGTTTATGCCGGCGGACCATGTGGACGCCGGCCGCTTCCTGCTGCTGACCTCCACCTTCACTTGCTGCACCTTGCTGTCGCACTTTTTCTATGTCGCCTGCGCGACCTGGCTCAAGCGAAGCGTCAAGCAGAACCTGGCGCGCAGCCGGCTGGCCAAGCGAAGCACCGGGGTGATCTTCGTCGGCATGGGCGGGGCGCTGCTGACCTTGTCGAATTCGCGTTGAGAGCGCCCCAAGCCTACGGTGCTTCCAGCCGCGCCCGCACCCGGTAATCGACGATCGTGGCATTGGGCGCGTCGGGCGGCGGCGCGCGCTGCGTCAGCTGCTGCTTGATCAGGGCCGCCATCGATTCGAGCATGCGGGCGTCGTCGCTGTCGAAGCGGGGCCGGGTGCCGCGGTGGCTCATCACCCATACCGTGCCATAAAACCTGCCGCTGGCGTCGGCCAGCGGCAGCACCAGCGCTTCCGAGATGTACAAGCCGGCGTGGGCGATCCATTTGAAATAGCGCTGCGGGGTCCTGAATAACTGGATGGTGCCGAATTCGGCGGCCACGCCGCACAGGCTGTGGCGCAGGGGGAAGCCGCTGCCGGCGTATTCGCGCAAGGCGCCGGTGGCGACGATCCAGCGCGATTCGATGGGATCGGCGCGGCGGAACAGGCTGATGCCGGCCGATTGCGCGCCGCAGCGCAGGCGCATCTCTTCGGTGAGCGCTTCGAGCGAAGTGTGCGCGGCGCGCGCCGGTACGGCAATTTGTTGCGCCCGCAGGCGCTTGGCCATGGAGGGCGCGCGTTGCGCCAGCCGCCAGGTTTCCAGCACGTCGGACAATTTCACGGGACAGCCTTTCATCGGCGGCACGCGATCGCAGATGTTCGCGAGACCAGGTTGCCGCGATGTTTGGGCGGTGACGGGGAGGGGAGCAGGGACGGGGTTCCCGCCTGAAACTTGCCGCAGCGCCGGCGAGATCGTGGGCGGCGCACGCTCGATTGTAAATCAGGAATTTCGCCGAGTCACAGTATTTTCAAGCGGCGTGGCGGGTGTGCCTCAGCCCACGCTGCGCAAGCGGGGCACCGAACGCAGCAGCGGTGGCGGCGAACCGGCGCAGGCACGGCTGCGGCCGGCCGATTTGGCGGCGTACAGGCCGCGGTCGGCCGCTTCCAGCAGGTCGCCGCTGGTAGTGCTGCCGTCGGGCAGCAGGGCGTAAGCGCCGGCGCTGATGGTGACGATGCCGCGCTCGCTGCCGGCATGCGGGGCGCGCAGCACGGCCACCGCTTCGCACAGTTTGACGGCCACCGCCATGGCGCCCGCCAGATCGGTATTCGGCAGCAGCACGGCGAACTCTTCGCCGCCGAAGCGGGCGGTGATGTCGCCGGGGCGCTGCGAGACCTGGGCGATGACGTCGCTGACCAGACGCAGGCAGCCGTCGCCGCCCGGATGGCCGTATAAATCGTTGTAGCGCTTGAAATAATCGATGTCGATCATCACCAGCGCCAGCGGCATGCGCTCGCGCGCGGCGCGGGCGAACTCGACCTCGAGCTGCTCGCTCAGGCAGCGGCGGTTTTTCAGGCCGGTAAGGGCATCCGTGTTGACCAGTCGGTCGAGCTCGGTGACGGTGCCGGTCAGCTGGGTTTGCAGGCGCCGCATTTCCAGTTCCATGCGGTCGCGGATCAGTACTTGGCGCAGCAGGCGCGCGCCGACATAGGCCAGCAGCGCCAGCATGGCGACCAGGGCGCCCACTTCGCGCCGCGTGTCCTGCCACCAGGGCGCGAAAATGTCCTTCCTGGCCAATGCGGCGGCCACCACCAGCGGATAGTTGTCGAGTTTGCGGTAGGAATACAGGCGTTCGATGCCATCGATTTTCGAAATCCGCATGCCGCTACCGGAGGAAGCGCCGGTATGCAGCATCCCGAACACCGGGCCGGCGGCGATGCTGCTGCCGATGCTGCCTTCGACATAAGGGCGGCGCGTCACCAGGGTGCCGTCGGTGAGGGCGAGGAACATGGCGCCCTGGCGTCCCAGGTCGAAGCCGTCGTAATATTTCTGGAAATGGGCGATGCGCACGGTGGCCAGCGCCACGCCGGCGAAACTGCCGTCGGCGTGCTGCAGGCGGCGCGAGATGGGGAGCACCCATACGCCGGACGAACGGCTGAGGATGGGCGCACCGATCCGCAGCTCGCGGTCGGCATGGGTCTTGTGGTATTGAAAGTAGGCGCGGTCGGCGTTGTTGGAAATGGTGTCGACCTGGGCCAGCGAGGTTACCGCCCAACGGCCCTTGTCATCGTAAACGAACAGTCCCTGCAGGGACTGCGTCTGCGCCACCCGCGCGATCAAATGGTCGTGCAGGCGCGCATACGCAGCCTTGCCGTAGCCGTCGGCTTCGACCCGTTCGACGATGCCCGACAAAATGGTGGCGGCCAGGTCGATGGTGGCGGATGCATGGTCGGCGGTGGCACGCGCGGTGTTGGCGGTGGCCACCTCGCCTTCTTCCAGTTGATTGCTGTAGGCGCCGGCGCGGGTCCAGGCTTCCAGGCCACACATCAAGAGGCCGATGGCGATCATGAACAGGATGGCGGTGCGCACGATGGGCCGCTTTTTTTGCTCCAGCCCGGACAGGCGCGAGGGCGCCGGTTCGCCCGGGGCGGCCGTATCCCCGCGCTGTTGCGGGCGCGCACTACGTAAAAAGGGGAATAGCCGGATTCTGCCCAAAGAGTTCTCCTGCGATGACGGCGTTGATAACGAATCATGTACCAAGCCGGGCAGGAATTGGGCGCCAGCGCGACTGAGAATAGCACCGCTATTTTCTCAATGCAACATTTTGTGAGATTCCGCAACGGCATTCCCAGGCCGAGTGTTGTTTGTGTGCCGCCGAGATTTGTTTGCCGGCGGCGGCGAGCTTCTCTCAAGTAACTATCTCGCAATGCTGCCTATTTAACCAACGAATCCGCCGCGCGCCGGTATGCTGGAGCCTAGTCGCGCAAAATGCGTTTTGAACGCGGACCGACGACGCGCGCATCCCACCAACCGAGGTTACGATGAAAAAAAATCACAAGGCACTCAAAATAACCGGCGCGGTGCTGCTGGCGCTGATACTGGGACTGATCGTCCTGTTCGCCTTGTTCGACTGGAACATGCTGCGCCCTTATATCAACCGCAAGGTGTCGGAATCGACCGGGCGCGAGTTCGCCATCGACGGCAATCTGGACGTGAAGTTCAAGCGCGGCCTGGACACCGAGAAGGGCTGGCGCAAATATGTGCCGCGCCCGCTGGTGAGCGCCGAGAACATCCATATGAGCAATCCCGACTGGAGCACGGTCGGCAAGCAGATGGCGGTGGCCAAGCGGGTCGACGTCAGTTTTCCCCTGCTGCCCTTGCTGAGCAAGAAATTCATCGTCACCGATCTGCGCCTCGACAGTCCCCAGCTGGCCCTGCAACAGCGAAAAGACGGCAGCAATTCCTGGACCTTGAAGGACAACGGGCCGTCGGCATGGAAAACCGACATCCAGCGCCTGGCGTTTTCCAGCGGCACCTTGCACTTTCTGAACGAGGCCATCGGCCTGGACTTGCACGCGGACGCCAAGTCGATCGACGGCAACACCCAGCCGGCCGAAAAGGGCGCCCAGCCCTACGGCCTGCAATTTACCCTGAGCGGCAAGTACAACAAGGCGCCGATCACCGGCGGCGGCAGGACCGGGGCGGTGCTGACCCTGGCCGAATCGGATGTCACTTTCCCGATCGAAGCAAAGGCTGACCTGGGCGGCAACAAGATCGAGCTGCATGGCACCCTCAGCGACCCGCGCTCGCTGGACGGCATGAATTTGCAAATGAAACTGGCCGGCCCCAGCATGGCGGAACTCTATCCGCTGACCGGGGTGCTGCTGCCGGACACGCCGCCGTACGAAACGCATGGCCGCCTGCTGGGCAAGAAAAACGACGACGACCGCTGGACGTTTACCTATGACAAATTCAGCGGCAAGGTCGGTGCCAGCGATATCGCCGGCACCCTGGCTTACATCCAGCGCGCCGGCCGCCCCCTGCTGCAGGGCCACCTGACCTCGCAACAGCTGCGCCTCGCCGACCTGGGCCCGACGGTGGGCGCCGACACCGGCGCCGGCACCAAGCAGGCCGGCAAAGTCAAAGCGCCGCCTGCCGGCAAGGCCTTGCCTGTGGATGAGTTCAACACCGAAAAATGGGGCGCCATCGACGCCGACGTCAAGTTCACCGGCAAGAAAATCGTGCGGGTCAACGACATTCCCCTGGACGACGTCGTCGCCGATATTCATTTGAAAGACAAAGTGCTGAAACTGACGCCGCTCAACTTCGGCATGGCGGGCGGCCAGGTGGTCACGAATATTTCGCTGGACGGCAGAAAGAAAGCCATCGATGCGCAAGCGAGATTGGCGGCGCGCCACCTGAAAATTCGCGAACTGTTTCCGAAACTGCAGTCGATGCAGGCCAGCTTCGGCGAAATCAATGGCGACGCCGCCCTGGCCGGCCAGGGCAACACCATCGCCGCCATGCTGGGCACCTCGAACGGCGAACTGAACGCCGTGGTCACGCAAGGCTCGGTCAGCAAGTTCATCCTGGAACTGGCCGGCTTGAACGTGGCCAATGCGGTTGCCGCCAAGCTGTTCGGCGACAAGCAGGTGCACATGAATTGCCTGGCGGCCGAAACCGCCGTGCGCAACGGCCGCGCCAACGTGCAGCGTTTCGTGCTCGATACGGACGATGCCGTGATCGACGTCACCGGCTACGTCGACCTGGCGCAGGAACAGCTCAATCTGGACGTGCACCCGAAAACCAAGGGCACACGCATCTTCACCCTGCGCACGCCCCTGTACGCCAAGGGCACCTTCGCCAACCCGGACGTCGGCCCGTATAAAACGCCGATCGTCATCAAGGGTGGCGCCGCGCTGGCACTGGCTGCGATCAATCCGCTGGCCGCCGTGCTGCCGCTGGTGAACGTTACCAAGGTGCCGGACACGGATTGTGCCAGCGCCATTTCGAATGCCGAGAAGCCACCGGTGGCGAAGGCGCCGATGGTCAAGGCGCCGATGAAGAAATAAGGGCTGGCAGGCCGGCAGCTCAGCCGGCTGCCGCCAACTGCACCAGCAAATCGCTCACTTCATCGAGCTTCACCGGCTTGGTGAGATGATGGTCGATGCCGCACTGGCGGCTGCGGCTGCGGTCTTCCTCGGTGCCCCAGCCGCTCAGGGCGATCAGTGCGACGCCGGCCAGGCCGGCCTGGCGGCGCAGTTCGATGGCCAGGTCGAAGCCGTTTAAATGCGGCATGCCCAGGTCGAGAAATACGACATCCGGCTTGAACGCGAGTGCCGCTTCGACCGCAGCAGGCGCTTCCAGCACGACACCGGAGGCGTGGCCCAATTCCTCCAGCAGCAGGGCCAGGGTGTCCGCCGCGTCGGCGTTGTCGTCGACCACCAGGATGCGCAGGGCGCGGCCGCTGCTGCGGCGCAAGCCGGGCGCTTCGTTGGCGGCGGCGCCGTGCATCTCGGCCGCCGGCAAGCGCAAAGTGAACACCGAGCCGCAACCGCCTTCCGGGCTTTCCGCTTCGATACGGCCGTCGTGCATTTCCGCCAGCCGCCTGGCCAGGGCCAGCCCGACACCGAGGCCGCCCTGCGCATGTTCGAGGGCGCCATCGACCTGGGTGAACAAATCGAAAATCTTCGGCAGCATGGCCGCCGGAATGCCGATGCCGCTGTCGATGACGCGTATCAGCACCTCGTCGCCGGCGCTTTCCGCGACCAGCTCGATGTTGCCGCCGCGCGGGGTGTATTTCGCCGCGTTGTTCAACAGGTTGCTGATGATCTGGGCGACCCGGGTCAGGTCGACGTCCAGCCACACCGTCCTGGCCGGCATGGTGACCTTGAAATGATGATCGGCCGCTTCGATCAGGGGCCGGCTGGTTTCGATGGCGCTGTCGATGACGGTGCGCAGCTCCACCCGGTCCCGCTTGAGGACCACCATGCCGCGGCTGATGCGCGAAACGTCGAGCAGGTCGTCGACCAGGTGGACCATGTGGCCCAGTTGCCGCTCCATCATGGTCAGCACGCGCGGAAACTGTTCCGGTTTGCCGATCTTGAGCAGGGAGATGCCGGTGCGGATCGGCGCCAGCGGGTTGCGCAGTTCGTGCGCCAGGGTGGCCAGAAATTCGTCCTTGTAGCGGTCCGCCTCGAGCAGCTGGCCGGCCTGCAGGCGCAGCGCCTCGGCCGAGGTGCTGCGCTCGATCAGGTCGGCGGCCTGGCGGGCGACGATGTCGAGCATGTGCAGATTGCGCTGCGAAGGCTGGTGCGGTGCGGTCCAGTGGGTGGAAATCATGCCGACCAGCCGGCCACTGCGGGTCAGCAGGGGCGTCGATTGAGCGGCGCGCACGCCAGCCTTGCGAAACGCCGCCAGGTCGGCGGTGCCCGGCATGAAGGGGGCGGTTTCGAAGTCGGCGACGATCACGCGGTCGACTTGTTCCAGCGCCTTGCCGCAGGAAGTGGCGCGGCCGGGCTCCACCCATTTCCAGAACGCCAGCGCCTCGTCGTTCAAGCCGTGGTGGGCAATCAGCTGCAAGGCGCCCCGTTCCGCGTCGTAGCGCTGCATGCTGCCGAAATCGGAACGCATCACGCGGGTCGCCGCCTCCACCAGGCGCTGGTACAGGTCGCCGACGGAGTTTTCATCGATCAGCATGGCGCTGATTTCCTGCAACAAGCGCGCATCCTCCAGTTCCGCTTCCAGCTGGCGCTGGCTGTCGTCGCGCATTTTCAAGGCGTTTTCCAGCTCGCGCTTCTGCGCGCGCACCAGCGCAAGTGCATGGCTCAGCTCGGCGATGCTTTCTTGATTTTCTACTGCTTCTTCTGTTTCACGCTGTCTCAGCGCCAGATCCGCGACGGGAACCTGCGCCAGTGCCGTCAGCGTGGAAGAGAGTGCGGGTGCGGCCGCCATGCTAATGCTCATTGAAATCCTGTTCCGGTAACCGTCGGCCGAGTGCGGATTAACTCAGCCATACCGGTATATTCCTGCGCTTGTCGGGAACTGTCAATTCGGGTCGTGCAGCATGTTGCCTTTGCGCCCGCGCCCATCGACAAAGCCGAGGATGGTATCCGCCACCTCGGCCGGTCTTTCGTCCGGCACGATCAGCTCGCGCGCTCGCCGGGCAGGCCCTATGCGAGAGCCGCAAAGTACCGGTCGGCTTGTCGGGTTTCTTGACACTTGGTCACACGATAAAATTTGTATTTTTACTAAGTTCTTGATTTATCTATGAAATTTCCGCGCGGAACGTTTCTTGCTATGCTGCTCGCATACCAATAACCAAGGGGAAGTCCATGTCTTACACAATCCGTACCGCCTTGTCGACCTTGATGCTGGCGCTGGCCGCCAGCAGCCAGGCCGCGCCCGTTTCCGTCGATGGCGTGATCGGCGCCGAGTGGGCCGGTACCGCGCCGGTGGTGGTGGCGCACGATGCCAGTGCGCCCAGCGGCAACTTCAGCACGCCCACCTCGGGCACCAACGCGGTCGGCTACAGCGTCTATCTGCGCTCGGATGCGCAATACATGTACGTCGCGCTGCAAGCGAATGGCGATACCCAGGGGCTGAACTTCGCCAACCTGTATTTCAATACCGATCTGGTCGGCGGCTCCGACTTCGGCATCGAGGTGACGAACAACCGCGCCTTCCAGCCCGGTGTCGCCGGCTATTTCGACCTCAGCGCTTATATGACGTACGCCCTGTCGGGCAGCGACGTCAACAAGGTGATCGAGATGGCCCTGTCGTGGGATTATTTCACCACCAATCCCAACCACATCCTGCCGGCCGGCACCAATGTCGCCAACGGCATCCAGCTGCGTACCTCGCAAAGCTTCGGCTACACGGCCACCGGCGGCGCCATGAACGCCGATTTCAGCGGTTCGCGCTTCGGCACGGTGGCCCAGGCAGTTGACGGCACCGAGCTGCCGGAGCCGTCCAGCGCCGCCCTGGGTTTGCTGGCTCTCGGCGCCCTGGCCGCGCTGCGCCGCAAGGGCAAACGCACGGTCTGAAGGGGCGCTTTCACAGCTGCCCCGGCAGCCGCTGCGCCGCGAAATCGAGGAAGGCCCGCAACTTCAGCGGCAGCGGCGTGCGGGCCGCGTACACCAGCTGCAGGGGCCAGGGCGCCGGTTCGAAGGCCTCCAGCACCAGTTGCAGCTCGCCGCGCCGCACCGAATCTGCCACCTGGTAGGACAGCACGCAGGCCAGGCCGAGGCCCTGCCTGGCCCCTTCGATGGCGGCGTCGGCCGTGTTGACGATCAGGCGCGGCTGCACCGCCACGTGGAGATGTTCCGTGGCATTGCGGAACTCCCACTCGTGCGGACGGTTCAGGCCGGTGAAGGCGATGCAGTCGTGGCGGCTCAGGTCGGCCGGCTGCACGGGCACCCCACGCGCGGCCAGATAGGACGGGCTGGCGCACACGACGCGGCGAATTTCTCCCACCTTGATGGCGACCAGGCTGCTGTCGGGTAATTCTCCGATACGCACGGCGACGTCGATGTGTTCCTCGATCAATTGCGAAAGGTGGTCCGCCAGGCTGACCTGGATGGTGATGTCGGCATACAGCTTGAGAAAGTCGGCCACCACCGGCATCAGGTGCAAGCGGCCGAACACCACCGGCGCCGTCAAGGTCAACAGGCCGCGCGGCGACGCATACTCTCCGGCGGCTGCGCGCTCCGCCTCGCCCACTTCTTCGAGAATGCGCCGCGCCGCCGCCAGATAGGCGACCCCCGCTTCAGTCAAGGCCACCTGCCGCGTGGTGCGGATCAGCAAGCGCACCTTCAAATGGGTTTCCAGCTCGGCGATCTTGCGGCTGACCGTGGGCAGCGGCATTTTCAGCTTGCGCGCCGCCGCTGAAAAGCTGCCCGCCTCGGCGATGGCGAGCAGGATGTTCATGGCTTCCAGGCGATCCATGGTCTCTCATCAAATGGAATAATCTATCTCAAGAATAGGTCATTCTCTTTCTCATTGGAAGAGTCTAGCATGGTGAGATTCCACAAACTCGCTGGAGGCGCCATGGCACAAGGATTTCTCGACATCATGACCACGCCGTCGGTGGAGGCCGCACAGCAAGCCAACGGCAGCTTCGGCACCTGGTCGAGGCTGCGCGGTCACCACGTGCTCGACCGGGTGACGCCGGCGGAAGCGCATTTTATTGCGCAGCGCGACAGTTTTTATATGGCGACCGTCGCTGAAAATGGCTGGCCGTATGTGCAGCACCGCGGCGGTCCGGCGGGATTTCTGCGCGTGCTGGGAGACAAGCTGCTGGGCTTTGCCGATTTTCGCGGCAACACCCAATACCTGAGCTTGGGCAATCTCGGTGCCGACCAGCGCGCCTCCCTGTTCCTGATGGATTATCCGAACCGCCTGCGCCTGAAAATCCTGGCGCGGGTGGAAATCCGCGACCTGCGCGACGATCCCGCGCTGGCCGCGCAACTGACTGTTCCCGGTTATCCGGCCAACGTCGAACGGGCCATGTTGTTTCATCTCGAAGCGCTCGACTGGAACTGTCCGCAGCACATCACGCCGCGCTACACCGAGGCCGAGGCCGGTCACATCCTGACGGAAATGAGCGGACGCCTGCACCAGCTGGAGCAGGAGAATGCCGAGCTGAAAGCGGCGCTGGCGGGGCAGGGCATGCGGCCCGCATAAACTCGGTAAAAGGTCCGTAAAACCGCGCTGTGCCGCTTGTCAGGCGCGCAGCATAGGCGCAGGATTGATGGAGGAGAGCGACTAATCACAACAAGGAGAACAGCATGATCAAGATCAGCGTGATGTACCCGAACGGCCCGGAAGCCCGCTTCGACGACGCATACTATCGGGAGCGTCACATGCCGATGGTGCAGAAGCTGATGGGAGATTATTGCAAGTACTACACGGTCGACAAGGCCGTCTCCGCCCCAGATGGGGCGGCGCAATCGAACGTGCCCTACATCGCCATGGGCCATCTGTACTGCGATTCGGTCGACGACTTCAATGCCGGCTTCGGCCCGCACAGCAAGGAAATCCTGGGGGATATTCCCAACTACACCAACCAGACGCCGATCATCCAGATGAGCGAAGTCATGGTCGGGTAGCGCGTCCAGCAGGCGCCGACCGGTCCAGCCGGCCGTCGACGGCGGGGAACACTGTCGTCAGTGTTGGAGGGTGTCGGAAAATTTTACAGCGGTGTCGCTCGGCGCCTGCCGGCGGCAACTTAAGTAATTGAATTTGAAGAACTAAAAGTATCCGGCACGCATATTGCTTGCTTTACGGAATTATATGAAAGCGTCGCCATCGTCCACGGTGGCGTGCTGTCATCGCCCATTCCGGAGTTCACATGTTCAAGCAACTATCGTTCGCCCTCGCCGTATCGGCCGCCTCCTGCGCGGCGCAGTCGGCGGTTCTCACGTTCACGGACCGCGCGGCGTTTCAGGCTGCGGCGACCGGATACAGCCTCGACAACCTGAACAACGTCGGCGACGGCTCGCAAATCACGCGCAATCGCGGCGCCTACACCATCGATTTCACCTCCTTCGGCTGCAGCAGCGGTGTCGGCCAGTGCGGCAATAATTCGGCCCAGGGTTTCAATTACCCCGCCTATTTGTTGACTTTCGGCTCGGGCAACTTCATCTTCGCCAGCGCCATCAACGCCTTCGGCCTCGATTTCGGTATGGCAGGCAGCGAAAGCGCCACCGTCACCCTCAACGGCAAAAGCTACTCGCATCTGAACGGCGGCTTTTTCGGCATCATCGATACCAGCGCCGCCTTTAAAATCGTCAGTTACGTCGCCGCCAGCGGCGCGCTGATCGACAACATCACCTACCGCACGCAATTGCCCGAACCGGCACCGCTGGCCCTGTTCGGCATCGCGCTGGCCGGTTTCGGGGTATTGCGCCGCCGCGCGCGCTGATCGCCGGCGCCTTCGGCCTTTCGATCTCACTGCAAGTGTGTAATTCGCCCGCGTGGAAGGATCTTGAGTTCAGGGTGGTGTCCGCGGCAGCGTAAATCGTTGCTGCGGCGTAGCTGGTTTAGCTCAGCGTGCGATGCGTTTTATACTTCTTCAAACCGCTTTCCACCATGAGTAATCCATTGAACATGCGCACCGGCAAATTATTCCTGGCCGCCATCGCGGTGACGCTGCTCGCCGTCGCCGCCTATTGGTACTGGTCGCCCTTTCTCGCCATCAGAAACGTGCAGCGCGCCGCCATCGCCCATGACGCCGACGCGTTCAATGTGCACGTCGACTATCCGCGCGTGCGTGACAGCCTGAAACAGCAACTGTCGGCACGCATGGCCGGCAATGCGCGCCCGGGCGATGCCGGCAATCCGCTTGCGGCCTTCGGCGCCACCTTGGGTCGGCTGGTCGCGGACAAGGTGGTCGATGCGATGGTGCGTCCGGACATCGTCATGCGCGCCATGCGCAGCGGCCGCTTCGATGTGCAGCCGCCGGCGCCGGATGTGCCGGCATCGACGCCGCCGGATCAGGAAGCGAAAAGCAGCTGGACCTGGTTGCGCCTGGATGCGAATACACTGTTGATCTACCCGCAAAAGGGGGAGGCGGCGCCCGCACAAAAAACCGGTATCGTGTTTGAACGCAGCGGCTTTGCCGACTGGAAGATCACGCAGTTGCGCTTGCCGGCCGCGGACTGAGGGCGTCCGGCGGCAATTTTTATCGACGCGCCGCCGCGGCGGCCTTGAAGGGAGTGCACCATGAGCATCACCATCACCGCTTTTGAACGTTCGCCAGACGGCGGCAAGGGTCTTGCGCGCGATTGCCGCGTGCGCTGGGCGCTGGAGGAAACCGGCCAGCCCTATGCCGTGCGGCTGGTGTCGTTCCAGGCCATGAAGCAGCCGGCGCACCTTGCTCTGAGTCCGTTCGGGCAGATTCCCACCTTTGAAGAAGGGCAGCTGGTGTTGTTCGAAACGGGCGCCATCGTGCTGCATCTGGCCACTCACCACGCGGGCCTGCTGCCGGCGGAACCGAATGCGCGCTCGCGCGCGGTCAGCTGGATCTTCGCCGCCCTCAACACGGTCGAACCGCCCATCCTCGAGCTGAGCAACGTGCGCGTCGGCGAGCGTGACCAGCCCTGGTACACGGCGCGCATGCCGCTGGTCGAGCGCCGCGTGCGCGACCGCCTGGCGCCGCTGGCCACGCGCCTGGGCGACGCCGACTGGCTCGACGGCGGCTTCAGCGCGGGAGACTTGATGATGGCCTCGGTGCTGCTGCGCTTGCGGGCATCCGGCATCCTCGACGAATTTCCGACCCTGGCGGCCTACGTGGCACGGGCCGAGGCGCGGCCGGCGTACCGGCGGGCGTTCGCGGCGCAGCTGGCGGTGAACGCGCCGAACGGATAATAGCGGGTCGGCCACGGTGTCCGGTCCGGTCCTGTACACTGGCGCGCTATGCGCATCCAGCTCTTTTCCGATCTTCACCTCGAACGCTATCCCGATTTCCAGCCCCACATCGCGCCCGATACCGACGTCGTCGTGCTGGCCGGCGACATCGGCTCCTATCAAGGCGGCAGCCGCCTGCAATCGGCCGACTTCGGCCTGGAACGATTTTCTCCGCTGCGCCCAGGGGCCACCCCGGCGACCGTTCTGTACGTGCCCGGCAATCACGAATTCGATTCCCTCGATTTCGACGACACCTGTTTGCGCCTGCGCCGGACCTGCGAGCGGCTCGGCATCGCCTGGCTGGACCGCGAGGTGCTGACGCTGGGCCGGGTGCGCTTCATCGGCACCACCTTGTGGAGCGACTTCGAAGCGCTGGCCGCCCGCGAAAGCGGAGAATTGAAACAGATGAAGGCGCGCGACAAGGCGTTTCGGGCCGCCAACTACTATCTGAGCAAAAACACCACTTTAAAGCATGGCAAACCGGTGCTGGCAGAGGGCTTGCGCGCCATCTCCCTGGACTGCCAGGCCTGGCTGCGCGCCGCCCTCGCGGTACCCTTCGACGGCGCCACCGTGGCGGTGACCCACTTCGCGCCCAGCCTGCTGAGCGCCGATCCCAGGTACGGCCTGACCCCCGGCACAGCCGGCTTCTGCAACGCGCTCGACGAATTGTTTCCGTTCGCCGACGTGTGGATGCATGGCCACCTGCACTGCATGAACGATTACATCGTCGAAGGCGTGCGCGAGCAAGAGCCGTGGCGCTGCCGCGTGGTCGCCAATCCGCTGGGTTACCTCAGCAAGGGCGAGCAGGCGGCGTTCAGGGAGCACCTGGTGATCGAGGTGCCGTCCTAGTGTCCTGAATTGGAAATTCGTTGGTCAATAAATGTGTCGAAATCGCTTCGAGACACGAAGCAAAGCGCAGACAGGCCGAGGCCTGGCGAGCATTTGTGACACAGTATCGGAGCGATTCTCGGCATATTTATTCAACGAATTTC
>JACXTT010000157.1_pt1 | contig 105492 bp, 84 predicted proteins | sample 9270951 | NCBI WGS metagenome assembly JACXTT01 (sample SAMN15532306, study PRJNA645909) | rock metagenome | isolation source: weathered quartz diorite | place: Puerto Rico | collected 2017-06-21 | reverse complement strand
ATTCGCCGACTTCCTGCAGGTAATTCGGCTGGGTGCTGATCACCACCAGCGCGTTGGTGCGCTCGATCGGGATGAAGCGCAGCATGCCGGCCAGCGGCGTGTCGCCCTTGGGCCCGAAGATCTGGTCGAGCTGCGGCATCAGCTCGGCGACGTTGGCGTGTTGCAGGCTGAACACGCCCACCGACATGCCACGCAGCCAGTCCACGTCGAAGGTATGCACCGTGCGCTGGTAGTTGTCGAGCTCCGACGGCGTGCCCGACAGCACGATCAGGTTGCGCGACGGATCGGCCAGCAGCACGGCGTCGGGGCGAGCGAACGGCTTGATCAGCTTCTGCATCTCGTTGGCCGAGATGTAGCGCAGCGAGAACAGGCGCGCCTGCAGGCCGCCCTGCGGCGCCACCGCGTTGAGGCTGGGCACCAGGTTGCCCGGCACGGCGTCCTTGGCGGGCATCACCACGTAGCGGCCGTCCTGCATCACCAGCGCGTTGTTGGTCCAGGACAGCAGCGTCTCCAGGATGGGAATGGCCTGGCTGCTGTCGACCGGTTCGGCGGTGGAGAAGGAGATGTTGCCCTGCACGCCCGGCACGATGGTGTAGTTCTGCTTGAGCAGGTCGCCGAGGATCGCCTTCACCACGGCCTGCACGGGCTGGTTCTCGAAGTTGAAGGTGACCGCACCGTCGCCGCTCGCGGCCTTGCGCGGCTTCGCCAGGCCGGTGGTGCGGATGAACTGGCCGCTGCCGCTGGCCACGTCGGGACGCGGCACCACGTTGCTCTCCGCACTCTTGCCGGTATTGAGCGGCAAGGGTTGGGGCACGGGCTTCTCCGTGCCGGCCATCGCCTCACGCTGCAGCGCCCCGTCATCGTGCTGGGGCGGCAGGGCCTGGCAGCCGGCAAGCCACATCGCCATGGCAAGCGTGCCGATGCGGTGAAGCCGCGGTGTGCGGTGGATGATCATGGCTCAGTGTGCTCCCTCGGGATTCGCTGCCTGCTGTTGGGCGCGACGTTTTTGGATGGCTTCGCGCAGCGCGCGTAGGCGTTCCGCCTGCGTGCTGTTGGGCTGGTCGGGCGCCGGGCTGGCGCCAGGCGCCGGCGCGCCCTTCGGCTGGCCCGGCGTGATCATCATCTGCATGCCGCCTGCCGGTGCCGGCGGCGGCTGGTTGTTGGTACCGGCCTGGGCAGGCCCTGGCGGCGGGGTCTTGGGCATGTCGATCGGTGCACCCGCGGGCAGCTCCAGTTCGGTGCGTCCGCTGGACGATTCGAACACCGCGGCGCGCGGCTTGAGCTCGACCAGGCGCCAGCTGCCGTCGGGCAGGGTCTCGCCTTCGCGCACGCGCACTTCGCGGTCGCCGCTCTTGTCGTGCAGCAGGGCCATGCGCAGGCCGGGCGTGACGATGATGCCGGTGAGTTGCATGTCGCCGAGGCTGGCGCCGCCGCTGGCGGCGCGCAGGCTCGCCTTGCGATCCGGGTTGAACAGCGGTTGCTGCCACACCGCGGAGAACTGCGTGAGCGGTATGGGCGGCGGCAGGCCCTGGTCATGCGTTGCGGGCAGCGGCGCGGCGGGACGCGGGGCGCCCCAGCTCACGCCACGGCCCACGCCGGCCAGCAACACCAGAAGCACGACACCAAAGACGGCGGCGACGCCACCGAGCACCGGCGTGAGGCGACGCTGGGCAGCGGCGTTCATGGCGCCTCCTGGGAGGCTTCGCCGCCCGCGTTGCGCGGCTGGCGCACGTAGCCGGACAGGGTGAACTGCACTTCCAGCGGCGCGCCGCCCGGCTGCATCGCGGCCACCGGGTTGCGGTAGATGCTGAGGTCGTCGACGAACAGGTAGGGCGTGCCCTGCTCCAGGTCGTGCAGCGTCTCGGCCAGCGGCTGCACGTCGCAGCGCAGGCTGATGCTCACCGCCACCTTGCGGTACGGCTCGTCGGCTGCGGCCGGCGGATTGGGCACGGGCATCTTCTGGGTCACGTCGCACGCGCCGCCCGGATGGGCGGCCACGGCGTCGACCACGCGCTGCATCAGGCCCGCCGCGGCCGCATTGGGATCATCCTCGGGCAGGAAGGCGTGGCTCGCGGCCTGGCCGGCACCCATGGCAGCAAGGCGCTGCTGCAGTTGCGGCTTCTCGGCGATGGCGGCCGCAAAGCGTGCGTGCGTGTCGCGCAGGTCGTCCATTTCCGCGTGGACGGACCGCAACGGCGCCACGAACCACCAGTGCAGCAGGGCGAAGTAGGCGACCACCAGCACCGCCAGCAGCAGCAGCACGGCCGCGATGCGGCTTTCGCGCGGCTTGAGCGCGGTCATCTTCATGGCGTGCCTCCCGCCGGCGTGGTCGCCTTGGGTTTGCTGTCGGCAGGCTTGCGCAGCTGCGCCACCATGTAGAAGCGTTCCTTGCCCGTCGAGGGATCGACCTGGATGGTGCCCTGGAAATTGGCGTCAGTGATGACAGTCGAGCCCTTCAGCGCATCGACCAGGCGCGCCGCCTGCGGGCTCTGGCCCTGGAAGCCGACCTGGCCGCTGTTGTCGATGCTCAGGCGTTCGAGCCAGGCATTGGTCGGCAGGCGCTGGCTGATGTCCTGCAGCACGGCCAGCGCGGAGACCGTGCGCGCCTTGCGCTGGGCCAGGAAGCCGGCGGCACCCGCGTTGTCCTGCAGCTGCTGGCGCAACGAGGCCACCTGCTGCGCCTCGGTGCGCATGCCCTCGACGTCGCTGCGCATCTGTTCCAGCGCCGCTTCGCGGTTGTGCAGGAACTGCAGCAAGGCCAGCAGCAACAGCACGAGGCTCGCCACGCCCAGCGCGAGGTTGAGGCGCTGGCGCGGATGCTGGCGCCGCGGCACCAGCTCGGCCGGCAACAGGTTCACGCCCAGGCGATCGTTGCCGCTGGCCACGTCCACCGCATCCACCTGCAGGCCCGAGGAGCCCAGCCGCGCCAGCAGCGGATCGAGCGTGGCGCGCGGCACCGCCACCAGCTCGGCCGCGAAACGCCCGGCCGGTGCGTTCGCGCGCAGTTCGCGCACGGCGTAGCGCACCTGGTCGACGCGGAACGGCGTCTGCCGGTCCATTTCGAAGGCGCCGATCTGCTGCAGGTTGTCGCGCGCCGCCAGCGGCAGGACGAGGTGCGGACGCAGCACTTCGGCCGCTTCCAGGCAAAGCGCGATGCGCAGGTCTTCGCGGTCGACGCCGCGCAGTGCATCGCCCAGGGCGACCTGCTGGCTGCCGGCGTCGAGCTGGCTGCTCCAGCGCGACAGCGGATGGATCTGGCCGGCGCGACGCAGCGTCCATTCCTCGCCGTCCCGCTGCAGCAGGTGCCAGGCCAGCCCGCCACCGAAGCGGGCGCGCCAGTGGGCGGGCAACAAGGCGAACAGCTCGCCGCGCCACCACGCCAGGAAGCGCGGCACCGGCGAGGCGCGCCATGCGCGGCGCACCCGGTCGAGCTGCAATTGCAACGGCTGCGCGGCCGAATTCATTCCCCGTCTCCCTCCTGCCATCGCAACACGACATAAGGCAAGGCGCCAGGGCGCATGCCCTGCAATCGCACCGTCGCGCGCAGTATCGCGCGCGTGCCGTCCGTCAGCGTGGCCTCTGAGCGAATACTATGCGTTACTCCCTGCATCGCAGCCAGCGCGCCTTGCGGCTGGCCCGCCGAGCGGGCGGCCACCAGGGCCTGTGCCTGTTGCTGCGTCATGCCCGGCACGGCGGCCAGCGCGAGCGGCGGCGCGGTCGTGGGGTCCGGGCTCTGCCGCCCCGACCACAGCGTGACCTGGGGCGCCAGCGTGCGGTACAGGGCCGGCTGCATGCCCAGGACCATCTGCAGTTCCTCCACGGTGGCGAACGGGCCGTGCCGGGGGCCGTAGTCGCGCCCGGCCTGCGCGTAGCCCGCGTTCGGCACGTTGCTCGGCATCGTGGCGCTGAAGGTGCGCCAGTCCACCACGTTGCGGGTCAGCGACTGGGCATCGTTGTCGGACAGGCCGGCCGCCTTGAACAGGCCCTGCAGCACGTCCGGCGAGGCCGCGTTGAGGTCGACCTTGCCGTTCTCGCTGACGATGCTCACGTTCACCTTGGCGCCGTCGAAGTCGAGCGGGTAGATGCGCCCGTCGGGCATCCAGCGCTGCTGCAGCTGGGGGTCCTGCAAGGCGTAGATGGCGCGCATCAGGCCGGCCTCGGCCGCGTAATGCGCCTGGGTCTGGGCAAACTGGTAGCGGGCCTGCAGGCCTTCGGTGCGCGCCAGCATGGCGTAGCCGCCCACCATGATCGCCAGCAGCGTGCATGCCCACAGCACGACCAGCAGGGCCACGCCGCGCTGTCCGCGGTCCGGCGCGCGGCTCATTGGACGGTCCTGCGCTGCAGGCCCTGCAGCAGGTCGGCCTGGCCCTGCATCGCGGACGCGTCCACGCGCAGCGGCGCATCGAGCTGGGGCCAGTTGGTGGTGCCGTCGAGCACCAGCGCGACGCGCACGATGCGCGGCATGGAACGGGTGCCGTCCCAGTGGTCGCGCCAGTCGCCCGGCCCCTGCTGGGTATCGGGTGCGCGATAGCTGAAGCTGCCGCTGCGGATGTTGTCCACCAGCACCTCGGGTTCGCCCAGCGGGCGCGGCGCGCTGCCGTCGGGCGGCATCATGGCGAAGCTCGCCTCCAGTCGCGAGCCGCCCTTGCCGTTCGATACCAGCTTGAACTGCTGCAGTTGCGGACCGAGCTTGCCGAGGTAGCCGGGCAGCGGCGCCACGAAGCGCAGCTCGTGCGCATCGCCGCTGAAGAACAGCGGGTCGCCCTTGTCGGTATGCGAGAGCGCCACGGCGCGGGCCTGGGCCAGCTCGCGACGCAGGAACTGCTGGGCGGAGCGCACCTGGTCGAGGCGCTCGATCGAGGCTTCGCCGGAACGCACCGCGTGGGTCGCGGTGCGCACGCCCGAATACACCCCGACCAGGAGCAGGGCGAACAGGGCCAGCGCGCCGAGCACCTCGAGCAGGGTAAAGCCATGCACGGCCAAGGAGGCGCGTGAACGGACGGCGGTGACGCGAGGGTTCCTCATGGGGCTCCCGTTGCCGGGGGGCCAAGCAGCCGCAGCGTGCTGAAGTGCGCCGAGCGTTCGTGCAGGCGGGCGCCCCAGTAGACGTCGAGATCGAGCTTCATCATGCGCATCGGCGGAGCACCCGTTTCCGGCGCCTGGCCCGGTACCGGCGCCAGCCCCGCCACCGCCGGTGGATTCCAGGGCGTCACCACCAGGCGCCATCGATAGTGGTCGTCGAAGCGGCCCTCGCTGCTGCCCGGGCGCAACGGCGTGGTGATGTCCACGGTGTCGAGCAGGCTGCGCGCCCAAAGCGCCGCCTGGCTGTGGTCGTCGGCGTTGCGGGTCAGCGCGATCGAACCGCCCGCGACCTTCAGCAGGGCGGCGAAGGCGATCGCCAGCAACAAGGTTGCCGCCACCACTTCCAGCAGGCTGAAACCCCGCGCACGTGCCTTCATCGATGCCCGCTCACGTCGGCCACGCTGACGGCACCGGTCAGCCATGACACGTTGACCCGCCACTGGCGTCGCTCACGCTGCAGCGTGATGCGGCCGCCGGTGGAGCTGCCATCCGGAAAGAAGCGGATGCGCCCGGTGGTGGCGTTCACCTGGTCTTCTTTCGCACTGGTCATGCCGATGCGCATGCCCGAGGGCAGCCGCACCGTCTTGCCGTCGTCGGCGCGGTAGGTATTGGCGCGCGTGTCGACCTCGAAGGTGTGCTCGTTGCCGTGCACGATGGCCTGGGTGCGGGTGGCCCGCAGCGCCGCCGCGAGCTCGCCGCTCGCCGCGGCGACGCGTGCGCTCGCCAGGCCCTGGCTCACCGAAACGGCCACGGCCGCCGCCGCGATGCCGATCAGCAGGATCACCGCGAGCATTTCCAGCAGGGTGAAGCCACGCGACCGCCCGCTCCCGCCGATGCTTCGGGCAGGCCGGGACGGCAGGCGTGGCGACATCGCCGGCATGCGTGTTACTGCCAGTTGCCCACGTCGGCGCTGTAGCCGTCGCCGCCGGGCTTGCCGTCCTGGCCGTAGAAGATCAGGTCGAAGTTGCCATGCTCGCCCGGGTACTTGTAGCCAAACTCATGGCCCCAGGGATCGTGCAGTTCCGACTCCTTCGCGTAGGGACCCTGCCAGTTGCGCGCATTGGCGGGCTTCACCAGCAGGTCCTGCAGCTGCGCCGGTGGGGAGCCGTTGTCCAGCGCGTAGTTCTCGACCTTCTGGCTGAGCGTGGTGAGCTGCGCCTTGCCGGCGCCGTACTTGCCCTTGTCCACGTTCTTGCCGACCTGGGTCACCACCACCGCGCCGATGATGCCGATCAGCACGATCACCGCCAGCATTTCCAGCAGGGTAAAGCCGCGGTTGGCGTGATGAGGGCGGAGTGTCCGTTGTCGCATGGCGTACCTCTTGGTCGTTCGAAAAAAAGGGGTGTTACTGGATGTTGCTGGTCAGGCTGAGCAGGGGCAGCAGGATCGCGGCCATGATGATCGCCACCAGTACCGTCATCACGATGGTCAGCGCGGGCACCAGCGCCGCGAGCAGGCGATCGATGGCGCGGCGGCTCTCCAGTTCGAACGTGTCGGCCACCTTGAGCAGCATGGTGTCGAGCTGCCCGGCTTCCTCGCCCACCTGCACCATCTGCAGCGCCAGGCGCGGGAAACGTTGCGACTGCCCCAGCGCCAGGCTGAGGCCGGTGCCGCCCTTCACCTGCTCGGAGGCCTGCTCCAGCGCCTGGTCGAGCGCCTTGTTCGCGGTGACCTGGCGCGCGATGCCCAGGGCGGAGAGCAGGGGCACGCCGTTCTTCAGCAAGGTGCCGAGCGTGCGCGCGATGCGCGCGGTCTGGATCTTCAGCAGCAGCGGGCCGACCACGCGCATGGTCAGCAAGCGCGCATGCCAGGCCAGCTGCGTCGCCGGGTCACGCAGGCGTGAACGCACGATCAGCACGCCCAGCACCAGCAGGATCAGCAGGACCCACCACCACGTCTGCAGCACGCTGCCGATGGCGAGCACGGCCTGGGTGATCCACGGGATCGGCACCTGCATGTCCTCGAAGATCGGCACGAACTGAGGCACCACGTAGGCCAGCAGCAACAGCAGCGAGCCGAGCACGCCGACCAGCAGGAACGCCGGGTAGATCAGCGCGTTGATGATGCTGCCGCGCAATTGCTGCGAGCGCTCGAGGTAGTCGGCGAGGCGGCGCAGCGTGTCTTCCAGCGAACCGCCGGCCTCGCCCGCGCGCACGAGGCTGATGTAGAGCTTGGGGAACACGCCGTGCTCGTCGTCCAGCGCCTGCGACAGCGGCGTGCCGCCACGCACGCGGTCACGCACGCGTTCGATCAGCTGCTTCGCGCGCTCGCCTTCGGGCAGGTCCATGAGGATGCCCAGCGCGCGGTCCAGCGGCTGTCCCGCACCCAGCAGGGTGGCGAGCTGGTGCGTGAACTGCGCCAGCTGGTCGCCGGTGAACGGGCCACGACGGAACAACGCCGCCAGGCCGCTGCCACCGGCCTCGGCGTCGGCGGCGCTGGCGTCGAGCGGCGTATGGCCCTGGTCCTGCAGGCGGCTGACCACCTCGTCCAGGCTGGCCGCTTCCATCTGGCCCTGCAGCACTTCGCCCGAAGCCGCGACGGCGCGGTAGCGGAACTGCGTCATGGCGCGCTCATCCTCCTCTCCCCTTTGGGGAGAGGAGCGAGGTGAAGGGGCATGACTTGCGAAGACACAGCAACGAGCGACGAGGTAAGCGCCGACGCTCCCGCGAGCAGCCACCCTTTATGCCCTTTTCGGGGCTCACCCCAACCCGCCCCCCATCGGGGAGAGGGAGCAAAGGCGTCAGCCTTCCTGCGAGACACGCAGCACCTCCTCGATGGTGGTGATGCCCGCCACGGCCTTGGCAATGCCATCCTCGTACATGGTGCGCATGCCCTCGGCACGCGCGAGGCGTTCGATCTCGCCCGCATCGGCGCGCTGCATCACCATGCGCCGCAGCGGGTCGCTCATCACCAGGAATTCCATGATCGCCTGGCGACCGCGGTAGCCACTGGGGTTGGCGGCGCTGCTGCCCGGCTTCCACAGGCGGATCGGGCGCTCGTCGGTGTACTTGTGCAGCTCGAACTCCTCGATCACTTCGGGCATCGCCTCATACGGAATCGCCGTCTCCGGATCGAGGCGACGCACCAGGCGCTGCGCGAGGATGCCGTTGACGGTGGAGCCCAGCAGGTAATCCTCCACGCCCATGTCCAGCAGGCGCGTGATGCCGCCGGCCGCGCTGTTGGTATGCAGCGTGGACAACACCAGGTGGCCGGTGAGCGCGGACTGGATGGCGATTCGACAGGTTTCCAGGTCGCGCATTTCGCCGATCATGATGACGTCGGGATCCTGGCGCACGATGGAACGCAGCGCGCCGGCGAAATCCAGCCCGATCTGCGGCTTCACCTGGATCTGGTTGATGCCTTCGATCTGGTATTCGACCGGGTCCTCGACGGTGATGATCTTCACGTCCGGCGTGTTGATCTTCGACAGCGCGGTATACAGCGTGGTGGTCTTGCCCGAGCCGGTGGGGCCGGTGACCAGCAGGATGCCGTTGGGACGCTCCAGCACGTCGACGAAGCGCTGCTGGAAGCTGCCGGTGAAGCCCAGCGAAGCGAAGTCGAACACCACCGATTCGCGGTCGAGGATACGCATCACCACCGATTCGCCGAAGCTGGTGGGTACGGTGGAAACGCGAAGATCCAGCTCCTTGCCCTGCACGCGCAGCTGGATGCGGCCGTCCTGCGGCAGGCGGCGCTCGGCGATGTTGAGCTTGGCCATGATCTTGACGCGCGAGATCACCGCGGCGGTGGAACTGGCCGGCGGCGCCTCCACTTCGTGCAGCACGCCGTCGATGCGGTAACGCACCTTCAGGCGGTTCTCGAACGGCTCGATATGCACGTCGGACGCACGTTGTTCCACGGCGCGCTGCAGGATCAGGTTGACCAGGCGGATCACCGGCGCCTCGGAGGCGAGGTCGCGCAGGTGCTCCACGTCGTCCTCCACGGCGGCGCTGCCGTCGAGGTTCTCCACGATGGCGCCCATCGCGGAACGGCCGGAGCCGTAATAGCGTTCGACCAGGTCGTCGATTTCCGAGCGCAGGCCGATGCGCAGCGATACCGATCGCCCCGCCGCCAGCTGGATCGCCTGCAGGGGGTAGGGATCGGCCGGGTCGGCCACGACCAGCGCCAGCTCGTCCTCGCCCACGCGCACCGGCACCACGTGCTGCTGCTTGAGGAAGCGCACGGAGACGTCGAGCTCGCTGGGCGGCAGCTCCGGCGCCTCGCGGGCGACCAGCAGCGGCGTCTGCAGCAATTCCGACCAGGCCTCGGCTAGGTCACGCTCGGACACCAGGCCCAGGCGGGCCATCAGCGCGGTGAGCGTGCCATCCGGCGACTCCTCGTGGAGCCGGCGCGCACGTGCAAGGTCCGTATCCTTCAGCCGCCCACGGGAGACCAGCAGCGCACAGACCGCCGCCTCGCGGCCATCCATCGCCGCACCCTCCACATTGGCCGCCGGCTTTGCGACTGCCGACATGCTTCACCCCGCTTCCCGTAACCCGTTGTTTTGCCAGTGCCGCCCCCGCAGCGTCCCGTCCATTGGTAGCACACCCGTCGTGCACCGCGCGAGCACGGTTTCTCACCGAACCGGCTATTTTCTGACCACGTGCGAAGCGTCACGTTCAATCCCGCCGAAGGGTAGGCAGGCCGCGTGACGATTCGCTTGCCAGCCAATAAGGCGCTCAGCGCAAAGCCCGGGCCGGCACCCGCGATATCTTGCGGCATTTTCCGTCCCCCGGGGTTGCCACCACGCCCGGGGCTGGGAAAATGCATGCTTTGCCCATGGCTGCCCACCCCATGCAACTGATCGACATCGGCGCCAACCTCACCCACGAGTCGTTCCATCACGACTTCGACGACGTGCTGGCCCGGGCACGCGCGCATGGCGTGTCGCGCCTGATGGTCACCGGCGCTACGCGCGACGGCAGCACGCATGCGCTCGCGCTGGCGCAGGCCCACCCCGGCGTGCTCTACGCCACCGCCGGCGTGCACCCGCACCATGCGATCGACTACGACGACGCCACCGACGCGCTGCTGCGCGAACTGGCCACGCACGCGGCGGTTCGCGCAGTGGGCGAGACGGGGCTGGACTACAACCGCAACTACTCGCCGCGCGACGTGCAGCTGGCCGTGTTCGAGCGGCAGCTGCAGATCGCCGTGGATGCGCGCAAGCCGGTGTTCCTGCACCAGCGCGACGCGCACCACGACTTCATCGCGCTGCTGCGCCGCTATCGCGACAGGATCCCCGGCGCCGTGGTGCATTGCTTCACCGATACCGGCGAGGCGCTGCGCGATTACCTCGCGCTGGATTGCCACATCGGCATCACCGGCTGGATCTGCGACGAGCGGCGCGGCACCCACCTGCGCGAGCTGGTGAAGGAGATTCCCGCCAACCGTCTGATGATCGAGACCGACGCGCCGTACCTGCTGCCGCGCACGGTGCGTCCGCAGCCGTCACACCGACGGAACGAGCCGATGTACCTGAGGCACATCTGCGAGGAGATCGCACGCGATCGCGGCGAGCCGGTGGAGGTGACAGCGGCCAACAGCACGGCCACGGCCGAGGCGTTCTTCGGCCTGGCCTGAGCGCCCCACCTTCTTCTGTAGGAGCGCACCCTGTGCGCGAAAAGCCTACGAAGCATGGACGCCGCTACCGACATAACCCGCGCCGTGAACGTCAGCGCACCGCCATCGCGCACTGGGTGCGCTCCTACAGTTACAGAGGGGCGGCGAACGCTTCTAGCGCAACACGCGCGTCTCGCCCGGCCCCAGTCCGTCCAACGCATACGGCCCGATCCGCTCGCGGATCAGCCGCAGCGTGGGAAAGCCCACCGCGGCCGTCATGCGCCGCACCTGGCGGTTGCGGCCTTCGCGCAGGGTGATGCGCAGCCAGCTGGTGGGGATGAGCTTGCGGAAGCGCACGGGCGGATCGCGCGGCCACAGCCACTCCGGTTCCACCGCGAGCTCCGCGCCGGCCGGCAGCGTCGGCCCGTCGTTGAGCGGCACGCCACGGCGCAGGGCGGCCACCGCTTCATCGGTGACCTGCCCGTCGACCTGCACCAGGTAGGTCTTGGGTTCCTTGTGCCGCGGATCGGTGAGCTTGTGCGCGAGTGCGCCGTCGTCCGTGAGCAGCAGCAGGCCTTCACTGTCGTGATCGAGCCTGCCGGCGGCGTACACGTCCTTGTAGCGGACGTACTCGGCGAGCGTGGGCCGCCCGTCCGGGTCGCGGAACTGGCAGAGCACACCGTAGGGTTTGTTGAGCGCGATGAGCATGCGTGGACCACCCGCGCGCCCGACGGCGCGCGGTCCTGCGTTCGGGTTACGGCGAGGCCGGCTTCACGAAGCGCAGCGTCATGCGGTCCGACTCGCCGATCGCCAGGTACTTCGCCTTGTCCTGGTCACCCAGCGTGAGCGTGGGCGGCAGCGTCCACACGCCCTTCGGGTAGTCCTTGGTGTCCTTCGGGTTGGCGTTGATCTCGCTCTGTTCCTCGAGCTTGAAGCCCGCGTCGGTCGCCAGCTTCACCACGAAGCTGGTGGGCAGGTAGCCGCTGTCCTTCACCGAGGCGATGCTGGCGTTGTCCGCGGCGCGATGATCGACCACGCCCAACACGCCACCCGGCCGCAGGGCGGCGAAGAACGCCTTGAACATCTGCGGTGCGGTGTCGGCTTCCACCCAGTTGTGCACGTTGCGGAAGGTCAGTACCACGTCCGCCGAACCGGGCGCGCCGAACACCGGCGCCTTCGGGTCGAACTCCAGGATCTGCGCCTTGCCGTAATGCGCCGCATCGGCGGCGAACTTCGCCTTCAGGCCGGACTTGTCCCGGCTGGCCTCGCCCTCGCCCGAGGGCTTGGCGATGGCGGCGATGTAGTGGCCGTTGTCATGCAGCAGCGGCGCGAGCACTTCGGAATACCAGCCGCCGCCCGGGGTGATCTCGATGACCGTCTGGTCGGGGCGAATGCCGAAGAACTGCAGGGTCGCCTTGGGGTGCCGGTAGGCGTCGCGCGCCTTGTGCTCGGGCGAGCGCCAGTCACCGGCCAGCACCTGGTCGAGCCGGTTCGCGGTGAAATCGCTGGCCGTGGTCGGCGGCACCAGTCCTCCGGCGGGCTGGTCCTGCGCCTGCGCGCTCGCTGGCGTGGAACCGCCACTGCACGACGCCAGCAGCACCGCCGCCAGCCCGAGGATCACACGGCTTTTCATCGATTACCCCTAGAAGAAACGTCAAATTGGCGTGTAGAGCATAGTGGACCCAGCTTGCCGGCCACTACGTATACAAATGGTGGATGGACAGGCAGGGCCCGTCCATTCCCTGGCGAGCAAAGCACGGGAAGCTGGAGCAAGGCTTTCCCGCGGAAACGCGACCTGCCCATGCAGGAGCGCGCCCCGTGCGCGATTGGCCTGTTCGCCACGCGGGACCGCGCGAAACAAGGCGCAAGCCGCCAGGTTCGGCGCAGGATGCGGTGTTGCGGTCGCGCACCCGGTGCGCTCCTGCACCTCAAGGGCTAGGCGGCGGTGTTCGCTGCCACCGACATCGTGTCGGCATACTTGCCGGCCTCGCACATCAGCCACTCGCGGAAGATGCGCAGACCCGCGTGGTCCCTCGCGTGCTCGGGATAGACCAGGAAATAGGCTTCCGGAATCTGCTGGTAGCGATCGCCCAGCACGGTGAGCAGGCCGGCCTCGACCAGCGGACGGGCCATCACCATGCGCCCCAGCGCCACGCCCATGCCTTCGAGCGCACCGCGCTGCAAGGCATCGGTGTTGTCGAAGTGCGCGACATAGCGCCCCGGCGGCTGCCCGCCGGTGGCGGCGAACCAGTCGGGCCAGCGATCGCCCGGATCACCCAGCAACGGCCATTGGCCCAGGTCGTTGGGATCGGCATCGCCCATGCGCGCCAGCAGGGCGGGCGAGGCCACCGGCGCGATCCACTCGCCGAACAGCCGCTCGGTGACCAGGCCCGGCCAGGGGCCGCGTCCATAGCGCATGGCCGCATCCACCGGATCGCGCTCGAAGTTCACCAGTTCCACGCTCGACTGCAGGTTGAGCTCCAGTTCCGGATGCGCAGCCACCAGCCGCGCCAGTCGCGGCACCAGCCAGCTCGACATCACGCCGGGGATCGCGCTCAGGGTCAGCGCGTTCTCGCGCCGGCAGCGGAAGCCGGCCATGGCGCGGTCGATGCCTTCGAAGTGGTGCCCCACCGCCTCCATCAGGCGGCGCCCCTCGGCGGTGAGCTGCACGCCGCGCGGCCCGCGTTCGAACAGGCGGCGCTCCAGCCGCTGCTCCAGTTGCCGCACCTGGTGGCTCAGCGCGCTCACCGTGAGGTTGGCCTGCTCGGCGGCGCGCGACAGGTTGCCCAGGCGGGCCACCTGCACGAACTGTTGGAGGAGATCCAGCGAGACGCGTCCCATTTGAATTTTCCTCAAGTCTGGCTTGCGAATATATCGCTTTTTCGGGCGATGGGAGGCGCCTATCTTGAACGGGTCACGATACGAGGGAGGATCTCATGAGCTCGCTGTGGACCAACCTGCTGTTCATGCACGGCCATATCACCGACCCCGCCCTGGCCCGTCGGTTGGCTGAAACCCCGAAAACACCTTCGCGCCCTGCCGGCAAGCGCCAGCGGACCCCGACCGCGGCAGCCGCAGGCCAGCGCAAGGTCGCAGCGTCCGCCCCTCTGGCACAGGGCGGCTGCGCCTGAGGCATGTCCCCGCGGTACCGACCGGCGCCGACCGCCCTAGGGCGGCGGCGCCGGTGACGGTCAGGGAGTGCCCGCCGGCAACTGCACGGTGACCGGCGTACCCAGGTCTTCGGACGAGCGTCCTTCGACCACGCTGTAGTCGCCACCGCGAATCGCCCAGGCGTGCCTGGCCGGATCGAACTCCGCCAGCAGGCGCGGCTCCAGCGGGATATCGAGCTCACGTTGCTCGCCCGGCTTGAGCGATACCTTGGCGTAACCGGCCAGGCGCTTCGCCTTGGCGCCGGGCACCTGCACGTAGACCTGCGCCACGTCGGCGCCGGCACGTGCCCCGGTGTTGCGCACGCTCACCGTGGCATGCAGCTGACCGCCGCGCGGGGCCACCTTGAGCGGACCATGCTCGAACGTGGTGTAGGACAGGCCATAGCCGAACGGGAACAGCGGCTTGAGGCCGCGCGACTGCAGCCAGCGATAGCCGATGTCGGCGCCTTCGATGTTGTAGTCGACCGACTCCGGCGGCGTGCCGCCCATCGCGCCGGGCATCTCCGCGCGCGGCAGCTGCGAGGCGTCGCGCACCCAGCTCATCGGCAGGCGGCCCGAGGGGTTCACCTTGCCCGACAACAGATTCGCGATGCCGTTGCCTGCGTCGCCACCGGGATACCAGACCTCGAGCACCGCGCCCACCTGGTCGAGCCAGGGCAGCTGCACCGGCGCGTTGTTCTCCAGCACCACGACGGTGCGCGGGTTGGCCTTGGCCACCGCCTCCACCAGCGCGTCCTGGCCATCGGGCAGCGCGAGGTCGGCTGCGTCGACCGACTCGGCCGCCCACTTCTGCACGAACACCACCGCCACCTGCGATTTGGCCGCGAGCGCGGCCGCGGCGGCCACGTCGTTGCCGTTGGCGTATTGCACGTTCGCCTTCGGCGCCATCGTGCGGATCGCCTTCAGCGGCGGATACGGGTGGTACATCACCGGACCAGGCCAGGTGGTGGGCGCCAGGCCCGGCACGGCGTTGCCGCCCATCGCCGTCACCAGCGACGAACCGCCACCAGCCAGCACGCCCTTGTCCGCATGCGCGCCGATCACGGCCACCGACTCGAGCTTGGCGAGGTCGAGCGGCAGCAGCTGGTTCTCGTTGCGCAACAGCACCGCGCCCACCTCCAGCGTTTCACGCGCCACGGCCAGATTGGCCTTGCTGTCGATCGGCGCCTTCTTCGCCGGGTGCTCGAACACGCCCGCGGCGAACATGCTGCGCAGGATGCGCTGGACCATGTCGTCGATGCGCGCCTGCTTCACCTCGCCCTTGGCCAGGGCCTGGCGCAGTGGCGCATCGAAATACACTTCCTTGTCGAACACCTCGCCCGCCGATTCCTGGTCGAGGCCCGCGTTCACCGCCTTGGCGGCGCTGTGCGCGCCACCCCAGTCCGACATCACGAAACCGGGGTACTTCCAGTCGCGCTTGAGCAGCTGGTTCATCAGGTAGTCGTTCTCGCAGGCCCAGTCGCCGTTGAGCTTGTTGTAGGAGCACATCACCGAGCCGGGCTTGCCGCGCTCGATGGCGATCTCGAACGCGAGCAGGTCCGACTCGCGCATGGCCTTCTCGCCGACCTGCACGTTGATGGTGTTGCGCGCGGTCTCCTGGTCGTTCAACGCGAAGTGCTTGATGGTGGAGATCACGTGCTGGCTTTCGATGCCGCGGATCGCCTCGGCCACGATGGTGCCGGCGAGCAGCGGATCCTCGCCCGCGTATTCGAAGTTGCGGCCGTTGCGCGGATCGCGCATCAGGTTGACGCCGCCGGCCAGCAGCACGTTGAAACCCTTGCTGTGCGCCTCGTTGCCGATCATCGCGCCGCCGCGATAGGCAACCTTGGGATCCCAGCTGGCCGCGGTGACGGGACCGGCAGGCAGCGGCGTCGCGCTGTCACCGGGGCGCATGCGATCGGAACTCGCCACGCCCAGGCCGGCGTCGCTTTCCTCCAGCGCGGGAATGCCCAGGCGCTCGATCGGCGGCACGTAACCGGCCGAGGCGATGGCGCCCTTGGGGAACGGCTTGTCGGAAGGACGATCCGGACCGGCGTAATAGCTGCGGATCAGCTGGAACTTCTCGTCCTGCGTCATCTGCGCCACCAGCAGGCCGGCGCGCGCATCGGGCGACAGGGTGGCATTGCTCCACGGCCGCGCATTGCCCTGCTGCGCCGACGCCACGCCCATCCACGTACACAAACCCATCACGATCGCGCATCGCAATGCACTCGTTGCCCTGCCTTTCATCCGCGTTCCTCCGCTGGTGGCATTGCCGCGCGCTCGCTCCGGCGTCACGGGGGCGGCGCGTATACTTCGGCGTCTCGAGCTTTCGAGTATGCACGAAGCCCGTCGCCCATTCACCGCATACGGAGCACATTCATGAATCTTCGCCCCCTCGGTCGCTCGTCGCTTTCCGTTGCACCGATTGCCTTCGGCGGCAACGTGTTCGGCTGGAGCGCCGACGAGCAGCGTTCGTTCGAGCTGCTGGACGCTTTCGTCGACGCCGGCTTCAACCTCGTCGACACGGCGGACGTCTATTCGGCGTGGGTACCCGGCAATCGCGGCGGCGAATCGGAAACGATCATCGGCAAGTGGCTCAAGCGCAGCGGCAAGCGCGACAAGGTGGTGATCGCCACCAAGGTGGCCAAGTGGGGCGAGCATGCCGGCCTGTCGCCGGTGAACATCCACCAGGCCGTGGAAGGTTCGCTCAGGCGCCTGCAGACCGACTACATCGACCTGTACCAGGCGCACGAGGACGATGCCAGCGTGCCCCTGCACGAGACGCTCGCCGCCTTCGGCAGCCTGATCGAGCAGGGCAAGGTTCGCGTGATCGGCGCGTCCAACTACGGCGCCGACCGCTTCGGCGAAGCGTTGAAGGTATCGGCCGAACAGCATCTGCCCCGCTACGAAACGCTGCAGCCCGAGTACAACCTGGTGAGCCGCAAGGGTTACGAGCAGGAACTGGAGCCGCTGGTCGTGGCCGAGAACATCGGCGTGATCAACTACTACGCGCTGGCCAGCGGTTTCCTCAGCGGCAAGTATCGCAACGAGGACGACCTGGCCAAGAGCGCCGCGCGCGGCGGCTCGGTGCGCAAGTACCTCAACGCCCATGGGCTGGGCGTGCTGGCGGCGCTCGACCAGGTGGCCAAGGCGCATGGCGCGACGCCGGCACAGGTCGCGCTGGCGTGGCTGATCGCACGGCCGAGCGTGACTTCGCCGATCGCCAGCGCGACCACTCTTCCGCAGCTCAAGGAGCTGGTCGGGGCGGTGGAGCTGTCGCTGGGCAAGGACGAGATCGCGCTGCTCGATCGGGCGAGTGCCTGAGCGGGACGGTGAGGCGGGTGGGATCGCGCACCCGGTGCGCGATCCAGCCCCCTCAAGGCTGCGCCGGTGCCGCCGCCTCGGCGTCACTGCCGTCCGGTGCTTCCACCTGGTAGCCCTTGGCCTTCAACCGCGCGATGAGTCCGCGCGGTGACAGCAGTTCCTCCATCGGCAACATCGCGAAGGTCTGCGCGTTGGCGTTCAGTGCCTGCTCGGCCGCTTCGATCCAGATGCCTTCGGCCTTCTGCTTCACGTCGCTGAAACCCAGCTGCCTGGCGAAGCCCGCTTCCGTCACGGCGGCGATGCAGGCTTCGCGCTGGTCGTTCATCGGCAGGCTGCGCAGCAGGTCGATGTCGCCGGTGGCCCAGGCGTTGGCGCGTTCGGTGATGCGCCCGAGGTCGCGCTCCACCGTATCCAGCGTGCGGCCGAAGCACTCGCGGTCATCCATCGGCGAGGACTTGAACGTCTTCACTGCGTCACGCGGCTGTTCCACCAGCATGGTGTAGCGCGCGGTGACGAACTTCACGTTGTGCTTCTTGGCCAGGTCGCGCACGGTGTCCTTCACGCCGCCCGAAGCCGTCATGCCATGGCGCTTGATGGCCTTGTCGTACAGTTCGACCGCCGCGAAGATCGGCCGCCACTCCTCCACGCCGCGATCGTTGCCGAGGTACTGCTGCTTGAGCGTGAGCCAGCGCGCGTAATCGGGGGCCGGCACCACCTGCTGCAGCTTCTGGCCATCGGGATTCTTGCGTGCGCCGATCAGCGAGGGCAGCAGGAACAGCTTGCCGAAGAAGTTCGTCTTGGGCTTCAGCGCGATGGACGGCGGCCCGAGCACTTCCTGCGAATTGGCGATGGTCTGCTCCACATCGGCCGTCTTCCACTGCATGCGATCGGGCAGCGGCGACAAGGTACCCAGCACCCACATCACATGGTTGCCCTTGCTCACGCGCCACAAGCCCGGACCCGGCTGCTCGCCGCTGACCGTCACCGCCTCCAGGTTGGTCACCTGCGACGGCGCGTGCGTGGCCGGCGCGGGTGCGTTCTGCGCATGGGCAGGCAGGCCGAGGGCAAGCGAGAGCACGGCCGCCAGCACGGGCGGGCATCGCAGCGGACGGACGACGGTGGGATTCATCGCATCGGGTTCCTGGCTAGAGGCCGCATTGTGACCACCCTGGGCGGAGTACGGTTCCTGGCGCCGCCAAGTATCGTTCAGCGAGCGAACCAGGTTCCTGCCATGGCGCACGCCACGCACCAGAGCACGGCCACCCAGGCCGGTTGCCGCGCCACGACGAGCATCAGGAAACCGCAGGCGGCGATGAGCACATCGGAGGGTGCGCGCACCGTGCCGGTCCAGACCGGACTGTAGAACGCGGCCGCCAGCAGGCCGACCACCGCGGCATTGATGGCGGCCACCACGCGCACGGCGCCGGCACGGGCCGACAGCCGTTGCCAGAACGGCAGCACGCCGCCCAGCAGCAGGAAGCCGGGCAGGAAGATCGCCACCAGGGCGACCACCGCGCCCACCAGGCCACCTGCCCCGCCCAACATGCGGCCACCCAGGTAGGCAGCCAGCGAGAACATGGGACCCGGCATGGCCTGGGCCGCGCCGTAACCGGCCAGGAAGCTGCCCTCGTCGATCCAGCCGGGCACGACCAGGGCCTCGCGCAGCCAGGGCAACACCACGTGACCGCCACCGAAGACCAGCGCGCCTGCGCGGTAGAACGCAGCGCCGATCTGCCACAGGGGATGGGCCTCCCGTTGACCGGCCATGGCGAAGGCCAGCGCCAGCAGGGCGGCGTAACAGGCCAGCAGCCCCCACGCGACGTGGCGCCCATAGCCCGTCGACGTCGGCGCTTCGTGATGCGGCGCCACGGCGCGGGCGATCCATGGGGACAACAGCGCCGCCAGCACGATCACCAGCCCTTGCATCGCGCTCGTGGGCTGCCACAGCAACAGCGCCGTCGCCACGAGCGCCAGCCCGCGTCGCGGCAGGTCGGGCGCCAGCGAACGCCACATGCCCAGCACGCCCTGCGCCACCACCACCACGGCGACCAGCTTGAGCCCGTGCAGCAGCGACTGCCCCCAGGCGCCATGCAGGTACGGCGCCCACCACGCGAAGGCGAGCATCAGCAGGGCCGATGGCAGGGTGAAGCCGAGGAACGCGGCGATCCCGCCCCGCCATCCCGCGCGCTGCAGGCCAATGGCGAAGCCGAGCTGGCTGCTCGCCGGCCCGGGCAGGAACTGGCAGAGCGCGAGCAGCTGCGAGTACTGCGCATCGTCGAGCCAGCGGCGCTGTTCGACGAAGGCGCGGCGGAAGTAGCCCAGGTGCGCGATGGGTCCGCCGAAGGAGCGCAGGCCCAGCGAGAGGAAGGCAAGGAAGACCTCGCCGGCCTTGCCCGGTGGCGATGGGTTGGCGTTCGGCGTGGCGCTCATGCGGCGCAGCCTAGCGCAGTGGTGCGACAGGTGGATGCACCGGCCACGCGTTTCCCTGTGGGAGCGCGCCCTGTGCGCGACGACCCTACGAAGCAGTGACCGTGGTGCCCTGCGGTCGCGCACAGGGTGCGCTCCCACAACGACATCCCGCTCTCCCGAAAGAAAGAAGGCCGCTTTCGCGGCCTTCTTCACCACACTACTACTCCAGCCGATCAGCCCAGCGAAGCCAGCGCGTCGTTGAGGGTCTTGCTCGGGCGCATGGCCTTGCTGACCAGCGCCAGGTTCGGACGGTAGTAACCCTGGATGTCGACGGTCTTGCCCTGGGCGCCGTTCAACTCGCCCACGATCTTTGCTTCGTTCTCGGTCAGGGTCTTGGCGAGTGCCTCGAACTTCGCCTTCAGCTTGGCGTCGTCGTTCTGCTCGGCCAGCGCCTGCGCCCAGTACATGGCGAGGTAGAAGTGGCTGCCCCGATTGTCCAGCTCGCCCACCTTGCGCGCTGGCGACTTGTTGTTGTCGAGGATCTTGCCGTTGGCCTGGTCCAGCGTCTTGGCGAGCACGCGCGCACCGGCGTTGTCGTAGCGATTGGCGAGGTGCTCCAGCGACGCGGCGATGGCCAGGAACTCGCCCAGCGAATCCCAGCGCAGGTAGTCCTCTTCCAGGAACTGCTGCACGTGCTTGGGCGCCGAGCCGCCCGCGCCCGTCTCGAACAGGCCGCCACCGGCCATCAGCGGCACGATGGAGAGCATCTTGGCGCTGGTGCCCAGCTCCATGATCGGGAACAGGTCGGTGAGGTAGTCGCGCAGCACGTTGCCGGTCACCGAAATGGTGTCCTGGCCCTTGCGGATGCGCTCCAGCGCGTGGCGCGTGGCTTCCACCGGCGACAGGATGCGGATGTCCAGGCCGGTGAGGTCGTGATCCTTGAGGTAGCGCTCGACCTTGGCGATGACCTGCCTGTCGTGCGCACGATTGGTGTCGAGCCAGAACACCGCCGGCGTGTTGCTGAGGCGCGCGCGGGTGACGGCGAGCTTCACCCAGTCCTGGATCGGCGCGTCCTTGGTCTGGCACATGCGCCAGATATCGCCGCCTTCCACCGGCTGCTCGAGCAGCACGTTGCCGGCATCATCGATCACCTTCACCACGCCGTCGGCGGCGATGAGGAAGGTCTTGTCGTGCGAGCCGTATTCCTCGGCGGCCTGCGCCATCAGGCCCACGTTGGGCACGCTGCCCATGGTGGACGGATCGAACGCGCCATGCGCCTTGCAGTCCTCGATCACCACCTGGTACACGCCGGCGTAGCTGCGGTCGGGGATCACCGCCTTGGTGTCCTGCAGCTTGCCCTCGGCGTTCCACATGCAGCCGGAGTCGCGGATCATCGCCGGCATCGACGCATCGACGATCACGTCGCTGGGCACGTGCAGGTTGGTGATGCCCTTGTCGGAGTTCACCATCGCCACGGCAGGGCGCTTGGTGTACTCGGCCTTGATGTCGGCCAGGATCTCGTCCTGCCTGGCCTGCGGCAGCGAGCCCAGACGCGCATACAGGTCGCCGATGCCGTTGTTCGGCTCGAAGCCCACGCTCTTCAGCGCGTCGGCGTGCTTGGCCAGCACGTCCTTGTAGAACTCGTTCACCACCACGCCGAACATGATGGGATCGGACACCTTCATCATGGTGGCCTTCAGGTGCAGCGAGAACAGCACGCCCTGCTTCTTGGCGTCCTCGATCTGCGCGTCGATGAAGGTGGCCAGCGCCTTGCGGCTCATCACGGCGGCGTCGATGATCTCGCCGTCCTTCAGCGAGGTCTTCTCCTTGAGCACCTTGCTCGAGCCGTCCTTGCCGAACCACTCGATCCTGACGTTGGTGGCCTTGGGGACGACGGTGGACTTTTCGCTGCCGTAGAAGTCACCGCCGTCCATGTGGGCGACGTGCGTCTTCGAATCCTTGTTCCACGCGCCCATCTTGTGCGGATGCTTGCGTGCGTAGTTCTTCACCGAGAGCGGTGCGCGGCGATCGGAATTGCCTTCGCGCAGTACCGGGTTCACCGCACTGCCCTTCACCTTGTCGTAGCGCGCCTTGACGTTCCACTCGCTGACGTCCTTCGGGTCTTCCGGATAGTCCGGCAGCGGGTAGCCCTGGCCCTGCAGCTCCTTGATCGCGGCCTTCAGCTGCGGCATCGAGGCGCTGATGTTCGGCAGCTTGATGATGTTGGCGTCCGGCGTGGTGGCCAGCTGGCCCAGCTCGGCGAGGTCGTCGGCGATCTTCCTGTCCTCGGGGAGGATGTCCGGGAACTGCGCGATGATGCGGCCGGACAGCGAGATATCGCGCGTTTCGACGGCGACGCCGGCGGTGGCGGTGAAGGCTTTGACGATCGGCAGCAGCGACTGCGTGGCGAGGTACGGCGCTTCGTCCGTGAGCGTGTAGATGATCTTCGGCGTGTTCGACATTGTTGCAATGACCTCGCTGGCATGACCTGGATGGCGGGCGCCGGGGCGCCCCGCGCGGACGCAATATTCGTCCCGAGCGGCCAACATGGGGGCGGAAGCCGGGGACGAAAGTCCCTCATTGTCACGATTTCAGCCATACGGGGAAAGCGCGGTGGTCAACGATGCGCGTACGTATGGAGATTCAGGCCCTTACGTTTCGGCGGTGGGCTGTTGCGGCTGTGGGAGCGCACCCTGTGCGCGACAACCTGACGGAGCAGCATGCCGCAGCTCCGCCGTCGCGCACAGGGTGCGCTCCCACAAGGGCGGCTCGGGCGTTCAGATTGCCTCGCCGGCCGGCAACCGCTTGGGCTGGCGGCGGCGCTCGCGCCACGCGTGGACGCGGTCGGCCAGGCAGGTGAAGATCACGTAGAGCGCCGGCGTGCTGAGCAGGGTCAGGCTCTGCGAGATGATCAGGCCGCCGATCAGCGCGATGCCGAGTGGGCGGCGCAGGTCCGAACCCTCGCCCAGGCCCACCGCGATGGGCACGGCGGCCAGGATGGCCACCATCGAGGTCATCATGATCGGGCGGAAGCGCACCATGCATGCTTCGTAGGCGGCGTCCATCGCGCTCAGCCCACGCTCGCGGCGCGACACCAGGGCGAAGTCGATCATCATGATCGCGTTCTTCTTCACGATGCCGATCAGCAGCACCAGGGCGATCTGCGCGATCACCGAGAGTTCGGTATCGGTGATCCACAGCGCCAGCAGCGCGCCCACGCCGGCGGCCGGCAGCGTGGAGAGGATCGTCACCGGGTGGATCAGGCTCTCGTACAGCATGCCCAGCACGATGTAGACCACCACCACGGCGCCGAGCAACAGCAGCAGCATGCCGCTCTGCGACTGCTGGAAGCGGCGGAAGTCGCCGCCGATGTTGATGCGGATGTCGCCCGGCAGGCGCATCTGCTTGCCGGTCGCCTGGATGATCTCCAGCGCCTCGCCCATGCTCACGCCCGGTGCGAGGTTGAAGCTCATGCTCATCACCGTGTACTGGTTCTCGTGCGTGATCTGGGTGGGCGCGAGACCGGCTTCCTGGTGGGCGAAGGCGGTGAGCGGCACCATCGCGCCGCTGTTGCTCTTCACGTAGACCGCGTTGATCGCCGCAGGCGTCGCCGTCTGGTTCGGCAACGCGTTGACCACCACCTTGTACTGGTTGAGGTCAGAGTAGATCGTGCTGATCTGGCGCTGGCCGAAAGCGTTGTACAGCGCGCCGTCGATGGTGCCGATGCCCACGCCCAGGCGCGCGGCCTTGTCGCGGTCGATCACGATGTTCTGCTGCAGGCCGGCGTCGTCGATGTCGCTGCCGACGTCCTTCATCTTCGGGTTCTTCTTCAGCTCGGCAACCAGCCTGGGTAGCCAGACCTGCAGTTCGTCCGGGTTGTCGCCCTGCAGCGACACCTGGTACTGCGCGCCCTGGCTGGAGCCGCCGCCACCGAAGCTGGGCAGGTCCTGGATCGGGCGCAGGCGCACGTTGAGGTCGGGATAGCGGGCCGCCTTTGCGCTGAGACGGCCGAGCACGGTGAAGGTGTCGTCCTTGCGACCCTGCGCATGGGTCTTCAGCTCGATGTCGAAGGTGCCCGCCGCGCCCTGGCGGCTGGTGCCCAGGCGCGAACCCACGCGCGCGACGTCGTGATCGTTGAGCAGCATGTCGATCAGGCGCTGCTGGCGCGCGCGCGCATCCTGGAACGACACGGTGGCGCCGGAGGTCGCGCGGCCACGGATGAGGCCGGTGTCCTGCGCCGGGAACAGGCCGGTCTTCACCACGCCGAACAGGAACACCGTCGCCACGATCAGCGCCAGAGGGGTGAGCGCGAAGGCCAGCGCATGCTTCAGCGAGAACTTCAGCGCCCGGGAATACAGCCCGATCAGGCCATCCTGGAACTTGTCCAGCGCCACGCCGAGGCGGGTGGTCGGCCGCTCCGAATCGTGGCCCGTGAGGAACTGGCCGCACAGCGAACTGGTGAGCGTCAGCGACACCAGGGCGGACACGATGATGGCCGCCACCAGGGTGATGGTGAATTCCTTGAAGAACAGCCCCGTGATGCCGCCCATGAACAACAGGGGGATGAACACGGCGACCAGCGAGGCGGTGATCGACACGATGGTGAAGCCGATCTCCCGCGCGCCGGCGAGCGCGGCGTCCATGCGCGTCATGCCCTGGTCGATATGGCGCACGATGTTCTCGATCACCACGATGGCGTCGTCGACCACGAAACCGATCGCGATCACCAGCGCGAGCAGGGTGAGGTTGTTGAGCGTGAAACCCAGGATGTACATCACGATCGCCGCACCGGCCAGCGACAGCGGCACGGCGGCGGTGGCGATCAGGGTGGGCGCGAGCCGGCGCAGGAACAGCGCCATGGTCAGCATCACCATCAGCAGGCTGATCAGCAGCGTGGCCTGCACTTCATGCAGCGAGGCGCGAATGGTGGGCGTGCCGTCGAAATACGGGGTAAGCGTGGTGCCCGGCTGCAGGTAGTTGCGCAACAACGGCACGGCGGCATGCACCCGGTCCACGGTGCCGATGATGTTCGCGTTGGACTGGCGGTACACGTACATCAGGATCGCGGGCTTGCCCTCGAACCAGGCCGCCTGGTAGGCATCCTGGGTGCCGTCGTACACCTTGGCCACGTCCGAGAGGCGGATCGGGATGCCCTTGTTGGAGGCGATCACCAGGCTGGCGAAGTCGTCCGCCGTGTGCAGCGAGTCGTTCGCCGTCACCGACATGGTGGTCTTGCCGTCGGAGAGGAAGCCCTGCGGCGAGGTGACGTTGGCGGCGGTGAGCGCGTTGCGCAGCTGGTCGGGCGAGAGACCCAGGGCATTGAGCTGGCGCAGGTTCACGTCGACGCGGATCGCCGGCGTAGCGGCGCCGAGGATGTCCACTTCCGATACGCCCTCGATCTGGCGCAGGCGCTGCGCCAGCAGCGAGTCGGCCACGTCGTAGAGGTCGCGCGCGGACTGCGTGTCCGAGGTGAGCGCGAACGCGATGATCGGGTCGTCGTTGGGGTTCGCCTTCTGGTAGCTCGGCGGCGCGTTGAGGCCGGTGGGCAGGTCGGACTGCGCGGCATTGATGGCGGCCTGCACGTCGCGCGCGGCCGCGTCGAGGTCGCGGCCCGCGTTGAACATCAGGAACACGAAGGTGCTGCCCAGCGAACTGGACGAGCGCATGGTGTCGATACCCGCCACCTGGCCCAGGTGGCGTTCCAGGGGCGCGGCCACCGTCGAGGCCATGGTGCCCGCGCTGGCGCCCGCCTGGCTGGCCTGCACGAAGATCACCGGGAAGGTCATGTTCGGCAGCGCGGCCACGCCCAGCAGCACGTAGCAGATCAGGCCTACCGCGAAGACACCCATCGCCAGCAGCGACGTGCCGATGGGGCGGCGGATAAAGGGACCGGAAATGTTCATGCCATCAAAAAGCCAGGGAAGTCGCCCCGCTCACGGGGCCTTTCGGAACGCACCACAGGGGCACAAGGATTGGACGTATATACCGCACAACGCCTACACAACGCATGACGGCGCGTTTGGTTGAACGAAAACGATGCGACTGTGGGAGCGCACCCTGTGCGCGACTGCGGCGCCACAGCGTTGACTCGCCATGCGAACTGGACGCATCAACGTTCACGGCGTCCCCGCCTTGTGGGTTGTCGCGCACAGGGTGCGCTCCCACATGACCGGAAACGCGGATCCCGGAAACGCCGAAAGGGGCGCGCCGTTCCGGCCGCGCCCCTTCGGGGGTCTGCATGGGGGCCCGGGTTATCCCGGGCCCGGTCGTTCGTCTCACATCGCTCCCCGGGTCTGCGCCTTGGCGAGTGCGCGATGTTCACGGCGCTCGCGCAGCCAGTCGGAGAAACGCTCCATGTAGAGGTAGATCACCGGCGTGGTGTACAGCGTCACCAGCTGCGAGAGCAGCAGGCCGCCGACGATCGACACACCCAGCGGACGACGCAGCTCGGCGCCAATGCCGTTGCCCAAGGCCAGCGGCAGCGCGCCGAGCATGGCGGCCGCCGTGGTCATCATGATCGGGCGGAAGCGAAGCAGGCAGGCGCGGCGGATCGCGTCGCGCGGCTTCATGCCTTCGCGCTGCGCCTCGATCGCGAAGTCGATCATCATGATCGCGTTCTTCTTCACGATACCGATCAGCAGCACGATGCCCACGATGCCATCCACCGACAGGCTCATGCCGCAGAGGATCAGCGCGAGCAGTGCACCGACACCGGCGGGCGGCAGCGTGGAGATGATGGTCAGCGGGTGGATGTAGCTCTCGTACAGCACGCCCAGCACGATGTAGATCACCACGATCGAGGCAACCAGCAGCAGCACTTCGTTGGTCAGCGAGGTGGAGAACTCCGCCGCCTTGCCGATGAACTGGCCACGCACCTGCGGCGGGAAGTTGAGCTTCTGCTCCGCCGCATGGATCGCATCCACCGCTTCGGACAGCGAATAGCCCGGCGCCAGGTTGAAGGAGATCGTCACCGCCGGCAGCTGCTGCTGGTGGCTCACCACCAGCGGCGCATTGGTCACCTCGGCGGTGGCCAGCGAGGCCAGCGGAATGGTGCCGCCCGCGCCGATCACCACGCCGGTGTTGGCCACGCCCAGGCCCGTCGAGGTCGAGGAGTTGCTCGAGGAGACCTGGCCGAAGCTGGTGGCGTTGCTGCCGGTGAGTGCGCCGCTGCCGTTGCTCTTCACCGTAAGCTGGTTGAGCAGCGCGGTGCTGGAGCGGAACTGCGGCGCCACTTCCAGCACCACGCGGTACTGGTTGAGCTGGGTGAAGATGGTCGAGATCTGGCGCTGGCCGAACGAGTCGTACAGCGTGTCGTCGATGGTCTGCACCGGCACGCCGAGGCGGCTCGCCTTCTCGCGGTCGATGGTGAGCTTGAGCGAGGTGCCCTGGTCGGCGAGGTTGTTGTCCACGTCGGCCAGCTCAGGCAGCTCGCGCAGCGCCTGCGTCATCTGGGTGGCGTACTTGGAGAGCTCGGCCGAGCTCACGTCGGACATCGAGTACTGGTACTCGGTGGCCGCCACACGGCTGTCCAGCGTCACGTCCTGCACGGGCTTGAGGTACAGCGCGACACCCGGGATATCGGCCGCCTCCTGCTGCAGGCGCTTGACCACTTCGTCGAGGCCGTCGCGGTCGCCGCGGTCCTTCAGCACGATGCTGAGCTGGCCCTGGTTGAGCGTCGGGTTGATCGAGCCGGCGCCGATGAAGGCCGCCACGCCGGTCACCGCCTTGTCACGCTGCAGCGCCTCGGCCACGGCCTTGGTGCGCTGTTCCATCTGCGGGAACGCCACGTTCTGGTCGGCCGCGACCACACCGGTGATGAGGCCGGTGTCCTGCTCGGGCAGCAGGCCCTTGGGGATGATGACGTAGAGGAACACGGTGACCACGACGGTGGCGCCCGCGATCAGCATGGTGAAGCGCTGGTGGCCGAGCACCCAGTCGAGCGAGCTCTCGTACACGTTGACCAGGCGCGACCACCAGGTCTTCTTGCCGGCGGCGGCGTGGCGCTCGTGCGCGTCGTCGCCTTCGGGCAGTGCGTCGGGCTTCAGCAGGTAGGCGCACATCATCGGCGTCAGCGTCAACGACACCAGCATCGAGATGGCCACCGCGATGGTCAGCACCCACGCGAACTCGTGGAACAGGCGGCCGGTGACGCCCGGCATCAGCAGCAGCGGCAGGAACACGGCGATCAGCGACACGGTCAGCGACAGCACCGTGAAGCCGATTTCCTTCGCGCCGATCTCGGCCGCTTCCTTGCCGTCCTTGCCCTGCTCGATGTAGCGGACGATGTTCTCGATCATCACGATCGCGTCGTCCACCACGAAGCCGGTGGCCACGGTCAGCGCCATCAGCGAGAGGTTGTCCAGCGACATGCCGGTGAAGGCCATCACGCCGAACGTGCCCATCAGCGACAGCGGCACGGCGACCGACGGGATGATCGTCGCCCACAGGCGGCGCAGGAACACGAAGATCACCGCCACCACCAGGCAGATGGTGAGGATCAGGGTGAACTGCACGTCCTCCACCGAGGCGCGGATGGTGATGGTGCGGTCGGCGAACACGTCCAGGTGGACGTCGGCCGGCAGCACGGCCTGCAACTGCGGCAGGATGTTGCGGATCTGCTGCACCGTCTGGACGATGTTGGCGCCCGGCTGGCGGCGGATGTCGAGCAGCACGGCGGGCTTGCCGTTCGCCCACGCGGCGAGCTGGTCGTTCTCCACGCCGTCGACCACGTTCGCCACGTCGGACAGGCGCACCGGCGCGTTGTTCTTGTAGGCGATGATGGTGTTCTTGTACTCGGCCGCGTCGACCAGCTGGTCGTTGGTGCCGATGCTGTAGGACTGCGTGGCGCCGTTGAGCGTGCCCTTGGGCGCGTTCACGTTGGCCTCGGTGAGCGCGCTGCGCACGTCCTCCATGGTGAGGCCGAGGTTGGCCAGCTGCGAGGGATTCACCTGCACGCGCACCGCGGGGCGCACGTTGCCGGCGATCGACACCAGGCCCACGCCCTGCACCTGGGACAGCTTCTGGGCCAGGATCGAGTCGGCGTAGTTGTTCACCTCGCGCAGCGGCAGGCTGTCGGAGGTGAGCTTGAGCGTGATGATCGGCGCATCGGCCGGGTTCACGCGGTTGTACACCGGCGGATACGGCAGCGTCGCCGGCAGCGTGCCGCGGGCCTGGTTGATGGCCGCCTGCACGTCCTGCGCCGCGATGTCGATGTCACGATCCATCGCGAACTGCAGCACGATGGTGGACAGGCCCGCCGACGAGTCGGAGGTCATCATGGTCAGGCCGGAGATCTGGCCGAAGTTGCGCTCCAGCGGCGTGGTGACCAGGGACGCCATGGTCGAGGCGCTGGCGCCCGGATACTGCGTGGTGACCACCAGGCTGGGCGCGTCGATCTCGGGCAGCGCCGACACCGGCAGCTGGCGGTAGCCGAGGATGCCGAGCAGCAGCACCGCCACCATCAGCAGCGATGTGGCGATCGGTCGGCGAATGAAGAGTGTGGAGAAGCCCATGGAAAGTGCCGTCTATTGTGTGGCGGACGCGAGTCCTTGTGACGCCCGTTGGTGGAGCACGCGGGTCGGGAGGCGTGCCGCGGGGGCGCTTCCCCACGACGCGTCGCTACATCGAGGGACCGCCAGCGACGCCGCCACCGGTCCCTCGTTGTCCATCCCTCGCCCCGTGGTCAGCCGCCGCGGCGACCGCCCTGCTTCTGCGCGTTCTTCTTGGCCTTGTCCATCTCGGCCGCCGTAGGCGCCGCCGGCACTTCGCCCGGCTTGAGCGCCTTCACCTTGCTGCCCGGCTTCAGGCGGAACTGGCCCTCGGTGACGACCTTGTCGTTGAGTGCCAGGCCCGAGCCGATCATCACGTGGCTGTCGCCCACTTCACCGGCGACCTTCACCGGGTTCATCTTGACCGTGTCGTCCTGCTGCACGAGGTACACGTAGTCGCCGTCCGGACCGCGCTGCACCGCCTGCGCCGGGATCACCAGGCCACCGGCCACCGTGCGGACCTTCAGGCGCACGTTGACGAACTGGCCCGGCCACAGGTCACCCTTGGCGTTCTGGAAGATCGAACGCAGCTTGAAGGTGCCGGTGGTGGTGTCGATCTGGTTGTCCACCACGTTGAGCTGGCCGTCGGCGGCGATGGTGTGCGCATCGGCGCGGTCCAGCGCCAGCACTTCCAGCGGGTCGTCGCCGTGGGAGGCCGAGCGCACCATCTCCAGGTTCTGTTCCGGCAGGTTGAAGGTGACGTAGATCGGATGGATCTGGGTCAGCGTCACCACGGCCGTGGTGGTGGTCACCACGTTGCCCGGGTCCACGTTGCGGATGCCCGCCACGCCGTCGATCGGCGAGACGATGCGGGTGTAGTCCAGGTTGACCTTGGCCGAACGCACGGCGGCCTTGTCGGCGGCCACGGTGGCGGTCAGGTTGGCCACGTTGTTGCGGAACGTGTCCATGTCCAGCTGGGCCACGTAGCCCTTGGCGACCAGTGCGTCGTTGCGCTTGAGCGTGCTCTGCGCGGTGGCGAGCTGGGCCTCGTCCTGCTCCTGCTTGGCCACGGCCTGGTCATAGGCGGCCTGGAAGGTGCGCGGGTCGATCTGCGCCAGCAGGTCGCCCTTCTTCACTTCCTGGCCTTCCTTGAAATTGATGCTCAGCATCTGCCCGCTGACCTGCGGGTTGATGGTGACGGTGTTGAGCGCCTGCACGGTGCCCAGCGCGGTGAGGTATACCGGCACGTCCTGCTTGACCACCGGCTCGACGGTGACCGGCACCGGCGTGTCCTTATCCTTGTCCTGGCCCTGGCCCTTGCGTTGACCGCTCTGCTCGCCCGCCTGGCCGCCGTCGGCAGCCGGCTTGTGCAACAGACGGAAGCCCACCGCTCCCACCACGATCACGGCCACAACGACCAGCGCGATCTTCCAAAAACGCGACATGAAAAACTCCCAGAAATAGACGGCAGGCCCACCCGACCTCACCGGCGCTGCAGGAACACCTTCCTTGCGCCTGACTTGATACGTCGGATGAAAGGATAGGGTCAGATCAACGGGAATAGACAATGCCAGTTGACATGGGTGCCCCATGACCGATGGCAGGGTTTTTACCGCGTGATCGCGTCAGAACGGAGAAAAGTGCGTGAAATCGCCGCGCCAGGCAACTGTCAAATCGGGCTCATGCCGCCCTGAAACTTGGCTCGGGCTTCGTCTATACTCCCGTCCTTGTTGTCTGAACCTGTGCCTAACCCGGCTGCAAGGCCGTCCTAGAGATGGAGTGATTGCGTGAGCGGTTCCATGACCAAATCCGACCAGAGCTTCATGCGCAGCTTCTCGTTGCTGATCGCGGGCCTGGGCGTGCTGACCCTGCTGCTGATCGGCGGCGCCTGGCTCATCTACGATCACGAGCCGAAGGAAACCAATCCGGATACCGCCAAGCAGGTGGCCGAGCGCATCGCGCCGGCAGGTGCCGTCTACGCGGGCGACACGGGCCGCGCCGCCATGGCCGCCGCCCAGGAGGCGGCCGCCAAGGCCGCCGCCTCGCAGGTCGCCTACGGCGGCAGCACCGACGGCAAGACCATCTACGACAACCTGTGCCACAGCTGCCATACCGCGGGCGTGGCCGGCGCGCCGAAGCTGGGCGACAAGGGCAACTGGGGTCCGCGCATCGCGCAGGGCCTGGACACCCTGGTCAAGCATGCGATCGAGGGCTACAAGGGTCCCGATGGCAACATGATGCCGGCCAAGGGCGGCAATCCGGCGCTCACCGACGAGCAGGTGAAGAACGCGGTGCACTGGATCGTGGATCAGGCCAAGTAATTGGCTGGCCAGTAGGATTTCGACGAAACGCCGCCCTCTGGGGCGGCGTTTTTCGTTGTGGGCACCCCTGCCGGACGCGCCCCTCCCTGTGCGCGACTGGCAGATCAGACGCCACCTCCCAGGTGCGCGAGCTGCAGCTCCCTCTCCCCCGGGAGAGGGCTGGGGAGAGGGTGCGGGCCTTGCCTCGGACCTCAACGTAAGCAAGGGCCAGAGCTTCGGCCTCTGATTGATGCCCTACCGCCAGCTTGCCGCTTACGCAGCGGGCGTTTCGATCTCCTGCCGAGCTCGAGTCACTTTTCTTTTGCTGGTCCAAAAGAAAAGTAACCCAAAGAAAACGACCTGAAGAGCTGGCAGCGGAATGCAGGGAAAGGCTCTGGAGTCTGCGAAGCCTTGATTGCGACCGCCTTCGCCGATAACGAACGGCTACCCCGCCACACGCCAAAACGCTGAGGACTTAAAGCCGCGCCCGCTTCGCTCCCTCTCCCCTGTGGGGAGAGGGCTGGGGTGAGGGGTGGGTGCTCGCAGGAAACTCACCTATTGCCCTGTAGGAGCGCACCCAGTGCGCGAAAAGCCAACGGAGCGGTGATGCCGCAAGGCTGCGGTCGCGCACAGGGTGCGCTCCTACAGGCGGACTGCAAACCTCCCGCGCGAGGCGCCCCCTACCTCGCCGCGACCTCCGCCTCCCTCCAGCGCTGCGCAAATGCCTGCAACTGCGGGTAAAACACCTCGAACCGCGCCTGCAGTGGCCGTTCCAGCCCGGTCAGCACCGGCATCGCCTCGCCTACGGGGTTGGCGCGCCGCAGGCGGTAGGAGATGCCGTCCAGGGCGGCGGCCAGTTCCTCGGGGCGGGCGTAGCCGCCGGGCAGGGCGTGGGCTTCCATGTAGAGCCGGAAGCGTTGCAGGCCGGCGGGCAGCAGCGTGTCGTGGCGGTCCAGCAGGTTGCGCACGCCGGCCGAATAGGTTTCCAGGCGGTGCTCGCTCCAGCGTGGGAAGTCCCGCGCGATCAGGTGGTCGAACCACATGTCCAGCAGGATCCCGCCGTAGCGGCGGAACGGCGCCGGCAGCAGGGCGCGCGCCTCGGCCACCTCCGGATGGCTGTCGGTGTAAACGTCGATGGCGCGGTGCAGGCGGATGCCGGCGATCACGCCCTGGGGCAGGGCCGGATCGGGCGTCCCATGCACGAAATCCCCCATCAAACCGCCCAGTTGCAGCAGTTCGTCGTCGCCCGCCAACAGGGTATGAGCCAGGTGGTTCATGTGGTTCGCTCCGGACAGCGCCTACGGCAGACACATGCCCCGGTTATCATCTTGGCCATGAATCCCGTCTTGCTCCCCACCCAACCCGACCATTTTCCCGAGCAGGCCGCCAGCTTCGCGCTGGAAGGACCGGCCGGCAAGCTCGAATCGATCAGCGACGTGGCCCTGCCCGAAGAGGCTCGCCGCGGCACCGCCATCATCTGCCATCCGCACCCGCTGCAGGGCGGCACCATGCACAACAAGGTGGTGACGATGGTGGAGCGGGCGCTGCGCGAGTCGGGGCTGGACACCGTGCGCTTCAACTTCCGCGGCACCGGCGAATCCGAAGGTACTTACGATCACGGCAACGGCGAGGGCGACGACCTCGCGGCCGTGGTGGCCTGGGTGCGCCGGGTGCGCCCGGACGACGCCCTGTGGCTGGCCGGCTTCTCGTTCGGCAGCTACGTCTCCATCCGCAACGCGGTACGCCTGCGCGCGGACGCCCTGGTCAGCATCGCCCCGCCCGCCGGCCGCTGGCCGTTCGAGGGCTTCGAGCTGCCCAGCTGCCCCTGGCTGGTGGTGCAGGGCGAAGAGGACGAAGTGGTCGATCCGCAGGCCGTGTTCGACTGGATCGACGGCATGGCGAAGAAGCCCGAGCTGGTGCGCATGCCCGAGACCAGCCATTTCTTCCACCGCCGCCTGATGGACCTGCGCGGCGCAATCAAGCACGAAGTGCAGCCCTGGCTGCCGCCGCTGCGGCAGGACTGATGCCGCAGCCGCTCCCCACACCCGCTCCCCACGGGTGGACCCTCCCCCGAGTCAGCCGTACCCATGAGTGATACCCCCCTGCTCGCGCCCAGCGCGCGTTACCAAGAAGGCGTCGCCGCGCACCGCTGGGAGGCCGACCCGGCCCAGCAGGCGCTGCTGCCCGAATTCGACCGCATGCACGCGGAACTCGTCGCCAGCGCCGCCGGCGCGAACGGTGGCGGGCTGTTCGGCCGCCTGAAGGCCCTGCTCGGCAACGACACCCGCGAAGGCGTGCAGGGTCTGTACCTGTGGGGCAGCGTGGGTCGCGGCAAGACCTTCCTGATGGACCTGTTCGTGGCCAGCCTGCCGTCCGGCATGGCGCTGCGCCGCCACTACCATCGCTTCATGGGCGAGGTGCACGAGCAGTTGCGCGCGCTCGGCGAGCGCCAGGACCCCTTGCTCGAGGTCGCCTCCAACATCGCCTCGCGCTGCCGCGTGGTGTGCCTGGACGAATTCCTGGTCAACGACATCGGCGACGCGATGATCCTCGCCACCCTGCTGCAGGCGCTGTTCGAGCGCGGCGTGAGCCTGGTGACCACCTCCAACACCGCGCCGGCCAACCTCTACAGGGACGGCCTGCAGCGCGCACGCTTCCTGCCCGCCATCGCGCTGATCGAAAAGCATTGCCGCGTGGTGCAGATGATCTCCTCGCACGACTGGCGCCTGCGCGCGCTTACCCAGGCCGCGGTGTACCAGACGCCGCCCGGCGCGGAAGCGGAACGCGCGCTCTCGCGCATCTTCAGCAGCCAGTCGGAAGGCCCGGTCGAGGACGGCGGTGAGATCATCCTCAACGATCGCCCGGTGCCGGTGCGCAAGCGCGCGGCCAACATCCTGTGGTTCGACTTCGCCGCGCTGTGCGAGGGTCCGCGCGCGGTGTCCGACTACATCGAACTGGCGAAGGCCGGGCCGGCGGTGATCATTTCCAACGTGCCGCAGTTCACCGTCTACACCGATGATGCGGCGCGCCGCTTCGTGCTGCTGGTGGACGAGTTCTACGACCGCCACGTGAAGCTGATCCTTTCCGCCGCCGCGCCGATCACCGAGCTGTACGACGGCGAACGCCTGCGCGCGGAATTCGGTCGCACGGAATCGCGCCTGATCGAGATGCAGAGCGAGGAATACCTGGCCAGCGAGCACCTGCCCTGACGAAACGCGCCAGCCAGTCCCCTGTGGGAGCGCACCCTGTGCGCGACGGGGGCGGAGCGGCAGGCCGCACAAAGGACGAACCACATCGAGCGTAGCGCCCGGGGATTCGCCCGCGCACCGCGCGTCGCGCACAGGGTGCGCTCCCACAAGGGATGCAATACCGTGGCGTCCTAACGAAACCGCGGAGCACCCCATGTCGATCCTGCTCGCCCTCGCCCTGCAGCTGAGCCCCGGCGCGGGCACCGACTTCCATGCGCGGGTGAACCAGGCCAAGCTGGCCGAGGCCGCGGCCACCGGGCCCGCCTACCAGAAGCAGATGTGGGATCGCATCGGCAATCCCACCACCGATGCCTACAAGGCCTGCCTCGCCAGCAACACGCCGGCCGACAAGTCGCCATTCACCCTCGTGGCCAACGTGCATGCCGATGGCCACCTGGCCGATATCGCCGTGCAGCCGGCGACCCCCGTCGCCACGTGCATGGCCGGCCAGTACGCGAGCTGGGTGCTGCCGGCGCCGCCTGCCTCGCCGGCGCCCTATCCCATCGAGGTCGATTTCAGCATCAAGAACTAGGCCACCCGGCCGATGCCCCGTCTGGAAACCCGCGCGCAAGATGCCTGCCGTGGGCTTCCATCCGTCTCATTGCGGCCGGTTGCGCGGCTGCAGTAGCCTCGACCGACGGAGAGGTAACGCCGTTCCTCACAGGGGTGGGATCACGATGCGCATGACCGCGGGAATCGACCCGGGGCAGCACGTGGACGGACCATCGGGCGCCCGGGAGTCGGCCGCCCAGACGTCCGTTGGCGGAGCGTCGTCCGAAGGCTTCGCCGTACCGGGCTTCGATGCGGTGGTGCGCCTGGTGTCGCGCTCGCTCGACGTGCCCCTGGTGGCGCTAGTGCTGCAGGGCGGCACCGCCTACTGGTTCGCGAACGGCAGCGCGCTGCCGTCGCATGGGCCGCACATGCTCCATCCGCTCTACCAGGAGGCCGCCCGCCGGCTGGAATCGCTGGTGGTGCTGGACACCTTCAACGATGCGCGCTTCGAGGACGTCGCGCCGGCACCGGGCGCCACCGCGGGACCCGTGCGTTTCTTCGCCAGCGAGCCGGTGTTCACGCTGACCGGACAACCGATCGGCGCGCTGTGCGTGATGGACCAGGCACCGCGCAGCGAGCTCAGCGAACACGAGCGGACCTCGCTGCGCGACGCCGCGTCGCTGATCGGGGCCGGCGTGGTGCTGCGCAGCTATCTCGGCCGCACCGATCCGATCACGCAGCTGCCACACCGCTACGCCTTCTTCGACGACCTGCGCCGGCACCTGCGCGAAGACCATCCCCATGCCTGGGTGATCGCGATCGACGTGGCCCCGGTGCAGCGCTTCAATGCCTTCATCCGCGCGATGGGCCATGCCTACGCCGACGAACTGATGCGCGCCGTAGCCCAGCGCGCGCTGGCCTGGCTTCCACCGGATACCCGCCTGTACCAGGTCGGCGCCACGCGATTCGCCGCCGTGCTGCCCGACCGCCATGTCGAAGCGGATACCGCGCAGCTGGACGCGCTGGTGTCGCGACTGCGCGAACCCTTCGACTGCCTCGGCATTCCGCTCACCATCCAGCCCGGCGTGGGCCTGCTGAAGATCGGCGAGACCGAACTGCGCGGTGGCGACCCCCTGCGCCGGGTGATGAATGCCTCGTACGCCGCGCAGCACAGCGTGCGCGGCTGGGCCGTCTACGACCGCCAGCAGGACGAACTGCACCGGCAGGAATTCTTCCTCGTCACCGAGCTGGCCGCCGCACTCACCGACCGCACCGAACTGGACCTGCACTACCAGCCGCGCATCGACCTGGACACCGGCCGCTGCGTGGCGGTGGAGGCACTGGCGCGCTGGCACCACCCCACGCTGGGCCTGATCCCGCCGAGCCGCTTCATCGGCCTGGCCGAGCGTGCCGGCCTGATGCGCACGCTGACCCAGTGGGTGCTCGAGCACGGCGTGGCGCAGCTGGCCACGTGGCGCGCGAAAGGGCACGACATCAAGCTGTCCTTCAACGTATCCAGCACCGACCTCGGCGCCGACCTGGTCAGTCGCGTGCGGCAGGTGGCCGAGCGTTTCAAGGTGGGCATGGATGCGCTGGAGCTGGAGTTCACCGAGAACGTGCTGATGGAGCACAGCGCCACTACGCGCCGCCACCTCACGGCGATACGCCAGCTCGGCGCCGGCATCGCCATCGACGACTTCGGCACCGGCTACAGCAACCTCTCCGCGCTGCGGCAGATGCCGGCCACCAGCCTCAAGATCGACCAGTCGTTCGTGCGCGGCATGGGTACCAGCCGGCACGACGAAGCCATCGTGCGTTCCGTGGCGGACCTGGCACGCAGCATGGGCTTCCGCGTCGTGGTGGAGGGCGTGGAAACCCACCATCTCTACGACAGCGTGCTCGCGATGGCCTGCGACGAGGCGCAGGGCTTCCATATCGCGCGACCGCTGGCGTCGGCTGACATGCTGTCGTGGCTGGCCGCGCATCGCGGCATGCGCTCGCGTCGCACGGGCTGATGCTGCAACTTCCCTGCAGCAGCGCACCCGGTGCGCGGCCGCCGAATCACGGGTTCACGGTTTTGCGACGTCGCCTTGGACGGATAGGCCTTTCGCGCACGAGGTGCGCTCCTACAAGGGCAGGCGGGCCAGGAGTTCCTCGGCCATCGCGTCGCGCATCAGGTATTTCTGCACCTTGCCGGTCACGGTCATGGGGAACGCGTCGACGAAGCGCACGTAGTGCGGCACCTTGAAATAGGCGAGGTGGTGGCGGCAGTAGCTCTGGATCTCCGCCTCGGTGGCGTCGCAGCCTTCGCGCAGGCGTATCCACGCGCACACCTGCTCGCCGAACTTCGCGTCGGGCACGCCGAACACCTGCACGTCCTGCACCTTCGGATGGGTGTACAGGAACTCCTCGATCTCGCGCGGATACACGTTCTCGCCGCCTCGGATGATCATGTCCTTGAGGCGGCCGACGATGGTGCAATAGCCGTCATCGTCGATCACCGCGAGATCGCCGGTGTGCATCCAGCGCGCCTCGTCGATCGCTTCGCGCGTGCGTGCGTCGTCCTCCCAGTAGCCGAGCATGACGGAGTAGCCGCGCGTGCACAGCTCGCCCGTCGTACCGCGGGGCACGACACGCCCCTGCTCGTCCACCAGCTTGACCTCGATGTGCGGATGGATGCGCCCCACGCTGTCCACGCGGCGCTCCAGGGGATCGTCCGGCGTGGTCTGGAAGCTCACCGGGCTGGTCTCGGTCATGCCGTAGGCGATGGTGACCTCGCCCATGTGCATCTCGCCCACCACGCGTCGCATCACTTCGATGGGACACGGCGAGCCGGCCATGATGCCGGTGCGCAGCGAGCTGAGGTCGAAGCGGTGGAACTCCGGATGCTCCAGCTCCGCGATGAACATCGTCGGCACCCCGTGCAGGCCGGTGCAGCGCTCCTCCTGTACCGCCTGCAGCGTGGCGAGCACGTCGAAGCCTTCGCCCGGAATCACCATGCAGGCGCCATGCGTCACGCAGGCGAGGTTGCCAAGCACCATGCCGAAGCAGTGGTAGAACGGCACCGGGATGCACAGGCGATCCTGCTCGGTGAGGCGCATCGCCTCGCCGATGAAATAGCCGTTGTTGATGATGTTGTGATGGGTGAGCGTCGCGCCCTTGGGCGCACCGGTGGTGCCGGAGGTGAACTGGATGTTCACCGGGTCATCGAAGCCCAGCTCGCGCTCCACGCGGCGCAGGTGTTCGATAGCCCGCGCATCACCAAGCGCCGAGATGTCACGCCATGGCCGCGTGCCCGGTGCCGGCAGCTCGTCGAGCAGGATCACTTCCCGCAGCGTAGGCAGGCGCGCCGACACCAGCTGCCCCGGCAGGCTGTCGTCGAGCTCAGGCGCCAGCTCGTTCAACATGTCCAGGTAGTGCGAAGTCTTGAAGCGCCGCGGCAACACCAGCGCCTTGCAGCTCACCTTGTTGAGTGCGAACTCCAGCTCGTGCAGGCGATAGGCCGGATTGACGTTCACCAGGATCAGCCCGGCCTTGGGTGCGGCGAACTGCAGGATCACCCATTCCGCACGGTTGGGCGCCCAGATGCCGATGCGGTCGCCCCGTTGCAGGCCCAGCGCCAGCAGTCCGGCCGCCACGCGTTCCACGTCGGCATGGAACTCCCGGTAGCTCAGGCGCACCTGTTGCGAACGGACCACCAGGGCGGGACGCTCCGGATGGGCGGCCGCGATGCGATCGAGCAGGGAACCCACGGTGTCGCCCAGCAGTCGCTGGGGGCTGACGCCCTGGACGTAGCTCGGCGCACGCATGGATGCGTCCTCTGTGGTCGATGCGGGAGCATAGCATCGGCGTTCGGGCCCAGCAGGGCCGTTCGACCTTGGTATGCAGGAGCGCACCCTGTGCGCGATGACCAACACGACCATCCTCGACGGAACACAGGGCCATCCCCTGTGGGAGCGCACCCTGTGCGCGACGAAGCGGAGCCGGGCACTGAGGTCCTGCCCGTCGCGCACAGGGTGCGCTCCCACAAAACAACGCGGGGCGATCGCGCTAGGATCGGGCGACCTCACGTGGAGAACTGCCATGCACCCGACCGCCCTCGCCCTTGCCCTGGCCGTCGCCGCCATCGGCACCGCCCACGCCGCCGACACCACGCAGCTGGTGCAGGGCGAACTGCCCCAGGTCACCAGCTGGCGTCGCGACATCCACCAGCATCCCGAGCTGAGCAACCGCGAGACGCGCACCTCCGCCCTGGTGGCCGCGCAGCTGAAGAAGCTCGGCCTGGAGGTCCATACCGGCATCGCGCATACCGGCGTGGTCGGCATCCTCAAGGGCGGCAAGCCCGGGCCGAAGCTGGCCATCCGCGCCGACATGGATGCCCTGCCGGTCACCGAGGAGGTGGACCTGCCGTTCGCCTCCAAGGCCAAGGGCGAATATCGCGGCAAGCCCACCGGCGTGATGCATGCCTGCGGCCACGACGCGCACACCGCGATGCTGCTGGGCCTGGCAACCATGCTGGCCGGCATGAAGAAGGACCTGCCCGGCGAGGTGATGTTCGTGTTCCAGCCCGCCGAGGAAGGGGCGCCCGCGGGCGAGCAAGGTGGTGCGTCGCTGATGCTGAAGGAAGGCGTGTTCCGCGACTTCAAGCCGGACGCGATGTTCGGCATGCACGTGGTCAGTGCACTCAACGTCGGCACCGTGGCGGTGCGGCCGGGGGCCACCATGGCGGGCTCGGACTGGTTCAAGCTGGTGGTGCACGGCCGCCAGACCCATGGCGCCATGCCCTGGAACGGCGTCGACCCGATCGTCACCGCTGCGCAGATCGTCAATGCCGCGCAAACCATCGTGAGCCGCAAGCTCGACATCAGCGAACTGCCGGCCGTGCTCAGCTTCGGCATCATCGAAGGTGGCTCGCGCTACAACATCGTGCCGGACAAGGTGGAACTGCAGGGCACGCTGCGCACCTTCGACAACGGCATGCGCCAGCAGGCCTTCGACAACCTCAAGTCCATCGCCGAGCACGTCGCCGAGGCGAACGGCGCCACCGTGGAAACGCAGATCCCGGTGGGTGACAGCAATCCCGTGCTGGTCAACGACCCTGCGCTCGCCGGCCGCGTGCGCACCAGCATCGGCAAGGCGATCGGCGCCGATCACGTGATCGAGGCGCGCCCCTGGATGGCCTCGGAGGACTTCGCCTATTTCGCGAAGGAGGTGCCCAGCGTGTACTTCTTCGTTGGCGCCACGCCGGCCGGCCAGGATGCACTCAAGGCGCCCGCCAACCATTCGCCGAAGTTCTTCATGGACGAAGGGGCGTTGAAGCTCGGCATGGAATCGATGCTCCAGGCCACGCTGGACTACCTCAACGCACCGCGCGGCTGAGCCCGCTCAGAAGCTGAAGCGCGCACCCAGCAGCCAGGTGCGCCCGGGCGCCGGCTCGTAATAGCGGCCGTTGCCGTCGTTGACGATCACCGAGCCGATGTACCGCCGGTCGGCAAGGTTGTCCACGCGGGCGCTCAGCTGCAGGCGCTCCGACCCGCCGAGCGCGAAGGTGTAGGCGATATCGGCATCGAGCACCGCATAACCGGCCGCGGTGGCGGTGCCGGTGTCGTTCGCCGTGGTCATGCCCGCGCTGCTCAGCGTGAGTCCCTCGCGCCAGCCGGTGTCGCCGCCGTGCTGCAGGCGTAGCGAGCCGTAGTCCTCGGGCACGCCCGGCATGCGCGAACCGGCCGCCACCGGCACCGTGGGCGTCGTGCACGGCGTGCCCACGCAGGTGAGGAAGCCGCTGCGGAATTGCGCCTGCAGGTGCGTATAGGCGGCGACCAGGTGCCAGGCCGGCGCGAGCTGGCCATCGAAGGACAGCTCGACGCCCTGCCGGCGCGTGTCGTGCACGTTGCGGTAGGTGGTGCGCCCGTTGACGCTGGTGGCGATGGCCAGCTCGTCGCGAGTATCGGCGCGGAACAGTGCGGCATCGAACGCCATCGCCGGCAGCGGCTGCCACTTCAGGCCCGTCTCGAGGTTGTGGCTGCGCGCCGGCCGCAGGTCGAAGGCGAGCCCCGGCTGGCCGTCGCTGCGATAGCCGAGCTCGTTGTAGCTTGGCGTCTCGAAGCCCTCGCCATAGCTCGCGTAGAGGCGCAGGGCATCGCCCGGTCGAAACTGCACGGCCAACACGGGCGTGGTGGCGGCGTAGTCGACGCTGCCGCTGTCGTCCGGATTGCGCGGCGTGACGTAGTAGTCGTGCTCATCGAAGCGCACGTCGTCGTGGCGCATCCCCAGCATCAGCGCCCACGACGGGGCGAAGTGCCAATACCACTGCGCATACGCGTCCACGTCGTCGACATTGTCGTCCTCGTCGCGGCGCAGCCTGCCCTTCACGCCCAGCGTGGTGCCCACGAAGTTCTCGTAGCCCAGGCGATGCTGCCGCTGGTAGTCGCCGCCCGCACCCAGCACGAACTCGTAATCACCGCCGGCGAGGTCTCCACGATGCGACCAGCGCAGGTCGGCGCCGCCGTAGTGCGTATCAGGCTCCACCACGCCACCCGGTTGCAGCGGGTTGAGCTGGGTGGCCACGGGAATCGACTGGTACTGGGTGATTTCGCGCTCGCCGTAATACACCATCGCGCGCCACTGGCCATCGTCGCCGGACGGGCGTTCATAGACCAGGCCGAGCTGGTCCTGCCGCGTGCTCTTGCGCGTATCGAACTGCAGCGCCGCGGGCGACGCCTGGCGCGGATCGGCCTCGGCCTGCGCCCTGGTCAACCCCATCGGGTCCTCCGCGCGAGGCTGGTCCAGTTGGTTCACCACCACCGTCAGCGACTGGCCCGCGCCGAGGTCGAAGCCCAACCGCGCGTGCGCCGACTGCCGGTTCACGCGACTGTGCTGCCGGTAACCGCCGGACAGGAACTGCGACACGGCGACGTTGTAATCCATCACGCCCAGCGTGCCGCGCGTATCGGCGCTGTACCGGAAGCTGTCGTAGCTGCCGCCGTACACGCCGAGCGTGGTCTGCGGCGTCGGCGTGCCCGGCGCGCTCCACATCTGCACCACGCCACCGGCCGCGTTGCCATAGAGCACGGAGTACGGACCGCGCAGCACTTCCACGCGATCGGCCGCGTCGAGCATGAAATGCGAGACCTGGCCCTGCCCGTCCGGCAAGGTCGCGGGCACGCCATCGAGATAGAGGCGGATGCTGCGTACGCCAAACGTGCTGCGCGAACCGAAGCCGCGTATCGAGATCTGCTCGTCCTGCGCATAGTTCTGGCGATCGCGCGCCAGGATGCCGGGCACGCCCACCAGCGTTTCGGAAAGATTGACGCCCGCCTGGCCCGACTCGGCCGGCGCCACGCGCACCACGCTCAAAGCGGCGGGCACGTCGATCGGCGGCATGTCCATGCGACTGGCATTGACACGCACGGTGGAGAGCGTGGCGGCATTTCCCTGCGGTGCTGCCTGCTGCGCGAACACCGCCGCGCAGGGACAGATCGCAAGCATCCACACGCTGGCCAGCCCGCGAGGGCCTCGCAACGACATCGGTGTACCCCGTGGCATCGTCAAATGGCATCGCATGATCCCGAGGCGGGTGGCGACGATGCAAGTGCGAGCTTGCACGATGGATGCCGGAGCGCTTGCAGCAAGGGCGTTCCGCGGGCCGCAACGCGGGATCGGCCTTGCCATGCAGGCCCGATCGACCGTTGATCCGGCCGACGACGAGGTAAATTGCAAGCATGGGCCCCCTGGGCCAGGATGAGCGGAGTCATCACGCTGCACGGAGCAAGGGCCATGGGTGAGATCGAACGTCGACTTGCGGACCTCGGGCTGACCCTGCCGCCGGCCATGCCGATGCTGCCGGGCGTTCGCCTGCCGTTCTCGCTCGTGCAGCGCCACGGGTCCCGCCTGCTTTTCTCCGGCCATGGTCCACAGGCAGCCGACGGCGGCATCCATCCGATGCGCGGCAAGCTGGGCGCGGAACTGGGCGTGGAGGAGGGCTACGAAGCCGCGCGCCAGGTGGCGCTGTCGGTGCTCGGCAGCATCCAGCGCGAGATCGGCAGCCTCGATCGCATCACCCGCTGGGTGAAGGTGCTCGGCATGGTCAACTCGGCGCCCACGTTCTGCGAGCAGCCGCTGGTGATCAATGGCTTCTCCGACCTGGTCCTCTCGCTGTGGGGTCCCGAGCGCGGCGCGCACGTCCGTTCCGCCGTGGGCATGGCGCAGCTGCCCTTCAACATTCCGGTGGAAGTGGAAGGCGAGGTCGAAGTCCGAGGCGACTGACGACGCCGGCGGGTGGAGCGTTTCGCCCTTGACGGCAAGGGCTCGACACGACGTGCCGGGCACAGCGGCATCCAGTGATGCGTCGAAGATGATGAGTCACCTTCCCGCGCCCCCGCGGCGAGCAGGCTGGGGTTGTTCAGCCCTTGCTCCGCGGCCGGCTCAGGTCGGTCAGGCCGTGGCGTTCGGTGAGATCGTAGAGTTGCTGCCACCACCAGCGCCGGTCGGCGTCGGAGATCGCGGTCGACGGCACGTGTGTCCCGGCCTCGATGGCACGCCAGAGTTCCTCCTCCGCCGAGCCCGACGCCTTGAGCTCACCGAGCTCTGCATCCAACTGCTTGAACCGCTCCGCCAGATGCTCTCGCGTGAGGCGCATACCGGATCCACCGTTCATGGGACTGATCGACGGAACCTTGCACCACCAAGACTTTCGGTGACCTTAACCCGCGCGGCGCGGCCGATCGGCATTAAGCATCCCTTCCGTTTGCGATACCAGGGAAGCGCTGCCGCGGCCCGATGGCCCACGCAGCGCGCCCGTGCCGCCCGGGTGAAATGACCGCGCAACTTCGTCGAACGATCACCCAAGTGATGGAAACGCCGTAATGCGCAGCTTGGCTCCCGCATACGGCACCAGGGTGAGCGATTGCACGCCTTCGTCATCGGACGGTTCAGGCTTCGCCGGCACGGGATCGGCGCTGCCGTCGGACGCTTTCCACGCGGGCACGTAGCGGCCCTGCAGGGCGAGTTGCACGGCAGCCGTCGCGCCGGCGAACGGTCTTGCGCCGACCGGGTGCTCACTCACCGTGATCGATGCATCCGGCCGGATGCCCACGTTCCAGCGTGAGCCGGGATACACCTGCCAGTCATGGGTGGGACCGCGCTTGCGCCAGACCACCCAGTGCTCCTCGATGGGCAAGGCGTAGACCAGGGCGCCGCGGCAGAAGCTCAGCGCACCGTTGTAACCATGCTCGACCTCGACGGCGGGATCGAAGACCAGCTCGATCGTGTCACCCGGCGCCCAGGTGCGCTCGATCGTGGTGAAGCCGGGCGTGGCCTTGACCGGTTTGCCGTTCACGGCGATGCGCGTGCCCCGCGACCAGGCGGGCATGCGCAGCTGCAGGGGAAACGCGACGGCACGTTGCGGCCGCATCGTGATGCTGACGCTTTGCCGGAACGGATAATCGCTGGACTGCTCCACCGTCACGGGCACGTTGCGCACGACGGTCGCCACCGTGCACGGTGCGTAGCTCATCGCGGCCAGGCCCTGCCCGGCCGTGGCCATCCACAGGCTGTTGGCGAACTTCGGCCAGCCCTGGTGGAAGTTCGCGGTGCAGCAGCGGAAATTGGGCTCGAGCCCGAACAGGTTGGATTCCGGCCCGTCGGTGGTCCATGGCTGGCGATGCAGGCTGCATTCCACCTGGTTCGGTTGCTGGTTGTACTGGTGCGCCCACATGTCGTCGGTCAGCGCGGCCGGCAACGCGTTGAACGCAATGCGCTCCAGGCGATCCCCCAGCGCGGCTTCGCCGGTGATGGCCAGGGCCACCTCCAGCGAGTACATGGTCTCCACCACCGTGCACAGCTCGGTGCCTTGCGACGGACTGCGTCCGGCCAGGTGCTCGTCCGCGGAGAACATGCCGTTGGGCAGGCCGTGATAGGTGTCGAGCATCTGCAGCTGGTGGCGGATGGCCTCGCGATCGGCCGTGCCGCCGGAGGCCACCGACCACACCGGCGACGCCTTCAGCGCCTGCGCGACATTGACCCCGTGCACCTGCAGTCCGAGGTCCTGCATGAAGGCATCGGAGCCACCGGCCTGCTTGCGCAGCGCGTCCGCGTCGGTTTTCTCCTTGAACGGGAAATGGGCGTACATGCCCTGCCAGTCGTAGCCTTGCTTCTTGAGCAGGTGCGCCAGCTCGAGCAAGGCCGCGTCCTGCGTACGCTGGTACAGCCACAGCACGGAAACCAGCTCGTCCTGCCAGCGCATGCGCCCCCAGTCGCGCAGCGGCCGCCCGGGCAAGGCCTGCAGCTGGTGATGGAAATAGCGCGTCATCAACGGCATGACCCGGGGATCACCGGTGAGCTCGTGGTACTGCGTGAGCACCTTCAGCATCACCATGCGCGGCCACCAGTCGTCGTTGCCGCGCGGGCCGAACATGCCGTCTTCCCAGGGATGGTCCAGCGTCCAGTCGATGAAACGCATCGCCTTCGCCTTCAGCTGCGGCGAATCCAGTTGCCAGGCCAGCGGCACCAGCCCGTCGAGGAAGTACGGGCCGTCCTCCCACGATTCGCCCTTGCCACCCGACCATCCACTGTCCGTCCCGACGATCGGCCAGAACTCGTCGAGATGACCACCCAGCCCATCGGCCTGGATCTGCAGCTGCCGCAGCAGCCAGCCATTCGCCTTGATGGAACCGGTGGGAAGCAGCGCAAACGGTTGTGGCATCAACGGCGACTGCGGAAACAGCGGCGCCTGTTGCGCACGTCCTGCCGTCGCTTCGGTTGCCGGCGGCGCGGCGGCGCGTAGCGGGCGGAACGTCATGGCGCCCATCACGCCCGCCAAGGCGATGCCCTGCAGGAAAGCGCGGCGGCTCATCGAGGACAGCGAAGACATGCGATGACTCTCGGCCTGTGGCGACGTCGCCGAGTGTTGTCTAATTGTCCTACAAATACAAATTCGCTGGGACGTTACGCTCGATAGCGGGCGTCGCCGCATGGCGGAGGCAGGCATCGACCGGCTGCATCCGCGACGCTGCCCCTGGCGTCCGGACTATTCTCCCGACGCGCGCCAGGTGACGCACTTCCATGCCGCATAGCCGATCATCACCGCGACGCCGGCGATGACCGCGGCCATCGCGCCCATCCTCGCCAGCTCCAGCGGCGCGAACGCCCACAGCGCGGACCACACCAGGAAGGCCAGCGTCATGGCCCAGCCCCCGACACGCCCGATGGACTGCGCCAGCGTCGCGTGGTGAACGGTGCGTGGCGTTCCGCTCATCCGCTTCGGCATGACATTGCAGAACGCCGCGAGCGCGAGTCCGATGATGACGTTGTTTCCACGTGCGACCTGCCCTGCGTCGACCCATCCCAGCTTGCGCGCCAGGGCGAGCAGCATGGCGCCGCCGATGATCACGGCGGCCAGCTTGAGGCCGAGCAGGATTTCCTTTTTCGCGCGCAGCAGTTGGGCGTTCTCGCTCATGGGTCGGTTCCTTCACGATGGACGTCGGCCGGGACTTCGCCCGTGGGGTTGGCCGTTGCGCTCGCGCCTGCACCGATACCGAACAACCCGGTGAAGCTCAGCAGCGCGTCTTCCAGCACCGACAACTTCAGCTGATAGATGATGCTGGTGCTGACCTTGCTGGCCTCGATCAGGTCGGCCTCGCGCAGCACCGCAAAATGCGCCGACATGGTCGGCCGCGACACCGGGAAATGGTCCGACAACTCCCCGGCGGTCATCGAACGCTGGCGCAGCAACTCCAGCACCTTCCGGCGCGTGGGATCGGCCAGGGCCTTGAAAACGCTGTTCATAAGCTTATTTAGCCGAATGACTAAATAGAAGGCAAGTAAAATTTCGATGATTGGCTAAATTAGGTTCCGCGCGGGCATGACAGGCTGGCGGAGACGGGCGCAGGTTCAGGGCCTCGCCCCACCGGCCGCCACGCTAGTCGCAAGCCATCTGCCCCTGGCCTACGTCGATGAACCGCGGGTTGGCCAGCACGACCTGGAAGATGGGCTGAGGCCATGACTCGAAGGACGAACCGCCCGCGATCACCGGGCAACTCGAGGTCTTCAGCAGGCGGCCGCTGTCCAGCGGCATCATGCCCATGTCGAACTTGAGCGCCTGATGGAACGGATTGGTCACCGTCAGCAGCATGCTTCCGTCTTCGGTCTGCTGGAAATGGATGGTGAGTGTTCGTTCGGGGTGCGCCACCGATGCGACGACGCGGAAGTTGCCCAGCCGGTCCCCGTCCCGCTCGGCCTCGACATACAGGGACTGTCCCGCAATGATCGCCAGCCATCGCGGCTGCACCACGCCGGGCATCACGTCGAAGGTGCGGTCGAATACCTCGCCGCTCTTCTCCTTCAAGCGCACCCTGATGTTGTGCTGGCAGACGGTTTCCCTGCACACGTCCTCGATCGAGACCTCGTCGCCCTCCGGCCTGGAAGGCAGTTGCTCGCCGGCGGCAACGCGACTCCACGCCATCCACGCGCCCACCGCGATGGCGAGCATCCACGAACGCATCATTCCGCCTGCCTGCCTGATTTCCATGCACCACTCCCGCCCCCCCGGGCCATCGTAAGCTCCGCGCCAGTTGAAAGGCTGAACCTGGGCCGCGGGATGCCACTACGTCGTTCCGCCGATGCGCGCCACGGCGCGGCCGTGCTAGCTTGATTCCCGAGCGCAGCGGCCGCGTCGGATCGTCATCGCCCCGGCCAGGCTGCAGGCTCGCCAGCATGGATCGTTCGTGGTTGCGTTCATCCTGACCGTCACAAGGGGGCAGCATGGGACACGACAAGACGCGTTCGGACGTCACGGTCGGCAAGGTGGATTGGGACGATCCCCAGATCAACCACCTCCTGAAGAAGGTGGACGGCTGGAACATCGACAACCGCAGCCACCTGCCACCGCAGAACGTGCAGATCCGCGTCACCTGCGGATGGAGCGCCAGCGACGTCAGCAAACCTGCCCTGCTGATCTCAGACCTCGACGGCGTCATGGTGCTGGCGACGCGCTTTCCATTGCCGCATGGCGAGGAAGTGCAGGTGAACAGCGAAACGGGTGGCATCGCGCGGACACGCTGGGGCGTGGTGATCGAAGAGCGCGAAGGCCAACGCCAGGAAGACCGCACGGAGGGTCTCTTCCTGAACTGGTTGCGCGTACGTTCTCGTTAGCCGCCCGGCAGCCATCCGCCGGCGAAAGGCCCGTGTGGCTGTCCGAACCGGCTCGATCACGACGCCAATACCCAGCGCCACGCCCGCCTCGTTAGCATCGCCATGAATGAAGGGCACGCATTCGCGTGCCTTGCGTGTCGCACGCGGGCGACACGGATACGACCCGACATCGCTACGCAGATTTACCTAGATCCGGGCAAGTAGGTTTGCGCTTCTTCCCGTGGAGATTCCCCCGTTAACTACGAACAGGGCTGGTGGCCTGCCGGCCGCCGTGTGGGTGGGCGCGGGATGCCTTGCACGTCGGGTTCGACGTTGGCGGTATCCCCGGGAGCTGTCGAAGCTGCCCCGTCCACGATCTCCCCATGCGCAGCCGGACAATCCTCAGGAGAGATGGATCATGCGATATCACGTGGCACTTGCCGCTCTGGTGACCTGCCTGGCGGGCGCAGCACTCGCCGAAAGCCCGTCCACGGCGGCTTCGTATGCCTTCGAGCGCGGCTACCCGAGCGCGCAGGCGACGAAGCAGGCGCGGGACGATGCGGACTTCCAGCGCGCCGTCACGGCGTATCGCTTCTGGTATCCGACGGTGTCGGTCGAAGGCATCATGCATGGCAATCGGTCGGTCGGCATCGAGGACGGCAAGGCCTGGGGTATCGCTGCCGCCGGACCCCGCCAGGTCGGTTTCACGCTCAACTCCGATACGCCGTATGGCTCGGGTGTGCTGGACCTCACGCACGGACCGGTGGTAATCGACCTGCCCGCCGGTGCATACATCGGCCTGGTCGACGACCACAACCAGGGATGGGTGCAGGACATGGGCCTGCCCGGCCCCGACGCCGGCAAGGGCGGCAAGTACCTGTACCTGCCGCCGGGATATACCGGCAAGGCACCGGCGGGCTACCAGGTCAGCCATGCCAACTCGTTCAAGAACCTGTTCGCGATCCGCGCGCTGCCCATCGGCGGTGACGCGCAGAAGGCGCTGGATGCACTGCGGGCCGTGAAGATCTATCCGCTGGCGGATGCCGCCAAGCCGCAGCCGCTGCAGGTGGTCGACACCACCAGCAAGGCGCTGGACAGCACCTCGCTGAAGTGGGAGGACAACATCCAGTTCTGGGAGCAGCTGGCGAAGATCATCAACGACGAAGCCATCGTCCCGCAGTTCCTGCCGATGTATGGCCTGCTCGGTGAACTCGGCATCGCGAAGGGCAAGCCGTTCCAGCCCGATGCGCGCATGAAGGCGATCCTGGAACGTGCCGCGAGGGCCGGGCGTGACCAGATGCTGGTGTCCGCCTTCGACAGCGATCGCCCCGACCGCATCAACTGGCCCGATCGCAAGTGGGAGTGGGTTGGCCTGGTGCCGGGCAGCGCGCAGTTCGAAACGCCCTGGGGCATGGACCTGGAAGCACGTGACCGCTGGTTCGCGCAGGCCATCGTGACCTCGCCGGCGATGTTCCGCCGCACCGCCGGCGCCGGTTCGCTGTACTGGATGAGCGTGCGCGACAGCAAGGGCGTCTTCCTCGACGGCAGCAGGAACTACAAGCTCACCATTCCGCAGCCCGTGCCCGGCAAGCTGTTCTGGTCCGTCACCATCTATGACACCGCGACCCGCTCGCAGGTGCAGACCGACCAGGACAAGGCCGCGTTGCGTTCCATGTTCGAACTGAAGGACGTGGCGACCAGCGGCCCGGTCGACCTGTACGTGGGCCCCACCGCGCCGAAGGGCGCCGAGAACCGCTGGATCAAGACCACGCCCGGCAGGGGCTGGTTTGCCTACATCCGCATCTACGGGCCAGAACAGGCCGCCTTCGACAAGAGCTGGAAGCCCGGCGATTTCGAAGAAGTGAAGTGATCGGGCTGCCGGCCGGCCGCCTTCCATCGAAAACGGACGGCCGTCGATCCCGGGCGCGTGGCGAGCAGGGCATGTCGCGACGCGCGACGCGATGATCGGTCATCCCGTCGCCCTGCCCCGCGCATGACTCAGGGTTGTGCGCCCGCGCGTAGCGTCGCTTCGTTGATCTCCCGCACCCTGGCCTCGTCCACCTTTTCGACCTTGCGGTCATAGGTGAACAGGCCGTTGTGCTCGCCTTCGACGTCGGTGATCTGGGTGTAGACGCTGCCGGACATGCCCTTGGGCACGCCCTTGTCGCGCAGCACCGCGGTGTTGGCGACGTAGCCGGCATTCAGCGCATCGCGATCCTTCACGGCACCGTAGGGATTGATCGGCGTGTTCGGCCAGACATGGCCGGGGATGCCGAGGGTCAGGCCGCCGTGCTCGCCATCGATCGCGGCGCGCTGGGCGTCCGGACTGGGCAGGCCCGGGCCCTGGTAGTCATGTACGTCGTAGACGTCGCCGGCATGCGGGTCACCCTTGGTGTCGCAGCAGTTGGCGCCGCTGCGTGCATCCACGAGGCGCGACGGATCGAGTTGCTTGATCTGCGCCGCCAGCTCGGCGGCGGCCGGGATGCTCCACTGGCCCCAGCCCTCGTTGAACGGAATCCAGCCGATGATCGAGGTCTCGCCCTTGAGCTGTTCGACGATGGCCGAGACATCGGCGCGGAAGCCCGCCTTGTCGGCATCGCTGAGCTGGTCGTTGCGCCCGTTCGGCAGGGCCGGCATGTCCTGCCACACCATCACGCCGATGCGGTCCGCCCAGTAGTACCAGCGCGCCGGCTCCACCTTGATGTGCTTGCGGATGGTGTTGAAGCCGAGATCCCTGGTCTTCTGTATGTCGAACTTCAGCGCCGCATCGGTGGGTGCGGTATGGATGCCGTCCGGCCAGTAGCCCTGGTCCAGCGTGGCCAGCAGGAAGGTCGGCTTGCCGTTGAGCACGATGCGGTTGCGTCCGCCCAGCTTCTCGATGGCGATGGTGCGCAGGCCGGCATAGCTGGTCACTTCGTCGCGCTGCTCGCCCTGCGTGAGCGTGGCCTTGAAGGTGTACAGGAACGGATCCTGCGGGCTCCACGGACGCGGATGCGCGATGGCCAGGTGCAACGCCCGGCCGGCCGGCCCGCTCGCCTCGCCCACCGCCTTGCCATCCGCGTAGGCGGTGACATGCAGGGTGGCGGCCTTGCCAACGTCATTGAGCTTCGCCCTGACGGTGAACGCATCCAGGCTGCGTTCCGGCGTGAAGTCCAGCTGCGCCAGGCTGGTGGCCGGCACCGGTTCCAGCCACACCGATTGCCAGATGCCGGAGGCGGCGGTGTAGAAGATGCCTTCGGGCTTGAGCCGCTGCTTGCCGACCATCACGTTGGCGCCGTCCACCGGCGCGTGCACGGCCACGATGATCTCCTGCGGACCCTGCGCGCGCAGCGCCGGGGTGATGTCCGCGCTGAAGGACGTATAGCCGCCCGTATGGCGCATCACCTGCGTGCCGTTGACGTACACCGTGGCGTCCTGCGCCACCGCGCCGAAGTTCAGTCGCACGTGCTGGTCATGCGCCGTATAGGCCGCGGGAACATCCACCAGCCGGCGGTAGTACATGTAGTCCGCGTGCTGCTGCACGCCCGAGAGCACCGACTCGATCGGATACGGCACCAGCACCTGGTCCTTCAGTGCCTGGCCGAACGGCGGCTTGCCCTGCGCGTCGGCCGGCGCGTACTGCCACAGCCCGTTCAGGCTCATCCACTGGGGATGCTCGAGCGACGGACGCGCCAGCTGCGGTCGCGGGTACTCGGGCAGCGCGTTGTCGGGCGACACCTCCCCCGTCCACGGCGTCGCCAGGGGCGCCACCTTGCCGTTCCACACCGCCGACGGGTCGGTGGCGGCCATCGCCGTCGTAGCGAGGCCCAGGGCCAGGGCCATCCCGATGCCCGCGCGCCGTAGCGTGATGTTTGCCGTCATGCACCCTTCCTCATCAATGGTTGCCTGGCGCCCGCGCCGCCCCTGCAGGGACGCCGGGCAGGCGCCTCGTGTTCACTGCCGGTCCTTCGCCATCGAAGGCGGCGCATCCCGTGGATCGGCGCCCCATTGCCTGTTGGGCTCGGGCCCCATGGTAAGCACCAGGGTGGCGCCATTCGCAATGTCGGCATGGCTGAACCATGGCTTGTTCCATGGCTTGCCGTTGAGCGTGGCCGACTGGATGTACTGGTTTCGCGCCGAATTGTTGCGCGCGACGATCTCGAAGACCTTGCCGTTGCCCAGGTGCAGGCGCACGCGGTCGAAGATCGGGCTCCCCATGATGTAGTCGGGGCTGGACGGATCGACCGGGTAGAAACCCATGGCGCTGAGCACGTACCAGGACGAGGTCGAGCCCTGGTCGTCCATGCCCGGGAAGGCGTAGCCGCTGGCGTCGCTGCCGTACATGTCGGCGAGGATGCGCCGCGCCAGCGCCTGCGTCTTCCAGGGCTGGCCGCTCCATGCATAGAGGTAGGCCGCCTGCTGGTCGGGCTGGTTGCCCTGCACGTACTGGCCGATCAGGCCCGTGCAGTCGCGGCAGATGCCCTTCGCCGTGTACGGCGTGGAGAAGAACGCATCCAGCTTGGCGTTGAACGCATCGCGCCCGCCGAGCAGGTCCACCAGGCCCTGCACGTCATGCGGCACCAGCCACAGCGTGGACCAGCCCGAGGCTTCCTTCATCATGAAGTTGTAGTACGGCTCGCCCGGATCGAACGGCGAAATCCACTTGCCGTCCTCGGTGCGACCGCGCATGAAACCCACGGAGGGATCGAACACGTTGCGGTAGTTCCCGGCGCGGCGCTCGAACAGCTGGGCGTCTTCCGTCTTGCCCAGCCGCCGGGCCACATCGGCCAGCGCGTGATCGTCCCAGGCGTATTCCAGCGTGGTGGCGGCGCCGGCCTTGCCGCCCGCATACGGCGGGCTGGGGTTGCCCGGCGGCACGATGTCGGAGATCCAGCCGTTCTTCATGTACTCGGCGAGGTAGCCGCGTGGACCCTTGGGGTCGGTGGCGTTCTTGCGCAGATACTCGTACGCCGCGGCGTAGTCGAACGGGATGCCACGCTGCCACGCGCCGTCGTACAGGAATACGGCATGGTCACCGTGGAACGAGGTGTCCATGTAGCCGCGTTCGCGCGCACGGTCCAGCTCGGAACGCATGATGTCCTGCACCACGTCCGGCTCGAGCAGCATCAGCAGGGTGATCTGGTTGCGCCCGGTGTCCCAGAACGGCACCGGCCCGTAGCGGTCGTAGCCGGCGACCTGCAGCTTGCCGTCCGCGCCCGTGAAACGCTCGCCCTTGCGGGCCAGCAGCCGCGGGCTGGCAAAGGAGTGGTACAGCGTCGAGTAGAACAGCATGCGCTGCTTCGGCGTGCCGCCGGTGACTTCGACGCGGTCGAACAGTTTCGCCCAGGCCGCGCGTGCCTGGGCGTGCACGCGCTCGAAGTCCGCATCGGGATTCTCGTTGCGCAGCCGCTGCTCGGCTTCCTCGGCGGTGTGGCCATGGGCCATCTTCACCAGCACCTGCTCGCCGGCCTTCGTATCGAAAGTGACATAGGCGCCCGCATAGCTGCCTGACACCGTGCGCCGTTGCGGCTGCACGTCGGCATCGCCGATGCCATAGCCTTCGTGGTCGTGGTTCGCGCGGAAGGTGCCGAATCCGGCGAACGGGCGCGAGAACTCGGCCACGAACCAGGCGCCGTCCGAGTCACGCAGCGGATGCCCGCCCGTGGTGACGCCGCGAATGGTGCGGTCGCCGACGACCTCGACGTCGCCACCGGAACGACGCAGGTTGATCACGACGTTGGAACGGTGGCTCGCGGGAAAGGTGAAGCGCATCAGGCTGGTGCGCTGCGTCGCGGTCAGCTCGACCTTGGTACGGAAGGTGGCCAGGTCCACCGCGTAGTAGCCCGGCGACGCCTTCTCGCTCGCCTTGTCGTAGGTCGACTGCGCATAGTCGGGTGGCACGGTCCAGTCGCCCACCACCGGCATGACCATCGGCGAGGCCTGGCCGCCGTAGGTCGATCCGCCGCCGGTGAAACCGATCATGGTCGGGTTGGGGTAGTAGTACGACATGCCGACGCCCGAGGGATAGCTCAGGTCGACATTGAGGTTGACCGGCGTCGCCTCGGTCGAGCTTTGCGGCAGGCCCGCGCCCGGCGACGTCATGCCCGAGTACAGCGGCTCGCCCGGGGGCGGCGAGTTGCCGATGAGTTCCTGCCGATCCAGCGGTGCGGTCCCGACCAGCGGATTCGCCTGGTCGACGCTCGACACCGTGGATGACGATGCGTTGTCGCCCTGGGCGCGACCGACGGCCAGGGTTGCGCAGGCGAACACCGGCAGCACGATCAGCAGGGCGGCATGCCGGCCGACGAACGAGGAAGTGCGACGACGAAGTCGTGTGGGAGACGGGTTCACGGTCTCATCCTGTGAAGTTGAAGTGGCGTTCGATGCCGCGCGGGCCAGCGCCCACCGCCTGTCCCCGACGGGTGCAGGCGATCGACGCAAAGCCCGCCGGCCGCGGGGTCAGGCGGCAAGCCCGACCCCGCTCGTCCTGCTTCAACCACCATCACCGAACTTGTAGGTCAGGCCCACGTAGTACTGGCGACCGGCATATTCGAGCTGGTACAGGCGTGCCGTCGTGTCACCGCCCAGGTACTGGTGTGCCAGTGACTTGGTCAGGTTGATGACCGACGCGGTCAACATCAGGTGCTTGTTGAACTCGTAGTCGCCGTTCAGATCGATCTGGTTGTACGGCTCGGTATAGATCGGCAGGCCGGCGGCAAGACCCTGCATGGTGCGACCCGTCCAGTTGCTGGTGGCACGCAGCAGCAGGCCGTTCTTTTCATAGAACAGCGAGATGTTCGCCGCGTACTTCGCGCTGCCGATCAGTTCGGACTTGCCGACCTGGGTGTCGCCCAGCGAGACCGGGGTTTCGTTGGTCTTGTTGAGCGTGTAGTTGGCGATGTAGCCAAAGCCCGACTGGAAGGTGTGCTGCGTGTACAGCTCCACGCCCTTGGACGTACCGGAACGGCCGTTGGCGTTGGTGCTGTACTGCATGAAGTTCTGCTCCGTGCCACCGACGTTCACCGTGATGTTGTTGACGGTGACCGGCACGACGAAGTTCTTCACCTTCTTCTCGAACAGGTCCAGGCCCACCACCGATTCAGGCGCGTAGTACCACTCGCCTGCCAGGTCGAACTGGGTAGCGGTGAACGGCTTCAGGTCCGGGTTGGCACCGCTGCCGTACCAGCCCGGCAGGGGCGCGCCGAACTGCTTGCGGTCGTTGTAGTACGCCTGGGTGTTGTTGGTGAGGTTACCCAGCTGGGCCAGGTCGGTGTAGTTGGCGCGGGCCATCGCCTGCGAGCCGGCGGCGCGCAGCACGAAGTCTTCCGCGAAGGTCCACGCGACGTTGAAGCTCGGCAGCAGCTTGTTGTAACGCTTGGAGGTGGTGGCGTTGGAGTAGGTCTGGATCACCGACTGCTCGCGCGGCAGGTACTGGAAGTCACCCGGTGCGCAAGGACCGCCGCCCGCGTTCACGCCGCTGGCCGGGCAGATCAGGATGTTGCCACCGGCATCGTGGTAGTACACCGCGTTGTTGGTGGTGATCTGGTCGGCGACGGTGAGGTCCTGCTTGGTGCTGACATAACGCAGGCCGAAGTTGCCGCGCACGTCTCCCGTGTCGAAGTTCGCCTGGGCGTAGATCGCCGAGATCTGCTCCTTGACCGAGGACTTGTCTTCGGGGTGGTTGAACACCACGCGGTCGTAGGTGGAGTTGAGGTGGTTGTAGTAGGCCGGGAAGTTGATCGCCGGGAAGACGGCATCGCTGTAGGCCTCGTTGGTGCCGTCGAGGTAGTTCGGCAGCAGGAAGCCTGCCGGCAGCTGGCCCGCATTGGGATCGCAGGTCTGGAACTGCAGCGTGGTGCCCTTGCAGTACCAGCGCAGTTCGTTCTGCTGCTGCTCGGCGCGGTTGTCACGGTACTTGGCGCCGAACTGCAGCGACTGCATCCAACTGTCCTCGAACGCCCACGTGAAGTCCGCCTGGGCGAAATTCTGCGAGGTCTTGGTGTTGACCATGTTGGAACCGGTCGAGCCAAGATCGACCTGGCCCGCGCCGGCGAGCATGTTCTGCAGCACTTCGGGCGAAGCCGTGAGGGTCGGCTTGCCGTTCAGCGTCCACGCAGCGCCGTTGCTGCCATCCACCCACTGGCCGTTGACGAAATTGCGCGGCTTGGCGGCCATGCCCAGTTCGATCGACGGACCACCGGTGGCCCAGGTGCGGCCGACGTTGAACGATCCGCTCAGGGCGCCGCCGTTATCCCACTCGCCTTCGATGTTCGCGGTCTGCGAAGTCGCCTTCTCGACCGAGTAGTTGCCGTTGAGCCACGGGATTTCCGTGGAGCAGACGTCCACCGGCTGGCGCTGCGCGCCAGTGACGGGGTTGGTCAGCGAGTTGCAGCCCGTGCCGGCGGGGGGAAGCACGTAGTTCGCGCCGGTGACCACGGTGTGCGACGGGTCGAACGACAGGCCGTTGGCCGCAAGCAGGCGGCCCTGCTGGTCCGCGTAGCTGCCGGTGGGCAGGCCCCACTCGGGCACTTCCAGCGTATTGGTGATCTGGGTCTGCTGACGCTCGAAGCGGAAGTAGTTGCCGGTCAGCAGCAGGTGATCGATGGGCTTGAACTGCATCGTCGCCTGCCAGCCCTTGGTGGTCAGGTCCAGTTGGTTGCGACTGGTGGCGAACTGCTGCGGCATCCAGTAGCCGGAGTAGCTCTTGCCGGACTGGTCGACCACGCCGCCACCGGACCACAGGTCGATGTTGGGCGCCACGTCGGGACCGTAGGCATGGCCGTGCACGTCCGTGGGCGGGGCGGTACACGTGGAGTGGTCGGTACAGTCGTTCGACCACCAGTGCCAGCTCGAGGCATTGGCGGTGTAATCGACGTCGCGGCGCTTCTGGTACGAGCCGGCGACGAGCACGCCGAACGTCTCGTCCTTGTTCTTCCACGACCACAGCGCCGAACCCTGCGGGGTGATCTTGCTGCTGTTGTCCGAACCCGCGGCATTGATGGACACGAAGCCGTCGTTCGCCTTCATCTCCAGCGGGCGGCGCGTGCGCAGGTCGACGTTGCCGCCGATGCCGCCTTCATCCAGGCGGGCCTCCAGGCTCTTGTAGAGCTTGATGTCCGAGAACATGTTCGCGGGCATCAGCGTGTAGTTGAACGAACGCGACAGGCCGGCCGAGGTATCGGCCGAGGCGACGTAGTTGCCGTTCAATTCGGTGAGCGTCAGCTCGGGCGCCAGGCCGCGGATGCTGACCGTCTTGCCTTCGCCGGATTCGCGGGTGATGACCACGCCTGGCACGTGGGCCAGCGCGTCCGCGATGTTCTTCGCGGGGAATTGCGCGATGTTCTGCGCGTTGATCACCTCGACGATGGAATTGGAATCGCGCTTGTCCTGCATGTTCTGGTCGACCGACTGGCGGAAGCTCGTCACGACCACCGCCCCAAGGGTCTTGGCGTCCTCGGCCTTCTCCTTGTCGGATTTCTTGTCGGACGTCTTCGCGCCGGCGTTATCGGCGGCCTGCGCCGCAGGCGTGGCCGCCGGGCTGGCGGCAGGTCCGCTGGCCTGCTGGGCAAAGGCCGTGGCGGGCGCCATCAGGCAACCACCGATGGAAAAGCTCGCCAGGGCGAGCGCGACATACAAAGGCTTGCGCGTAAATACGTGTGGCAGGTAAGTCATTTTCTTCTCCCCGTAACTTTTGATGTGCGCCCTTGAGAGGCCTGGCGCGGTGATCCCCCGTTTGATCACTGCTGTGCGCGATGTATGCCGAAGGCATCCTCCTAATCCTTGAATTGGATCGATCTAAATTTCGAACGGCAGAAAGGTCTGGACTCGTGGGTGGCGAGGGTTTCAAGGACCCGGCAGCGCCGTGGCGTGGATGCGGGCCGGGCGCGGACCCAGGGGCGCATCGCCGCCGGCCAAGCGCACGGCTGCGGGCAGGCAGCCCTGGCGTAGGCGGGTCAAGGCGGGAACACGGACGATTCCTGGTTTCATGCGACGGCCTCCAACTCCCCATCAACCGGTCGGGCGGGAAGCGGCGACACCCCGGAGCGCGTCCCACACGCGCGCCACCGCCACGTCCTCCACCCCGTGCAAGCCATTCAGATCCCCCCGGCCTGGCGTGATTTGGGTCACACCAATTTGGATCGATCTAAACCTGCTCCGCGCAAATTAAGGCGCCGAACACGCAAGCTGTCACGCTGCGGCGCAAAAAACGGAGCGTCCGGCCAGCGACGGGGGTGGCCCGCTTCAGGGAGAAAGGGCCGACCGCGCGAGAACGGGTCGGGTACCGGCTGTCGTCACGGCCCCGCGACCTGGCCTGCTGCCCGCGTGGACCCGCCGTTCGTCAGCGGCAGCTCGAAGGCAGGTATTTGAGGGGGATGCCGTTGATGTTCCGGTTGGTGCAGACCCACTTGATCGAACCGTCACGGGTGATCGCGGAAAAACCCAGCTGCAGCCCGCCAATCGCGGCATTGGCCACCTGCCCGCCCGAGCTGTCGAAGTGGACCAGGATGTTGCCGGGCCGCGAGATGGCATCCACCCGGCTGACGTATTTGCCCGCATAGGCATTGGCGCCCTGCAGTCCGGCCTGTGCCTCGGTGGTCGGGAACTGACCGGTGTTGTCGTAGTACTCGGTGACCGCGACCTTCAGCCCCTCGGCCAGCGAGAAACCTTCCGTCACCTGGGAACGGATCAGGTAGTCCTGGTAGGCGGGAATCGCAATCGCGGCCAGGATCGCGATGATGGCCACCACGATCATCAGTTCGATCAACGTGAAGCCCGCCTGCCGGCGAGCACGTGCATGGATCTTCATAGGTCCCCCGGCAACGAAGTTTGCGTGGCTGTCCCCACGCCTCGTGTCATCCGAATCCAACGTCGTGCGCGCGGCACGACGCATCGCCGTCACCGCAACATATCGACGCGAGCTGCTGCCACCGCGGCGGCGTTACAGCGTTCAGAAGCATGCGCTGCTTCCCACCCTGACGGGGTGGCGGCATGTCGCCCGGCGATCCTGTCCGCCATGCACGGCAACGCGTGCATGGGTGCCCAGCGGCTATCGGCCGCGGGGCGGTGAACTTGAACCCTCTCGCCCCGCGTCGGGCCGGGCCATCGGTTGGCTTGACGCCCGCGCCGCAGTTGCGCGAAGTTCCGGGCACTCGACCACGTCAGGCGACGGCCACCATGCGACGCGAGATCGCCATCGTCGTTTTCCCGGGTTTCCAGCTGCTGGATGCCGCCGGCCCGGTGGCCGTCTTCGAGATGGCCGAGCGTTTCCGCCCGGACAGCTACGCGATCAGCGTGCTGGCACCGGGCGGTGGTGTCGTGCGCAGTTCGTCGGGCGTGTGCCTCGCGGCGGCTCCCATGGAGTCCGGGCGGTTCGACACGGTGATCGTATCGGGCGGCAACCTGGCGCAACTCGAGGACAGCCAGGCCGGCATCGTCGCGTGGCTCGGCCACGATGCGTGGCGCCGCGTGGCGGGCGTGTGCTCCGGTGCGTTCTTCCTCGCGGAAGCCGGGCTGCTCGACGAGCGGCGTGCCACCACGCACTGGGCGGCGGCCGAACGTTTCCGGCTGCGCTATCCGCAGGTGCGGCTCGACGCCGACCGGATGTTCGTCAGGGATGGGGACGTGTGGACCTCGGCGGGCATTGCCGCGGGCATCGACCTTGCGCTGGCGCTGGTGGAAGACGACCTCGGGCCCGGCATCGCGCGACGCGCCGCCCAGCAGCTGGTCGTGCACCAGCGGCGGCATGTCGGGCAGTCGCAATATTCCGTGCTGGTGGAACAGGGCGGCAAGACCGGACGCTTCGGCGACCTGATCCGCTGGATGCGTGCGCGCCTCTCCGAACCGATGACCATCGAGCGGCTGGCCGAGCGCGCCGCGATGAGTCCGCGCAACTTTGCCCGCATCTTCGTGGCGGAGATCGGCGCCACGCCGGCGAAGGTGGTGGAAGGCCTGCGACTGGAGGCCGCCCGCATCGCGGTCGAGACCAGCCATCTCCACCTCGACCACATTGCCGCCTCGACCGGCTTCGGCGATTCGAGCCGCATGCGCCGCGCCTTCGTCCGTGCGTTCGGCATGTCGCCACAGTCACTGCGTCGCAGCGCGGGCGCCTGAGGGCGCCGGCCCATGCAGGGGCTGCGCATGGTCGGGCCGTATCCGCGCTGGCCGTTTTTGTCCGGAACTTGTCCTTGCGGGCGTCGGCCGGAAAACCCATAAAGACTCCCGGTCGCGCAGTTCGTCCGCCGACCGGTCGGCTGCCCTGGCGTCGTCCCCTCGCCACCGCGAACGCCATGCATCCCCGACCTGCCGAAGGCCACCATCACCGCCTTACATCCGAGGTTACGCATGCGCCTGATCCCCTTCGTTTCGGCTTGGCTACTGTGCCTGGCGGCCGCCCAGGCCTCGGCAACCACGCCGCCCCCTCAACCGGCCGGTACCCGGCTCGACCACATCCTGCTGTGGGGCACGGGCATCGACCAGGTCACCTCGGTCATGGCGGTGAAGCTGGGCTTCCAGGTGCGCCCCGGGCACGACACCGACGGCGTGGCCAACCGCTATGTGCGCTTCGCCGACAGCAGCTTCATCGAGCTGCTGGGCATCACCCGGCCCGATCCCAAGTTCGATCCGGGCATGAGGGAAGACCAGCAGGCACTGAAGGGCGGCCCGGGCTCGCGCAGCTTCGGTTTCCGCTCCTCGTCGCTCGATGCCATCCATCAGTCGCTGCAGGCGCTGCGCTACCCGGTGACGCCCTTCTTCTCGGGCCCCGACAGCGCGAAGCCGGGCTGGCGCCTGTTCGCGTTCGAACGTGCGCCCTTGTCGAGCAACACCTTCTTCATCGACTACGCCGCCGACTACGCACCGGACCAGTTCGACCCGGGCAATGCCGACGACTACCGCGTCACGCGCGAGCATCCGAACGGTGCGCGCGAACTCTCCGCCATCTGGCTGGTATCCGCCGATGCCGATGCCGATCGCCGCGAACTCGAAAAGATGGGCTACGGCCACGCGGTGCCGGTGACCCTGCCCGCGGTCGGCGCCAAAGGGTACTGCGTGCCGGTCGGACCGACCGCACTGCTCGCGCTCCAGCCCGATGGCGCCGGCCTGGCGCGGCAGACCATGGCGAGCGGCGGACCGCGCATCCTGGCCGTGAGTCTTGGCGTGACCGATCTCGAACGCGCGCGCCGCTGGGTCGAGCGCGGCTACGGGCACTCGCTGGCGACCTATCACGGCCAGTCGGGCGACGCCTTTCTTGCGCCGACCGGCGAGGACCTGGGCCTGTCCATCGAATTCCACGCGATGCAGGTGGACGCTGCGCCGTGTTCGACGAAGAACCGGTAACGATTTTTCCATCCCGACCGGAATCCGCGATGGAGCCAGCCGGCACGGCCCGCATGCGTGACCTATGACCTGGGGAGCGAACTTCGGTCTACCCGTTGGGTCACTTCATTCGGCCGGTCGGAAGCGCCGCTCCTGATCGTCGTCCTTGCTCAACTTGGTAGGAGGCTGTGATGCACAAGCGTGTCCTGGCAGGGTGGTTTGCAGGTGTGTGTTGCCTGGTGTCGCTGGCCGCGAATGCGGCAGGGCCCTCACCCGGTGAAGCAGGCGTGCGTGAGGTCGAGAATGCATGGAGCCGGGCCTTCGTCACCGGCGACGCCAAAGTCCTCGACGATCTGCTCGATCCTGCCTACGTCTCGGTAAGCACCAGCGGCGTGCCGCGGCCCAAGGCCGAGATCATCGCCGCCGCCACCCGCTTTGCGGAACAGCATCCCAACACGCCGGTGCAACCGCTGCCGCCGACCTCGACGATCAGCATCAAGGGCGACACCGCCGTGGTCACGCACCATGGGGACAAGGAGACATCGGTCGATGTCTTCTACTACAGCCAGGGACGTTGGCACGCGTGGTATTCGCAACACACCACCCGCGCCGCCACGACCTGATCTTTCGCTGATGCCCGCTTCGCAAGCGGGCATCAGCGGTGTCGCGTGCGTTCCCGCCGCATCCTCGAATGCATCAATGGCTTACTTGAACGCCGCAAGCCATTGCAGCAGGGCGCGGGAGAGTTCGGTCCGCTGGTCGGAGTAGGCGTGGTCGGTCGACAGATGCAGGTTCGACACCCGGGTGTTGCCGGCCTGGCGAAGCGCGCTGGCGAACGCATCGTCGGCCGGCCCCAGTCCGTCGTCCGAGGTGACAACGAGCACGGGGCGATCCTTGAGCGCGGCAGCCTTCGAGCGGAACGCCCATGCGGACGCGTGATCCGACACTTCCTGCGCCAGCCCATCAGGGGTGCATCCGCTGAGCGGCGCCATGCCTTCGTCGGCCAGCGCCGCGCCCATCTTCTTCACGGCGCCCGCCCGCGTACCCTGGGACTGCAACTGCTCGAACTCACTGGCCAGGTCGGCGGCGGAGATCAAGGCGACGCCCTTGACGGCAGGGTCCGCGGCGGACGCCTGGACACTCATGAAGCCACCCATGCTGTGCCCCACCAGGACGATGCGCGAAGGATCCAGCCGCAAGCGCTTCGCGTTGTCGGGCTTGCGCAGATAGGCGATGGCCGCCGCCACGTCGTCGATGCCGTGCGAGAAGGAGAAGCGCCCCGGTGAACCCCACGAGCCGCGATAGTTGAAGTACAGCACGTCCCATCCCGCGCGCCGCATGTCCTGCGCGAGATCCAGGTTGCGCTCGTTGCCGGGAAAGCCGTGCAACAGGATCACCACCGGGTGCGGCCCCGCACCTGCCGCGACGTACACCAGGGCGTTCATCAGCGATCCCTGGCTGGGGATCTGCATGGTCTCCATCGATGCCTTCGCCTCGCCGGCCGGCCCGGCCTGGACCGGGGCGTCGCCACCCGCGCCCTGGCCACGGGCATGCGCGGGGGAACAGGCCAGCAACAGCAACAGCCAGGCCGCGAACCACATCGACGTCGCACCTACTTTCATGTTGCCCCCTTGGTGGAGATGTCCGCGACCGGCGATGTCCGGTCATTGGCAGACTTTAGGTCCAAGCCCCGCATCCTGAAAGCGGCCGCCCATCGGCCAGAGGACCTGGGGCCGCGCTCCCGCCGGCCACCTCACGCTGAACACGCCCGTCGCGCGCAGGCGCGCCCCATCGTCGGGCCCCGGCAGGCCAGGGTCCGGTGGGTCCCTCGCGAACCACCGCAACAGCGCGCTGCGCGGCGACGCCTGCCCGGCCCGCCGACGGCAGGACGGACCCAAGACCCGGCGCGGCCCCGAGCAGAAATGTTTGCTTTCAAACATTGACACGTAATTGTTAGGCTGTTATCACAAGCGGCGACGGGATAGCCGTTTCACGTGGGGGACGTGTCGTGGATAAGTTCTGCTCGCCGTACGATCGCCGTCGTCTTTGCCTCGCCATCGCGCTGGCGCTGGCGATTCCGCTTTGCACCCCTGCCCAGGCGGCGCCCGCCGACGGCCCTGTCGCGGCGAACGACGCCGCGGGCCAGGCGACCACCGACAGCGGGCAGGACGCAGGCACGTCGTCCACGCGGGCACCGGACGATGCGAAGCAGCTGGGCACGATCATCGTCACCGCGAACAAGCGCGACGAGCGGCTGCAGGACGTTCCCATGGCGGTGTCGGTGCTGGATGAAACACAGCTGGAACGCCAGAGCGCGAACAGCTTCGCCGACTACGCCACCCAGGTGCCCGGCCTCAACACCATCTCCAGCGGACAGGGCTGGACGCAGCTGGTGCTGCGCGGCATCACCTCGGGCAGCCACCAGCCCAACGCCACCGTCGGCACCTATATCGACGACTCGCCGTACGGTTCGAGCACGATCTACGCCGCCGGCAGCATGCTGACGCCGGACATCGATCCCAACGACATCCAGCGCATCGAAGTGCTGCGCGGGCCGCAGGGCACGCTCTACGGATCGAACACGCTCGGCGGACTGGTCAAGTTCGTCACCACGCCGCCGGACACCAACCAGGCCAGCGGTCGCATCGGCATCGACGCCAACAGCGTGGACAGCGGCGGCAACGGCTTCGGCGCCCACGCGATGGCCAACATCCCGCTGATTCCCGACACGCTGGGCCTGCGGGTCAACGCCTATGCCCGCACGGATCCGGGCTACATCGACAACGTCAACACCGGCCAGACCGAAGTGAACGAAGCCAAGGTGCGCGGCGGACGCGCCCAGTTGCTGTGGACGCCCGGCGAGAAGGTGTCGGTGCGCTTCTCCGCCCTCGCGCAGAACCTCAGCAGCGACGGCCTGGCCAACGGCGGCATCGACCTCGATCCCAACACCATGCAGCCGGTCTACGGCTGGGACAAGCAGTCGCGCGGCGCCGGCACCGGCATGTTCAAGGTGAAGTACCGCCTGTACGACCTCTCCGTCAGCGGCGACCTGGGCTGGGCCACGCTGTACTCCACCACCAGCTACGGCACGCTGCACCTCAACGAGAACGAGGACATCACCAGCCTGTTCGGGCCGATCCTCAACTCGATCTTCGGACTGCCGAACGGCGGCTATTCCGAGGTGCAGCCCATCTCCCTCAGCAAGGTGACGCAGGAGCTGCGCCTGCAGTCGCCGGCCGACCAGACCTGGGAATGGCGCACCGGCCTGTTCTTCACGCGCGAACGCACCGTGGACGGCCAGGAGATCAACAGCTTCGACTACACCACGGGTGCGCCGATTGCCCTGCCGACGCTGGGCGTCGTGTCCGTCGGCCCCGCCATCTTCAAGGAGTGGGCCGGCTACGGCGACCTGACGTGGCATGCCAGCGACCGACTCAGTGTCCTGGTCGGCGCCCGCTACAGCAGCGACCAGACCACCTACACGCAGACCAACGCGGGCATCCTGACCGGCGATTCCAGCTTCACCACGCGCGGCAGCGATCATCCCGTCACCTACCTGTTCAATCCGAGCTACAAGTTCAGCGACGACGTCATGGCTTACGTACGCATCGCGTCCGGCTTCCGCCCGGGCGGCGCGAACGTGGGCGTGCCGCCCGGTCTCGGGGCGCCGCTCACCTTCGATCCCGACAAGCTCACCAACTACGAAGTCGGCCTGAAGGCCCTCATGCTCGACAAGCGCATGAGCGTTGAGCTCAATGCGTTCTACATCGACTGGTCCAAGGTACAGCTCACCTCGACGACCGGCGGCTTCAGCTTCCTGGGCAATGGCGGCAAGGCCACCAGCGAAGGCTTCGAAGCCAGCTGGCGCTACAACCCGCTGCGCGGGCTCACCCTGTGGGCCAACGCGACCTACACCGATGCCAAGCTCGCGCAGGACAACCCGCCGGGCAGCGTGTACGGACTGAAGGGCGACCCGCTGCCATACGTGCCGAAGTGGAACGCGAATCTCGGCGTGGACTACAACTTCCCCATGGGCAGCTGGTCCGGCTTCGTCGGCGGCAACGTCAGCTTCGTGGGCCGCCGCGCCGCCGAGTTCAACACCGAGCCGGCGCCGCGCTACTTCCTGCCCAGCTACAACAACGTCGACCTCTACGCCGGCGCCAACGTAGGCAACTGGACGCTCAAGATCTACGCGAAGAACCTCGCGAACAAGCACGGCATCACCTCGGTGTGGCCGGAGACGCAGAGCTCCATCGCCAGCCCGTTCAACGCCACGGTGCAGACGCCGCGCACGATCGGCGTATCGGCCACCGTCGACTTCTGAAGCCTCCACCGATCCACGGGAATGCCAGGATGATGCGATCACTGAAGCGTGCCGCGGCGCTTGCCGCGTGCCTTGGCCTGGGTCTGGGCGTGGCGACGGCGCAGACCGCGCCCTCGCCAGCAGCGCCCCCCGTTGCCGTCAACGCCGCGCCCGCGATGACGGAGGCGGACGTCGGCGCGTTCTTCGATGGCGCGCTGCCGTTTGCGCTGCGCCGCAGCGACATCGCCGGCGGCGTGGTGGTGGTGGTGAAGGATGGCCAGCTGTTGTTCGCCAGGGGCTACGGCTACGCCGACCTCGCCACGCGCGCGCCGGTATCGCCCGACAGCACGCTGTTCCGACCCGGATCGACGTCCAAGCTGTTCACCTGGACCGCGGTGATGCAGCTGGTGGAGCGCGGCTCGCTGCAACTCGATCGCGACATCAACGACTACCTCGACTTCAGGATTCCGCCCCGCGATGGCCGCCCCATCACCCTGCGCGATCTCCTGACCCATACGCCGGGCTTCGAGGATGCCGCGCGCGACCTGCTCCCCGCTTCCGTCGACGACGTGAACCTGGAGCGCTACCTCAAGGACCACCTGCCGGCGCGCATCTTCCCGGCGGGCGATCGCGTGGCCTACTCCAACTACGGCTGCGGGCTGGCCGGCTACATCGTGCAGCGCGTGTCGGGCGAACGCTTCGAGGACTATGTCGCCCACCATGTCTTCCAGCCGCTGGGCATGGCGCACTCCAGTTTCGCGCAGCCGTTGCCCGCGTCGCTGGCGCCGCTGATGTCCAAGGGCTACCGAAGCGCCTCCGACGGCAAGCCGCAGCCGTTCGAGGCGGTGGACCCCGCGCCGGCGGGCGCCATGAGCGCCAGCGCCATGGACATGGCCCGCTTCATGATCGCGCAGCTGCAGGATGGCCGGTACGGCGATGCGGCCATCCTCACGCCCGCATCCGTGAAGGCCATGCACGAGCAGCACTACACGCCCGCTCCCGGCATGCCCGGTTACGGCCTGGGCTTCTATCGGGAAGACCGCAACGGGCTGCGCATCGCCGGGCACGGCGGCGACACCGTGCTGTTCCACAGCGACCTGCACCTGTTGCTGGACAAGGGCGTTGGCATCTTCATGTCGTTCAACAGCGCGGGCAGTCCCGACGCGGGCGGCGTGCGCATGGTGCGCGCGGCGCTCTTCCACGATTTCCTCGACCGCTACTTCCCCACCCCGCTGCCGCCCGCGCCGACCCTCGCCAGTGCGGCGGGCGACGCGTCGAAGGTGGTGGGCTGGTACCAGATGACCCGCCGCAACGACAGCGCACTGCGCCTTTTCTCGCTGCTGTCGCAGTTCCACGTGGCCGCGGATGCGGACGGCACGCTCACCGTGTCGCCGATGCTCAGCGACGACGCCGGCAAGCCGCTGCACTGGCGTGAGGTGGCGCCCCTGCAATACCGCGAGGCCAACGGTCGCGACCGGCTCGACTTCGTGGCGCGAGCCAACGGAAGCATCGACTACTGGACGACCGATTACCTGCCCGCCATCACGGTGTTCGAGCGCGTGCCAGCCACGCATGCCGCCGGCCACGTGATGCCGCTGCTGGGCCTGTCCATGCTGGTCGTGCTGCTGGCGTTGCTGGTGTGGATCGTGGGCCCGCTGCTGCGGCGCCACTACGGCGCAGCGCTCCAGCTCGCGCCGGCCGCGCGCCGCTTCCGGCGGCTCTCCCGCGCCGGCGTACTGGTGCTGTTTCTCTCCTTGGCAGGCTGGTTCGCGCTGGTGGCGGCCATAGGCGCCAACGAGAAGCTGTTGCTCCACGGCTCGGCCGCGCCGTGGATGGTGCTGCTGTACACGCTCGGCGTATTCGCGCTGGTGGGCGTGCTCGCCATCGTGGCGCATGCCGTCCGCACCGTGGCCCCGGCCCAGCGCAGCCGCTGGGTGAGATTCGGCGAAGTCGCGCTTGCGCTGGCGGCGCTCTATCTCGGCTGGTTCATCCTGGCGTTCGGTCTGGTCAGCTTCAACACGCACTTCTGAGGAAAGCGATCATGACCGGCCCGTCGTCCGTGGTACTGGAAACGCATATCGAGAAGCTGCCGCTCAAGCAGCCGTTCCACATTACCGGTTACACCTTCACCGCATGCGATGCACTGGTGGTGACGCTGCGCGACGGCGAGCTCACCGGGCGCGGCGAAGGCCTGGGTGTCTACTATCGGCACGACACACCCGAATCGATGATTCGCCAGATCGAAAGCCTGCGCGGCAGGATCGAAAGCGGCGTGACGCGCGGGCAGGTGCTGGACCTGCTGCCCGCCGGCGGCGCCCGCAATGCGCTGGACTGCGCGCTGTGGGATCTCGAGGCAAAGCGCCGCAAGACCCCGGTATGGCAGCTCGCGCGCGCCGCCCAGCCACGGCCGCTGATGACCACCTACACGCTGAGCGCGGACGCGCCCGACCAGGTGGAGGCCGCGGCCCGCGAGCTTCATGGCGCCAGGGCGATCAAGCTCAAGCTCACCAACGACACGCTCAACGCCGAGCGGGTCAAGGCGGCCCGCCGGGCCTGCCCGGACGCCTGGCTGATGGTGGATGCGAACCAGGGGTTCACGCGCGAAACCCTGCGCGAGGTGGTGCCGGTGTTCGTCGAGGCGGGCGTGGCGGTGATCGAGCAGCCGTTTCCGATTGGCCAGGAAGCCTTGTTCGAGGGCTTCGACTGCCCGATCCCGTTCGCCGCCGACGAAAGCGTGCAGGATCGCGCCGACCTGGCCAACCTGGTGGGCCGCGTGCAGATCATCAACATCAAGCTCGACAAGTGCGGGGGGCTCACGGCCGGCCTTGCGCTCGCGCGCGACGCGGGCAAACTTGGCTTCCAGCTGATGGTGGGCAACATGGGCGGCACGTCCTGGTCGATGGGTCCCGCCTTCGTGCTGGGTTCGCTGTGCTCGGTGGTCGACCTGGACGGACCGATGTTCATCCGCGCCGACCGCGACCCGGCCATCCGCTACGAGGACGGACGCGTGTGGTGCCCCGACGAGGTGTGGGGTGGCCCGGGCACCGTTGCCGCCTGACACCCCTGGGAGTGCGTTCGACCATGTCCATGGCAGTGCCGGAGCGCCGCGAGCGCCAGTTCCTCGGTCATCCCGTCGGGCTGAGCGTGCTCTTCCTCACCGAGATGTGGGAGATGTTCTCCTTCTTCGGCATGCGCGCCCTGCTGGTCTATTACATGACCAAGCGCCTGGACATCGGCCAGCAGCACGCCTCGCTGATCTACGGGTGCTACGCGGCGCTGGTCTATTTCACGCCGATCTTCGGCGGGATCATCGCGGACCGCTGGCTGGGCAAGCGCCGTGCGGTGCTGATCGGCGGCGCCACCATGGCGGCCGGTCATTTCATGATGGCGTCCGAGCCGTTGTTCTACCCGGCGCTGGTCACCATCGCGCTGGGCAACGGCCTGTTCCTGCCCTGCCTGGCAAGCCAGATCGAAGGGCTTTACCGGGAGGGCGATGCGCGCAGCAAGAGCGCGTACAACATCTACTACGTGGGCGTGAACCTCGGTGCCTTCCTGGCGCCGCTGGTCTGCGGATTTTTAGGCGAGGCCTACGGTTGGCATTGGGGTTTCGCCGCAGCTGGTGTCGGCATGCTCGTTTCGCTGATGATCTACGTGGCCGGTCTGCGGCATCTGCCGCCAGAACCCGCACGCCTGGCACAGGTGAGGGAAACCCGCTCCCCCATGGATCATGCGGCGCGGCGCCAGCTGTTTTTTCTACTCGGCGTCGCCGCCATCGTCGTGGTCTTCCGCGGTGCCTACGAACAGGTGGGCAACACCATCGCGCTGTGGGCGGACGTGGGCGTGGACCGCCAGGTCACGGCCGCCTGGAGCATTCCCATGGCCTGGTTCCAGGCACTCGATCCGCTCGTCGTGTTCGCGGCCACGCCGTTCCTGGTGGCGCGCTGGGCACGCCTGGCCAGGCGCGGCGTGGATACGCCCTCGCTCTACAAGATGGCCTTTGGCGCGGCCGTGGTCGGCGCGTCGTACCTGGCCCTGGCCGCGGTGGCGACCTGGTCCCAGGCGCGTGGCGTGCCGGCGCACTGGGCATGGCTGGTCGGCTGGTTCGTGCTGATGACGCTGGGCGAGCTGTACATCCTGCCCGTCGGGCTTGGCCTGTTCGGTCACACCGCCCCGGAAGGCTGGCGTGCCACCTGCATCGCCCTGTGGTTCTTTGCCGGCTTCTTCGGGAACCTCTTCGCCGGTGCGCTGGGCACGCTGTGGAGCCGGCTGCCGCATGGCGCGTTCTTCCTGGTCATCGGTGGCGTGGCCGGTGTCGCGGCGGCGCTGCTTTTCGCCGCGGGGCGGCGCGTCGGGCGCGGGCAAATGCGTGATAATCCGAACCTCGCCGCCATGGTGTCGCCGTGAGCTGAAACGCATGTCCAAGGACCTCAAGCAGAAGCTCAAGGAAAACTGGGAGGGCTTCACGGCGTCCGAGCGCAAGATCGCGACCTACCTGATGCACAACATCCGCGAGCTGCCGTTCGAGACGGCGACGTCGGTGGGCAAGCGCGTGGGCGTCAGCCCGATGACGGTGGGTCGCTTCATGCGCGCGCTGGGCTATGCCAGCCTGGGCGACCTCAAGGAAGAGATTCGCGGCGAGAACACCTGGCGCCCGTTCTACAAGCCGCAGGAACAGGTCAAGGACGCCGACGAGATCGACGCGCACCTGCAGGCCGAGACGCGCGGCCTGGCCAGCGCGCATGCCCTGGCACGCAGCAAGCCATGGAAGAACATCGTCAAGCTGCTGGCCTCGGCCGACCAGGTATCCATCGCCAGCTTCCAGCACAGCACCTTCCTCGGCCTCGGCCTGGCCAAGCTCCTGCAGCAGGTGCGCCCGCGCGTCGCCTTCAGCGACGGCTCCGATGCCGCCTACGCGGACCTGCTGCTGGACTCGACCCGCGACAGCTGCGTCGTGCTCATCGACATGCGCCGCTACTTCAAGCAGTTCCGCACCATCGCCGAGCGGGTGGCCGAGCGGAAGATCCCGCTGGTGCTGATCACCGACACCGACTGCTACTGGGCGCCGGACGTCACCCCGCACGTGCTGATGGTCGAGGCCAGCGAGGTGTGGCACAGCTTCAGCGCGGTCTCCAGCCTGTTCAGCCTGATCGTGGCCGACGTCAGCAAGCAAAGCAGCGACGTCATGGACCGCCTCAGCGAGATCAACGAACTGCGCCAGGACCTGGTGGGCTATCTCGGCGCGGCGCCCGGCCGGCCGCCCAAGCAGCGCTGATGCGCGACCGGGTCCCCTGAAGAGGGTCCGGCCGCCACCTGCCGTCAGAGCAGCACGAAATCTTCCGGCTCCATCGGCGGCGGGATGTTCGCCTCGCCCAGCATGCTCAGCATCTCGATCTCGATGTTCCGGCTGATGGCCGCCAGGGGCAGACCGTTGGGCAGGTCATCGAACGGGTCTTCGATCTCCCCACCGATCGCGTCGAGTCCGAAAAAGGTATAGGCGATGACGCCGACCACGATGGGCGTGAACCAGCCCAGCGGGCCGATGAGGCAGAACGGCAGCAGCAGGCAATACACGTGCACCGTGCGGTGCAGGAGCAGGATGTAGGCAAACGGGATCGGGGTGTTCTTCAGCCGTTCGCATCCGCCCAGCACGCGGGAAAAGCCATTGAGTTCGCGCTCCATCTGGGCCAGCAGGATGCTGTCCACGCCGGCGTCTCGCGCCGCATCGGCATAGGCCCGCCCGAGGAAATCCAGGATGAGGTTGGGCTGGTTCGGTGCGGCCGCCAGCCGGTCGAGCAATGCGGGTTTCAGCCAGTCCTTCAACTGCGCGTGCGGGGGCGTACCGCGCAGGTGGTGCCGCAGTGCGTGCACGTAGCCGATGAGGCCAAACACCAGGTCGCGCCGTTGCTCCTCGGCAAGATGGGGCATGTACGACTGGGTCTGCCTGGCGATATTCCTCACGCCGATGAGCAGCTCGCCCCACAACGAGCGGCCTTCCCACCAGCGCTGGTAGGCCACGCTGTTGCGAAACTGCAGGAAGATCGCCAGCGTCAGGCCAAGCAGGGTGAGCGGCGCCGAATTCAGGGTGAATGAAACGGCGATGCCATGCCGCTCCGCCACCACCACGCCGAGCGAGAGCAGCATCGTGTACAGCACGCTCGGCCAGATGATGGGCACGATGGATCCGCGCCAGGCGAACAGCAGGGTCGGCGCCGAGTGTGCTTTGTGGGGACGGACGATCATGGGGCCACCTGTACAAGGGGCGGCCGCCAGCGTCGCCCCATCGCCGTGCATTGTGAGCCAGAACGGCAGCCTGCGCACTGGAGGCGCGCCCCTCATGTGCGCCGCGGGCTCTAGTTCTTCACTTCAGCGCGACGTTTTTCCAAGGCCCAGTTCGGTGCGCGTCAGGCGATGCTCCGACGATTCCGTGTAGACGTTGGCCGTTGCATCGAAACACCTGGACCCTGCGCCGGACACCACGATCGCTCCATTGAGCGCCTTCAGGTTCGGCAGGTCGCTCGCGCCGTGTCCCGCGGAAAGGTGCAGCTTCGTGCGCCCCGACACGGGGCGTTCGAGTTCGACGTTCCAGTCGGACGGGATGTGCCTGATCGCCCGGAACTCCCCGCACACCAGCAATATGCGTATCTCGCTGATGCGCAGGTTCGGCGGCGGGGCCAGCAGGGATTGCGGCCAGGAGATGGCACGCAGTTCGTCATTCGCGGCATCGGCCGCCATGAAGGAAAGCGCCAGCAGAGCGAAGACCAGGATGCGCGCCGTCTTTGACATATCGCCGATGCCGTTCTATTGATGAGAGTGCAAAGTGCCTGCCGTGGATCGAAAGCGGGCAGCTTCGGGTGGCCTGGAGGTGGAGCGAGAGGATGCGAACTGCGTCAACCGCTGCCTCGTCCAGCATATCGCCCGCCGAGTGAAGATGCCTGCGATCCTCATGGGTGGCGTGTCCGCACGCCGCACCCCAGCCCCGGAGAACTCGACCCATGCGATTGAAGTGGACCATCCGCCTGGCACTCACGGTGTCGCTGCTGGCTGCGGCCGTCGCGCCAGCCATGGCCCAGGACGAGCCCACCGGCGTCGTCGCCGATCCCTGCGCCAGCCAGAAGACGCCCGAGCAACTGCCCGGTGAGCCCTGGGTGGGGTACATCCTCGCCCACGACTTTGGACGGCTATGCCGCTACCGGGCCGACAACGCGGCACTGGCGGCGCCGGGCAAGGCCCCTCCGCAGGTGGTGTTCATGGGCGATTCCATCACCGAAGGCTGGGAGCGGCTGGATCCGACCTACTTCACCGAGGGCAAGGTGGACCGGGGCATCAGCGGGCAGACCACCTCGCAGATGCTGCTGCGTTTCCGCCAGGACGTGATCGAGCTGCGCCCGCAGGCGGTGCATATCCTTGCGGGCACCAACGATGTCGCCGGCAACACCGGGCCGGTGACGCTGTCCCAGGTCGAAGGCAACATCGCCTCCATGGCCGAACTGGCGCATGCGCATGGCATACGCGTCATCCTGGGTTCGGTGCCGCCTGCCGCGCGTTTTCCCTGGCGCCCGAACCTCGCGATCGGTTCCACCATCAAGGTGCTGAATGCCTGGATCAAGGACTACGCCACGCAGCACGGCTACACCTACGTGGACTACTTCTCCGCCATGGCGACGCCCGCGGGCGGCATGCAGGAGACCCTGAGCGAAGACGGCGTGCATCCCACCCTCAAGGGCTACAAGGTCATGGAGCCGCTGACCAACGCCGCGATCAAGCAGGCCATGCAGCGCCAGGACAAGACCACGCCGTGATCCGCGCGGGCGCCGGGTGCACGGTGACTACAACAGGCTGTCGATAGGCAGCAGGCGCAGCAGGGTCACTTCCGTGCGGCGCTTGGTGTTCGCGCCGGGCTCGCCCTGGTAGATGACCGGCTTGCCATCCTCCTCGGTCTGCCAGACCAGCTGGTGGGAGGCGGGGTCGACCTTTACCTGGTACGCGTTGGACGGCTGCGTCGCGGTATGGAAGAAGTCGCTGATGGCATGGGCCAGTCCCGGCGAATCCACGATGACGCCCATCTCGGTGTTGAGCAGCTTGGAGCGCTGGTCCATGTTCAGCGAGCCGATGAAGACCTGGCGGCCGTCCACCACGATGGTCTTGGCGTGGAGGCTGATGCCCGCGGACTTGCCCAGCGACGTGGATGACTGGCTCTGGCCCGTCGTGGGCTTGAGTTCGTAGAGCTGCACGCCGCCTTCGGCCATCGCCTTGCGATAGTGCACATAGCCCGCGTGCGCCGCGGTCTCATCGGTGGATGCCAGCGAGTTGGTCAGTATCTTGATGGAGACGCCACTCTGCGCCACCGACACGAGGTGCTTGGTGCCCGCCTCGCCCGGGATGAAGTACGGCGTCGTCGCCAGCACTTCGTGCTGCGCGCCGTCCAGCATGGTCTTCAACCGCGGCCCGATGCGCAGCGCCGGCACGTCACCGTCGACCTCGATCTTCTCCGGCTGGTCGGCCACCAGCTGGGCGTCGCCCCAGAACCATGCGCCGCGGGCATCGGCGGTGGGACCGTCGGGCAGGTCGTCCAGGACAGCCTGGGCATAGTCGGATTCGGCAAACTTCCTGACTTCCTTCTGCAGTACCTGCCGGGCGGCGGTGAGGCGCTGGCCCGATCCGTCGGTCTTCTTCAGCTGGTTGAGCGGATAGGCGGCATCGCAGTTCCAGTAGGCATCGAAGGCGTCGGAGGCCTCCTGCACGACGGGGCCGATGGCCACCACGTCCAGGTCGCGGAAGTGCGTGTCGCTGCCCGCGTCGAAGTACGGATCGCCGATATTGCGCCCGCCGATGACGGCCACGTTGTTGTCGACGATGAAGGACTTGTTGTGCATGCGCCGGTTGAGGCGACGCCACTCCAGCATGAACTGCGTGGCGCGCGACACCAGGGTGGGATTGCGCGTCTGGAACGGATTGAACAACCGCACCTCGATGTTGGGATGCGTGTCCAACGCCTCGAACAGGTGGTCCTTGTCGTCGAAGTTGTTGTCGTCGATCAGCATCCGCACGCGCACGCCGCGGTCGGCCGCGGCAAGCAGGTGCTGCATCATCAGGTGACCGGTCATGTCGTTGGCGAAGATGTAGTACTGCAGGTCGATCGAATGCGCGGCATGATCGGCGAGCACCACGCGACTGAGCAGCGCGTTCGTGCTCAGGGTCAGCAGGCGGAAGCCCGACTGGTGTGGATGCCTGTCCACCTCCGCATGGGCGTATTTCGCCGACGCGGTATCGGTGGCCGGCGGGAGCTGATGCGTCTCTGCCTTGTTCGTGCTGGGCGGGAGCGTGGAGCACGCCTGAAGGAACAGACAAAGGACTGTGAAGGCAAACGCGACGACCCGACGATCTGTCCGCATGTTTACACCTCGGATGGACCCGCCAGTCCGCTGGCACGTGGACTTTTCCCACTCCGGTTCCATCGTGGATGTAGCACAGCGAGGCCCTATGCCGGCTGACTGCCGGCGCCGCTCCAGGCGGCGTGGCATGGCGCCTCGCCGCTGCCGTCGTCCGGCGTTCAGCCAAAGGTGACCGGCGGCTGTCCGGCCACCGTTCCCCGGATGGGTGGCCGGCGCCCGCATTGACGTAACGGCCATCGCCATGGGTGTAATACCGGCACGCACCGCATGCATCGCATGCCCCCTCATCCGGATGACATCGTGCAACCCCATCGACGCCACGCCACGGCCGCCTTGCTGATCGCGCTGACGCTCGCCGCCACCGTGGCGCGCGCCGGGCTGGATGCCCAGGGCCAACGCGAGGTGGATGCCTTGCTCGCCTTCGTGGGCAACAGCCATTGCACCTTCATCCGCAACGGCAAGTCCTACGCCGCCGCCGACGCGCAGAGTCATCTCGCCTCCAAGCTCAGCTACCTGCTGCAGCGGAACAAGGTGAATACCGCGGAGGACTTCATCGATCGCGCGGGCACCGAGAGCAGCTTCAGCGGCAAGCCCCACCTGGTGAACTGCGATGGCAACGAGCGCCCCTCGGCCGATTGGCTGAAAGAGGAGCTGCGCCGTCTTCGCGAAACGCAGCCCTAGATGACGCGCGGCTCCGGCGCACGGTCGCGCCTGCCGCCGTCACGCGCCTGACCGGGAACTGCCCTACCATCGGCCGATGAGCACACTTCCCTCGGCGACGAACCCACCACCCCGCGGCAGCCTGGCCTGTGTCGGCCTGGGCATGACCCTGGGCTCCCACCTCACGCCACTGGCTCGCAGCCACATCGAGCAGGCCGACGTGGTGTTCGCCGCGCTCGCCCATGGCGCAGCCGAGCTGTGGTTGCAGCGCATGCATGCGGACGTGCGCAGCCTCCAGCCCTACTACGCGGAGGGCAAGTCGCGGCTAAAGACCTATCGCGAATGGGTCGACCTGATGATGACCGAGGTGCGCGCGGGCAAGCGCGTTTGCGCCGTCTTCTACGGCCACCCGTGCATCTTCGCGTGGTCGCCGCGCACCGCCGTGGCACGGGCGCGCGAGGAAGGCTACGAGGCGCACATGGAACCCGGCATCTCCGCCGAGGACTGCCTGTATGCCGACCTCGGCATCGATCCCGGCCGCTACGGTTGCCAGCACCTGGAAGCCAGCCAGCTGCTCTTCTACGAACGGCGCATCGACCCCACCGGCTACCTGGTGCTGTGGCAGGTGGCCCTGGTCGGCGACTGGTCGCTGACCCGCTTCGAGACCGGCCCGGCCTATCGGCAGGTGCTGGTGGACGTGCTCGCGGCGGACTACCCGCTCGATCACGAGCTGATCATCTACCGCGCTGCCACACTTCCCATTGAACAACCCCGCATACGTCGCATCGCACTGCGCGACCTGCCCGCTGCCGCGCTGACCGGCGAGGACACCGTGGTGCTGCCGCCCGCGGCGCCGTTGCGGCCGAACCTCGCCGTGCGCAAGCGGCTGGAAGCGTTGGACAAGGAAGAGGCTGTCGCATGAGCTAGGCGAACGTCGTGCAGGTTTCCCTCGCCAGGATGGCGCGGGAATACGTGGACCCAGGCCGGCAACACGGGATCCCATGCGTTCGGGCACCACCCTCGTCACCACCGGTCGAGCCGATCCGCGCCCGACATTGGCATGGGGATTGCTTCCAGTTACCGGATGCTTGAACGTCACAGGGAACAGGGGAAAACATGTCGAACACGATCGATCTGCTGGAAGCCATCGGCAAGAACGCCGCCTTGCGCCACGCCTCCGCCGAATCGCTGGCCGATGCCCTCGCCGGGGAAGGCGCCTCCGAAAGCCTGCTCGCCGCGGTAAGGCAAGGCGACAGCTCGCTGTTGTCCGCCGAACTCGGCCACCACCCGCTGCGCGTCAACCACGATGCACATACCGGCGGGCACGAGGAAGAAGAAACGCCGGATGGCGAGCCCGGCGAAGAAAGCCCGGGTGACATCCCGGTCGACACCCTGCTCGGCTGACCGGTCGCCTCGGCATGCCACGCCGGTGGCGCCGCCTCCTGCCATGGCCCCTCCTGGTGGCCATGGCATTTTGCGTCACCATCCGACCTTTGCTGGCCGACACGGCCGCCGCCAGCCTCGCCGCGCAGCTCGACCAGACGGAAAGCCTGCGCACGGCGGACCATCCGCGTTTCCTCAGCCGGCTGGACGAACTGCGCCTGCACGTCACCGGCATGTCGGCCCGCGAACGCTGGCAGCTGCGCTACCTCGAGGCCTGGGAAGCCTCCTTCGAAGGCAACTACGCCGCCGCCGAACCCAGGCTGCGCGATGTCATCGACCACGCCGACGACCCGGCGCTGGCGGTCAAGGCCTCCGCCATCCTCATGGGCGACTGGGGCAGCAACAAGCGCTACGAAGAAGCCTTTGAACTGGCCAACGAGCTGGTCGCGCGACTCCCCGGCACGCAGGACAAGCTGGCGCGCTTCGTGGCGCTGTCCTACCTGTCGCAACTGCTGCGCTCGGCCGGCCAGTACGACCTGGCGGCCAGCTACGCCCACGACATGGCGCAGGAGCTGCCCGCTGGCGAATCGGCGTGCAAGCCGACGACCATGGAGCTCACCGCGCTGTACGAAGCGCACAAGCTGACCTCGACCAGCCCCGAACTCCTGCGCGGCGTCGAAGCCTGCCAGGTCGCCGGCGAGTCGGTGTTCATCAACACGCTGTGGCTGGTGAAGGGCAGCACCCACCTGGACGAGAACCAGCCCGCGAAGGCGATCGAGCTGTTGCAGCGCATCGCGCCCGGCATCCGCAGGGACCGGTACTACTCCAGCATGCTGACCCTCCAGGTGGAGCTGGCCCAGGCCTACCTGAAGCAAGGCAACGATGCCGCCGCGCGCAAGGCGGCGCTCACCGCGCTGTCGCTCAGCGACCCCACCGACATCAGCGAGACGCTGAGGGACGCCTACCTGGTGCTCTACAGCATCGACAAGAAGCAGGGCAACGTCGCCGCCGCACTGGCCAACTACGAGCATTACGTCGCGCAAAACACCGGCTACCTCAACGACGTCAGCGCCCGCGCGCTGGCCTACGCCGTGGCCAAGCAGCACGTGGTCGTGCAGAAGCTCGAGACCGAAAAGCTGAGCCGGCAGAACAACATCCTCCGGCTGCAGCAGGCGCTGGATGCCAAGGCGGTCGAAGCGGGCCGTCTCTACATCGTGCTGCTGCTGATGGTGCTCGCGTCGGCGACGTTCTGGCTGTTCCGCCTCAAGCGCTCGCAGCTGCGTTTCAAGAAGCTGTCTTCGATCGACGGCCTCACCGGCGTCTACAACCACCAGCATTTCATGGGTGAAGCCGGTCGCGTCCTGCAGCAGCTGGAGCGCAAGCACGGCGCCGCCTGCCTGGTCTTCATCGACCTGGACAACTTCAAGCAGATCAACGACACCCACGGCCACGCCATGGGCGACGTGGTGCTGCGGCGTGCCGTGGCCATCTGCCGCCAGCAGCTGCGGCCCAGCGATCTGTTCGGGCGCCTGGGCGGCGAAGAGTTCGGCATCCTGCTGTTCGACTGCACCCGCGGGCAGGGCATCGCGATCGCCGAACGCATCCGCGTGGCCATCGAATCGGCCATCGTCGAGGTGGACGAGGGCATCGTGACGTTCTCGGCCAGCGTCGGCCTCGCCTCCACCGACGGCTCCGGCCACGAACTGCAGCGCCTGTGCCGGGAGGCGGATGCCGCGCTGTATCGCGCCAAGCGTGGCGGCCGCAACCGCGTCATCGCCGATACCGAGGAAGACGGACTGGTCGAAGCCTGATGCGCGAAGACGCCAGCCATGCCCACGTGACGTGGGCATGGCATGGCAATGCGCTTACTTGATCCCGATGATCATCGAATCGGGCCCCAGCAGCGGCTCGACGCGCGTCTCGCGGAAACCGGCGGCCTTCATCCACTCGCGGCACTCCGCGCCGGTGTAGTCGAAACCGCCTGGCGTTTCGATCAGCATGTTCAGGCTCATCAGCAGGCCGAACGCATTGAGCCGGCGCTCGTCGTCGATGATGGCGTCGTAGACGATCAGGCAACCACCCGGCGGCAGCGCGTCGTAGCACTTGGCCAGCAGGGCCTGCTTCTGGTCGTAATCCCAGTCGTGCAGGATGTGCCCCATGATCAGCACGTCCGCGCTGGGACAGGCATCGTTGAAGAAGTCGCCCGCATGGAAACGCAGTCGGTCCTGCAGGCCGTGCGCCGCCACGTAGTCGTTGAACACCGGGCCCACGATCGGCAGGTCGAAGCCGCCACCGCGCAGATGCGGATGCGCCAGCGCGATCTGCACCGGGCAGGCACCCTGCGCCGCGCCGATGTCGATGAAGGTCTGGTAGTTCTCCCACGGGAATTTCTGCGCGATGGCGCGGGCCGCACCCAGGCTCACGCCCGTCATCGCCTGCAGGAAGCTGCGCAGCGATGCCTCGTCGCGATAGAGCTCGTCGAACGGCGAACCGCCGCTCTTGGTCCTGTTCTGCTGTTCGCCCGTGCGCAGTGCCCGGGTCAGCGATCCCCAGTCCGCGTAGAGGCGCGTCTCCATCATCTCCAGCAGGCCGCCGACATAGCTCGGCTTCGACCGGTCGAAGAAGAGATCCGCATCCGGGGTGTTGCGGTAGGTCGCATTCTCCCGCTCCAGGGCGCCCAGCGCGACCAGCGTGTCGAGGAAATCGCGCGACGACCTGGGATGCAGGCCGAGCGTGCGCTCGAGTTCTTCCTTGCTGCGGCCGCCGCCGGCCAGCTGGGTGAACACGCCCAGTTCGACGGCGGACAACATGGCCTTGGAGGCCCAGAAACCCATACCCAGCTGCAGCAGCCGGTCGGGCGAGAGTTCGGCTGAGGGTGCGACAGCCATGGGTGCTTCACCAACCACGTCTTGCGAGACTTGCATAGATCCTCCGGGGTGGACGCGTCGTACTGCGCCAACCCCTGAATCCAGGCGCGTTCCGTATCACGTGCGTTGTTGTGGAACGCAGAATCTAACGCCGGTTTCTTGCACAAATAAACATAACTTTCGACGTTCCAACGAACGTCATAGGCCCCAAGTCATGGGTTCGCAGCGACACTCCGGGACCGCGGGCGGGTTGCGCGCCGCGATCCACGAAGCATCATCGCGTCCCGATCAGGGTGCCTTCTTGCCCTGCATCTGCTCGACGATGGCCAGCGACTTCGCCACGTGGTCCTGCGGGTGCAGGTGATCGGCTTCCGAGTCGAACACCGCGGCGATCTTCCCGTCACGACCGATCACGAAGGTGGTGCGCGAGATGAAGCCGTGGTCGATCACGGCGCCCTGTACGTCCTTCGCGTCCGGCACGGCGGCCGACATCTTCAGGTCGTAGGACGCGGCTATCTTGCCTTCCGGGTCGGAGGCGATCGGGAACTTGCCCGCGCAGAAGTTCGGATCCGCGGAGAACTTGTTGAGGCGCTGGATGCTGTCGGCCGAGACGCCGATGATCGTCGCGCCCGCGGCCTGGAACTTCGCCGCCTCGGTTGCGAACGCATGCGCCTCGACATCGCAGCCGCCGGTATAGGCCGAGGGGAAGAAGTACACGACCACCGGGCCGTTCTTGAGCGCGCCCTCCAGCGAAATCTCGGACGCCTTGCCGTCCTTGCTGGCCTGGGCGCTGAAGGCCGGCGCGGCCGTACCCTGGTTCAACGCCGCGAACGCGGACGGCGCCGTGAACACTCCAGCCACCAGGGCACCTACTGCCAGCGACAACACGAGACGCTTGTTCATTGCATAACCCTCGACATGCTTATGGAAAGGAATGGTGCGAAAGCTTCGGTCCGCTCGGCCATCCGGGCCCCGGCCGGGCCTTTCCACCGGCCACGTCGGCAAAGACGCATCCTGGCGGCGGACCGATCATGGGCCACGATCCGGGGTGAGTGCTTCCGCTGCCTGCAAAGGTTGCATTGGCCGATGACAGGCATCGGTCGGTGCAAGCCCGTCACCCGGCGAGCATGTGCCTGATGGAGCATGGAAGCAATCGGTGGCCGGACGGCCTTAAGCTTCAGTTCGCTGGTGCGGCGGGTTTGGTTACGCTCAGGGCCGTGCCGGCCGCCGCGATGATGATGGCGACGATCGCCAGCCACTGCAGCGAGGTGAGCCGTTCGCCTAGCAGGGTGACGCCGGCCAGCGCCGCCACCGCCGGCTCCAGGCTCAGCAAGGTGCTGAAGGTGCGGGCGGGCAGCCGGGTCAGCGACACCATCTCCAGCGTATACGGCAGGGCCGAACTCAGCAGCGCCACGCCCAGCGCATACGGCAGCAGCGAGGGCGACAGCAGCGTCGCACCCGCATGCGCCACGCCGAACGGTATGGCCACCAGGGCGCCGATCGAGGTGCCCAGCGTCACCGCATCGCCACCATAGGTCGCGCCCGCCTTCTTGCCGAACACGATATACAGCGCCCAGCCCACGCCCGCGGCGAGCGCGTACATCACGCCCACCGGATCGAGCGCATGCACCTCGCCGCGCAACGGCAACAGCAGCAGCAGGCCCGCCACCACCAGCGCGATCCAGATGAAGTCGACCAGCCGGCGCGAACTGGCCATGGCCAGCGCCAACGGCCCGGTGAACTCCAATGCCACCGCGATACCGAGCGGAATGGTGCGCAACGACATGTAGAACACCAGGTTCATCACGCCCATCGAGAGGCCATAACCCCACAGCGCATAGCGATCCCGCCGCCCGCCCCAGCGACGCCACGGGCGACGCCACAACAGCAGGATCGCCGCACTGAGGCCCAGGCGGTACGCGGTCGCGCCCTGCGCGCCCACCTGCGGAAACAGGTGCTTGGCCAGCGACGCGCCGCACTGGTACGACACCATTGCGATCAGCAGCGCCGCAAGCGCCAGCGCGATCTGGGCAATGTTGGAGCGTGACGTCATGGACGTGACATGAGCGGGGGGAGGAGTCGCCCATGATGCCAGCAAGTGCAGGCCATACCTATCCGTGCCGCCCCATCGATCGCCCACGCCCGGCTTCATGCGTCCCGAGTGGCGACCGGGGGCTCACTTCTCCTTGCGGCGCTTTTCGCTATGCTCGGGAGACTTGGCCGCTGGCTGACGGGACTTTCGCAGGAGTGCGCATGACTTCCGTTCGTTTGACCGACCTCGCCCATGGTGGCGGATGTGGCTGCAAGCTCGCGCCTTCCGTGCTCCAGCAGCTGCTGGCCAACAAGACGGCCACCCTGCCCTACGCAGCCCTGCTGGTGGGTACCGAAACCGGTGACGACGCCGGCGTGTGGCAGGTGGACGAGCGCACCTGCGTGATCGCCACCACCGACTTCTTCATGCCCGTGGTGGACGATCCCTACGACTTCGGCCGCATCGCGGCGACCAATGCCTTGTCCGACGTCTACGCGATGGGCGGCAAGCCGATCATGGCCCTGGCCATCCTCGGCATGCCGCTGGACAAGCTGGACGTGGACACGGTGCGCAGGATCCTCGAGGGCGGCGAATCGATCTGCGCGGAGGCCGGCATCCCCATCGCCGGCGGCCATTCGATCGATTCGGCCGAGCCGATCTACGGCCTCGCCGCGATCGGCGTGTGCGCGCCATCGGACGTCCGCCGCAACTCCACCGCGCGGGCCGGCGACGCCATCATCCTCACCAAGGGCCTCGGCGTCGGCATCTACTCGTCCGCGTTCAAGAAGCAGGCCCTGCCGGCGGAGGCCTATGCCGAGATGCTGGCCTCGACCACCTTGCTCAACCGCATCGGCCATGACCTGGCCCAGGACGAGGACGTGCACGCCATCACCGACGTCACCGGCTTCGGCCTGCTGGGACACGGCCTCGAAATGGCGCGCGGCAGCGGCCTGCGGCTGCGCTTCGAACAGGCGCGGCTTCCATACTTTTCGCAGGCCGAGGCGCTGGCCCAGGCTGGCTATATCACCGGTGCCTCAAAGCGGAACTGGAACAGCTACGGCGACGGCGTCGCCCTGCCCGCCGACCTGCCGGAATGGCGCCGCGCCCTGCTCACCGATCCGCAGACCTCGGGCGGCCTGCTGGTGGCGTGCAAGGCCGGACGCGCGGAAGCGCTGCGGGACATGATCGAGGCCGCGGGCTATCCGGGCGCACGCATCATCGGCTCGGCCATGGCGGGCGAAGCGGGCGTCGAGGTGGTTTGAGCCGCCACCGACCAGGTGGCGGAAGAGAGTGGGAGTCGAACCCACCCGAGACAGTCTTACCTGCCTCACCCGGATTTGAAGTCCGGACGCCCCACCGGAGACGATTCTCTTCCATGCGGTACAGCAACAGCGGGAACGGGTCCGAACACGTCGAGGTATCTCGCCTGGACCCTGCGCAAGGTGCCCCGATTCAGCGTGACCCCCTGGCGGTCGAAGAATTCTAGTATCTGGATGGCGACCTTACGACCATTGTCGAGCCGGTCACGGAACTGGGCCGCGGTGAACCGGCCGTCCGCCGCCTGGCCGGCGATGTCGGCGGCCAGCAGCACCATCTCGTGGGTGGTCGTACGCAGGAAGTAGTGGTCGTGCGCCACCTCGTCGACCAGGCCCAGCCGCGCCGCGAACTTCAGCAGCTGACGCACGTCCTGCTCGGGCCGCTTCAGCACGCCGGCGATGTCGCGCACGCGCGGCGGACGAAAACGAACGTCGCCGCCCAGCAGCGGTGCGATCTGCAGCCACTGCGCCTCGCGCTCGGGGCTCAGCTGCAGGCAGTGGCTGGACAACCGCACGAAGCCGCCGTCACGCACGACGTGCGCGGCGACGTCGGGATGCTGCAGGACCAGCGCAAACGCTTCGGCGGGCAGCCGGGGTTGCAGCGCCAGTCGCAGCTTCTCCCGCACCACGCCCTGCAGGTCCGGGTTGGCGACATGGAATGCATCCAGGTACTCGAGCAGGCGCGTCGCCAGGTCCTGCCAGTGCATGGGCGCCATCGCGATGCGCTGCTCGCCGGCGTCGAACAGCACCGGCGACAGCGCGCCCACGGTTTCGTCGATCCACGCCTCGGACAGCGCGCGGTCCCGCGCAAAGGCCAGCAGGTCCCAGGCGTAGGGTGGCGCGTCGAGCAGCGCCTCGAACGCGCGCTGGGGGTCATCGATCGCCAGTGCTGCGCGCTGGCTGCGGCGTGCTTCCGTGCGGCGGTGCCGCGAGGGCGGGCGCAGGTCGATGAAGTGGCCGCCGCCCATGGTGCGCTGGGCCGACACGTCGCGCAGCACGAAACGATCCAGCACCGCGGCGTCGATCGGCCGCTCGAGCACCAGCTGCACGTCCGCCATCTGCCCCGGCTGCAACGATCCTTCCTCAAGCAGCACGATGCGCACGCCCACCTCGGCCGCGCCGTGATGCATCCGCGCGGGAGACCACTGGCCGATCGCCTTCGGCTCGCCGGGCAGCAGGTGCAGCCGCGCATCGATGCGATCGGTGGGCGCGTGAAGGGATGGATCGATCACCATGTCGCCGCGTCGGATCGCGTCCTTGCTGACGCCCTCGCCCACCAGGTTCAGCGCGCAGCGATCGCCGGCGCGCCCGATCTCCATGGGCCGGTTCTGCGCATGCAGCGAACGCACGCGCGCGGTAAGACCCGACGGGCTGATCACCACCGGGTCCTTCATGCGCACGATGCCCGACAGCACCGTGCCGGTCACCACCACGCCGATGCCGGGCAGCACGAACACGCGATCGATGGCGAGCCGAAAGCGGCCTTCCGCGGCGCGTTCGCCCAGCGTGTGCGCCTCGACGGCCAGGCGGTCACGCAGCGCCTCGACACCGTCGCCGGTGACCGTGGACACCGGCAGGATGTCGGCGCCCTGCAGCACCGTGCCGGCGGTGGCCTCGCGGATCTGCGCCGTCACCTCGGCGAGGCGCTCCGGCGTCGCCAGGTCGGCCTTGGTCAGGGCGACGATGCCGCGACTGATGTGCAGCAGGTCGAGTATCGCCAGGTGCTCGCGCGTCTGCGGCATCACGCCGTCGTCGGCGGCCACCACCAGCAGCGCGACATCGATGCCGCTGGCCCCGGCCACCATGGTGTGCACGAAGCGCTCGTGCCCGGGCACGTCCACGAAACCCACCACCGAACCGTCGTCCATCGTGAGATAGGCGAACCCGAGGTCGATGGTGATGCCGCGGGCCTTCTCTTCCTTCAGGCGGTCGGTGTCGACACCGGTCAGGGCTTTGACCAGCGAGGTCTTGCCGTGATCGATGTGACCCGCGGTGCCGACGATCATGGGCTTTGCGCGACGAGGTCGCCGAGGTCGAGCTCACCCATGGAATCCACGAACAGCGCCTCGTCCGCCTCGGCCAGGCAACGCAGGTCCAGGCGCAGGGCACCGTCGGCGATGTGCCCGACGATGGGACGCGGCAACGCGCGCAGCGAGGCGGCCAGGTGCTCCAGCAGCAGCTGGCTGCCACGCGGTCGGATCTGCAGCTCGGCGCTGGCCAGGGTATCCAGCGGCAAGGCGCCCGAGCCGACCTGGCTGAGGCAGTCGCCCACCGCCACGTCGAACACCTCGCCCAGGTGCCCGGCCACGGCCGGCAGCAGGCGCTGCGCCTGGGCTTCGATATCAACCTTGCCGCGCGCGATGAAGCGCAGCGTCGGCAAGCGTGCCGCCAGGCGGTCGGGATCGCGGTAGAGGTTGAGCGTGGCCTCGATCGCGGCAAGACGCACCTTGTCGATGCGCAGCGCGCGCTTCAGCGGGTTGCGGTTGATCTGCTCGATCAGCGCGCGGTCACCCACGATGAAACCCGCCTGCGGGCCACCCAGCAGCTTGTCGCCGGAGAACGTCACCAGCCGCGCGCCCTCTTCCACCGCTTCGCGCACGGTCGGTTCCTTGACCAGGCCATAGTCGGAGAGGTCCACCAGGCTGCCGGAGCCCAGGTCGTTCAGCAGCGGCACGCCGGCCGCATCGGTGATCGCCGCCAGTTCGCGCGCGCCGACTTCGGAGGTGAAGCCCTGGATGCGGTAGTTGGACGTATGCACCTTCAGCACAAGGCCGGTGTGCTCGCCGATGGCGTTTCGGTAGTCGGCCGCGTGCGTGCGGTTGGTGGTGCCCACTTCCACCATGCGCGCACCGGCGCGGGCCATGATGTCCGGCATGCGGAAGGCGCCGCCGATCTCGATCAGCTCGCCACGCGACACCACCGCCTCGCGCGCCAGCGCGAAGGTATTGAGGCAGAGCAGCACCGCCGCCGCGTTGTTGTTGACCACCGTGGCGTCTTCGGCGCCGGTCAGCTCGCACAGCAGGCCGCGTACGTGGTCGTCGCGCTCGCCGCGCACGCCATCGGTGAGGTCGAACTCCAGCGCCACCGCATGACGCATCGCGTAGGCCGCCGCCTCGACTGCCGCCTCGGCGAACACGGCGCGACCGAGATTGGTGTGCAGCACCGTGCCGGTGAGGTTGAACAGCGGACGCAGGCCCGGCATGCGCGCTTCCAGCAGTTCGCGGGCGCGCAGCGCGAGGTCGGCCGCGCTGGGCGCCGCCACCGGGGCCACGCGCAACACCTCGCGCGCCTCGTCGATGACCTGGCGAATGGCGTCGGTGGTGGCCGCGCGGCCGTGGCGTTCGAGCACCGGGACCGCCTCGGTCGTCGCCAGCACGGCGGCGACCGCAGGGAGCTGGCGCAGGACGTTGACCTCCGGTTCGGTCATGGCGCTCATCCAATGGCAGTGCCGCTCCCCCAGGGGCGCGGCTGTGACGGCTCAAGGGTCCATCTATGCTGCGTTGCCCCGCGCGCCACGGTCAAGACGATGCATCACCGCCCTCTTCACCGGGCCTTCATGCAGATGACGACGATGCGAAGGAAGACGTGCGCGCCTACTCCGCCACCGCCTCGCCATCACCCACCAGCAGCAGCGGGTTGGGTGCGTGCCGGGCGTAGCCGGCCTCGGTGACGAGGATGTCCAGGCCCAGCGTGGCGAGATCGTCCGCGTACGGATCGACCTGCGTGTCCTGCGCCTGGTAGAGCAGCTTGCCGTAGGTATGGCAGTCGCCGCAGGTCTCGGCCTTCACCAGGCCCGGATCGCCTTCGATGGCCTGCAGCGACAGCCGGCGCGCGCCGCCGCAGGTGATGCACACCGCGCGCACGTGGTTCCACGCGGTGGAACACAGCGAGCAATACAGGAAGCGCGTGCCGGGCGTGGTGCCGGTGGCCGTGATCAATCCGGTCACCGACGGCGAACCACAGCACGGACACAGCCCGCGCTCTTCCAGCAGGCGCAGGTCCTCGCCCTTCAGCCGCGCCGCGCAACCCGTGAAGTACACCTGCAGCGCGGCCGCGACAAATACCGCCGCCGCTGCATCGGCCGCCGACAGGCCGCCGCGCAGGAACTGGTCCGCCAGCTTCTCCAGCACCGCCGCCTCGCTGCCGCGCAGCTGCTCGATGGCGTCACGTGCCGCCTGCGGCAAGTCCGTGCCATCGAGATGGTCGAGCAGGGCGGCCAGCCCCACGCGCCAGGATTCGTCGCGTGGATGGCCATCGGCCGCCAGCGGCGGCAGGCGCGCCTCGACAGCCCGCGCCACGCTGGCCTCATCGAGTGTGCGCGCCGGGGCCATGGCTATCGCCGCGTGATGCTGCGCCTCGGCCAACGCCGCCATGAAGCGCAGCCACGCCTCCATCGGATGCCCGTCGGCCAGCCTGGCCAGGCGTTGCGCCGTGGCGGCGAAGCGCCGCCTCGGATCCGGCAGCTGGATCGGGGCGACGGCCTTGACGCCCGGATGGTTGGGTCCAGTCCACTTGCCGCTGGGCGGTGCTTCGGCTTGCCTCACGGGCGCTTCCTGATCAGATCCTTGCCGTGCTGGTCGGATCCCAGCTCCTTGAGCCACTTGCGATGATGGCGCCACGCCCAGCCCGGTGTCACATAACCCTGGGTCATGGCGCGCACCGAGTCGCGCACCCAGATGCCGGCATACACGTGCACGATCCACACGATGATCGCCGCCACCGCCGCCAGGCTGTGGATCAGCGCGGCGGCGCGCTGCACCGGGATCGACGTGGCCTCGCCGAAATACACTTCCCAGATCACCAGCCCTGACAGAAACAACACGGGGATCAGCAGGGTCATCGACCAGAACACCATCTTCTGGCCGGCATTGTTGCGACCGACCGGCGGTGCGTGTTCCTCGTCGTTCTCGACCACCTCGCGGATGGACTTCACCCACTGCGTGTCCTCGCGCTCCCACAGGTTCTCGCGCCAGAACTGCACGATCAGCCCCAGGTAGCTCACCAGCAGCACGCAGCCGATCCACGGATGCACCGCGCGCGTCCACTGTCCCCCGCCAAACAGCTCGGACAGCCAGAACAGCATCGGGTGGAACATCGACAGGCCCGACAGCACCATCAGCACGAAGCAGATGGCCGTGAGCCAGTGGTTCACCCGGTTGACGGTGGAGTAACGGGTGATGACGGTCTTCATGGCGTCTTCTCCGTTTCATCGATCACGCGGGCGCCTTCGGCCTCGTCCGCCTCGGTGACCTCGTTCGGTCCCTTGATCATGTAGTGGAAGAAGCCCACCACGGTGGCCAGGGCGATGCCGGCCAGCGCCAGGGGCTTCATCACGCCCTTCCACGCCTCGACCATCATGCTGATGCCCGGCTTGTCGGGCAGGCCCGAGTACAGCGACGGCTTGTCCGCGTGGTGCAGCACGTACATCACGTGGGTGCCACCCACTTCCGGCGGATCATACAGGCCGGCGTTGTTGAAGCCGCGCGACTTCAGGTCGACGATGCGGTCCTCCGCCTGGTGCTTCATGTCGGCCTTGGTGCCGAACATGATCGCGCCCGTGGGGCAGGCCTTCACGCAGGCCGGCTCCATGCCAACTGCTACGCGGTCGGAGCACAGCGTGCACTTGTACGACTTGTGGTCGGTCTTGCTGATGCGCGGGATGTCGAACGGGCAGCCCTTCACGCAGTAGCCGCAGCCGATGCACTTGTCGCTGATGAAGTCGACGATGCCGTTCGCGTACTGCACGATCGCACCCGGCGCCGGGCAGGCCTTGAGGCAGCCCGGGTCCTCGCAGTGCATGCAGCCGTCCTTGCGGATCAGCCACTCCAGGTTGCCCTGCTCGTTCTCGTACTCGGCAAAGCGCATCAGCGTCCACACGCTGGGGCTCAGGTCATTGGGGTTCTGGTACGAGCCCTCGAAGTGGCCGACCTCCTGGCGCAGGTCGTTCCATTCCATGCACGCCGACTGGCAGGCCTTGCAGCCGATGCAGCGGCTGACGTCGATCAGCTTGGCCACCTCGTCCTCGTGACTGCGCGCCGAGGGCGGCGTCATCGTCGAGGCGGAACGGCGCACGTAGTCTTGCGATTGCAGGTCTGACATGTCCGTTCCTCAGGCTGACACCGGCGCCGTGGTCTTTTCCACATTGACCAGGAACGCCTTGAACTCGGGCGTCTGCGTGTTCGCATCGCCCACCGCCGGCGTCAACGTGTTGGCGCCGTAGCCCTTTCTTGCCTGTCCCGTGAAGCCCCAGTGAAGCGGCACGCCGATCACGTGGGTGGGCTTGCCGTCCACCGTGAGCGGCTTGATGCGCTTGGTCACATAGGCCTTGCACACCACCTCGCCACGTTTGGACGACACCTTCACCCAGCCGCCCTGGGCAATGCCCTTCTCCTTCGCCAGCGCCTCGCCGATCTCCACGAACTCCTCCGGCTGCAGGATCGCGTTGATCAGCGCGTGCTTGGTCCAGAAGTGGAAATGCTCGGTGAGGCGATAGGTGGTGGCCACGTACGGGAAGCTCTTCACGTCGCCGAAGTTCGCCCGGTCGTCGGCGAACACGCGCGCCACCGGGTTCGACTTCACCTTCGGGTGCAGCACGTTGTCCACCGGCGATTCCAGCGGCTCGTAGTGCTCGGGGAACGGCCCGTCCACCATCTGGTCGCGCGCGAACAGGCGGCCCATGCCTTCGGCATTCATGATGAAGGGACCGACACCGTCGGAGGGTTTCACGGTCGGGCCGTAATCGGGTGTATCGATACCCACCCAGCGCGTGCCGTTCCACGAGATTACCGGCTTGGCCGGATTCCACGGCTTGCCTTCCGGGTCCGCGCTGGCGCGGTTGTAGAGGATGCGCCGGTTGGCCGGCCACGCCCACGCCCAGTTCGGCGCAATGCCCTGCTCGCGGGGATCGCTGGCGTCGCGCCGCGCCATCTGGTTGCCCTTCTCGGTGTAGCAGCCGGTGAAGATCCAGCAGCCCGACATGGTGGTGCCGTCATCGCGCAACTGCGCGAAGCCATCCAACAGGGTGCCGGCCTTGGTCACCGCGCCGGTGGTGGCGTCGGTGAGGTCGGTGAGCGCCCGACCGTTCATTTCCTTGGCCAGCTCCTCCGGATCGGGATCCAGCGGGTTGGTGTACTTCCAGGTGAGGTTGAGCAGCGGATCGGGGAACGCGCCGCCTTCCTTCTTGTACAGCTCGCGCAGGCGGTGGTAGATGCCGGTCATGATCCAGATGTCTGACTTCGCCTCGCCCGGGCCATCGGCCGCCTTCCAGTGCCACTGCAGCCAGCGTGCGGAATTCACCAGCGAGCCGTTCTCTTCCGCGAAACAGGTGGCCGGCAGCTGGAACACCTCGGTCTGGATCTCGGCCGACTTCGCCGGGTTCTGCGGACCGAAGTCCTGCCAGAAGCGCGAGGTCTCGGTGTCCAGCGGATCCATCGTCACCAGGAACTTCAGCTTGCTGAGTCCGCGACGGCTCCGGCCGCGATCGGGGAACGCCTGCAGCGGGTTGAAGCCCTGGCAGATATAGCCGGTCATCTGCCCGTTGTTCATCATCTCGAAGGCCTTGATGATGTCGTACAGCGGAATGTCCAGCTTCGGCAGCCAGTCGTAGGCCCAGCTGTTCTCCTGCGTAGCGGCGTCGCCGAACATCGCCTTCTGGAAGCTCACGAAGAACTTCCGGTAGTTCTGCCAGTAGCTGGTCTGGCCCGGCCGCAGCGGCTTGAACAGCTTGTTCGACATGTAGTCGTCGAACGTGAGGTTCTTGTCGGTGGGCAGGGTCATGTAACCCGGCATCAGGTTGGACAGCAGGCCGACGTCGGTGAGGCCCTGGATGTTGGAGTGACCGCGCAACGCGTTCATGCCGCCGCCCGCCACGCCGATGTTGCCCAGCAGCAGCTGCACCATCGCCATGGTGCGGATGTTCTGCGAACCCACCGAGTGCTGCGTCCAGCCCAGCGCGAACAGGCTGGTCATCGCCTTGTCGGGCGCGGAGGTGCTGGCGAACAGCTCGCACACGTGCAGGAACTTGTCCTGCGGCGTGCCGCAGATGCGCGACACCATCTCGGGCGTATAGCGCGACACGTGCTGCTTCAGCAGGTTGATCACGCAGCGCGGGTCCTGCCAGGTGTCGTCGGACTTGGCGAAGCCCTTGTCGTCCAGCTCGTAGTCCCAGCTCGACTTGTCGTAGCTGTGCGTTTCCTCGTTGTAGCCGCTGAACAGGCCCTCCTGGAAACTGTAGCCGTCCTTCACGATCAGGCCGGCATTGGTGTACGCACGCACGTACTCGTGCTGGATGGCGTCCTTCTCCAGCAGGTAGCGGATCACGCCATTGAGGAACGCGATGTCCGTGCCCGGGCGGATCGGCGCGTAGTAATCGGCCACCGAAGCCGTGCGCGTGAATCGCGGATCGACCACGACCAGCTTGGCGCCGTTCTCGATCTTCGCCTCGATCACCCACTTGAAGCCGCAGGGATGCGCCTCGGCGGCATTGCCACCCATCACCACGACCACGTTTGCGTTCTTGATGTCCTGCCAGGTGTTGGTCATTGCACCGCGACCGAATGATGGGGCCAGACTGGCCACCGTCGGTCCGTGTCAGACACGCGCCTGGTTGTCGAACACCACCATGCCGAGCGAGCGCACCACCTTCCAGGTGAGGTAGGAGGTTTCGCTGGACGACGCCGACGCGGCCAGCATGCCCACGCTGGTCCAGCGGTTCACCGTGGTGCCGGCGGCGTTCTTCGCGATGAAGTTCTTGTCGCGATCGTCCTTCATCAGGCGGGCGATGCGATCGAGCGCAAAGTCCCAGGACACTTCCTTGAACTCGGTGCCGCCCGGCGGCCGGTAGCGTGGCGCCTTCAGCCGGGTGGGCGCGTGCACCACGTCAAGCAGCGCCGCGCCCTTGGGACACAGCGTGCCGCGATTCACCGGATGATCCGGGTCGCCCTCGATGTGGATGATGTTGGAGCGCGCGTTCTTGGCGCGATCGCCCATGCTGTAGATCAGCAGGCCGCAGGCGACCGAACAGTACGTGCAGGTGTTGCGCGTTTCAGTCGCGTGGGTGAGCTTGAACGGTCGCACGGCGGCGGCTTGCGCCTCCCCCGCGGCCCCGAAACCAAGCATGCCAAGGCTCGATGCTGCCAAGCCCAGGCCCGTGAACTTGATGAACTCGCGGCGAGTGAGTGCCATCGCTTGCGCTCCCGGAACATCTGGCTAGACATACCGCCCGCTGGTGGGCGGTGGACGTTGCTCGACCATCTCCGAAGGCGACGGGCTTGGCCCGTTGCTTGCTCAAAAATGTAGCACACCCCCCTCGGGGCATCGGTGACATTTTCGTGATGGCGGGTCGGCCGGGAGCCGACTGGCGCGCCGGGATGACACCGGCGTGTGACAGACATCCCTGGTCCAAAAAGCTTCGCGATTCACGCGTTCCAGATCAGCAGGTGAACCAGGGCGTGGGTCAGGTCAGTCGATGGCCGTTCCAGCGACCCACGCCTCTGTCCTCCTGGGGTTGTTCATGACAGCTCAGCCTTGCGCATTCGCCGGGGCGGAAACCGTGGCGACGGCGGACGGCGCGCTCGGGGTGGCGGTAATCATGGCGCCGAAGGTCAGGACACACAGCGCGAAGCAGGCAACGTACAGGCTATTCAGAATGAGGTTCTCGAATTTCATGACTGCTCTCCAGATGGGTGGGTTTTGCTCTCGATGTAGATAGAGCAATCGCCGTGCCAACCTCGAGGAACGCCGGGAACCCGCACCACTGAGCCATTTTCACGCATCGCTATCTTTCGCAGGCCGTGTCCGCGGACGGTGTCCGGACGGACGGCCGAACGGAATGGCGGACATGCGGACACCCAAAGCAATGAGATGGACTCCTCCCCGCCCTCAAAGGGCCGGCGGCGCGACCTTCGCCCCATGACGCCCATTCCGACCGCCGCAACCCGTTCCGCTGCGCACGCACGATCGCCAGCTCGTAGCGCGTCTGCAAGACCAGCCAATAGGCCGGCGTGGGATTCAACGCGCAGGCCAGGTGAATCGCAAACTCAGCGGTGATGCGCGGCCGACCCAGGATGATCTGCTTGAGTACAGGAATCGATATTCCCGAGCGGCGCGCAAGCTGTGCGAGCGAGATGGCACTGGGTTTTCACAAGCCTCCGGTCGCTTCGGTCATGTCCCTTTGGCTCGGAAGCGCGCGTGGCCGTGCTCCGGCTTGAAAGGTCGGCTCGTTAGTTTCCGCGCCACCATCCAAAGCCTCTCCTCTCACGATGCAGACAGGCTCCATCCAAGCATCGAGCAACGTCGAATTTTCATTCAAGCGATCGCTTCGAGCAGCCCGCCCTCCGCCCTTCTGAGCTCGCGAATGGCCTGTGCGGCTGTGTGGCGCATCGCACGCGCCAGGTGGAGCGCATTCCTGTTTGTGAGGTTGTAGCGCACGACCAGGCCTGCCAGCTCGGCCAAGGTTTCCAGATCAACGACGCTGTCCTGTGCCGCCTTGTACGGCTCCATCGAAAACCGATACGGGAAGTCGGTGATGACACTCTGCACGGCCATTGCGGCATCGCCCGCCGCCCTACCCATCGTCGTCGCTTGTGCCTGGGGTAACACTCCGTCATTGACTGCATCGTTCGCCAACTCCCAGAACGCCCTGGCGACACCGAGTGCACGCGAAACACGGATAGTCGGTTCCATACGACCCCTTCGTCCGATGACCCCTGATAACCATTATTCGCCAGAACTTGCGATCGTTGATATAGACAAGAAGTCAACGTTCACGACGCAAGTCTGGCGTCAGCAAGACTGCGCGAACCGGCAGTCCACCCTCCTCTTCGAGGCATGAACTTCAATCGCATCGACTAGTCCCAGCAGCACCATCCCTGTCCTTCCAATCGAGATAGCCCGAAGCCGAGCCAATGTGTGCTCGGGAACGAGATCGTCGTATCCCATGGCCAAGACAGTGCCGAAGCAAGAGGACGGGCTATCGCCCAAGGACAACCCTTCTCGCCTCGCAACGAAAAAGCCGGGCAGGTCTCCATCACAGATAGCCTTGCGCCGGCTCTTCGACGATCAGCTTGTCCCGCACACCGGTCACGCCCGGGACGTTCTCCACGAGCACGCGCAGCGCATCGCGCATGGCATCGTTGGTGACCACGCCGCCGAGGTCCACCGCCCCCTGCGCGACATCGACCGTGATGGCCGAGCGGGTGATCCAGGGACACCGCAGCATCTCCTCGTCGATGCGCAGGCGGATATCCGGATCCGGCATGTCGGTCATGGCCCTCTCCGCGGGCAGCGCGTGGAGGAAGGCGCGCATCAGGTCGGACCGGCTGAGGACGCCGGTAAGCTTTCCCTCGTGGGTCACCGGAATACGCCGTACCCGGTGCTTCTCCATCAGCGCTACCGCATCGACCAGCGGGGCCGACTGCTCGATGGTCACCACCTCGCGGGTCATCAGGTCGCCCACGCGCCGGCTGTGCGTGTCGACGTACTCCTGCGCCATGCGGCGGGGCCCGAGCACGATCTCCAGCCAGCGCGGGCGATGATGGTCGGTGCCCACCTCGGCGCGTCGAAGCAGGTCGCCCTCGGTGAGTATGCCGACCAGGTGGCCCTGGTCGTCCATGACCGGCAGGCCGCTCACCCTCGCGCCCAGCATGATGCGCATGGCCAGGGACACGCTGTCGGTGGCCAGTGCCGTCCGCACCTGGGCATTCATCACGTCGCTCACGTTCATGGGTTACACCTCGCCATGGATGCATGCCTTGGATCGCCCGCGCGCCCACCCGCCCACGGCGCCTGGCTCGGATTGCGGCCCCGCCCTGTCGCGCTAGCGCAATTCCAGCGAATGGATGACCTGCGAGCTGTCCCCCGGGTCCAACCTGCGCTGGAATCCCAGATAGCTGGCGAGGTCCCGCATGGCCATGTTGTCGGTGGCGTCGATGGAGAACATCTGGGCAAAGCCCTTCCTTCGCGCCACGTCGATCAGGTGCCGCATCAGAATCACGCCCAGGCCACGCCCCTGCCAGTCCTCGGCAACGGTGACGGCGCACTCGCACCGTTTGCCGTCGCCTGTTGCGCTGTACCGGCTCACGCCGATTTCACGCAACCTGCCGTCGTCGTGCACCAGCGCAACGAAAGCCATGCGATCCTGATAGTCGATGTCCATCAGCCGGTCGACGAGTGCAGGACTGACCTGGCTGAAGGTGCCCAGGAAGCGCAGCCGCCTCGCCCCGGGCGAGAGGCGACCAAGAAATTCTTCTTCCCGCTCCCGGTCTTCCGCCCGCAAGGGGCGAATGAGTACCGGCGTTCCGTCGCGCAGCGGTTCGATCCAGTGATCGCCTTCGATCGCGTTGATAAAAGGCAGGAACGGCCTCGCCAGTTCGGCGGGGATGGGCATGGGTGTGGACATGGCAGTGGCCTTGGCGACGAGGCCGCCGGATCGCTCCCGGATCACGGCGCCCGTGAATTCACATGGCTTCCAGCACGATGTTGTTCTACGCCGGCTTGCGCCCTGCCAAGTTGACTACCGTCAGTTTCACGACACCCGGGTCATTTGCAGGCACGAATACGCCCGTCCCTCGTGTCGTCGGGTCGTATCGGAGGGTGGCAGAGATCGGCCAGGAGGTCTGGCTTCAGGATGGCCACGGCCCGGCGCCGGACGCTGAGCACGCCAAGCTCCTCCAGGCGTGTAAAGAGGCGGCAAACCGTTTCCACCGCCAGGCCCAGGTAGCTCGCGATGTCCTGGCGTGACATCGGAAGCGACATGCGCGAACCGTCGAGCTGCAAGGCCGCGTAACGATCGGACAGGTTCTTCAGGAAGATCGCCAGTCGTGCCTGGGCTTGTTGCTGGCCCATGGTGATCAGGTGCTCGTGCTCCTGGATCACTTCGCGGCTGATGACGCGCAACAGTTGCCGGTGCAGGGCGGGCACTTCATGGAGCACGTGCTGCAGCTGCGCATAGGGAAGCTCGCAGATGCTCGTGCGCTCCAGCGCCTCGCCACTGCAGGCATGTCTTCCCGTCGCGAGCGCGTCGACTCCCACGATTTCGCCCGGCAGATGGAAACCGAGGATCTGCTGCCCGGCGTCTTCATCGATGACGAAGGTTTTCAGCGAACCCGAGCGCACCACGAACAATGAATGAAACGCGTCGCCGACCCGGTACAGCGACCTGCCACGCTCGAGCAGTCGCTTGTCCCTGACGGTGGCATCGAGCTGCGCGAGATCGCCGCTCGAGATCCCCGCGGGCAGGCACAATTCACGCAATCCACACGATGCGCAGCTTCGGCGCAGCTGCCGGATGTCGAGCATGTCTGCACTGGACTGCATGAACGACCCTCCCGCCCGGGAGAGGAGATGGTGCGCTTGATGCTACCACGGGGTTTTCGGCACCAGCGGGCGTGACCAGGCGGGTGGTCCCTGCAGCTTTGCCGCACCCACGGATGGGCGTCCAACTGACCATGGTCAACTTGGCCGCCCGGGAACCATAGCAAGCTCTCCGCAAGCCCAACGTCCTGGACCAGCCTGGGCCGCGAGGCTTTCGTTCGCGGGCCAGGGGCCCCCGCCCGAACCGCCAGCTTTTCGATCCGGAGCACTGCCATGTTCAAACGCATCCTGCTGCCTACCGATGGCTCCGAACTGTCACTGCGCGCCGTGGACATCGGGCTCGGCCTGGCCGCCACCTGCGGCGCCAAGGTGTTGGCGTACCACGCCATGGAGCCGTTTGGTGCGCAGCCCTACTTCACGGACATGATGTCGTTTCCCGAAGACGTCTATGTCAACCTCGTGAACGAACGCGCGGTGTATTACCTGGAACAGGTACGCGAGCGCGCCAAGGCCGCCCACGTCGTCTGCGATGGCCTCTATGAGTTCGAGCATCGTCCCTACGAAGGGATCGTGCGCATCGCCCATGAACGCAAGTGCGACCTCATCGTGCTCGGTTCACACGGTCGCTCCGGCCTGGACAAGCTGTTGATCGGCAGCCAGACCAACAAGCTCCTCCTGGCGACCAACATCCCCGTGCTGGTATGCCATTGATACCCGCCATGCCGGTGGTGCACGAACCCTAGGGGATGAGCACGGCCGCGCCCTGCAGGGTGCCTCGCCGCAAGTCGTCAAGCGCCTCGTTCGCTTGCGCGAGCGCGTATCGGCGCACGTGCGATGTCACCTTCGCTGCAGCGGCTGCCGCGAGGAACGCGTGGCCATCCTGGCGGGTGAGGTTGGCGACGGACAGCAGGCGTCGCTCATCCCACAGCAGGCTATAAGGAAAACTCGGGATATCGCTCATGTGGATGCCGCCGCAAACGACGCTCCCACCCTTGCGCACCGCACGCAGCGCCAGCGGCACCAGCTCGCCGGCGGGCGCGAAGATGATCGCCGCATCCAGTTCAAGCGGCGGCCGCTCCGTCGATGCCCCGGCCCAGAACGCTCCCAGCGAACGCGCGAAGACCTGTGCTTCCTCGTCCCCTTCGCGGGTGAAGGCAAACACCTGGCGTCCCTGTGACCTGGCCACCTGGATAAGCAGGTGTGCGGCCGCCCCGAATCCATAGAGACCGATCCGCTCGCCCTCGCCGGCCAGGGAAAGCGCACGTCCGCCGATCAGGCCGGCGCATAGCAGCGGCGCCGCTTCCGCCGGATCGGGATACCGGTCCTTCGGCATGGGGAGACAGAACGCCGCCCTGGCAAGGGTATGGGTGGCATAGCCACCATCGCGGGAGCATCCGGTGAATACCGGATCGTCGCAGAGGTTTTCCTGCCCATGCCTGCAATAGAAGCAGATCCCGCAGGCCTGCCCAAGCCAGGGTACGCCCACCTGCTCCCCCTCGCGTGGCGACGTCACGCCCTCGCCCACGGCCTCCACCGTACCGACGATCTCATGGCCCAGGACGATCGGGTAATGCGCCTGAGGCAGCTCGCCGTCGTAGACGTGCAGATCGGTCCTGCAGACGCCACAGGCCGCTATCCGCAGGCGGACTTCGCCGGCACCGGGCTGGGGCAACACGCGTTCGACCAGCGACAACGGCTGGCCGGGCTCCCGCAAGAGCATCACTTTCATAGGGTGACTGCCTGTCTTTGCCCCGGACGAACGGGCGTCAGATCGACTCGAGGTACGTGGCCACGTCCACCATGTCCTCCGGGGTGAGATTGCCGATGATGCCGTGCATGACCGGTGACTGGCGCAGGTTGCCCTGGATGAATTTCAGTTGGTGTTCCACGTAGGCGGCATGCTGTCCTGCCAGCCTCGGAAAGATTCCGGAACCCTCCGCGTGCGCGCCGTGGCAGCTCGCGCAGGCGACGACCTTCTGGTCGATGCCTTGCTCGAACAGGCGCTTTCCCCTCGCCATGCGCTGGGGATCACCGGAAACGCCTGGCGCCGGCGGCTGGTGGGCGTAGTAGCGCGCGAGTGATGCGGCCGTCGGGTCGTCGATCAAGGTGACCATGCCAAGCATGTAGTCGTGCGCTTCCTTCTCGCCCCGCTTTCCGTTCTTGAAGGCGCTGATCTGGGCCACCAGGTAGGCCTCCTGCTGGGCGGCAAGCTTGGGAAACGTCGGCGACGGGCTGTTGCCGCCCGGTCCATGGCAGCTCACGCAGACGCGGGTCGCCAACTTCACGGCCGCTTCGTCACTGGTGGTCGAGGTCTGCGCAGCGAGGGACGGCGATATAGCCAGGGCTGCCGCGGCAACGATCGAGCCAAGCCAGGGGAGGCGCAAATGGTCGTGATGAATGCGCATGTCAGAACACCACCCAGACGTTGGCAAAGAGCGTGTTGTTGTCCCCGGCCCGACGGCCGGAGCCGTCGTAGTTGTCCCGGGCGCCGTTGAATTTCGCGTACGCGTAGTACTGGAGCATCAACCTCACATTGGGAATGGGCAGATAGTCCAGCTCGGCGACGTAGTACGTCGTATCGGGCCGCCCGTTGGCACTGCCCGAAACCGATCCCGGTCCGTACAGGCCCGTGTCGGTGCTGCCATGGGTGCGGTTGATCGCCAGCGTGGCGCCGTACTTGCGCTCGAAGTAGTAGGTGGCCTTGAGCTTGTCGGTGACCAGCGTGTCGCCATGATTCGCCGGCGTAGGCCCCACACCGATGGGCGCGCCGGCCAGGGTGGCGGGATAACTGGCGCGGTAATCCTGTGACTCATGGATGTGGGTGAATTGGAAGGTGTAGGTATGCGGATCACCGATGTGCTGCCACTGGGCATCGAACGCGATGTCGGTGAAGCGGTCCGTCGGCGTGTTCGGCATGGTGTTGTCGGGATACACGCGGAACACGGCCCCATAGGTGCCCACCATGAAGGAGTTGGCGCCCCGCTCCTGGGTATAGGCAATGCGCCAATAGGGATTGAGCCCATTCAGGCGCGCCACGCCGCCGGGCTGGTCGGTCATCTGCCCCTTCCGCAACGGTGAGAAGAAGCCGTCGGCCGTCTGGTAGGCCGTGACCTCGACATACAGGTGCCGATTCCACAGGAGATACCCGCCCATGCCCGCCACCTGCTGGGCGAGCGCCCCGTCAAGCATCGTGGCCGCGGCCTGCGAAATGCCGTTAGGCGGAACCGTAAACGGGAAACCGAAAGCCGGCGTGCTGTTCCAGACATCCTGCACGGTCGGGTTGTTGTGCAAGGTAAAGCCGTAGAGCCACCGCAGATCGGTGCTGTCCGGACTGGCGGAACTCCCCGTGACGCGAAGGTCGGTGTTGTCGATGCCGCTATGCCCCACCGTCTTTCCGGCGTTGTTGACGAAGAGGTTGTTGTACGTCCATTGGATCCAGCCGCCGATATGGTCGTTGATCTTGCCGGCCACGAAGATGCTGGCAGCCGAGACGGCGAGCTGGTCGGTCTTGGGAACGATCGCCTGCCCCTGGTCGTCCTTGTTGTGGCGCACGCTGGTGTCGCCGAACTGGGCCATGAAAGCCACCGGCAGATCCTGTCGCGTACCGATGGTGTAGCCGCTGAGCTTGAACATGCGCCCATAAGGCGTCAGTTCCGGAAAGCTCACATGGCAAGCCACGCAGGCCTGGCCGGTCTGGCGGGCGTAGGCCGGTACGGCGAGCAGCGACATGTTCGGACCGAGCCATAGCCCTACGGCCAGTGCCCACCCTAGCCAGCCTTTGCTCTTCAGGCGTCGCATAAGCCCCCCAGGCTCAATCCGGATGTGACCACGCCAGGCACGGACCCGCCTTGCGGTGACGATTCATCGTGCACCCGGGAGAAAGCCCCCAAACTGACGACAGTCAACTTCAGCGAACGTACTCAAGTCCAAAGATGGCCATCCATACGCCATGCTGACGAAACGGCCATGCAAGGCCAAAGGAGGCCCGCCCAAGCCACCAGGGACACCCGCCATGAGCCGAAAGGAGGTGCGACATCGCGTCGCCCAGTATGGACGTCCATATGCCAGGCATGAGGTGGCGCATCGAAAGTGATCATTCCTTTCGTGATCGTTGCCATGCGCGTATCGGCACCCAATCAGGCGATGTCACCCAGGCCCGAAGTGCTTCGCCCCGTACGCGGCCCTGAACAGGAATCGTTCGTCAAACAGCACTCGGATATCCTTGGTGTGCTTTGACACCGCTTCGGTCGCAAGGGCAACACCCTGCGCCGCAGGCTCTGATCCATCGGACGAAAGGAAGGGCCACCCCATGCAGCATCGCCATCGCGAACGCCATGTCACCGAGCGCATGGGGTGGCTCCGCGCCGCCGTGCTCGGCGCCAATGACGGCATCGTGTCCACGGCCAGCCTGGTGATGGGCGTGGCCGCGGCCCATGCCACGCCATCCGCCATCCTGGTCGCCGGCACGGCGGGGCTGGTCGCCGGTGCCATGTCGATGGCCGCGGGTGAGTACGTGTCAGTGCACTCGCAGGCGGATAGCGAAAACGCCGATCTCCACCGCGAAGAGAAAGAGCTGAAGACCGATGTGGAGGGCGAGCACAAGGAGTTGGCCGCGATCTATGTCGGGCGTGGCCTCGACCCGCAGCTGGCGCGCCAGGTCGCCGAGCAGCTGATGGCGCATGATGCGCTCGACGCCCACATGCGGGACGAGCTCGGCATTACGGAAACACTGAAAGCCCGCCCCCTTCAGGCGGCCGTTGCCTCGGCGGCGAGTTTCGCCATTGGCGCCGCGCTACCCCTCCTGGTGGTCTGGCTTGCGCCGGCCAAGGGCTTGTTGCTCTGGGTGTTCGTCACCTCGCTGGTCTTCCTGGCCGTGCTTGGCGGGGTAGCCGCACGCACCGGTGGCGCCAACGTCCGTGTCGGGTCCCTGCGCATTACCTTCTGGGGTGCGCTGGCCATGGCCATCACCACAGGCGTGGGCATGCTGTTCGGCGGCTCTGCGTGAATCAGCCACCACAGCCCCATCACAAGGGGCAACCTGGTCGAGACGTCCAACGGGAAGGCGACGGCCAGCCACTTAGCCTGGATCCTTGCGCCGCCCTTCCTTAGCCACACCCACCATCGCCAGGTCGTAGCGCGCCTGCAGCACCAGCCAGTAGGCCGCCGTGGGATTCAACACGCAGGCGAGGCGAATCGCGAACTCGGCCGTGATGCGCCGGCGAGCCAGCACGATCTGCTTGAGCATGGGTATCGGTATGCCCGAGCGGCGCGCCAGCTGTGCGAGCGAGATGGCGCCGGGTTTGAGGTGGTCGTTCGACAACACGTCGCCCGGGCTGCGCAACCGCATCGATGGGTCAAAGTCCATCCGCGGATCGAGCTTGATGAGGCACATGAGGCTTCCTTCGCCGCCAGTCACGATGGGCCTGGCCCGTGAGGGCCAGGCCACAGGGTTTCCCGCCCGAACGGCGCTACTGCTTCCCCGCACCAAACCGATAAGTCGCCTGCACGTAATACGCCCGCCCATACACGTCATAGTTGTTCACGTTGTACGGCGCCCCGGACGTGCCGGGATAGCTGCCATCGCGCGGCGGCATCGCGTTGAACAGGTTGTTGACCTGCAGCGCGACCCGCAGGCTGGGCAGTGGCTGGTAGGACACGCTGGCGTTGTAGCGAATCCATGGCGCCAAGGTGCCCGCGCCGGGATAGCCATAGCCGTTGTTGGCGGCGAGGTAGTTCGGCGACTTGCCGTAGCGGTTGGCGTAGAGCGTGGCCGCCCAGTCGCCGCGATGCCAGTTGGCCGAGGCATTGGCGCGCGTCTTGAAGTCATTGCTCCAGGTGGGATCACGCAGCCGGTCGACCATCGGATCCCCGGTGTACGGCTGGTAGTCGTGCTTGAGCATGTCGGTATAGGACGCGGTAAAGCTCAGGTCGCCATAAGCCCCGATGTCGAAGCCGTAGCGGAAGTCCGCCACCAGCGCGTTGATGACGCGGCGCGCGACATTGACCTTGGTTCGATAGATCGACGTGATGCTGCCGATGGTGCCGTCATCGGCGACACCGGCACTGCGGGTGATCTGCGCCAGTGCGGCACGGCAGGACGGCGTATTGATGTCGCGCTCGCCCAGCCGGCACAGCATCTCGTCGTTGAGCAGCGAGTCCACGCTCTGGTTCTGCACTTCACCCTGCACGTTCCAGTGCAGGTAGTCGACGCTGGCGGACAAGCGGGGCAACGGCGACCACACCAGGCCGTAGCTCCAGGCCTTCGCCTCGATCGGCTTCAGCGCCGGATTGCCCGCCTGCTGGCCAAAGTACGACGCGGCGGTGTAGCGCGCGGGACACTGGACGATGCTGGGTCCCCGGTAACCCAGCGCGGCACAGTTGTAGTAATCCGTCGCGCTGCTGTAGAAGCCGCTCAGGCCCTGGAACTGGTCGGACAAGGTCGGCGCCTTGAAGGCGGTGCCGACCTTGCCGCGCAACAGCAGGGTCTCGATCGGTCGATATTCCAGGCCAAGGTTCCAGGTCGGCTTGTCCACCTTCTCCCCGGCCACCTTGTAGCTGTCATAACGTGCCGACGCATCGACGGTCAGCTGGCGCCACACGGGCGCACGCAACTCCAGCGTGCCCGCATATCGCGAGCGGTGACCCGCGCCCTGCACCGCCGTGGTGCCCCACACGCCGCCATTCATCAGGCGAGCATCCGGCGTGTAGTCCCAGCCCTGGTTGCCGCCCTCCAGCACCGCGGCGATGCCCGCATCGCCACCCGGCAAGGTGAACAGCGAGGCGTTGGTCAGCTGGCCGCGCAGCAGGTTGTCCCAGGTCTTGCTGTGGCTGGTGGTGTAGCCGGTGAAGCTGCGGAAGTCGTCGACCGGCATGACGGTGTAGAACGCCCCGTAGTCGGGCGCGAAGCTTCGGTACCCCCGACCGCGCGGGTCCGGCCCCAGGTCGGGGCCCAGCACGTGCTGGGCGAAGTAGTCGTTGATCGGGTCAGCCCAGCGCGCAAAGCCGCGCTGAGCCAGCTGGTCGTCCGAATGCGTGAAGCCCACGTCGTAGTCCCATGCGCTTTCGCCGATTCGCCCTTGAGCCCCCAGCGTCAGCATGTAGGCGTTCTCCACCGAGTGGTTCATGATGGCGTCGTAGCCGCCCACGTCCTCCGGCGAGAACGCACGCTGGATCTGCACGTAGTCGCGCAGGTTCGTGTCGTAGAAGTAGCCGTACTTGGCGCTGCTGCCCCACCAGGTGTAGTTGGACCCCGAGGCGTAGCGGGTTTCGTTGTAGTTGTAGAGCAGGTCGCCGTACCACTGCAGGTGGTCGCTGGCATCGAAGGTGGCATGCGTATACAGCTGGGCGTTTTCGGTGCCGTTGGCGAGCGTGCGGTAGCCGGGCGAATAGAACGAGCCGCAGTAGCTGCCGTTGGGCGAGCGCATGCGATAACCCGTGGTGCCGGCGAACTGCTCCGTCACCCGGCTGCAGGCACTGTTGTCGACCTTTTCCACGTTGATGTAGCGCCCGGTGGTGCCGCTCACCAGCAGATAGTCCGCGCTGGCGATGGAAGGGCCGGTGCCGTCGGTATTCCGCCGACGGGTGAGGTCCCGCTGGTAGCCCCAGATCGGGTCGACGTTCTCGTATTGCACGCCGCCCATCAGGTTGAAGCGGCCGCGATGGAACCCGTCGCTGAAACTCAGCCGCCGGCTGATGCCGCCGCCCTCCTGGTAGAACCCGTAGCGCGCATCCAGCGCGGGTGCATCGATGCGCTTCTTCAGTATCACGTTGATCACGCCGGCGATGGCATCCGAACCGTACAGCGACGATTGCGCACCCGGCAGGATTTCGATGCGATCGACCAGCTGCATCGGGATGCCGGACAGGTTGTTGAACACATCCCGGCCGTTGTACAGCGCAGGGAAATTGCCCATTGGCCGGCCATCGATCAGGTACTTGGTGAAGCCCGGCGGCATGCCGAACAGGCTGAGCGTCTCCGCGCCCTGGGTGAACGAGGCGGAGCTCTGCGCACCCTGCACGCCGCCGGTGGCGACGGAAGACTGCTTGAGCGCCTCGGCCACCGTGCCGAAGCCACGGGCCTGCATGGCGTCGCCCGAAATGGTGATCAAGGGCGCCGCCGTTTCCACCTCGACCTGCGGAATCAGCGTACCGGTCACCGTGATGGTTTCCAGTCGCTTGGCGGCGGGCTTCTTGTCCGCATCGTCGTCCTTGGCCTCGGTTTCCGCACTACTTCCTGCCTCTTGCGGATCGGCGGCCACATCCGGCGACAAGCTCGCGGCACATAGCCCCAGCAACGCGATGGCCAAGGTGGAGCGGCGGCGGTGACGCAGCGCACTCGGATAGGTCATCGGCGGTCTTGCACCGGCAACGTCGCCGCTGGATGGATGGACCGGTGCACGTTGCAGCGGGGTCAGCGTGGGTTGGCGCATTGTCAGCGACGGGCACGTGCGTACCTGATGATCCGGCTTGGCCATGATCAACTCCTTTTCAATGGGTGGTGGTTGGCGGATCGCGGGAGCGACCACCAAAGGGCGGCTAACGGAGGTAGAGCAGTGCTTCGGTGGACGCGGCTGCGCGACCAGGTGCAGGGATGCCTCGCTCCTCACGCGCCAGGTCGTACCGGGCCTGCAACACCAGCCAATAGAGCGCCGACGTCTGGAGCACGACAGCCAGCCGTATCGCATACCTTGGCGTCACGGACCGGGCGCCCGCGAGGATCTCCTTGATATAGCGCGTGCGAATGCCGGTAC
>JACXTT010000156.1_pt1 | contig 105517 bp, 94 predicted proteins | sample 9270951 | NCBI WGS metagenome assembly JACXTT01 (sample SAMN15532306, study PRJNA645909) | rock metagenome | isolation source: weathered quartz diorite | place: Puerto Rico | collected 2017-06-21 | reverse complement strand
ATCGCTCAACAGAATTATGGGTATAAATTTGGGTCGCGCTCAGATTGGCGTGGCCCAAAAGCTCTTTAATGGAGTTCAGATCGGCTCCATTGTTTAGTAAACTTGTGGCAAAAGTGTGCCGCAACACGTGCGGGCTTTTTTTATCCTGGGTTGATATGTACGACAGGTACTTTTGCACGATAAGATAAATCATTTTGGGATAGGCGTTGGCACCTTTACTTGTAACGATCAATGTTATGGAATTGTTAGCAAAATTTTGACTTTTTTTAAACTCCAGATATTTTACCAGCAGGCCCCGTAATTCGGTATTGATGGGGATAATGCGTTGCTTGTTGCGCTTGCCCAAAACTTTGATGGTGTTTTCGTGCAGATTTAAGTCGGTGGGTTTTAAGCCAACCAGTTCGGCAAGGCGTATGCCGGTGCCAAACAGCATTTCGATAATGAGTTTATCGCGCACACCTGTAAATGTTTCGTCGAATATATCGGAGCTTTGCAGCAGGGCAACAACCTTTTGTTCTTCCACTATTACCGGCAGGCGTTTGGGTATTTTGGGCGCTTGTATTTTTGATGCCGGGTTGGTGGCTATCCACCCATCGCGGACGAGGAACTTAAAAAATGTGCGCAGCGATGCTATTTTGCGGTTGACGGATTTAGGCGTTTGGCCATTGTTCATCAGCTCAACCATCCACTCGCGTATATCGGTATAGGTGATATCGGCTACTTTTAAAAAAAGCTGTTGGGTTTTGGCAGCGGCCTCATCGGGTGGCAGGTTTTGGTTGCCCGATGTGGCTGTATAGGTGAAGAATTGGCGCAGATCGTTTTGATAAGCCGTAACGGTATGAGGTGAGAACCGTTTTTCGAATTGAAGATACTGTATAAAACGCTCTAAAACCATAAAAACTACTTGCACATTCGTAATATGAATGTACAAATAGTTTTAATATGAAGTAAGGAAATTGTTAATTTTTACCTGGGCAAAAATTAATTCCCTTCGATGTTCATGTTTTGTTTGTAGATAGCGTGTTTTATCTCAGTACGGCGGGCTACTGATTTTTTTTCGAAGGCCTGACGGCTACGAAGTTCTCTTAAAACACCTGTTTTTTCAAATTTCTTTTTAAAGCGTTTTAATGCCTTGTCTAATGATTCGCCGTCTTTTACGTTAATTATGATCATAAGTTCCTACAATACCTCCTTTCAGGGACGGCAAAGTTAGCTAAATGTTTTGAAAATCAAAAGGGTGCATTATGTTTTTTGTGATATTATGGTTTTATCAGAATTAGTTATCTTTATAAATGGTTTGACACCGGCCCATTGAAATGAAACCCATTGCCTTATTTGCAATCTTCTCGGTTATAACAAAAACGCTTTTTGCGCAAACCGACTCGCTCAAATGGAGTAAAGATACTTTAGTAAACTGGAGTGACTATAAGGCACCGATTGATAAAAATATTCCTTTTAATGCGTATACAAATAATGCTATACAATACAAATACCATTGTACATCTTTTAATTTAAAGACCGGGGTTTGGCACTTCAGTTTTGAAGTGGAAAGTTACTTTTTGAAAAACGAGTCGTGGTCTATCCCCGACAAGCAAAGTGATGTACTTTTACAACACGAGCGGCTGCATAATGACATTAATGAACTGTTTGCTCGCAAATTAGCTATAGAGTTTAAAAGACATACCTATACGGCGAATTACGAGGCTGAAATAAAAGAGTTATTTGCCCGGGTACTTAACGCAGCGCAGCAAATGCAGGTACAATATGACGAGGAAACGAACCACTGCCTTAACCAGGCATCGCAGGCCGAGTGGCAGCTTTATGTCCAATCACAATTAGATAGGTTAGCACCGCATGATCATTAATACAACGGTGACCGGCTATTTTTCACCCGCCTGATCAAATCTTTGAGGCGCCCTCAAAGTCTCTACAAGGACGATATCTGCAATTATAGCAAATGCCGGCAACTACTTACCGCAACACTTCCCTCCCGATCACGATCTTCTGGATCTCTGAAGTACCCTCGCCAATAGTACAAAGTTTGGCATCGCGGTAAAATTTTTCGACGGGGAAATCTTTGGTGTAGCCATAGCCGCCAAATATCTGCACGGCATCGTTAGCCACGCGCACGGCAACTTCGGATGCGAAGTATTTGGCCATGGCCGATTGCTTGGTCACATTTTGTCCTCGGTTTTTCAGATCGGCGGCCTGCATGATCAGCAACTCGGCGGCTTCTATCTCCGTCGCCATATCGGCTATCTTGAATGATATACCCTGGAAGTTAGCGATAGGCTGGCCAAACTGATGGCGTTCTTTAGCATACTTTACAGCAGCTTCAAACGCGCCCTTAGCTATGCCTAATGATAGTGCTGCGATGGATATGCGCCCGCCATCCAATACCTTCATGGCTTGTTTAAAGCCCTCACCTTCGGCGCCAAGCAAATTGGCTTTAGGCACGCGGCAATTGTCAAATATCAGTTCGGTAGTTTCGGATGCGCGCATGCCTAATTTATTCTCCTTTTTACCGTGGGTAAAGCCGGGCGTGCCTTTTTCTATCACGAGGGTAGATATACCATGCGAATCGCCTTTTTCGCCGGTACGAACCATTACAACGGCCACGTTGCTTGATTTACCGTGGGTTATCCAGTTTTTTGAGCCGTTAACTATGTAATGGTCGCCATCTAAAACGGCGGTGGTGTTCATGCCCATCGCATCCGAGCCGGTATTAGCTTCGGTTAAGCCCCAGGCACCTATCCACTCGGCTGTAGCCAGTTTAGGTAACCAGCGGTGCTTTTGCTCGTCGTTAGCAAACGCTAAGATATGCCCTGTACACAATGAGTTATGTGCCGCTACCGATAAACCGATAGAACCGCAAACTTTGGCTATCTCTACAATGGTGGTCACGTATTCAAAGTATCCAAAACCAGAGCCGCCATACTCTTCGGGTACCAGTACGCCCATCAAACCCAGTTCGCCTAATTTTTTAATTAAGTCTATCGGGAACAGTTGTTCTTCGTCCCACTCCATTACATGGGGGCGGATATTTTTTTCGGCAAAATCTTTAACCATCTGGGCAACCATGCGCTGGTTGTCGCTTATCGAAAACTCGTACCCGGCGGATACCTCTGCAGCAAAACTCATACTCAAATTTACAATTTATTATGCAAACATAATAAATAAAAATGGGTATGCCGGGTTCAAAAACCGCTATAATGATAGAATAAAACGGTTTTTGGTATAGATAGTAGGTTTAGTTGAAGTGGGTTGAGAATTGATGATGGAATTATTGCGAAAAATATTTTCAACTATTTTAAGTGTTTTACAGACACGAAAGTTATAATAGCCTTATCCTAAACCCTTGTCCTTTTGGAATGGGTTAGAGTGAGGTATTAATACTTAGCCAACGTAATTATGGTATCCGACAACGGCCGTATCTTTTCTTCGCCATTTAAAAAGCCCAGGCCGATGATGAAGCTAAAGCCGGCAACATGGCCGCCCATTTCGCGTATCAGTTCGCTGGTAGCGGTAACGGTGCCGCCGGTAGCCAACAGGTCATCATGGATCAGGATATGCGCGCCGGGTTCAAAGGCGTCGGTATGCAGTTCTATGGTGGCTGTGCCGTACTCCAGTTCGTATACCTTACGTTTTACTGTAAAAGGTAACTTACCCGCTTTGCGCACCGGGATGAACGGAACGCCAAGGCGCATGGCCAACATCAAACCAAATAAAAAGCCGCGGCTCTCTACTCCCGCTACCGCGTCAATGCGGATATCTTTCAACTGCTCAACAAAAGCATCGGTTATATTTTGGCAAAGGGCATGGTCTTTCAATATGGGTGTTACATCTTTAAAAATAATACCTGGTTTGGGGAAATCGGGAATATCGCGGATGGCGGCTTTAACTTGTTGCTCTATCATTTGAAGGTTAAATAGGGCGCAATTTTACGTAAAATTTCGGCATCAAGGATAACGATCTGGCGTAAATCGTCCATAGCGTGATAATCTCCATGCTGTTTGCGGTATTCAATAATGGCATTCATCTGCTTAAAGTTTAAATACGGAAATGGCCTGAGTTCGTCAATGGTTACGCTGTTGATGTGTATCTTTTTGATACGGGCGGCATTAACGGCTACGCGGGGAGATATCTCGGCATACCTGGCGGTATCAATACCATAAACTTCGGTGAGCTGCTGCTTATTGATAAAGCCCCCAAGCTGTGCACGGTATTTGATAATGCGCGATGCAAAACCCGGCCCTATACCTTTAACCTGGGTAAGCCTTGCCGAATCGGCGGTATTGATCTCTACTACCTCATCTGTTTTATTGCTGATGTGTTCATCGGGCAGATCAATATAAGGCGCAAGCCGTTGATAGTCGGCCGGTGTAATGGCGTATATTTTTTGCAGGTCGGCTTTGGCATAGAACCTGCCGCCTTTAGCCTGGTAATTATTCAGCACCGCGATCTGCCTGTCGCTTAGTCCCAACTTTTTCCATTCAGTTGCGGATAGTTTGTTAGGGTTAAACTTGAATAGCCGGGCATCAGGGTTTTTCGTATCGTCGGTTGCGCTTGTATCTTTAAGCTGTGCTACAGTTTTATTAAATTCCTTTAGGTCCATCACCGGTTCTTTGCGGAAACAACGATAAACGTAAGGCGAAATGAGCACCAGCACGATAATGCCCATAAGCACCACCATGCCGTTCCATTCTTTTTTGGTTAGCTCAAAGTAACTTCTCACCGATTGTTTCATGCAAAACCTGCCAGTTAGCTAAATAATGAATATTTTTACAAAGCACTCAAATAAAAAGCATGAAGTTAATAAGCAGGGCCGAATTTGCAAAAGCCATCGGTATAGATAAACTACCGATGCCCGGCCTGGCTGCCTTGCTGATGGAGATCATGAAGATCAACAAGTTTAACGACATGATAGACGAGGCGCACCCTAAGCAAGGCCCTGAGTTTGCCAGCGCCCTTTTGGATATCTGGGGCGTAAGTATACAATTGGATGAACGGGATCTGGACAACATCCCATCCTCGGGCGGCTTTATCGCGATAGCAAACCATCCGTACGGCGGTATTGAAGGCATGGCCTTGTTAAAATTGCTATGTACGGTAAGACCGGACTCCAAACTGATGGTCAACTTTTTGCTCAAAAAGATACCTAACCTGAGCGACCATTTTATCGGGGTAAACCCTTTCGAAAACATCGAACATTCGTCGAGCATCAGCGGCCTGAAAAGCACACTGGAACTGCTTCGCGAAGGCGTACCTATCGGCATCTTCCCCGCTGGCGAAGTATCGACCTATAAGTTTGACGCCCGGCAGGTGACCGATAAAAAATGGCACCCGGTAGTTGGCAAAATAATAGCCAAGGCGGGGGTACCGGTTGTGCCGGTCTATTTTCACGGCAATAATGGTTTGTTCTTCAACTTACTGGGCATGATACACCCTTCGCTGCGCACGGCAAGGCTACCATCCGAACTGTTTAATAAGCAAGGGCATACCATCAAGGTGCGTATAGGTAAACCTATTGACATTGCCGATATGCCTTACCGCAACAACCCGGCTAAACTGCTCAATTTTTTAAGGGCTAAAACCTACGCCTTGGGTGCCGGCCTTGCCGACGATAAGCGTTTGTTTAAACCGCGAAACCTGTTCAAAATAAGGAAACGCCCCCAACCCATTGCCCCTGAAACTGATACGGCCATATTGGAAACAGAAGTTGAAACCCTACGTGCCGAACATTTGGTTTGGACGGAAAAGAACTACGAGGTATTTATAACACCTACTGCATTAATACCGAACATTATCCGCGAGATCGGTCGCCTGCGTGAACTTACCTTTCGGGAAGTGGGTGAAGGCAGTAACAAAAGCACCGACCTTGACGAATACGATATTTACTACAACCAGTTGTTTATCTGGGACAACCTGTCCAAATTCATTGTAGGCGCTTACCGCATAGGCCTTGGCGATGAGATATTTTACAGCATGGGCAAAAAAGGCTTTTACACTGCGGAGCTATTTAAAATAAACAAACAGTTTACACCCGTTTTGAAAAAAAGCCTTGAGCTTGGCCGGTCCTTCATCCGTAAAGAATACCAGCAAAAACCCCTGCCGTTGTTTTTACTGTGGAAGGGGATTTTAAAGTACCTGATAGATAACCCCCGTTACCGCTACCTTATCGGCCCGGTGAGCATCAGCAACAGCTTTTCAAAATTCTCCAAATCGCTGATCGTTGACCATATTTACCGCAACCACTTTGACCATGATATGGCACAATTTGTAAAACCGCACAAAAGGTTCAAGGTGGATTTTTCGAAGATAGATGCTAACCTGCTTTTGCAGGACGAAGATAGTTTTAAAGGTATTGACCGCCTTATTGATGAGGTAGAGACCCGCAACATGAAAGTGCCCGTATTGCTGCGCCAGTACATGGCACTAAACGCAAAGATCATCTGCTTCAACATCGACCCTAAATTTGCCAACTGTCTTGATGGCTTTTTGGTTTTAGACCTTGAAAAGGTACCGCACGATATGCTGGAGAAGCTGGGGAAGAACCTTTAGGTGAGTGGTGAATAGTGAGTAGTGACTGGTTTGTTCGTGACAAGGACAGGAAATAAGCAACGAAGCCCCGGGTTTTAAACACGGGGCTTCGTTTTATGTATAAAGTGAGTAACTATTCACAACTCACCATTCACTGCTCACTAAACAATTAGAATGTATAACGTACGCCCAATTGCATTTGGTAACGCGACGTTAACAAGTCAACCTGGTATGGTACACCCGGATCGGTCCAGGTATAGGTTGGGTATGTTGTAGGTGCATTAGCAAAGCTTGGTGTTACTTTTTTGGCCAAACCTATACTTGCTGTTGAGTTGAAAGTGTTTGACGAGAAGTAGTAGTGTCCCCAGTCTTTATTCAACAGGTTGGTCAGGTTGATGATATCATAAGTAAGGGTAATAACCTGCTTGTGTTTACCGCCAAAGTTAAAGTCATGCGTAAAGCGGAAATCAAGGTCGGTATTCCATGGTGTGTGGGCAGCGTTACGCTCGGTAAACTGGCCACGACGGGTTGACAGATATGGGTTGCTATCAATGTAAGCATCAAATGCTGCTGCCTGTGCTGCTTCGGTAGCCGATGGCGATGCAGGGGTTGTACTAAACAAGTTGATGGTTTCGCCTGTTTTAGGTATGTAAGCAACGTTAATCTGCTGACCGGTATTGTCAACCTGGCTGTTGTAAAAACCATAGGTGTATGGGTTGCCCGATTGCGCGCTCAGGAAGAACGTAAAGTTTGACACCATGCTGCCACTGGTACCCCATGGCAACCTGTAGTTTACGGTTGATACGATACGGTGACGGATATCAAAGTTTGAATAAGCAGCCTGCGGGTTATTAGGGTTTGCAGCCTGGTTCAATTGCCAGTTTGATTCCATTGAGTTACGGATACCGTTGGTAACGTCTTTCGACTCGCCATACGTGTAAGCTACGTTGGCATCTAAACCACCTATGGTTTTAGCTACCTGCGCGGTAATACTGTAACGGTGGCCCTGATCGGTGTTCGACAACTCGTAAGCATTGGTAAAGTTAGTAGAAGGCTTGGCGGCACCACTATTAAATATTGGTTGCAGGTGTTGGGTATCATAAGGATAGTAAGCAACCTGATCGGCAGTGTTAACCTGCTGGAATTTCAAATCACGTAGCACATTGGTATAAATACCTTCTAATGTAAACTTCCACTGATCGGCAGTTTTAAAATCGAATGCTAAGTTGCTCCTCCAAACCTGTGGCATTTTAAAGTTATTGTCGATCATATCCACCTGGGTCGACCCTGTGGTAGTAGTGTTAACTGCCGGAACCTGTGTGTTAACAAAACCTAAGCCACCGTTAGGGAACGCCTGTATAGGGTTTGTACCAGGGGTAATTGCTGTACCTGTACCTGCTACGATGTTGTTTTTATCGTACGCGCCAAAAGTGGTACCGTTGTTATAAAAGGCGTAACCAAACCATGCAAATGGCACACGGCCGGTAAACGAACCTGTACCACCACGGATGATCACACTTTGATCGCCATTAACATCATAGTTAAACGACACGCGCGGGTTGATATCTACGTTACCTAAATAATCATTTTTGATGTCGGCCGGTTTAGTGTAGGTAAAGGTAGTACCATAGTTAGGGTCGGCAGCGGCAGCGGTAGTTTTAGCAGCTAAAGGCTGTTTGGTTGGCACATCGGCATAATCCAAACGTATACCTGCTGTTATTTTCAGGTTATCGGTAGCTTGTATCTCATCCTGTGCATAAAGGCTCCACAGGTTAACATTAAACTGCGCTGACGGGTTGGCTAAGATATTATCGCGTGAGTTTGACGAATAATCGGTGTAGTAGTAGTTAGTACGTACACGCGATGGCGAGAACGTAGCCGGTGTACCTGTTGTGCGGTATATACCGGTAAAGTTATCAATGTTTGAGAAAGCCACACGGCCGTTCCAGGCGTTCACAAAGTTGTAGGTGATGTTGTAAAACTCATTGTGTGTACCAAAAGTAAAGGTGTTGTTGCCTTTGGTAACGGTTAAGTTATCGGTAAACTCCGTAACCTTTTGGTGCATATCAAAAATAGCGGCTTCGCGGTCGGTACCCATAAATATGGTGGTACCAGGGGTACGGCCGGTGATCTCAATCTGTGGCAATGCAGGGTTCGAGTTTGGATCACGGTAATCGTGTACGTTTGAGTAACCAAGCAACAGGTTGTTATGTACGCTGTTTGAGAATTGCGATTTCAACTCGGCAACAAACGATGTTGAGTTGTTGTTCGAGGTGTAGTCGATCCCGCTGAAGCGGAAGTTAGCACCATCGCGCTCCAGGTTGGTAGCTTGCGATGTGATGGTGTTATTGCGCAAGGTCAACTGGTTCTTATCATTGATATTCCAATCCAAACGGTTAAAAAACTTGGTCGAGTTTGAGAATATGGTAGTGTTACCAGCTGTACCCGGGTCAATGCCTGTATAAGCTTTAAATGCTGTGGTAAGGTCTGCTGCATCCTGAGCTGACAGGATAGCTGCCGAACCTGCCGAACCTGCACCGCTGATCACAGGGTCCTGGCGGCGTGATATCTCCTCATTGGTAAAGAAGAACAATTTGTCTTTTACCAAAGGGAAACCTAAACGGAAACCCGCGTTGTAATCATGGAAATCATCTGGTTCGCTGGCGCCGTCACCACCCGAAAGTACGGGAGCATTGTTTGGGCCTACCATAAACGCGCCGCGTCCATATCCGTAAACCGAGCCGGTCACGTTATTTGTACCACTGCGGGTAACGGCGTTTATACTACCGCCTAATACGTTACCAATTTTGATATCGTAAGGGGCAACAAACACCTGTACGTCCTGTATCGCGTCTAACGATACCGGGCTGGTACGTGTACTGCTACCTACCGAACCGCTTTGGTTGGTCTGGCCACCTAACGACGGGCTAAAGCCTATAGCATCGTTATTGATGGCACCATCTAACGTTAAGTTATTGTAACGGAAGTTAGTACCCTGAAACGAGTTATTCGCGCTTTGCGGGGTAATACGGGTAATGTCCTGCAAGCTGCGGTTAATGGCGGGCATACGGCGTAACTGCGCCTGGCTAACGTTGGTGCTGGCGCCTGTTTTAGCTACCGCGCCGGTAATGTTAACGGCTTTTAGTTCGGTAGTGGCATCAGATAATTTGAAGTTGAAAACAGCATTACCCAAAGCAATGGTAATGTCCAGTCTTTCTTCTTTTTTAAACCCGATGAACGAGGCGGTAATATTGTAAGGGCCGCCTGGTGCAACGTTAGGGATCGAATAACGACCATCAACGTTGGTTTGTGCACCGTAGTGTGTTGAGGTGCTGGTATTGGTAACATTTACGGATACACCAGGCATCGGCTGACCTTTTTGGTCGACGATCTTTCCGCTTATTACGGCGCTGGTTATCTGTGCATTAGCTACACCGGCCATAGCGAGAATTATACCGGTTAACATTAAAATGTAGAGCTTTTTCATGTACGTTTGATTTTACACAAAGGTTGCCCCATCAGGTTAAGTGTATGTTAATACAAGATTATTTTTATCGAAATTTAAGCAGGGTTTTTTAATGTAATTTCAACTTTTTGTTTACACAGGCTTAACATGACCTGGATTTGAGTATGGAGATATGAGACTTGAGATTGCCTGATAGTTATTGGGTTACTGCAAACTGCAACCGCAACTGCCCCGTGGGTAAATATGGGTATTTTACACATTCCTTCTTTTCAATCATTCGATCCTTAATACCTGATGTTCATTCTGATCAATATAAAGTGCATCAGCCATAGCGGACCGATGAGCAAAAACTTCAAGTCATCAAAAAACGAGGGCTTTTTACCCTCGATTTTATGGCCGATGAACTGCCCTGCCCAGGCCGCAACGAATAATATGAGGCTGGATAACCACAAAGCAGGGCCGCCATGAATGCCCCATTGCTGCAACACCACGATCATATACGTAAACGCGAAAATGATAAGCAGCATAAAATACGACAGCACCGGCGATAGCTTATAATAGTAATACACCGCGAACGCGATAACAAACGTAGCCCAGTTAAAATAACTGTTATACTCGCCCAAAAAACCGATGTGCGGAAAAGGTATGGCCCAAACCAGCCCCAGCAAGCTAAATACTATGGTAGGCACGCATATCCAGTGGATGAGTTTATTGGTCGGGTTTTGATGGCTCTCGGCATATTTATCAAAATAAACATCAACAGGTCTTTTATCGGGGGTAGCTGGCATAGGTTATCAATTGGTAGGATAAAGTTAGGGAGATTTTTTTGATGTGCGATGTTTGTTGTAATGTTATTGAGTTACTTAGTTATTAGGTTATTGCATTTACGGTCAAGACCCCTGGGTAAATATGGGTATTCTTCAATTTGTTTAAAGGCTTGAATGTTGTAATGTTTTAAGGTTTTTCAATTCAATCATTCAGTCAATCAATCCTTCAATCATTAAACACATGGGTAAATGTGGGTATTTTCAAAAAGTATCAAGTCGCAAGTATCAGGTATCAAGTGTTTTTCACTATGTCCAGCTACTTGATACTAATTACTTGATACTGAACACAGGTGGGTAATTGTGGGTATTTTTCAATTAGTTTTTTTGTCTTTTATCCTTGCTCTTTGTTCCTTGGTCAATCTTACAAGATACGCAAAAACCTTTGCATATCCAAACAATAAGGCACAAAAAAGCCCGGCTTCCGCCAGGCTTAAATATTTTAAGTCCTCCCTACCGGGGAGGATTTAGGAGGGGCTGGCTTACTTCGCAAACGCTACCGACCGGGTTTCCCTGATCACCGTAACTTTGATCTGACCGGGATACGTCATTTCTGTTTGGATGCGGTTAGAAATGTCGGCAGCTAAAATCTCCGATTGTGCATCGGTAATCTTTTCGCTTTCAACCACAACGCGCAGTTCGCGGCCGGCCTGTATCGCAAATGTTTTTTCAACACCGGGGTACGACATCGCCAGCTCTTCCAGTTCTTTCAAACGCTTGATATAGCTTTCAACAACCTCGCGGCGTGCGCCCGGCCTTGCGCCCGATATAGCATCGCAAGCCTGGATAATGGGCGATATCATTGATGTCATTTCCACCTCATCGTGGTGGGCACCTATAGCGTTACAAACCTCGGGGTTCTCTTTATATTTTTCGGCTAACTGCATACCCAAAATAGCGTGTGGCAGTTCGGGGTTATCATCAGGTACTTTACCAATATCGTGTAGCAGGCCTGCGCGTTTGGCCAGTTTTACGTTCAGGCCCAATTCTGCCGCCATGGTAGCACAAAAGTTAGCAACCTCGCGACTGTGCTGCAACAGGTTTTGCCCGTAGGATGAGCGGTAGCGCATACGCCCCACCATCCTGATCAATTCGGGGTGCAGGCCGTGTATACCTAAGTCTATCACGGTGCGCTCGCCTATCTCTACGATCTCTTCTTCTATCTGCTTTTTGGTTTTGGCAACTACCTCCTCAATACGCGCCGGGTGTATACGGCCATCGGTTACCAGGCGGTGCATGGCTAAACGTGCTATCTCGCGGCGTACCGGGTCAAATCCCGAAAGGATAATGGCCTCGGGTGTATCGTCAACAATGATCTCGATACCTGTAGCGGCTTCCAGCGCGCGGATATTTCGCCCCTCACGACCAATTATCCGACCCTTAACCTCATCGTTATCAATATTGAAGATAGAAACGGTATTCTCAATGGCGCTTTCAGTAGCGGTACGCTGTATGGTTTGGATAACCACTTTTTTGGCTTCTTTAACCGCGGTAAGTTTGGCTTCATCAACAATGTCCTTGATCTGCATCATGGCCTTGGTACGGGCCTCTTCGCGCAAATTGTCTACCAGTTGGTTTTTAGCATCCTCTGCCGATAGGCCTGCAATGCTCTCCAGTTGCTGTATGTGCTGATTTTTTAACACTTCAACTTCTTCCTGCTTTTTAACGGCCAGTTCGGTTTGGCGTTCCAGATTTTTACGAACATTGTCAACTTCCTGGTCGCGGCGGGTGGCATTCTCCAGCTTTTGGTTTAACGATTGCTCTTTTTGTTTCAGGCTGTTTTCGCGCTGGTTCATCGCGTTGTTTTTGCCGTTTATTTCCTGCTCGTGCTCGGCTTTGAGTTGTAAAAATCTTTCCTTGGCTTCCAATAAACGGTTCTTTTTAAGCAGTTCGGCATCGTTTTCGGCCTCTTTCAGTATCTTTTTAACTTTGGCCTGGGCGGCTATTTCCTGATCTTTAAACAGTTTCCTCAAAAAAAAGCGGCCTATGGGTACGCCGGTCACGACGCCGACCACCAGGCCGAGTACTAAATATAAAATTGTGTCCATGATGTATAATTGGTATAAATAAAAAAACCGCAACTAAATTTTAAGCCTCATGTATTATTAAACTTCCGTAAAACGACTGAAAGCCTGGCCGTCGTCAAATCTGTCGCAAAAATGACGTGCGCCTCTCACTTTCATCAATATTGAAGTGTTAAGTTTATAAATAGTGAAACTTAAAAATTTAACTGCGGTTAAATCTTTATTGCCCGTATGTGCAAAGAACGTTATTGCTTCGAAAAAAAGTCCGTCAGTAAACTGTCCAGCTGATACACCTTCTCCGCTACCTGTGTGTCTTCCGTACCAACGCGCTTTTCGGCTTTTAAAGCCGATGTAGCGAAGTGCAGTACGCACATCGATAACAGGTCCTGTTTATCCTTAACCGCGTAATTCTCCTGGTATTCCTTTACACGGTCGTTGATCAGTTTAGCTGCCCTGCGTATTATCTCTTCCTCTTCCATGTTTACCTTTAAGGGGTAAACCCGGTCAGCAATATTTATTTTTATGGAGATTTCTCCCATTGAGCCGTTTCACATTTCCGTGTTACTTTTTAAGCAACACAATACATTTATCTATTTCCCGCACAAATTCGTTAATTTTTTGTTTGATGTCAAGCGTTTTTTCATTTGTTTCCGAAAACGACTTCGCCAGCTTAACCACCCTAAGCTTTTCATCAAACTCTTTATTCTTCTCTTTACTTGCCGTTAGTGCCGATTTTAACGCTTCGTTCTCCAGTTTTAACAAATCGTTTTCTTCCTGCAAAGCACCGCAAAGCTCTATTAATCTTTCTGTTTTTTCTACAACTTTATTTAATTGCTCAGCTAATACAGCCATTGTTTATTCGTAGTTATGGGTTGTTGGTTGTTCAATGTGCGCTTTGAGCAGCCTAAACCCAAATTATCCTTTGGTATTAATAGTTAACAAATATCTTAATTAATTTAACATTATCAGAACATCATTTATCGAATTTATATTAGGCGGGTCGACCCGATAATTGTTACCTATCAGAAAGTATTAAATTGATGAAAAAATGCTCCGTAGGAGCTACCTGTTTGTAGAAAATATATACCCCGTTGCTTTTGCCGCGTAGTGGCTACCCTTGCCAATGTTGTGTTATCAGTACCATAAGTTAATCACCGATGTTTTCAGCAAGCATTGCGGTTAACATATCTCTTGCCACATTCTTTGAAATTATAGCTTGAATAGACATCGCTACAATGAAAAATACGATAAAAAATATAGTTCCTTCATAAACGCCTTCTATTATTGTGCCGATTACTGGTATTGACATGGCAATAAGTACAGGAAAAAGGTTTAAATAAAAATGCAAAGTTACCTGCGTGGCATTATTGATCGTATTGATTTTAAAACTCCCGCCGTCCAATCTTCCAACTTGCTGAAAGTTCCACCTCAATACCCACGGGTTATCATAAAATTTGACCTTATTATCACTTACTTCCAGCACATCATACTTTTTATCCTTTAATTTTAAAAGTATTAACCCATTAATGATCTCGGGATCAAGCGTAGTATTTTGAGAAACCTGAAATTTTAATTTCATCATGGTAAGGTGCTTAACCAAAGTTTTTGCATCTAATGGGGGCGTGCCCCTGCGGGTCGGGCTATACGCTGCAAGTCCTCCTTCGTCCGGGCTTTCCGCTCCTATCCCTCACGCAAACATCAGGTCAAAAATAAACAGATCCGAAGTTGAAAATCCGTAATCTCAGCCATCAGTTCCCCCTTTAGGGGGTTAGGGGGCTACTTCCGTATCTCCGCCCCCGCTTCCTTGCCAAAATTATAGATCAGCTTTTGCATAATCCCGTCAATAGCTTTGTCGGTCAGGGTGTTATTCTCATCCTGCAGCACAAAACTCAAGGCGTAGCTTTTTTTACCGGCAGGCAGTTTATCGCCTTCGTAAACATCAAATACATCCACATCTTTCAATAGTTTGCGCTCGGTTTTGATCGCGATCTGTTTCAACTGCTGGAAGGTTACGTTTTTATCGATCAGCATACTCAGGTCGCGGTTAACCGCCGGGAATTTAGACACCTCCTGGTAAACGATCTTATTTTTACGCACCATGTTCAGCAGTACATCAAAATTGAAGTCGGCATAAAAAACCTCTTTATCTACATCGGCCTTTTTAAGGGCAGCTTTTGCTATCGCACCAAAACTAACCAGCGCTTTACCATTTTTAACGTATTGCAGGCCGTAAGCCAGGTTAGCATCCGTGGTATCGTCAACTGTATAATCCTTTACATTCAGTCGCGCAAGCAAAGTATCAACAACAGCCTTCAAATTATAAAAAGTAAGGGCTTTGCTTTTCTGGTTCCAGTTGGCGGCACTGTCAACCCCTGTTAAAAACAACGAAAAGCGTTGATTTTCTACATATTTATCCTCGCGCACATTGTACACTTTGCCAAACTCGTACAGTTTCAGATCGGCAGCTTTACGGTTTTGGTTATAGGCCACAGCCTCCAGGCCCGAGTATAGCAAAGTCTGGCGCATCATATCCAGGTCGTTGCTCAGCGGGTTCAATATCTTAACCGCCTCATCCATGTTTTGGGCGTATGCCGATTTGGTGAGCGAGTTGGCCATCATCTCATTAAAACCATTGGCGGTCAGCAAGTCGGCTATGGCGTTTTGTATGGTATCCTTATCCGGCCGGCCCGAATTATTGAGCGATGCGCGTATCTGCGTCGGTATCTCAATGTTGTTATACCCGTAAATGCGCAATACCTCCTCTATCACGTCCACATCGCGGGTAACGTCAACACGGTAAGGCGGCACTTTTAGCGATAAGCCTTCGGCAGTTTCGTTCACCACGGCAATATCCAAAGCTTTAACTATGCTTTTAATCGTATCGTTACCGATGGCTTTGCCGATCAACCGGTCTACATTTTTGTAAGGCAGTTCCACTTCAAACGGCGCAACCGGGTTTGGGTACAGATCAACAATGTCCGATGATACCTCGCCACCCGCAACCTCCTGTATCAGCAAAGCAGCAAACTTTAAGGCGAATACCGGCATATCCGGGTCGGTACCACGCTCAAACCTGAACGAGGCATCAGTCTTTAATCCGTGGCGTTTTGATGTTTTACGCACCGAAACCGAATTAAAATACGCGCTCTCCAAAAATATCGCTTTGGTACTTTCGCTCACACCCGAACCTGCCCCGCCAAACACGCCGGCAATACACATCGGCTCACTGGCATTGCAGATCATCAGGTCATCGTCAAACAAGGTGCGGTCAACACCGTCCAATGTTTTAAATACTGTCCCGGCCAAACCGGTTTTAACAATTACTTTGTTTCCTTTTACAGCGGCCGCGTCAAAAGCGTGCAAGGGCTGCCCTAAACCATGCAGCACATAATTGGTCACATCCACCACGTTGTTAATGGCGCGTATGCCAATAACGGCCAATTTCTCTTTCAGCCATTTAGGCGATTCTTTTACGGTAATACCCGATATGGTCAACCCGGCGTACCGTGGCGCTGCCACGGCATCTTCAACAACCACCTCAATTGGTAGGCTCTGGTTAGCTACTTTAAAAGCGCCCACATCGGGTTTGGTGATACCTAACTTTAAAAAGGCGGCAATATCCCGGGCCGTACCCAAATGTGATGCCGCGTCTGCACGGTTAGGCGTCAGGCCGATCTCGTATAGGTAGTCGTCGGGCAGTTTGAAATAATCTTTGGCTAAAGTGCCAACTACGGCATCCGCGTCAAGCACCATAATACCATCATGATCGGTACCTAAACCCACCTCGTCATTGGCACAGATCATCCCAGCCGATTCCTCACCCCGTATTTTTGATTTGTTTATTTTAAATGGCTCACCAGCCGTTGGGTGTACCGTAGTGCCCACTGTGGCCACCACTACTTTTTGCCCGGCTGCCACATTGGGCGCGCCGCAAACAATTTGCAGGTCTTCGCCGGTGCCAACATCTACTTTGGTAACGCTTAACCTATCGGCATTGGGGTGCTGGTAGCGCTCTTTAACATAGCCTATCACCAAACCCTCCAACCCGCCGGGGATGGCCTGCACCTTTTCAAGGCTCTCTACCTCAAGGCCGGTGCCGGTTAAAATAATGGATATTTCTTCGGGGGTTTTATCAGTTTGGATGAATTGCTTTAACCAGTTATAAGAGATCTTCATGCTTGCAAAAAAATGAATGGCAAAGATACGATTTAAGCAGAAAGCTTAAAGGCGAAAGGGTTTTTTAGCTATATTTTGACGATCTCTGTTATTTCTGCGTCAGCTATTCGGCGTTGTGCTTCATTAATATACCATTTCTTACCAACATAGATGTATTTAAGAATAGGCTCATAGCGCAGAAATCTTATCGTAGCAATTATCTCATCACCTGGATAAATAAACTCTTGTTCAGAAAAATGAATATCGCCTATATACGTGTCTTTAAACGACCCATCTTCGTTCATTTCAAAAATATGGTTTGGCCTGTATCCACTGGCTATGCCAGTCTTTCTCTTACCGCCTTCATCAGATGTTAACACCTTTATTCTGGCTTTTACAATTATTAAATCATCCATAAAACTGATTTTTTCATTCAGTAGCAAAGATACAATTAAGCAGAAGGTTCAAAGGAAAAGAAGTATAACAAGCCAAAAGCTCCGTGTCTCTCTGTGCAAACCTCTGTGAACTCTGTGGTTAAATTTGCCACAGAGCACACGAAGCCAGAAAACACAGAGGGCACAAAGCTTTTCAAAACTCTGTACCCTCTGTGAAAAACCTCTGCGAACTCTGTGGTTAAAACAGTTCGCTAAGTTTAAAACCTGCTGAACCCGCCGTCCAATACCAGATCGCCGCCAACCATAAATTTCGAATCATCGCTGGCGAGGTATAAAAAGCCTTCGGCTATTTCTTCAACATTGCCCAGGCGTTTTACAGGCGTAATATCGGCCATATAGTTTTTCATGCCGTCTATCTCCTCAGGTGTCGACCCGTTACGGCCAAATATCGGCGTTTCAACCGGGCCGGGCGATAACACGTTCACACGGATCTTCCTGTCCAGCAGTGATGCCGACAAACCCCTCGCCAATGATGTTGTTGCCGCCTTGGTAGCCGCGTAAACCGCTGCCGTTGCCATCGCTTTATCGCTCACGGCCGACGAGGTAATGATAACCGACGCGCCGTCGTTTAAATAAGGCAGTGCTTTTTGAACCGAGAAGAACGCGCCTTTAAAATTAATATCGCTGGTGGTGTCAAACATTTCTTCGGTATAGTCGGCCAGGGGCGCGGCTACAAACACACCGGCATTAACTACCAGTACGTCAATTTTACCAAAGGTATCTGCCACCTGTTTGTATTGTGCCTCCAACTCCCCTACTTTGGCAACATCGCTTACAATGGCCAAGGTACCATCGCCCACCAATACCGCTGCGGTATCCAGTGTCGCTTTATTACGACCGGTGATTGCCACTTTAGCGCCGTTTTGTGCAAATAATTTGGCTGCTGCCAACCCGATACCGCTGTTACCGCCGGTAACCACGGCTACTTTGTTCTCTAACTTTTTCATTGTGATCGTTTTTTTATAATATATCTACCTATTTAAATTTATCGATTTATTTAAGCAGGCTAACGCTCTTTCTAAATCGCGTACAATAGTCGGTACATAAATCGACATATCGAAAACAATCGATTGATTGTCTAAATTTTTTACACAGAAAATACATTTAAAAATTTAACGTACTCGCTCATCACCTCTTTGTTAACCCGGTACTGCATGTTACGGCCATCCTTTTCGGCGATAAGCAGGTCGGCATCAACCAGTTGGTTCATGTGGTGCGACATGGTGGACTGCGCTAACGGAAACGTGGAGATAATGCAGGAGCATTGCGTCCACTCGTTTTGTTTTTTGATCATCTCCATGATCTTGAGGCGATAAGGGTCGCCCAGCGCCTTCGATATTTTTTCTACCTTCTTCAGATCCATAGCGCTGCAAATATATCGATTGTTTTCGATGTACCGAAATCCATCCTGGGTATCCCTTACAAGGTAAAACCCTGACTTTCAAGTCTGTTTTTCGTCACAAATCGGATAACATTCACAACTTTTTAAACCTTTTGGTTAATTTTGGGTTTAATTATTTACTGCTGGTTACAAAAGCTTTAAAAATTAACGTTATGAAAAAAGGTTCTACAAAAAAAATATGGGTGGGTGCAATTGCCGTTTTGGTCGTTTTGGCTGTAGCCTTAATTGGTTTTAAATTATCCACCAAGCCTAAAGATACCATTAACGTAGCCGATGTGGAGATCAAACTCCCCGCCGGTAAAACAGCCGTAAAGATCGGCGCAACGCAATCAGCTTTGATCAGCGCTCTGGGTCAGCCTAAACAAATAGCGCCATATTCATCGCAAGCAAGTTATAAACAAGGTACCGTTGTAAATTATAACGGCGCCAAGTTTTATTTTATACACGATAAACTCACCAACTTCGAAATTACCTCTCATACATTTAAAGTGGGCCTTGCCGGTTCGCGTACGTACCTAACCTCTATCGGCAATACGCCAAGCGACCTACCTAACCTTAAAATTCAGGATAACGCCGCGTTTTTAGACGTAAAAAGTGGCGATGCCATAGTTGACCAGTATTTGGAATACGACATGAGCGGCGACGGTAAAGTAACCAAAATACTGTACAGCGATTATTGATTCGCGGTTTACCGCTGCATCAGCCGGGCCACGTACTTTCCTATAATATCGAACTCTAAATTTACCACCGAGCCTTTTTTTACCGATTGCAAATTGGTATGCTCAAAAGTGTAAGGGATAATGGCTACCGAAAAGTAATTAGCGCCGGAGTTAACTACTGTTAAGCTGATGCCGTTCACGCAGATCGAACCTTTTTCAACCGTAACATTCCCGACTGTGGCGTCATATTCAAAAGTATATTCCCAGCTGCCATCGAGCGTTTTAAGATCGGTGCACACCGCCGTTTGATCAACATGACCTTGCACAATATGCCCGTCGAGCCGGGCGTTCATTTGCATACAGCGCTCCAGGTTAACCAGGTCGCCGGTTTGTAAATGGCCTAAATTGGTTTTGTTAAGGGTTTCGGTAATGGCCGTAACCGTGTGCTGCCCATCGGCCAAAGCTATAACCGTTAAACATACGCCATTATGCGCTACCGACTGATCTATCTTCAACTCGCCCGCTATTGCCGATGCTACGGTAATGTGCAGGTTGCCGCCATCGTGCCGCAAATTGGTTACCTTACCTAAAGTTTCTATTATACCTGTAAACATAGGCGGCAAAAGTAAATATAATCCCGGTTAAAATGCTTTACGGTTCTTTACCCAATTACTTCCTTCACTTGCTACTGCGTCTGCCACCGCCACCTTTTTTCCCTCGCTCAATAGCTTCGCCATTATCAAGGCCGCTATCTCCGCTTCATCGGCTTTTTGTGTTTTAAGTACAGCGGGGCTAAAGTACTTTTTAACAAAATGCGTATCAAACTGGCCCGATGTAAAGGCATCGTGCTGCAGCACAAATTTACCAAAGCCCAGGGTGGTGGTTATGCCGGTTATCTGGTATTCGTCAATAGCCCTCACCATACGGTCAATAGCCTCGGTACGGTCGGCACCATAGGTTATCAGCTTGGCTATCATAGGGTCGTAATAAATAGGTATTTCCATACCTTGCTCAAAACCATCGTCAACCCTAACGCCGGGGCCTTTAGGCGTAGTGTAAGTTTGCAGGGTGCCTATATCAGGTAAAAAATCGTTAGCGGGGTCTTCGGCATAAACGCGCAGTTCAATGGCATGGCCGTTGATCTCCAGGTCTTCCTGCTTAAAGCTTATCGCCTCTCCTCGTGCAATATTGATCTGCTCTTTCACCAGGTCAATACCGGTTATCATTTCGGTAACGGGGTGCTCAACCTGTAGGCGGGTGTTCATCTCTAAAAAGTAAAAGTTGAGGTCGTTATCCATAATAAACTCAACTGTGCCCGCGCCGGTATAGTTTACCGACCGGCCCACATCAACCGCGCATTTGCCCATGCGCTCGCGTATCTCGGGCGTCAATATCGATGATGGCGCTTCTTCTATCACTTTTTGATGGCGACGTTGTACCGAACACTCACGCTCAAACAGGTGTACGATATTGCCATGCGCATCGCCCAATATCTGTATCTCTATGTGCCGTGGCGATGATACATAACGCTCAATAAATACCGAACCATCACCAAATGCCGATGTCGCTTCGGATACGGCCAGCGCCATCTGCTCTTCAAAATCCTCTACCCTATCTACAATACGCATACCCTTGCCACCGCCGCCTGCTGCCGCTTTAATGAGTATAGGGAAGCCTACCTCGCTTGCGCGGACTTTAGCCACACTAACATCTGTTATAGCTTCCTCAGTGCCCGGCACCATAGGTATGTTATATTTTAACGCCGCGGCTTTAGCCGACAGTTTATTACCCATAACCTCCATAGCCTCCGGCGATGGGCCGACGAGTATCAGCCCCGCGTCGCGCACCTGGCGTGCAAAGGCCGCGTTCTCCGAAAGGAAACCGTAGCCGGGGTGTATAGCCTCGGCCCCGGTAGCCTTGCAGGCCGCTATAATTTTATCGCCCACAAGGTACGATTGATTTGATGGGGCCGGGCCAATATGCACAGCCTCATCGGCATAGCGCACATGCAGTGCATTACGGTCGGCATCGCTGTAAACAGCCACCGTTTTTATTCCCATTTCGCGCGCCGAGCGCATTACCCGCAGGGCAATTTCGCCGCGGTTTGCTACCAATAATTTCTTCATGCAAAAACAAAGTTAAAAGTTTAGCCCGAACGACATAAGGCGGGCTGTAAAAATTGGTAGACATACAACGTCCGGGTTTGTATAGCAATACATACATTATGGCGCAGTAACATAATTTAATTGATGGTTAAATCACTTTAATTCATAAAACAAATGCTAAACCTGATAAAAGGCCGGTACTGGCATAAATTTTGGTTTATGCGATGTATGAAACAGACACGGACCTTTACTTTACGACTTCTTTTAAGTCTCTCAATAGCGCTGTTAACTGTACCAGCTTTCAGCCAGATCAATTATTTTTACGGGCAAAATAACCGGGGGATCAGAATAAGCGGCGGCGTAGGTGTAGCCACGTTGGCAACCCATTACAACAGTAACCCGGCACAACTAACCTGGCTGGGCAATTTGAGTTACGATTTTAGCAAATACTTGTCCATAGGTATCGATGGTCAGTACGGTACTTTAAAAGGGGTTGACAACAACGATCCGCACCATTTATACTATACCAGCAGCACCAACAAATATGCGACCGCAAGTTTTAATGTGAGGGCGGGTTTAGGTTTAATTACTGATTTTAACAGCAATAACGCTTTTGAGGACGCGGTAAAGCGGCTTTATTTAGGGGTTGGGTACGGTGTAATGCACAAACATATTACATTCACCACCGATCCGTCACGGATAGAAACAGCATATGGGGATCCGGAACCCTACGGCTATATGCCTATCGTGCCAATGAATATTGGCACCAATATCAAACTGATTAACGTACTGGGCTATGACAGGCTTGAGGTTAACCCCAACTTTCAATTAACTTACATACCATCCATGTATTCGGATGGGTATATCTCAAGCGCTGCAAGTCACTTAAAAGGGTTTTACAAGGTAACGTCGTTATCGGTAAGGTTTAAATTTTAATTTATTATTCTGCTTATTAATTTATGCGGCTTTTTGTTAGTTTTACCTGTAAACTATTGGTATGCCGCAAATTTTTACAAACAACTGCACTTTAAACAAAACTACCCCAACTTTTACACCGCCACTTTTAATCCGTTTTAAACCGCGTGTTTTAGCTTTTATTGCAACAATAAGCATGGCAGTATGTTGCAGCATCCCCGCGCTCGCACAGATAGACTATGGCTATGGCCGGAACTTACAGGGGCTGCGGCTTGGAGCCGGTGGTGGCGTAACACAGCTACATGCACATTATAACTCCAATACACCCATCGGCTGTTTCATCGGCACGCTCGATTATGAGTTTAATCAGTATTTTTCGGCAGGTATCGAAGGGCAGATCGGTACCTTACAAGGCATCGATAACAGCACACCGGCCACGCTGTATATCAGCAGCAGTACCAACAGCTTTAAATCCATCAACTTCAATCTGAAATTCGGGCTCGGCCTGATCAAAAATTTTGATGCAGATAACAATTTTCCTGACGCTGTTAAGCGTATATACCTGGGCATAGGTGCAGGTGTAATGAAAAGCAATATGGCGTTTACCTACAATTACGATGTATCAGGGTATACTTATGGTTATAAACCTTACGGCTACTTCAGGGTAGTGCCTTTTAACATCGGCACATTTATAGATATCGGTCATTTTTTGGGTAATGACAGGGTGGAGATCAACCCTAACCTTCAGTTAATGTATATCTCATCGCCTTACCCCGATGGTTTCAACACAGATCCCGACAATGAGATCACCGGTTTTTATAGTATGCTATCGCTCACCGCCAGGTTAAAATTTTAAATTATACTTGGCTAACAAAAGCCCTAACAGTTATTTGCCCCGATTTGTTAAATTTGTGTTTAAACTGTTTATATGCCTCAATCCCCTTTTCAGTTTTTTGATGATATTAAAACCCAGGAAATAGCCCCCGGTTTTTTTTCCAAGCTTATCCATACGCAAAACAATACCATCAATTTTATTGAGGTTAAGGCCGGTTGTTCGGCTAAACTACACCAGCATATACACAACCAGTGTGCATTTGTAATTGAAGGCGAGTTTGAAATGACGATCAATGGCGAAACGCGGATATTAACACCATCGTCATTTGTCATCATACCCTCTAACGCCGTACATGGTGGCAGGGCTATTACCGATTGTAAACTGATCGATATTTTTGATCCCGTAAGGGAAGATTACAAGGCGTTGGTGTAACACCTATACCCCTGATTGATGAAACAACTTTTATACCTCTTATTGATCTTGTTAATACCTTTTACCCTGTATGCGCAGGATAAAGGCCCGTTTGCACCTAATACTTATCCAAATGGCTATACCGCGCAATTAAACGTGGTGTACAGCAAGGTTTTTAATTACGAATGTAAGATGGACCTGTACCTGGCGCCTAAAACGGGTACGCCGTCGCCGGTTGTTATTAATATCCATGGTGGTGGCTGGACCAGCGGTGTTAAAGAATCGCAAAACGGCTATGGTTTATTTTATAAATTAGGCTATTCGGTTGCCAATATCGAGTACCGCATGTTGCCTGTAGCGCCAGCCCCTGCCGCTATCGAAGATGCCCGCTGCGCACTTATCTACCTCATATCAAACGCTAAGGAGCTGAACATCGATGTCAACAAGATCGTCATCATCGGTTCATCGGCTGGTGCACACCTGGCGCTGATGGCGGGACTGTTGGGCAGCAGTACTATTTTTGATGACGATTGTCCACATCAGCACACGGTTAAAGTGGCAGCTATTATTGATCAGTATGGGCCTACCGACCTGCTCGATATGTCGAAAATGTTTAATGGTTATAACGCGGTGGTAAACTGGATAGGCCCGCACAAAGGCGATGAAAACTTTTTAAAATTTATCTCTCCAATTAACTACGTGACCAAAGACAGTCCGCCTGTGCTTATCTTACACGGCACCGCCGACCCGCTCGTCCCCTACCATGACTCTGCCGACCTGTACGCCAAACTACAGACAGTGGGAGTTAAAACAAAATTCATCACGGTACAAGGCGGCGGCCACGGCGATTTCCCACAGGCTAAAAACCTGGAGTTTAATGGTATTGTCGAAAGTTTTTTAAGAGAGTTGGGGTTGCTGGACACTACGCATTCGTATTAAAACCCCGTATGTATTATTGCCAACCACAGTTTACCAGATCACTTCAACAGGATACGGTTTAAAATGCTGGTCGGCTGTGATGATCGAAATATTTTCAGAGTGGGCCTGCGGAATTAGTAACCGGTCAAACGGGTCGCGGTGATGAAGCGGAAGTTTGAGTTGTGCGTTTAAATGATCTTGGGTAATTTGTATAATTTTGATTTGATTGTCTTCAAGAAACTCAAATACGTTATCTATTGATCGTTTCAACTCAAGTTTTCCCAAACTTGTTTTAATAACTATCTCCCAAATACTCGCAATACTAACATAAACCAGGTTATCATTGGCTTCAATAATGTTTTTTGCCTTGCGTGTTAGCTTGTTGTCTCCTTGTATAAACCAAATGAGTGCGTGGGTATCTAAAAGCACTCTCATTATTACATATAATCTTTTAAGTCGTCCAGCGGTTCGTTAAAATCATCTGCCATATTTCCAAAAATCCCTTTTCCGCCACCAAAAATCCTGTGAGATTTAGCATCATGGAGGTGCATTTTATCTGCTTCCTCTATTAGGGTATCAACATACTCCTCCAACTTCAGTTTCATTACATCCGGAAGCCTGGCTATCTTTTTTTCTAAGGTTAAGTGTCGCATATTTCAAATTTACAAAATTGTTTTCATAACCAATATCATCGCCTTATGGTTTTACGCTATATTTGGTAAACCCAATTGCCTTATTATCAACCTCAATGAAAAACCTGTTACTAAGCCTGCTCCTGCTTGCCCCCGTGCTGCTGTTCGCGCAAACACCGGTCGAAAAATACCCGGTCGACTCTGCCTCGGTCGTACACGCTGGCGTACCTAAAGGCGAGATACTCAAATTCACATTCAGCAACTCCAAAATATATCCGGGTACCTGGCGCGAGTACTCGGTTTACATCCCCGCACAGTACGATCCGGCCAAGCCCGCCTGCGTATTTGTTGATCAGGATGGCATCCAGTTTAAATCGCCCACAGTATTTGATAACCTCATCAACAGCAAAGAAATGCCGGTAACCATTGGCGTATACATTACACCGGGCCGCGTTTTGGCTAAAGATACTACGGCTTTAGACCGCTTTAACCGCAGCTTTGAATTTGACGGCCTGGGTGATGCCTATGCCCGCTTTGTATTAGACGAATTATTACCCGATGTGGAAAAACACAAAACAAGCAACGGGCGGCCAATAGTACTATCGCACAACGGTAACGACCGTATGATAGCCGGTACCAGCAGCGGTGCTGTTTGCGCGTTTACCGCCGCCTGGGAACGCCCCGACGCTTTTAGCCGGGTAATGAGCGGCATTGGTACTTATGTTAGCCTGCGCGGTGCCGACCGTTACCCCGGCCTCATCCGCAAGTACGAGCCTAAACCCATACGTGTGTTTTTGCAGGATGGCTCGCACGACCTCAATATTTATGGCGGCGACTGGTTTTACGCCAACCAAATGATGGAGCGCGCCCTCTCCTTTGCGGGATACGAGGTAAACCACGCCTGGGGCGAAGGCGCGCACAGCGGTGCTCAAAGCACCGCCTTATTTGCCGACGCCATGCGCTGGCTTTGGAAAGATTATCCCGCGCCGGTCAAAACGGGTAAAAGCAAGAACGCCATGCTGGGCGATATTTTGGTGGATGGTGAGGGATGGGAATTAGTTGGTGACGGATATGGGACAGTAAAAAATATCACCTCGCAAAAAAATGGCGAGATAGTATTTAGAGATAGTAAAGCTAACGTAGAATTTTTTATTCCTGAAAAAGGTAAACCAACTTTAATAACCGATATGAATAAACTCGGTGAAAAGAACATAAAATCAGGGCTTATGACTGATATCGGTACCGGACGAAATGAATACTTTCCCGGGAATGATTTTTTAGAAGCTCATACAAAAGGCGCTTTATATTTTACAGGTGCCGACGCAACCAAAGACGCAGGAAAAGTAATATTCATGACCGGCGGTTTGAAGAAGACAGTTGTCGATCAAGACCTTAACAACCCCTACGGCCTTGCCCTCACGCCCGATCATTCCCAGCTTTACGTAACCGAATCAAACACCCATTGGGTTTGGGTATATACTGTAAATGCTGATGGTACTTTGAGCAACAAACAACGCTACGGCTGGCTGCACACGCCCGATACCACCGATAATGCCCAGCCCCGCGGCATCAAAGTGGACCGTGACGGCCGGGTGTATGTGGCTACCAATTTGGGCGTACAGGTATTGGACCAGGTTGGCCGGGTTAATGCTATACTCCCTTTGCCGTACGGCTCAGGCCCCGCTACAGACCTTTGTTTTGGCGGTAAAAACTTTGATGAACTGTATGTCACCTGTCGCGATAAAATTTTTCGCCGCAGGTTAAACGTCCATGGCATGAATGATTTTGACGCGCCGGTAAAGCCCGCCAAACCAAAACTGTAACGTGCTAAATGTCAATTGTAATTGTAACACTTTTATCACCATTATATATTTAATATCATATAAAGTTGCCTTATATTTGCACGTTTTACCAGGAATTACTGTATTTTAAAGACCGGGGAAGTACTTATTTTGATTTATATGAAAATATATTTCTTATAAGTTTATCATCTTCCCAATTTAGTGATGATGAAAATTGATGGACTGCGGAGAAAGGTTGCAAAACGTTTTTTAAATTTAAAGATAACCCGCCACGATGAGCTGCAAGGCATAGTAGAGATGGCAGCCGAAATTTGCCAGGTACCCATGGCAATGATAACCCTTACCGATGGAACTACCGAGTTTATCAAATTTAAGGTAGGTGTCAGCCTTGAGAAAAAAAAATGCGACGACCAGCTTTGTCGCCAGGTAATTGAACTTGGCACCCCACTGGTAATACCCGACCTGCGCCAAACGGCCTACGCCACAAAGGTTTCTAAAACCAGCAAAACGCGGACAGTATCTTACGCGGGCATACCCATTATTACACATACCGGCCTACCCATTGGCACTTTATGCGTTATGGATACCAAAGCCCGGCATCTAACCGATAAACAACTACGAATGCTCGGCTTGTTGGCAAACCAGGCTATGAGTATAATGGAGCTTGAGCTAAACCTGAGCGTGGTAAAAAACCAATATGCGCATATCAGGGAATCCGAAACTAAGTTGCGTTCGTTTTTTGATAGTTCGGCATCATGCTACTTTTTATTGGATGCTGATATGCGGATAGCCGCGTTTAATAAAACAGCTGCCAGGTTTGTTAAAACCATGCTCAACATTAAACTGGTGCCGGGCATACTGATGACCGACCATATTAAACGGGTAGATTTTTTTAAGAAGAACTTTGACAAGGCCCTATCTGGTAAAGTGGTGAAAACCGAGATGGAGGTACACTACAAGGATAGCACCATTGTTGTGTGGTGGGGGATTGTTTACGAACCTGCTTACGATAGCGCGGGCCACATAGTTGGCGTATCCTACACTGCTACAGATATTACCGATGCCAAAAACAACGAACGCAAAATATCGGCACAAAACGAGATGCTGCGCAATATCGCCTTTGTTCAATCGCACGAGTTACGCAAACCTGTGGCCAGCATTATGGGCCTCATGTATCTCATCAAGTTAAGCAATTACCAACCCGACCTGGAGCACTTTAACATGCTTGAACACGCCACCGCCGAACTCGACGAAAAGATACACTCCATCGTCAACCAGGTTGAAGTAAATTAAAACTCGCCGCACAGGTTTACAATCCCGGATAATTATTTCATTTTTGGTAAACCAATCATCTTAAAATTATGACCAGGCGCGAATTAACTTTAGTGGCTATTACCGTTTTGGTAATGTGCATCCCCATGGCTATCATAGCCCACAAAACTCAAAAAGCTGAGATACCCTCCATCGCTATCGACCATAATAGCCTCCCGGTAGTTAAATCAAAAATTGGCGAGAAACGCCAGTTTTGCGACGGGCCAACTAAAACGCTCGACGAACTGGAGATACACGAAAGTACGCTTAACCCCGGCGAAACAGCACACCCGCCACACCAGCACCCCGAAGAGGAACTGACCGTAGTTAGGCAGGGAACCGTAGAGGTTTTGGTAAACGGCGAACTCAAACGCGTTGGCCCCGGCTCCATAGTTTTTCAGTCGGCAAATACCTTGCACGGTATTAAAAACGTGGGTACCGATGTGGCCATTTACCACGCCATTAAGTTTAGAACGGATAAAACAGCACCTGCGGCAACAAAGTAGTATCTACTTTTTCATCGCGAATTCGTCGGTAAGCTTGTTCAACTCACTGATGGGTAAAGTTTTAGCACCATCCTGTATCACTATGCGGTAGCGGAATATAACCGACTCGCCTTTTTTAAGCGTCAGGTTTTTAGCGCTTTTACCATTGGTGAATATTTTTTCGCCAAGGGGGTTAGCCGCAAAAAGGCCATAACCGCGTGCGTGCCAAAAAGTTGGGTAATTGGGGTTAGCAGGGTGGTCTATCATAGCAATACTTACCGAATCGGCCCCTATCTTACCAAAAACCTTGCACCATTTGCCGCGGGTACTCCATGCGGCATCGCCTGTTTTGCCCTCGCTGGTCAGGTAATTACCGGTAGGTATTTTATCATCGCCGCCTTTTACAATGGTTACATTGCCCTTATTATCGGTAAACTTTTGGTCAACGGTACTTGGCATCTGTAGCTCGTGCGCAAGGCGCAGACCTAACATCCCATCTTTAGCATCGTTAAACACACATTCGGTATTGGCTACTAAAACCGTAACCCGGTCAATAATACGGGTGTGCGCGGTACCGCTAAACTCAAAGTGCGTAGTTTCTTCAAGCAGTACTTCGTTCTTTTGGTTGGTCCAGTTGGCATGGTAAGCTAACAGCCCTTTGGTACCGCCAGTCTTTTCTAATATTCTATCAGTTTTTATCCAGCCATACAGGTTCTTTTTTTCTTTGGCGATGGCGTACGAGTTGTTCCAAAAGTCCAGCCCGTTCATATTTTCAAAATTGAACCAAATGCCGATGTGGTGCGGGTGGTCGATCGGATCGCCCGGCTTAGGGTTAAGTGGGAACCCACGGGTTACAACGGCGCCGTTTGCCGCGTGTACCGGGTACAAAACCGGTTTCTCCAAAGTATCTGGGTATAAAAAAGTTGTAAATGGCTTGCCGCCGATGGTGACTTCTATCTTGTTTTGATTGGCCACTTTAAGCACTTTAACCATCTGTTTTGTTTGGGCGGTAGTGCTGTTAACGCCCATGGTCGCGATAAGCGGTAAAAAAAGCGCGGCTTTAAAAATGTTTTTCATAGGGGTAACGCTAATAGCTGTATGCCTTAAATTCGTCCAAAGGTCCGTTAATTTCGTTCGATGTTTCGGTATTGTTCGAGTTCTCTAAAACCCATGCTTCTTCGAGCAAGGCGTCAACATAGCCTTCCAGTTTCATTTTAAATTCACCGGGTAATTGAGCGATCTTCTTCTCTAATGTTTGTAGTTCTGTCATAATGGTTGTATACGTGTTATAATTTGTTCTTGATGGGTGAGGGTTAATATTTAAACACCTTGCCACCGGCCATCACTTCCTGTGTAGCTTCGTCAAACGTAACTTTTTGTCCGGTATGTACTGCCGCGTTAGCCATAATGGTTGCTATCGAATGGCTGTAACCAGCCTCAACAGGGGCGTGTGGGGTTTGGCGGCTGCGTACACACTCCATCCAGTTGCGCACATGGTTTGATGTCAGTACGTCGCCACCGGTATTGGCGCTCGATACTACTTTTTCGGTGCTTGGTAAACTCATTTCGGAAAGTAAATTAGCCTGCATACCCATAGCAGCAGCCATTTTTTGCGTTAGGCCGCCCTGCGGCGATACCATGTTGGTATCTAAATTAAGCATACCACCGTTACTGCGGTATATTTCGGTAGGGTGGTCTTCACCATTGTGCATACGCGATGCAAACGTTACCTGGAAACCACTTGTTGGGTCGTTTTGCGGACCGTAGTCAAACACCGCCGTAATGGTATCCCAGTTTTTACGACCATCTTTCCACATATAAATACCACCGTTGGCAACTACGCTGCGTGGGTGTTGCAGGCCGCTAAACCAGTGTACGGTATCTATCTGGTGGCTCATCCATTGGCCGGGTAAACCCGACGAGTATGGCCAAAACAACCTGAATTCCAAATATTTACGCGGGTCGAAAGTGTCGGCAGGGCGATTTAATAAAAAGCGTTTCCAGTCGGTATCGGCTTCTTTTAATAAAGGCACCACATCGGGCCTGCGCCAGCGGCCGGGCTGATTTACGTTCCAGGTCAATTCAACCATCGTTATCGGTCCAAATTTACCCGAACGGATAAACTCATTGGCAGCCTGGTAATTAGCACCACTGCGACGTTGTGAGCCTATCTGTACTATTTTGCCGCTCTCTTTAACTGCTTTTAATGCAACGCGGGCATCTGCCATAGTCTCGGCAAAAGGCTTTTCGCAATACACATCGCAGCCGGCTTTAACAGCCTCGGCACAATGCAAAGCGTGCTGAAAATCGGCCGTGCTCACAAATACCGCGTCTACCAGTTTTTTATCGTACATCTCCTCGTTGTTGCGGCAGGCAACCACGTCGTGTCCCATCTTTTCTTTCCAGGTAGCTGAGCCTTGCTCGCGGCGGAGTTTCCATATATCCGATACTGCTACCACATCAAAGTTCAACTCCTTATAATGGTTCATAAACGCCGGGATATGCGAACTGCGGTGCCTGTCCGAAAAGCCGACCACTCCCACCCTAACCCTATCGTTAGCACCAATAATGCGGTTGTAGCTGGCAGCGCTCCAGCTAACTTTTGATGCCAGCACCCCGGCAGTAACCAGGGCCGATTGCTGTATGAACTTGCGACGTGTATTGCTCATGATAATTGTTTGTGAGGTTTATTTTTTAAGTTCTTTGATCTTGATATCGCGAAAGGTGACCAGGTTACCATGGTCCTGCAAAAGGATGTGGCCTTCGGCTGCTTCACCAAAATTTGGATAGGGTTTAAATTTGCTGATGGCTACCAGGTCGCGAAACTCTTTCGAGCCGCGCTCATATTCCAATACCTTAACGCCATTTAAATAATGTTCCACATGGTTGTTGGGGTAAACCACTACCCGGCCAATATTCCATTCACCTATCGGTTTTATACATTTTTGTGGTTTGTTGGATGGGATCAGATCATAAACCGAGGCCAGTTTACGGTCGCCATCGCGGCCAAGTTTAGCGTCGGGGTGCAGTTCATCATCCAGCAACTGGTACTCTAAACCAATGGCCGAACCCTGCGTTTGTTCGTTAAGCGTTACAAAGTATTTAACACCGCTGTTGGCGCCGGGCGTCAGTTTAAAAGCAAACCTCAGGTCGAACGCGCTGTATTGTTTTTTGGTGATGATATCACCGCCGTTTTGTGCCTCTTTACCGTCCGATCCTAAAACTACCAAAGTGCCGTTTTTAACCACCCAGCCCTTGCCGGGGAAGGTATCGGCCTTGGCGCTGCGCCAGCCATCGGTTGTTTTACCGTCGAACAGCAATTTCCAGCCTTGCTTTTTTTCGGCCGGTGTAAGGTAATTGTGCTTTTGCGCGGATATGTTTCCGGCATTAAAAAGCAGAAAACAGCAAACGGCGAATGCGGTAAGCGCTACAGATGGTTTCATGAAGATGTTATTATGGTTTACGGGTTTAAAGGTAAGCGTTTTTATCAAAAACCTAAATTATTTGTGTAATGGATACACTTTATTGCGAAAACAATAATATCGGGTTAACATTAGCTGAATAAGGTTTGCCCGCAAAGGCGCTAAGCCCCTTAACCCTTACTTTGCGGCTCATGGGTCTCTGCGTGAGATCTGTTAACTTACCCGCCGCCGGGTGCATAACCTTATAATTTATTACCGCTATAAACAAAAAAGGCGCTGCCTGTACCAGGAGCGCCTTTGCATACCATTATTAGTTTATACTATTATTTTGATGGAGGAGGGGGAGGTGTACCACCACCACCCGCAGGAGGAGGAGTGCCGCCACCGTTACCACCACCCGGAGGGCGGTTACCGCCGCCATTGTTACCACCTTCTGGAGCAGCGTTAGCCGGATGTGCTTTACCGTTATGGCAGGTATAGCAGGCAATAGCCGCCATCATATCTTTCTCGTCTTTTTTATCTTCTTTAAAATATTTTTTATTGATGTCGGCAGTCATCTGCATCATTTTACGGGCTGCCTCTTTTTCTGGCTTGGCATCGCTGGCAAAATCGTTTTTATTGGTGACTGCATCACGTGCGTGGCAAAAACCGCACCTAACGCCCAAAGCGTTTTTCCACTCGTCCATCACTTTACCCAACTCATCATGTGTAATGTTTTTAGGCAGTACTTTCAGGTTTTTATATTCAGGTTCTTGCGGCTGAGGGGTTTTCATAGCGGTAGTGGCAACAAGTATTACCGCGGCCGACAGGCATGTAATTATTAGCGTTTTTTTGTGACGTAGCATATGCGTTATAAGTTATGTAATGCTAAAGTAAAAAAATAATCAGATATAATGCAGAAAAATTTGTTGTAACAAATATGTTATTACAAATAAGCTTTAACCATGGCTTCACTTTGTACCCAAAGCTCCTGCCTTGCTACGTTGTTGCTACTGGCCGATGAAGGACCGACCTCCTTTTTGTTTTTAAAATACTTGCCGCTCAATGACTGTATACCTGGTTCGGTGGCCAAAAAAACCGAGGTGCGTGCCCCTTTTTCGGGCGATATCATAAAGGGCCGCGCCAGGCTCAGCAAAAACTTAACAAACCCTGTTGATCCGTTGCCAAAACCTGTATTAACCGTACCGGGGTGCAAACAATAGGCTGTTACGTGCTTATTAGAAAACCGCTCGGCAATTGACCGTGTAAAATAAATGTTAAACAGTTTGGCGTTACCATAGGCACGTACACTTGAATAAGCCTTTTCCATTTGCAGGTCTTTAAAATCTAACTTAGCTGCCCGGTGCGCTTCTGAGCTTACATTGATAACCCGGCCATGCCCTTTTTGCAAGGGCAGCATTAAACTTAAGGTTAATAAAAAGTGCCCCAGGTGGTTTAAGGCAAAGGTCATCTCAAACCCATCTTTACTCAACTGGCGTTTGGCAAATATCCCGCCGGCATTATTGATCAGTACATGAATAGCGGTTAGCTGCTTTTTAATTTCAACCGCCGTGTCGTGCACGCTTTGCAGGTCGGTAAGGTCGCACTTAACTATTGTTATCTTATTATTGCCCGTTTGTGTTGCGATATCTTTTTTTAATCGCTCACCTTTATCAACATCGCGCACCAAAAAGTACAGCGCGTGGCCCTGTCTGGCTAATGCCAAAGCGGTTTCGGCGCCGATGCCAGATGTTGCACCGGTTATTAATATTGTTTTGAACACCATTACGTATTAAGGGAGTTATTACAAATATAGCCTTAATGTGTTACTGTTGGCACAGGCCGGCTGCCAAACAAAGTAACATTTTAGTTGATATGCTGTTTTATCTTGGCAAACAGCTCACCCGGCTGAAAAGGTTTTAGTATGCAGTCCGAAAAACCAATGGCTAACAGATCGTCATAAAGTTTATTATCAACCAGGGCGGCGGTAAATGCCATCATGGGTATACCGGGGTATAACTTTTTGATCTCCCTGGCGGCAGTATAACCGTCAACGTCGGGCATTTCCAGGTCAAGCAGTATCATGTTGTATTCGTGGTCTGCTGCAAGCGCATCCAATACCTCCTGTCCGCTTTTACATGCGGTAAGTGTGGCATTCCATCCTAACAGCGTTTTGCTGGCAACCAGCATATTAATAGGGTTGTCATCGGCCACTAACAACCGGTAACCGGTCAGGTCGCCTTCGGGGGTATCCGCGTCTGCCCTATCAGCGTCAAACTGGGCTATCGGAAAAGTAAGCGTAAAATAAAAAGTACTGCCAACACCATAGTCACTTTTAACCTCAAGTTCGGTACCCATTAAGTTAAGCAGGCGCTGAGTAATGGTGAGGCCCAGGCCCGTACCCTGATATTTGCGCGAACTTTCGTGATATATCTGCCAAAAGCCGGCGAATATTTTAGCGGCATCTTCTTTTTGCATCCCTATGCCCGTATCCTCTACTTCAAAACAGGCAGTAAGCTTACCATTATCGTTACCAAAACAGGTGGCACGTATGGTAACCTTGCCTTCAATGGTAAACTTAAGCGCGTTTGATACCAGGTTGTTAATGATCTGCGTGAGCTTAATATCATCAACCAATATGTGTTCGTTCAGTTTATCGTCAACCACAACCTCAAGCTTGATGCCTTTTTCTTTAAATCGATTATAAAAGGGCATGGCCGATGTTACCAAAAAATCTTTCAGGTTAATGGCTATCGGGTGCAGTTCAAATTTGCCGGCCTCAATTTTATTAAAGTCCAGAATATCGTTCACCAGGCTCAGCATATGGTCCGAACAATATTTTAGCACATCAAAATACTCTTTTTGAGCCGGCAGCATGGCTTCTTTTTGCAGCAGGGTTGATACGCCGATGATACCATTTAAAGGTGTGCGCAGCTCATGCCCCATGGTTGATAAAAAGCGGATACGCGCCTGCATGGCCTCGTCTACTTTTTCTTTTTCGGCCATTATGAGTTTAACATGCTGCCGCTCAAAATATATGCCCAGGTACGCAAACAAGGCCGAAATAAGGATGGCCAGTACGCAGTTTAAATGAAATACAATGTTATATATCGCATCAGAAATATTTTCGATAGCGCTATTCTCCCTGCCAAAAAACACACTCAGGGTAAAGCAGGCAATGGTGACGCCCAAAAATAAGGGTATTTCTACAACGTTTATTTTGTAGTTATCTACCATAAGCGGCAGCGCAAAAAGCAGCGGGAAAAAATAGATATGCCCGCCTGCGCGAAGGCCGATCATGAATGAGACAAACACCAGGAAAATATTGATCTGGAAAAGAAAATAGTACTTGGAAACTTTGTAGTAACCTAAATTAACTAACAATACGGTAATGAGGCTAAGACCGGTCTCGCCCGAAACAATGAACGCCGTCTTTACATTACCATTAAAGGCTACTGTGACCGCTATGGTAAGGCTTACCACAATGGTGATCAAACTTAACCAGTTTACTCTCGCCGCATTCTCCTTATTATCCCGCACCATGAAATCACTTTCAATAGTTTGATTTTTATGGGACTGCATAGACATTGGGTTTCGGGCGCACTTCGGGTATATTTTTTAAATATAGCGCATAAAAGTAGAAAAAATAGTTATTAAATTTAACTCCACTTCAAAAATAACAATACCGATTGTTGACTAAAATTATTAGTAAGTTATTTGTATCTTTGTTAGCTAACACGCTATTGTAATGTATGCCATTGTAGATATCGAAACAACCGGGGGCCATGCCAGCGCGCATGGTATTACCGAAGTTGCTATTGTGATACACAACGGCACCGAAGTTGTACAACGTTTCCAAACACTCATTAACCCCTGCGCACCAATACCTATCTATATACAGGCCCTTACGGGCATCAGCAACCAAATGGTGCAGGATGCGCCTTTGTTTGACCAGGTAGCCGAACATATCTTCGACCTGTTAAAAGACAAAACCTTTGTAGCACATAATGTAAACTTCGACTATTCGTTTATCCGCCATCATTTACAAGTAGCGGGGTTTGACCTGCAAAGTCCAAAACTATGCACCGTACGCCTGGGCCGTAAAATATTCCCGGGTTTGCCATCGTATAGCCTGGGTAAGTTTTGCAGGCAAATGGGTGTAGAAAACCATAGCCGCCACCGCGCCATGGGCGATGCAGATGCTACCGCGCACCTGTTTAGCCTGATGCTGCAAAACGATAAGGAAGGCCACATCAGCGGATCGTTAAAACAAAAAAACAAGGAGCACTCGTTGCCGCCCAATGTACCTCAAATACAGGTTAGTGGTTTGCCTGATGCGCCCGGTGTTTATTACTTTCATGACCAAAAAGGAAAGATAATTTATGTAGGCAAGGCCAAAAGCCTTAAAAAGCGGGTAAAGAGCCACTTTACCAATAACCGCGCCGACCAGCAAAAGCAGGAGTTTTTACGCAATATATTCCAGATAACGCACCAAACCTGCGGTACCGAACTGCTTGCATTTATTTTAGAAGCGGTAGAGATCAAACGCCTGTGGCCAAAATACAACCGCGCGCAAAAGCACCCCGAACTTACCTACGGCCTGTACCGTTTTGAAGATCAGCGGGGCTATGTGCGCCTGGCTATCGATAAATGGAGCAAGTATTCGGCACCATTATACACCTGCAATTCGCTGCTTGAGGGCTACAACTTGCTTAACCGCCTGATAGCCGAGTTTGACCTTTGCCCCAAACTATGTTTTGTGCAGCGCAATAACGAGCCTTGCCCGCGCAACCTTACCAAACCCTGCGCCTGCCAAAACACCGAGACCGTGCAGCGCTATAACAAACGTGTTGCCAAAGCCACCGATCATCTAAAACAGGCGCTATCAACCTTTGCTATACGCGACAAAGGCCGCACCGATGAGGAGCACAGTTATATATTGATAGAGAACGGTGAGTTTTACGGCATGGGTTATGTAAACAATTCGCTTACCATCAATAACCTCGCCCTCATCAAAACCCATCTTACACCCTATCCCGGCAACGGTTATATTAAAAGCATGGTGGCCAACTACGCCATGAGCAACCCCGCCAGTAAAGTAGAATTTGAGGTAGCGAGTTAATAACCACCCTTGCATTTTCCATATTACCTTATCCCTGCCTGCGGCAGGCAGGCATCTTACCTGCCCCACGCCATTATCCCAAATTTTTTACAGCTCAAAAAACACTTTTGTTTCCAAAATCTGTTAACTTCACAATCGCTTAATTAATTATATGTCCAAATACGTTTTACTGCTCCTCATAGTCTTCAGTTTTTCGGGTCTGTACGCCCAGGATGCTAATCCAAACCTCAATATTATCCCGGCGCCGGTGTCGGTAAAAAAGTCGGCAGGCACGTTTACCATCAGTCAGGAAACCGTTATACAGGCCGATACCGTAACCAACCGTTCCGTCAGCTTTTTTACTTCGGCGTTGTTAAGCAGTTGGGGTTACCGCAAACAGGTTGGGCAAATTGATAACAGCGTTACCGGCAACGTCATCAGATTTATCTCGGCCGGTGACGATAACACTCCAGCCGAGGGTTACCACATCAGTGTAACACCAACCCAAATTACTGTAAAAGGTAAGGGGGCGGGTTTGTTTTATGCAGTGCAAACCCTGTTGCAATTAATGCCTACCCAAAAAGCGGGTGTTGCTAAGATAGCTTGCGCCGAAATTGACGATTACCCCCGTTTTGCTTACCGCGGATTGCACCTGGATGTATCGCGGCATTTTTTTGGTGTCGACTTTGTCAAAAAATACATCGACCTGATGGCGACCTATAAGCTCAACACCTTCCACTGGCATCTGACCGACGACCAGGGCTGGCGCATCGAGATCAAAAAATATCCTAAATTAACCTCGGTTGGCAGTATGCGTGAGCAAACTATGGTAGGCAACTATCACGACAGTACCCCTCAGCAGTTTGACAATACCCCTTACGGCGGATATTACACGCAGGACCAGATACGCGATGTGGTAAAATACGCTGCCGAAAAGTACATTACCATTGTACCCGAAATTGAAATGCCCGGCCACTCGGTAGCGGCCATAGCCGCTTACCCCGAATTAAGTTGCAATCCCACCAAGGTGGTTAAGGTAGCCGGCACCTGGGGCGGCTTTGACGATATTTATTGCCCTACCGATTATACCTTTAATTTTATGGATGATGTGCTGACAGAGGTGATGGACCTTTTCCCGGGCAAGTATATCCATATCGGAGGCGACGAGGTATCCAAAACGGCGTGGAAACAATCGGCATTTTGCCAGCAGTTGATCAAAAAATTAAAGCTGAAAGATGAAGAAGGCTTGCAAAGCTATTTCATACAGCGTATTGAAAAATTTGTAAACAGTAAAGGGCGCAGCATTATTGGCTGGGACGAGATACTGCAGGGCGGACTGGCCCCCAACGCAACAGTAATGAGCTGGCGGGGCGAAGCTGGCGGTATTGCTGCCGCGCAGCAGCACCATAACGTAATTATGACCCCCGGCAGCGGCGGGCTTTATTTTGACCACGCCCAGGGCAAAACCAGTTTGGAGCCTTTAGGCATTGGCGGCTATGCGCCCCTGCAAACCACTTACAATTACAACCCTGCATCGCCAACGCTTACCGCCGAACAACAAAAATATATTTTGGGTGTACAGGCCAATATGTGGGCCGAATATATAGCCACAGAGAGCAAGGTTGAATATATGCTGTTGCCGCGATTAATGGCCTTATCCGAAATTGCGTGGACACCGTTGGAAAACAAAAACTTTAAAGATTTTAGCGAAGTGCGCCTGCCCGAACACCTCTGTAAAATAGACGCCTCCGGACTGGACTACCGGGTATCTACTGCCATTGGTGCCAAGGATACCATTATGACGGGCGGCCAGTTCATAGTAGAACTGAAGAAGCCGGTAGCGGATGCAAAGATCTATTACACCATAGACGGCTACACGCCACGCGAGACTGACCTGGAATATAAGGAGCCTGTGAACATTGTTATCCCCGAAAATTCGAGCCGGGTTTTTCAAACCATTGTGATCACACCATCGGGCAAACGCAGCGCCGTTACCCGCGCCGTTATGAACAACAAACCCCCATTTGCCCCTGTTGCTTATACCGGCACCGCCGAAGGCTTAAAATACCGCCTGTTTAACGGCACTTTTGAAAACACTGACAAAATTGACGGAGGCAACGAGATCGATACCGGGATTGTTAAGAGCTTTAGTACCGGCAGCTTCCGCAAAAATGGCATCCACAATTTTGGGGTGATCTATACCGGCTATATCCGTATTGATAACGATGGTAAGTACTCGTTCTCCACAGCCTCGGCCGATGGCTCGGTAGTGCAAATTGATGACCAGCTGGTGGTGGATAACGATGGCAAACACAGTACCTTTGAGTTAGGCGGCGATGTATTGCTGCAAAAAGGTTTTCATAAAATTACCGTTAAATACTTTTTTGTGGGTGCGGCCAATACCTTAAGAGTGTATATGACCATGCCCGGCAAAGCCAAAACGGAGATACCGCCTGATATTATTTTTAACTAAACTTGTTTAAATTTAATGGTATGATGCACCGGTCCGCTTACATTTCTACATTAATTGCTTGTTTAACGCTGTTGCTGGCTTGTAAACAGCCGCCGCAACCTATCGCGCCGGTGCAGGTAATTAGCCCCACAAAAGTGGTGTTGCCCCAACCCTTCAGGTATCATAAACTGATCGAAAGCTCGCCGGGCAAATTTTTTGATGTATTTGGCTGGGGACGCGGTGTTGATTCCACCGGATCATACCTTATCCTCCACTCCGACTCTACCGGTAAAAAATACAGCACCACCTATGGCGACCTGGAAGGCTCCATCATTGACGTGTACAATACTGACATGAACATGGATGGCAACCCCGAGATATTGATAGAGGCCCGTGCAAAGGACACCATTAACCACATTAACATTTACGCCTACGAGTTTAGGGGCGGCAAGGGCCAAAAAATAGACTTCCCTAAACTAAGTACCAATAGTAAAAAGGGGTACCGTGGCGGTGACAGTTTTTCAATAAAAGAAGGCAATTTGGTGCGTGAGTTCCCGGTTTATGATAGCAACACTAAGGACGCAAAGCCAACGGGCAAAACCAAAATATTGCAATACGGGATAAGCGACAATACCTTTACGGTGAAGGACATCAGCGCGGTGGATACTACCCAGACCACCAAACCCACCCAGGTTAAGAAACCCGCCGAAGCCACTGTAGTAAAAACCAAAACCACCAGTAAACCGGCCAAAGAAAAGCACACCGAAAGCAAAAAGAAGAAAAAGAAAGCCGAAGTGCACCATCCTAAAAAGAAGAAAAAACATCACCGTAGCGAAGGGTAACTCTTACACTTCGCCTCGCGATAAGTTTTTTACTCAGCGGTAATTACGTGCTCTTTAGCAGCAAGATAACGCTCGGCCTCTAAAGCGGCCATACAACCAGTACCGGCAGCGGTAACCGCCTGGCGGTAAATACGGTCTTGCGCGTCGCCGCAGGCAAATACGCCTTCAACATTGGTTTGTGTGCTGTCCGGATGGGTAATGATGTAGCCGGTCTCGTCCATGTGGATCTGGCCTTTAAAAATATCGGTATTGGGGTGGTGGCCTATGGCCACAAAAAAGCCCGTCACATCCAGCAAGCGCTCCTGTTGTGTTTTATTATTTAAAATTCGCACGCCGGTAACCACCTGCCCGTCGCCAACGATCTCCTGTGTTTCGGAGTTGTAAATGATCTCGATATTTTTGGTATTCTGCACCCGGTGTACCATGGCTTTTGAGGCACGGAACTCATCGCGGCGAACGATCATGTAAACCTTACGGCAAAGCTTGGCTAAATAAGTAGCTTCCTCGGCGGCGGTATCACCGGCGCCTACAATGGCTACATCCTGACCGCGGAAAAAGAAACCATCGCACACAGCACAGGCCGAAACACCAAAACCGTTATACTTTTCTTCCGACTCCAAACCCAGCCATTTGGCCGAAGCGCCCGTCGAAATAATTACGGTATCAGCAATAATGGTCTTTTCCTCGTCAACCACAACCTTGTGCGGAAGTGATGAAAAATCGACAGAGCTTACATAGCCAAAACGGATATCGGTGCCAAAACGCTCCGCTTGTTTGCGCAGGTCTTCCATCATTTCGGGGCCCATAATGCCATTGGGGTAACCCGGAAAATTGTCAACATCGGTAGTTTGGGTTAGCTGGCCGCCGGCAAGCATACCGGTATAAACTACAGGCTTCATATCGGCTCGGGCAGCATAAATAGCTGCGGTATAACCTGCCGGGCCTGAGCCTATGATGAGACATTTTACGTGTTCGGGTTGTTGTGACATGGTATTCAAAAAAAATTATGGTACAAAGCTACGCTTTGCGGGGCAGTAAGCCAAGAGGTAATGGTCAGGATATTGTACTTATTTGACAGACCGATATTTTGATTTTTTGCAGATAGTGGCCTAACCGATCTGCATCGTTTTCAGTAACTCCAGCATAGCACTATAATAAATGGGCAACTCGCCAAACAAGCTATCAGCCAGTTTTTGATTATATGTATGGACAGACATGTTACGCTTAACTATAATTGTCGACCATAGCACTTCATCGGTTATAACCTTTTCGGTATAAGCTGCGCCAAATACCGTTTTTGGGCTATTCAAGTCAATGAGTCCTCTTTTTTCGAGATAACGCTTTAATGTTTTCCAGGCAAGATCATAACAGTATTCAAACCGCTGTATGGCACCATCACGTTCCAGTTGTGTTGGATTGGGTAGTAAAGCTTCTGCAAGTGTTTTTAGGGCTTGCTCAAAAGTAGCCAGTTTTTCTTCAAAATAATCGTTCATAGCCACTCCATATTTTGCAGCGCAACCGATCTGAATTTGTCGTCAACATCATTAAAATCAACCAAGTCTACTTTATACAGCATCGGCATTTCTTCAATAGCATTATGTATGCGTGCAAGGTTATTAAGCGGTATACCGGCGTTGGTCATAATGCCCAGATCAATATCTGCCAGTATCAATTCTTGCCGGTTAGCTTGCGATCCAAAAATAAAAGCACGGTGATCAACGCCGCTCAGGTTATCTTCAAGCGCTTTTTTTAACAGCAGTTTTATTTGTTCCCGGCGGTCCGACATTCTACATCAAAGATACACATTACAATTCAAATTTGTCATTTACCAACACTGGCTTCAAATACCCGCATAAAATTGCCGCCCTTTATTTTGTTGATATCGCTTTGGCTGTAGCCGAGTTTTTTTAACGCGGCAAATACTTTGGGATAATCGGCAACACTGTCCAAGCCCAACGGGTACGATTCTGCCCCATCAAAATCAGCGCCGATGCCTACATGGTCAACACCTATCAATTTCACAATATAATCGATATGTTTAATGAGCATGTCAAAAGGCGGGCGCATCTGGTCGGTCTCGGTTTGATGAAGCTTGTTCAACTGCTGGATGGACAGGTCGTTATCATGGTATATTTTAATAAGCGAATCCAGCTCCGCGCGGTGCTGACGCAAAAAACGACTTGCTTTGGCATCGTAAGCACTATCCACAAAACCGCTGTAAAAATTAACAAACACTACGCCCCCGTTTTTGGCCAGGGCCTTTAATTGCTCATCTTTTAAATTGCGCCGGTTACGGTCTAACGCGTACACACAACTATGCGACGCGATAATGGGTTTGGTTGTGGTAGCTATAACATCGTAAAAGGTTTGCTCGCCTACGTGCGAAACATCCACCATAACGCCGAGGTCGTTCATATGGCGGACTATTTGTTTGCCGTATTCGGTTAGCCCGATATGTTTTAGCGAATCGCGGCGTACGGTCTCGTCGCGCGCCGATGATGCCCACGATGTGCTGTTGTTCCACGTCAGGGTCATATACCGCATTCCCCGTTTGGCAAGCGCATCCAGGTAGTCCATGCGGTCTTCTATCATGTGCCCGCCCTCAACGCCTACCATTGCAGCCAATTTATGTGTAGCGATGGCCTCTTTAAATTGTGCCGGGGTACTTACCTTCATCATTTTGGCGGGATTGCGTTTGATGAGTGCATCCAGCGAATCGATCTCGCGGTTGGCCCTCGCGTAAGCTGCACCTTTACCATAATCGCCGCTGCACCATATCGAAAATACCTGCGCGTTTAGGCCACCCTGCTTAGCCCGCACCAGATCAAAATTACCTGTGTTTTGCAGCTTGCCCACATCGGCACCAGTCATCAGGACTACAGATAGTATATCGTTATGGGTATCCACGAGGTACTGGGCCTTTACAGTAATTAAAAGCAGCAGTAGCAGGGGCAGTAGCAGTTTTTTCATACAGCAAGATAGGGAATTTAATTAAATAGACGGGCGACCGAGATAAAGATCATCTGTCGGCAATAATGCCAAATAAATATTTTATTATTGTTTATTAAACTAATATAACCCACATGAGATATTTAAGCCTGATCTTATTGATGCTTTGCGGCACTACAGCAGCTTTTGCACAAACACCTGCCGGTGGCGGCAAAAAAAACAGTGCCGAGATGACCGCGGCTTTGACCGAACAGAAAAAAGGCGAGTCGTTAATGCTGGATTGGCCCGACAGTGAAGGCTGGAAGGTTGGCGACGATCAGGAAAACGACCAAACCCATGTAGTTGACCTGGTACGCAATAATGAAACCGTTGACAAGTGGACCGAACTGGGTAATATGATGATCATCAAGGGGGCCCGAAATATACCCATGGATAAGGCCATGAGCCTGATGTATGATCAGGCTAAACAACAAGCGCCAAAGGCTAAGCTGACCTTTATTGAGAAAGATGAACAGGCCGAAAACCCCTGGATAATTTTCACCATCGAATCGCCAGGCTTTAAAAACGATAAAACCCCCGAATCGCAGCTTTGGTATATTGTACAGGGCAAACAGTCGCTTTACACCAACTTTAGGGCAATAAAACAAGCCACCATACCCGATGCGCTGAAGACCAAATGGACTGCCTTTTTTAAAACAGCTAAAATTGTTTATAAGGATTGATTACGGTCAGATAAATTGACCCCTCTGATCATCTAAACATATTCCAGCAACTCTATCCTGTTCCCAAACGGGTCCTGAAACGTAAAGCGGTTACGGCCGGGTATGGGGGTTTCTTCGTTTATTTTGACGCCGTTATCTGTTAAATGCTTACGGGCAGCGGCCAGGTCGGTAACCTCCATGGCAAAGTGTTGTTTTAACAAAGGGGTACCCGCTTCGGTACCTATATGCAGTTCCATCCCTGGCAATTGGTACCAGTACCCTTTTGAAGTGCTGAACACCGATGGCCTTACCATCGGCGCAAAGCCCATTACTTTGGTATAAAACAAATGCGCGTCATCCTGCTTTCCGGGCGGAACAGAAATATAAACATGGTCGAAACGGTTGTAGGTTATCATATATCTGGGATATTTGGCGGTTTCAATTTCGGAAAATTATTTGATAATGACGGACAAGTCGGTATGGTGATTATTGTTCTAAAATCCCGTATTTTAGCATACCAGAAATTTAAACCTGCAAAACCATGAATAGCCTGCTAAACCCTACGGATAGCTTAACATTTGTAAACCGCATAAACACCCTTAAACCTGATACACCTGCCAAATGGGGCAAAATGAACGCGAGCCAGATGCTGGCCCACTGCAACTGCGGACTGGGATCGGCCTTAGGTGATGTGAAAGACAAGCGTATGTTTTTGGGTTATATTTTTGGTTCGATAGGTAAAAAAGACATGCTGAAAGACGAACCGTTTAAACAAAGCCTGCCTACGGCGAAAACCTTTGTAAAAATTGGCGAGCAACCCGATTTTAATGCCGAAAAAGCAACGCTGCTTAAGCTAATAGACCGTTACACCAAAGGTGGCGAAGCGGCTATAACCACCCATCCGCATACGTTTTTTGGCCCGATGACACCCGCCGAGTGGGACCACCTGATGACCAAGCACCTTGACCACCATTTACGGCAGTTTGGGGTGTAGGCAGTAGTGCTTGCTAAAACTGGAGTTCACCCTAAACCGTTAAAATCTAAGTTAAATAGATTGTTGTCGTTAATATTTACTTCCACTCGCCAACATGAAGTACCTCCATCGAGAACCATCATAATTTCCGAATTCCATTCTTTTGTATCGGCCTCATAGGCTTTCGGAAAACAATTGACATGTATTATTTTTTTTCCAGATTTATCGATGTAACCAAAATACTGCCTGCAAAACTTTTTTAACCTTGAATGTATTGCCTGTGAACTTAAGCGCATGTAATTGTTTGTATCGTTTTTGTATGTCTCTTTTAGCTTTTTTTGCAATATATTTTCAACGGACTTGATATCTGCGAGTGTCGGGGTAAACCGCTGATATTTTGGATCAATGTAATTATTCAGCAACATGGTGTAATTTTCGTCAAATATCACCCCTTCAAAATTATTACCCTTAACATAGGTTGAATGATCTGAAGCCCTTTTGGTGCTGATGACTTTTTGCGCATCAACGCTACAAAAACATCCCAAAAAGATAATAACAAGAATCAGCCTTTTCATACTGTAAGATACCGACTTTCTGCTTAATAAAAAAGCCCCCCGTTTCCGAAAGGCTTCATATTTAATTCGTTAATAAATTATCAGTCTTAATAACTCAATAGCTAATTACCGCTCCTCAATATCTACATAATCGCGGTTCACTTCGCCAACATATATCTGGCGCGGGCGGCCTATCGGCTCTTTTTTCTCTTTCATTTCTTTCCATTGTGCTATCCATCCCGGTAAACGGCCCAGTGCAAACAGTACGGTAAACATTTCTGTCGGGAAGCCCAGGGCACGGTAAATAATGCCTGAGTAAAAATCAACGTTAGGGTATAGCTTACGCTCGATAAAGTAAGGGTCTTTCAACGCTACTTCTTCCAGTTTTTTAGCTATTTCCAGCACTTCGTCGTCGATACCTAATTTTTCTAAAATGTCATCGCAAGCCTTTTTAATGATCTTGGCGCGCGGGTCAAAGTTTTTGTAAACACGGTGGCCAAAGCCCATCAGGCGAAATGGATCATTCTTATCTTTCGCTTTTTTGATCCATTTGTCGGTATCGCCGCCATCGGCTTTAATTTTTTCGAGCATCTCAATAACAGCCTGGTTGGCGCCGCCATGCAACGGGCCCCATAGGGCAGATATACCTGCCGAAACTGATGAGTACAGGTTAGCTTCGGACGAGCCTACGATACGCACAGTTGAGGTTGAGCAGTTTTGCTCATGGTCGGCGTGCAGTATCAGCAACACATTCATGGCGTCAACCACAACCGGGTCTATCACCACATCTTCGGTACGCTGGCCAAAGGTCATGTACAGGTAGTTGGTAACATAGTCGAATTTGTTTTGCGGGTAGATAACCGGGTGGCCCAATGATTTTTTGTATATCCACGACACAATGGTGGTCATTTTAGCCAGCAGCTTGATAATGGTCAGGTTAACATCGGCAGCGCTTTGGTTCGGGTTTAACGACTCAGGGTAGAACGCCGAAAGCGAGCTGATCAGAGCGGTTAATTGCCCCATGGGGTGCGATTTTGACGGGAAACCATCAAAAAACTTCTTCATGTCTTCATGAATAAGCGTATGGTGGTTTATCTGCGCCTGAAAATCAGTGATCTGCTGTTTGGTTGGCAATTCGCCATATATCAGCAAATAAGCAACTTCTAAAAAGCTCGATTTTTGGGCTAATTGCTCAATCGGGTAACCCCGGTATTTCAATATACCTACCTCACCATCCAGAAACGTAATAGCGCTTTGGGTGGCGCCTGTATTTTTATAACCGATATCTAAAGTAACGTATCCCGTAAGGTCGCGCAGTTTTGAAATATCAATTGCTTTTTCATCTTCCGTACCTTCAATAACGGGCAGGTCGTAACTTTTATCACCAATTTTTAACTGTATAGTTTCTGACATAGAAATTGTGTTGTAATACGCAAATGTAAATAAATCTGTGTACTTTTATTGATTAGATTTTTTTAGAATTGTAAAAAAATAGTTTCGGGTTTAACACAAACAAACACAGCTATTTTTTACCCGGTGATATCCAATTTAAACAATGGCCCTGAGTATATTTAAGTTATCGAACGCCAATAACGATAAAGATTTTTACCGTCTGTTTTTTATTATACTCTGCTTTATAAACCTGGCGTTCCATTTCTTATTCCTATACTACGCCCCCCAATCATTCGACCCATCCATCGTACGGGTCGGCAGCAGCCTTGTGTGCCTTATCACAGTTGTGGTTTCGTTCATTGATCAGCGGCGGTTTTACTATTTTTTTGCGTACTTGTCTATCCTGTCATTTTTAGCGGTAAACAACTGCTATTTTTTAGGCGAAAATAATTACATCGGCGAGTACTTTTTAGGGTCGTTGGTATCGGTATTGTTACTAAGTTTTTTTTGCCGCCGCTCTTACGAGTTTATCGGCCTGGTTTTATTTAATGCAGCATGTTTAGGTTTCGGCCTGTTTTTTACCAGTGTTGCTATCCCGGAGATGCCTTTAATGGCCATCAGTTTTGTTTTATTTAACGGGTTGGCGGGTACACTGTTCCTGTTCAGGCGGTCGTACATATTGCGGAGCATTAAAGTACATAACGATGTTAAAGAGCGCAGCGCTACCCTGAACGAAATAACCGATGTGCTGAAACAAACTTCGACAAAACTGCAAAGCTTAACATCGGCCAATACGGCGCTGGTTTTTGAGTACGATGCTGATAAAATATGTATCAGCGAGTGGTATAACCCCAACGATATATTACTTAACCAACCCGAAACCATGCTGGGCACGTCACTTGCCGACCTGCAGGTACCGGCTTTGGCCAATCACTTTAAAGCGGCGCAAAAATCGTACAAGCCAGCATCTTTCGAGTTTCAGGGGTTGTTTGGTAACGAGCTTTGGTATATGGCCGTGGTTACACCCGTATTGGATGAGGAGCGACGCTTTACCGGGCGTACAACGGTTACCATAACGGATATTACGTTGTTAAAAGAAACGGTAGGGTCGCTGCGCGAAAAAGAACTGGTTTTATATAACGAGCAAATTGTTGCCAAATTAGGCAGCTGGTGGACGGATACCAGCTATAACGACATTTTTTGGTCGAACAACCTTTTCTCGATATTGGAGGTGTCCGACATCCCGCCCGATAAAACCAAGCTGAGCTATTATATCAGTTTGATACACCCTGAAGACCGCGACCAGGCGCAGCAATACTTTGCGTCGTTGGCAAGCAACCCGCTTATCGAGTTTGAGCACCGGTTGATCACACCAAAAGGCAACCTCAAGTACGTTAAAGTTGTAAGCGGTTACCCGGTTAAAAACGACAAAGGGAAAGTGATCAAGGTAGCGGGCATTGTACAGGACATTACGGAAAACAAGGTAGCTAACAGAACGATCAGGTCGAGCCAGGCGGAGCTGATGGAAGTGCAGGCCATTGCCAAAGTGGGCGGCTGGAAATGGGACGTTAAAATAAACGAACTGGAGTGGAGCGACGAGATATACCGCATTTACGACCTCGAAAAAGAGGAGGTTAAAAACGAAAACCACTTTAAACTTTTATTGGCCTTTGTACACCCCGACGATAAGGCGATGGTACAGTCGCTATTTAAAGACCATACCAAACTAACCCGCTTGTTTTTAGAGTACCGCATTATCACCGGTAAGGGTAACTTAAAATACATCAGCATCATTATCGGAAAAACGCTTAAAAAGGATGGCGTTATCCGCAAGATAATCGGCACGGTGCAGGATTTGACCGAACGCCGCAAAATTGAGATAGATTTTGAACGTGCCGAAAACAAATACAAAAACGTTCTCGAAACCATTAACCTGGCCGCGGTAACCTTAAACAAACAAGGCAACATTATATTTTGCAATAAACACCTGGCCGATATTGTGGGTTATGACAAGGGCGAACTGATAGGCATGAACTGGATAGACACTTTTGTGCCCGACAACCTAAAGGCCCAGTTTAACGCCTGGCTGGAGAGCAATAGTTTTTATACCCAGCATACCAGCCCTATTAACTGCAAGAACGGCAAACAACGCATTATTAACTGGAAAAACACGGTTACGCACGATGAATTTGGCAACATTGCCGAAACCACCAGTATAGGCGAGGACATTACGGATATTAAAAAAGCACGCGAGGCGCTCATCATTGCCAAAGAGAATGCCGAAAAATCGTCGCGGTTCAAATCGGAGTTCCTGTCGATCATGAGCCACGAGATACGTACACCAATGAACGCTGTGATTGGCACAACTAACCTTTTATTGGCCGACAATCCTGCAGAAAGGCAATTAGAGTACTTGCACACATTGCGGTTTTCGAGCAATAATTTGTTGGAACTGATCAACGATATTTTAGATTACAACAAAATTGAAGCAGGTAAGCTTGAGCTGTTTAAACAACCGTTCAATATTCAGAAACTGGCAACTAACCTGCTGCAATCATTCACCACCAAGGCCGAAGACAATAACTCTAAGCTGGAACTGGTTTTTGATAAGAACATCCCTGTTAACCTGATAGGCGACCAGTTGCGCTTAGGGCAGATATTGAACAACCTGTTGAGCAACGCGGTTAAATTTACCACTAATGGCACTGTTTACCTTAAACTGGAATCGCAGCAGATCAAAGCCGACAAAATATCTATCAAGTTTACCATTGCCGATACCGGCATTGGCATAGCGCCCGAAAACCTGGATAAGATATTTGACCCCTTTACGCAGGAATATAGCTCTACCGCCAGCGATTACGGCGGTACCGGCCTTGGCCTGGCCATTACCAAACGCCTTGTGGAATTACACCACAGTAGCATTAACCTTGCAAGCAAACCCGGCGAAGGCACCGAATTTAGCTTCACCATCATGTTCGAAAAAACGGGTGTTGATGAAACCCCAACTGAAACAACCGATGCACCTGAGGCTAAAGCCGAAAGCGATAACATTAAAGGTATGAGCATTTTATTGGTTGACGATAATAAGATGAACTTATTGATAGCCAATAAATTTTTGAAGAACTGGCAGGCCCGTGTGCAGCAGGCATCAGACGGGCGCATGGCGGTTGAACTGGCCATGACCAACAACTACGACCTGATACTGATGGACCTGCAAATGCCGATAATGGATGGTTTTGAAGCCGCGGCCCTCATCAAGCAAACCCAGCCCGACCTGCCCATCATCGCGCTAAGCGCTGATGCCATGCCCGAAACCCGCACCAAAGCGGCCAAACATGGCATGGACGATTACCTGACCAAACCTTTTGTACCCGAAGTGTTATTCGAAAAAATAGCGAAATACTATAAGGTTAGGGTGTAAGTTGGTGAGTGGTGAGTAGTTTGTTTATTGGGCAATGGATATTGTACTTATCTGCTGCTATGTTTACAACAAAAAAGGCGCTAACCTTGCGGAGAGCACCAATCCTTATTATCAATAAAACAAATCTTTTAAGCTATTACTAACCAGTAAGGATAATCACTCAATCAACCACTTACCCCATCAACCAACCACCTAATTCGTCCGTATGGCTTCTACCGGGTCGAGCCTTGAGGCAAAGTAAGCCGGTATGATGCCTGATATGATTCCGATGATCACCGATATGCTGACACCTACTATAATGTTTTTGATGTACAAAACAATGGCTACATCGGCCGCAGCCTTGACGACGAACGTACCCAGGTAAACTATGGCTATGCCAATTGCCCCCCCAACCAGGCACAGTAAAATAGCTTCGATCAAAAACTGGAGCATAATAAAGTAATTTTTAGCACCTAACGATTTTTGTATGCCGATGATATTGGTACGCTCTTTTACCGATACGAACATGATATTGGCGATACCGAAGCCGCCCACCAATACCGAAAAGCCACCGATAATGTAGCCTGCTATATTTACGATGCTAAACAACTGGTCGAGCGCGTTGGTGAGCAATGTAGTTTTGTTGAGCGCAAAATTATCTTCCTGGGTTGGGCCTAAACGCCTTACGTTACGCATTAAGCCTTTAACTTCGGCTTCAACCTCAACATCGGTAATACCTGGCTTACCTTTAACCACCACCTGGCTGCCATAGCGCGAGCCCTGTATATCAATAATATCCCGGGCAAAATTAATGGGGATCAATACCAGTTTATCGGTGGTAAGGCCTATCATGTTTTCGCCTTCTTTGGCAAATACGCCTATAACATTTACATAGCGGCCCATTATTTTAATGCGTTTGCCCACCGCAGTGGCATTGGGGAACAGTCCGTCGGCAATGTCGTGCCCTATCAAAACCGCGGGCGCCCCTCCCCTTGATTCGCTTTCGGTAAAATACCGTCCGTCTTCAAGTTCAAAATTGCGCGTTTTATCAAAATCGAATGATGCCGCGCTGATGTGTGCGCCTTGTGCTACATTCGACTCATATTTAATATTGCGGTTATCAATACCTATCTGGTAACATACACCAATGGCCGTTTGCGACCGCTCTTTCACAAACTCGTAATCGCGCAGGTTAGGCATGGGCCTTTGCTGGTATTTCCACCAGGCGTCATCATCGTTACTTACCCATGGCCATTTTTGTATGTATATAGAGTTACTGCCTAACTTATTTACGCTTTTTTGAAGGTTATCGCGCAGCGTATCAACCGCCGATAGCACCGCGATGATGGCAAAAATACCAATGGTAATGCCCAACAGGGATAGCACGGTGCGCAATTTGTTTTGCCTGAGCGCATCCAAAGCAAAAACTATACTTTCACGAAAAAGCTTGAAGAATATCATACTACCTGTTTAGACGTAGCCACAACCATTGAGTTACAGTTAAATGTAAATATTTATTTGCAGCTAAACCGCATCATTTTACAAAAACACGCCCATAAAAAAACGGCTTGCTGTAAACAACAAACCGTTTCAACTATTGGTCCGATCACTTTTTGTTTAGTAATGAGCTGTCCTCACGGTAGTGGTAGTGGTAACATATTTTGGTTTATGGCTTGGGTGCGCACGTGCATAAGCTTCTCTTGCGCGTTGTTGTTTACGGTCTTTGGCATCGCCAATGATATAACCACCGCCTGCACCAATGGCACCGCCAATTAATGCGCCTTTTACACCGTGGCCAATTAACGCGCCTGCAACAGCACCCGCGCCGCCGCCAATAGCTGCACCTTTAGCACGGTTACTCCATTTGCGGTGATGGTGAACTACTTCCTGTGCATTAACTACACTTTCGGCCGATACTGTTAGTGTTAAAAACAAGGCGAATATTTTAAAGTACTTTTTCATGATATATTTAATTTGGTTTTTAGTTTTTGGCAAACCCATATATTTGAATTTGCGTTATACTTAAGTGTATACAAAAGCCCTGCCATGGTTGTATAGTCCTTCTGCTGCGTTTTTGAGCATATGCGATCATTTTAAACTGTACTTAATTACATACAAGTATGCCAGCAAATGCAGCCACCGTGTTTAAAATCAAAACCCTACATTTGAATATGAAACGCATCCTGTTATCCCTTACTTTCTTATTATCGGTTAATTTTTTACAGGCACAGGTTAAGGTAACGTTTGTGGTGAAGCCCCTGCCAGCTAATACACCCGAACCAAAAACGATTTACCTTGCCGGGAGCTTTAACGGCTGGTCGCCGGGCAGGGCCGACTGGCAGTTAACCGCAAACGCCAACGCCACATACCAGTCTACGTACAGCCTGCAGCCTGGTAACTACGAATACAAAATAACCCGTGGCGACTGGGGCAAAGGCGAAGTGGGCGCTAACGGCGGCGGAATGGAAAACCGCACGCTGCACCTATTGCACGACACCACGGTAAGCATAACCGTTGCCGACTGGCAGGACCTGCACCCCATAGCGGCGCGCCAGCATACGGCAGGTGCCCAGGTACACATCATCAGCGAAAAGTTTGAGATGCCGCAGTTAGGCAAACAGCGCCGTGTTTGGATATACCTGCCCAAAGGGTACGAAACATCGAAACAGAAATACCCTGTAATTTACATGCACGACGGGCAAAACCTGTTTGACGGTTTTACCAGCGGCTTTGGCGAATGGGGTGTTGATGAGTTTATGGACAGCTTAAAAACCCATCCCGCTATTATTGTTGGGGTTGACCATGGTGGTGATGCCCGAACGGTGGAATACAGCCCTTACGATTCGAAATATGGCAAAGCCCTTGGCGACAAATACGTAGTCTTTTTGGTGGAAACGCTTAAGCCGTATATTGATGCGCACTACCGTACCCTTACAGATGCCAGGCACACCGCGGTTGCAGGCAGCTCCATGGGCGGTTTGATAAGCCTGTATGCCGAAGTAAAATATCCACAGGTATTTGGCAGCGCGGGCGTGTTTTCGCCGGCTTTTTGGATCAACCCGCCTATTTACGAATATGCCGGCCTGCATGTATCCAAAACATCGCGCTTTTACTTTTTGTGCGGCGACCAGGAAGGCGATACCATGGTTACCGATATGGAGAAAATGGTTGCAATTTTGAAGGAGAAAGGCCTGCCCGAAAAAAACAGGCCATCGATGGTTAATAAAGGCGCTAAACATAACGAAGCCCAGTGGCGCAAAGCCTTCCCCGCTTTTTATGGGTGGCTGATGGCCGGGATGAAGTAGTAAAACCGGCCGGAGAATTTATGCCTTTTTTTAGGAAAAACCATGTGCATGTTCCCATAAAAATGCGTATCTTTAAGTGGTTGCGATAACCTTTTTAATTGCGAATTTTATAATTTGATATCGCTAATTAATTTAAAAATACCCAAGAATACCCACGTGTTTTGATTTTTGGTTGCCAAAATGATAAAATGAAACCTTGCATATAAACCTAACCAAACCCAATGCCAATAGATGATACCCTTTTAACTGCCGATGAGCAGGATAATGATATTTACCCCGACCTGTACAGGCGCATTGGCGCTACCTTATTGGACGCCGTGTTTATGCTGCCGTTTTTTTTGCTGTTTACCTGGCTTGAGGGTTATAATAAATACCTGCTCATCGGCACGGCACTGGCTTACCTTGTTATTTCGGCGGTGTACCATATTTATCTTGTACAACGGTATGGTGGAACGCCTGGCAAACTGCTCCTCAACATGAAGGTCATCAGGCTCGATACTGAACCCATTGGCGCGAAAGAAGCTTTTTTGCGGTATAGCGTTGACCTGTTTTTGTTTGTTTTTAACACCTTATTGATCTTTTACGCGGTAGCAAAAATGGATAACCAGCATTACATCAGCTTAACCTGGATGGAACGGGCTGATTATCAAAATACGCTTGAGCCACATATACTGAGGGTTTACGTTTATACCGGGATGAGCGTGGCCTGGGGGCTTGGCGAAATTGTTTCTCTCCTGGCAACATCGCGCAAAAGGGCCCTGCATGATTTTGTGGGCGGAACCGTTGTTGTGGTGTCAAACTACCCCGACGACCTTTATGATATTGTAACCGAACCAGAAGAATAACCGCATTATGAAGAAAACAACTAACAACGCGCGCCGCAATTTTTTAAAAACAGCCGGAACGGGCTTGCTCATTAGCCCCTTACTTACATCGGGTTTAAGCTTGATCACCGTAGAACCCGCCGGTGCAAAACCGCATAACCATACCACGCCTGCAATGGCTGCAAATCCGGTTATGCTAAACATACGCGATTTTGGCGCGGTTGGTGATGGCACTACCAAAGATACCGTCGCTATTCAACAAGCTATTGACCGTTGCCGGGTATTGGGTGGCGGCGAGGTATTGTTTCCGCCAGGCAGGTATTTTACAGGTGCTATAGCCTTACGGTCGAACGTTTTGTTGCGGCTGGATAAAGACGCTGTTGTTTTGGGTACGCCCGATTTTGCCGATTATCCCGTAATGCAGGTGCGCTGGGAGGGCAAATGGATAGCCGGGCATACCGCTTTGTTTTACGCGCTTGATGCAGTAAATACCGGCATAGTTGGGCCAGGCGCGATTATTGGTAACGATGCCTTGGGCGGCAGGCCGAATGCGCAAAACCCGCTAAGGCACCCCGCGCTGATAGAGCCTATCGGTTGCAGCATTATACGCTTTGAGGATTTTTCGACCAGCTATCATTTGATGTGGTCGCTGCACCCCACCTATTGCGATAACGTGACCATCAAAAACCTCACCATCCGCAGTACCGGTGGTAACGGCGATGGCATTGATGTTGATTCGTGCAAACATGTGCTGATAGATGGCTGCGATATTTCGACAGGGGATGATTGTATATCGCTTAAATCGGGCCGGGGCATGGAGGGTTACAGCCTTTTACGCACCACCGAAGATGTACATATTACCAATTGCACGTTTGCCGATTCGATATTTGCCTGTATAGGCATCGGCAGCGAAACTTCGGGTGGTATACGCAACGTACGGATCGATAACTGCAAATTTAAACATGCCAAAACCTTTGCCATTTATATCAAAAGCAGGCCGGGCCGGGGCGCATTTGTTGAAGATATTGTTGCCGATAAACTGGAGGTTACCGATTGCGAAGGCGGCTTTTTACGCTACAACCTGTTGGGCAGCGGCCTGCAGGACCAGGTGCCGGTACCTGGCGATGAGGGTATACCTAATGTAAAAAACTTTAAATTCAGTAACGTAAAGGTCACTAACGTGGGTACGCTTGTTGATGGTATGGGCATCCATCCATCTAAACCGCTTGATGGCTTTGCGCTGAGCAATATAACAGGCACGTGCACCAAAGGTATTTCGCTGGCCAATATCAAAAAAGCAAAGATCGACGGGATAAACGTAACCGGGTTTAGTGGCCCATTACTTAGTGTTTATAACGTAACAGGGAGCGGGCTTGATAACGCAACAAAGATAGAAGCGCCTAAAGTGCCCGATGCCATACCCGTGCCAGCACAGGCATACCAGTTAAAATAATGCGACAAGCTTATATTTTTGTTGCCAGCTATGGATACCGAAAATAAAAGCCCGTTACGTAAGATCATCCATATTGATATGGATGCCTTTTACGCGTCGGTTGAGCAGCGGGATAACCTGGAATATCGCGGCAAACCCATTGTGGTTGGCGGTTTGCCAGAGGGCCGTGGCGGCGTTGTTGCCACCGCGAGTTACGAAGCGCGCAAGTTTGGCGTACGGTCGGCCATGCCTTCAAAAACGGCACAAAAACTTTGTCCGCAGGCCATATTTGTACGGCCAAGATTTGCAGCTTACAAGGAGGTATCCAACCATATCCGCGAAATATTTAGCCGGTATACCGACCTGATCGAGCCGCTTTCGCTCGATGAAGCTTATTTAGATGTTACCAATGACAAGTTGAACATAGGCTCGGCCATTGATATCGCGAAAGCCATAAAACAGGCGATAAAAGATGAACTGAACCTCACCGCCTCGGCAGGCGTATCCATCAATAAATTCGTGGCCAAAATAGCGTCGGACATGAACAAGCCCGATGGCTTGAAATTTATCGGGCCATCAGCTATTGAAGCTTTTATGGAAGCCCTGCCTATAGAAAAATTTCACGGCGTGGGTAAGGTGACTGCCGAAAAGATGCGAAAGATGGGGCTGTTTACAGGGGCGGATTTAAAGGCGCTTAGCCAGGATGAACTGGTTAGCCATTTTGGTAAATCGGGAAACTTTTTTTACAAGATAGTACGCGGCATTGACGACCGGCCGGTTGAACCCGACCAGGAAACAAAATCCATCAGTGCTGAAGATACTTTTGCGTACGACCTGACCACGTTGGAAGAAATGTACCCCGAACTGGATAAAATTGCCCTGGTGGTTTATAACCGGGTAACCAAAAACCAATTGAAAGGCCGCACGGTTACCCTGAAAGTAAAATATCACGATTTTAAACAGATAACACGCAGTCAGTCGTTTACATCCCCTACCGACGACTTGGAAACCATCGCCGCTACGGCAAAAAAACTAATGGCCGCCTCTTTTGAAGATGGTCAAAAAATAAGGCTGCTTGGCGTGGGCCTTTCCAATTTCGGCGACTTACAAGTCAGGCAAAAGCCAGACGGTATACCGGGGCAACTGGAATTGTTTGGTGAGTAAAGGGTTATTGAGTTATTTGTTATTGAGTTATCAGTGCATGACCAGTAAAACATCTTCCCTCGTACCTCTCACATCTTACCTATTAGTGTATGATATTGAACAACCTGCTCCAGCGTATTTTGCTCAGGAAGCCGGCGTTATCGTCCCAACTCATCCAGATAAACAAGGCCTTACCAACTATGTGGTCTTCGGGTACAAAACCCCAGTAACGTGAGTCGGCAGAGTCATGGCGGTTATCGCCCATCATCCAGTAGTAGTTCATTTTGAAGGTGTACTTGTCGGTTTTTACACCATTGATGGTAATGTCGTTACCCTGCACCTCTACTTTATTACCTTCGTAAATTTCGATGGCACGGCCGTATATCGGGAAGGTAAGGCTATCCAAGGTTACCGTCCAGCCCTTTTTGGGGATGACGATAGGCCCATAGTTATCGGCATTCCACTTAAAGGCCGGGATCTTACCCAACTGGTATACTTTGTATTGCGAGTTTACCGGGTAAACAGGCGAACCTGGGTCGGCAATGCCTTTAGGCTTAATGTTAGGTGTAACCGATTTTATCATCGAATAACCTTTCAAAGTATTGGCGGCATCTTTGGTCATGGTTGGGTATATCGCACCTTCGTAGTTGGATATATTCAGGTCGTCAAACACTTTAGGATTGATGCCCGTGGTGCCCGATGTTTCTAAAGTGTAGTCGATCTGTTCGCCCGGAGGGTTAGGTGCGGCTTTACCGTTTACGTAAACCTGCGCATCAACCACGCTCAGGGTATCGCCCGGTGTGCCCTGGCAGCGTTTGATGTAATTTTCGCGCTTATCAACGGGGCGGCTTAAAGGTGCATCAGCATCCATGGGGTAGTTAAATACCACTACGTCGCCCTTTTTAACTTCGCTCAGTCCCGGCAAACGGTAATAAGGCAGCTCCCAACCATCCCAGTAAGCTTTGGTATTTAACAAAGGCATAGTATGGTGCGCAAAGGGGAAAGCAACAGGCGTCATGGGTGTACGCGGGCCGTAGTTTACCTTGCTCACAAACAAAAAGTCGCCAACCAAAAGTGAGCGTTCCATTGATGGTGTAGGTATGGTATAAGCCTCAATAAAAAAGGTGCGGATGAGGGTTGCGGCAACTACGGCAAAAATAATGGCTTCGGTCCACTCTTGTGTCGATGTTTTTTTGAGGTCTTTTTTATATTTCTCCCTGAACTCGGCGCTTCGGCTCGGGCCTAAATAGGTAACCTTGGGGTCAAAACCCCATTTCGGCAAAATGTAGTATGGAAACAGTATAGCAACAGCCGTGTCGCTAAACCTGATCTTACCATACGATTTAATAAAATCAATATAGATCCCGATACCCACAAAAAAGTTGACCACAGGTATCAATAATAGTACGATCAGCCATGCAGGCCTGCCACAAATTTTCAGGGCAGTATACGCATTCAAAAACGGAATAATTATATACCAGCCTTTCTCTCCGGCTTTTTCAAATAATTTCCATAAACCTGCGTACGGCAATACGAGGAATAAAATAATCGCTAATAAAAATTCAACTACGTTCACTTTATATCTTTTTAATTATTACTTCAAATCAAAACTAAACATATCCTTAGCGGTAAAAAATCCTTTTTTACCTTGTATCCACTCGGCGGCTAAAACAGCGCCCAATGCAAAACCCGAGCGGTTATGCGCGGTGTGCTTAAACTCAATGCTATCTACTTCGCTATCATAAATAACGGTGTGGGTGCCGGGCACGCTGTCAATACGCAGCGATTCTATCAGCACCTGGTTGTTTTTCACCATATCTATCTGCGCTTCTTCGTCGCCGCTGTTTTTTTGCAGCACGTTAACCCACTCGCTTTTGGTATCCAGGTTTTCAATTATGCCTTCGGCAATGGTCATGGCTGTACCACTTGGCGAGTCGAGCTTATGCACGTGGTGTATCTCTTCAACCTGTACTTCGTAGTACGGGTATTTATTCATCAGCTTGGCTAAAACCTGGTTAACGTGAAAAAATACGTTAACACCTACGCTAAAATTTGAGGCGTACAACAATGCGCTGTTATGTTTTTCGCAATCGTTTTTTACTTGCTGTAAAGATCCATACCAGCCGGTTGTCCCCACAATAATGGGTGTTTGTGCCTCAAAGCAGGTTTGTATGTTGTTTAAAACCGAAGCGGGTGTAGTGAAGTCAATTGCGGCATCGGCATTCTTAAGGTTTTCGACGGTTAACTCGTTAAGGTTATTCTCGTCTATTTTCAAAACTATCTGGTGGCCACGGTCGGTCGCTATCTTTTCGATGATCTTACCCATTTTACCGTATCCCAATAAAGCTATCTTCATTTCAAAAAAAATGTAATTTTTAAAGCGGGTGTAAAAGTACTATTAAAATTTGAAGCGTAAACAGGTTGATGGATAACAGAAGGGGATATTTTAAAACTCAGGTTATTATCCATAGTGTACGAGTTAATAAACTTGGCCTCCACATACGCGTCAACCGCGTTAATGCCCCACACGGCAATAAATATAAACGCGCTCAGATCGCGGTTACGCCTCAGGTTATCTTTATAGTTATAAATGGCCTGATCGTTTACGTTGCCTATAAACTGACCGTTATAATAAGGCATAGGGTCGCCATTTTGTACAATATTGCCCTGGTCATCTTTTTTGGTATTTACCGGCCGCGGCTGACCAGTAACCGGATCTGTTATGGGGTCGGGCCTGCCATGCGAGCGCCATTGCGACTCGTTCAAAAAACCGTTGTAATCGTTGCCGTTGGTGTATATCTCGTATATCAAAATACCCAGGCCGCCGTACAAAGCAGGTAGCCGCCAGTAAAGGCCATGCCGGTTGTATATCTGGCCCCAGCCGGGTATCATTAGCGAGCGCATTACTGCTTTGCGCGGACTATGGTTACTATCGGGATGATAAACAGGTTCTTTTTTGGGCGGCCGTACGGTTTGCCTGAAAGGTTTTGATTTGAGCGAGTCGTTTTTGAGGTTTACGCTGTCTTTTTTATTACGATGGCCGGTGGTATCGGGTGTTTGGGCTTTTACAGTTAAGGCGCCAAGCAAAATAACAACAAGCAAATAGCCCTTCATGCTCACCAATCCAACATTTCTAAAATACGGCCCATATCATCTTCTGATAAGAACGGTATTTCGATAGCCCCTTTACCCCCGTTGCCCATCTTTATCTTCACTAAAGTGCCAAACCTGGACGCCAGGTCATCCTGTATCTTTTGTACCTGGTAAGTTAACTCCTCTGGTTTTTTGCCTTCTTTTTGAGGTTTTGCACGTTGCAGCACACGCGCCATCTCTTCAACCTTACGTACAGATAGGCCCTGCTCAATGATCTGTTTGTGGATATGCAGCTGCGCCGCAGGGTCGGTAATGGTAATAATTGCCTTGGCATGGCCCATACTGATCTGCCCATCGCGAATGGACGCCTGTATGGTTGGCGGCAATTTAAGCAGGCGCAGGTAATTGGTAACCGTCGAGCGGTTTTTGCTCACGCGTTCGCCCAGTTCGTCCTGCTTTAAACCCACTTCATCTATCATCCGCTGAAAGCTCAATGCCACTTCAATGGCGTTCAGGTTTTCGCGCTGTATGTTTTCTATCAGGGCCATTTCCAGCATTTGCTGGTCATCGGCCTGACGTATGTAAGCAGGTATTTGTTTTAGCCCGGCTAATTTTGAGGCACGCAAACGGCGCTCGCCGGATATTAGCTGATAAGCATGGGCACTAACCCTGCGAACAGTGATAGGTTGTATCAGCCCTTGTAATTTGATCGAGTCGGCCAGTTCAAGCAGGGACTGCTCATCAAACTCGGTCCGTGGCTGAAAAGGGTTTACTTCGATCTCGCTGATCTTGATCTCGTTAACCGAACCAAGGTCGCTCTCTTTACTATCCGGGATAGATGAAAACTCTTTGTTACCGGTGTTTTGGAGTACTGTGTTTACAGAATCATCATTTAAAAGGGCGCTTAAACCTCTTCCTAAAACGTTTCTTTTCTCTGCGCTCATTTAGTTATGCGGTTGCTGTATCTAAGTTATTTTCAACTTTGGCCAGGCCGTTATTGCGAATGATCTCGCGGGCCAGGTTAAGGTAATTGATAGCGCCTTTGCAATTGGCATCGTGCATAATTACCGAAACGCCAAAGCTTGGTGCTTCACTTAAACGTGTATTGCGTTGTATAATTGTTTCAAAAACCAACGCTTCAAAATGATTTCTAACTTCTTCCACCACCTGGTTCGACAAGCGAAGGCGCACATCGTACATGGTCAGCAATATCCCTTCTATCGCCAGTTTAGTATTCAGCCTGTTTTGCACGATCTTGATGGTGTTTAACAATTTGCCCAAACCCTCCAACGCGAAGTATTCGCATTGCACCGGTATAATAACCGAATCGGCGGCGGATAGCGCGTTAATCGTGATCAAACCTAAGGACGGCGAGCAATCGATAATGATAAAATCATAATCATCTTTCACCTTGTTCAATACTGCCTGCATTTTGTATTCGCGGTTCTCCAGGTTGATCATTTCAATTTCGGCACCTACCAGGTCAATGTGTGCGGGCAGTAAAAACAGGTTGGGCGTATCCGTTTTCTGGATAGCGTCGCGCGGGTCGATATCATTAATGATACATTCGTAAATGCTGTTTTTGATGTTGCGCGGGTCAAACCCGATGCCCGATGTTGTATTGGCCTGTGGGTCGGCATCAACCAATAAAGTTTTAAATTCCAGCACGGCCAAACTTGCCGCAAGGTTTATAGAAGATGTGGTTTTACCTACGCCACCCTTTTGATTGGCTAAAGCAATAATTTTACCCATTATATGATCTTAATTTTAATCCCGGAAAATGCTTACAGTTCAACAACAAAAAATAAAAGCAGAAACCCTATTTTCGCGCTGTTTTAAACCGGGTTAAAGATACAAAATTATCTAATCCGGCAATCCACAGCTTTTGCTTACTTACAAACATTATTTACAGATGGTTACTATTATTGCAAGCACCAACAGGCCACAAAGCTCAACCTTAAAGTTGGCCAAATACTATCAAAAAGCGTTGCTTGCCAAAGGGCTTGAAGCCGATATTTTATCGCTCACGGAACTGCCCGATACGCTCATCGCATCCGACCTTTACGGTAAACGCAGCCCTGCATTCCAAAAAATACAGGACAGGGTTACCGCTACCGATAAGTTTTTATTCGTGATACCCGAGTACAACGGCAGTTTCCCAGGCATACTCAAAACCTTTGTTGATGCCTGCTCATTTCCGCAAAGTTTTTACGGCAAAAAGGCAGCATTGGTGGGTTTATCATCGGGCAGGTATGGCAATATACGCGGTATTGAACATTTTACGGGTATTTGCAACTATATCCATTTAAATGTGATGCCTTTAAAAATCCACATTACCAATATCAAAAACGAACTGGATGCCGACGGCAACCTGCTTAACCCGGATACCATTGCATTTACCGACGAGCAAATGGATAAGTTTATTGCCTTTTGAGCTGGAAGCGGGGAGCGTGAAGCTTGAAGCTATGCTTTTTACTTAAAAATAAAAGCTTCCTGCTTCCAGCCTCTTGCTTCCCGCTCTATTTTGACTTTTAACTTTTGACTTACCCTTTCCCCGTCACCATCCTGGCAACCAAAAACGCTGCCGCGGCAGCTAAGGCCCCAATAACCACAACTTTCAAAGCACCCGAAACCGGTGGCTGCCCGGTTACCTTGCTTTTAAAATAGCCAAAAACAAACAGGCAGATCAGCGTAATGCCGATGGAATAATACAAGGCTGTTACGGAATTGGCGATAAAAAAATATGGCGACAGGGGTATAATACCACCTACAATGTACGAAAGGCCAATGGTTATGGCACTCTGGGTGGCCCGGTTAGCCTCCGGCTTTTCGAGGCCCAATTCGTAACGCATCATAAAGTCAACCCATTTATCTTTATCCTTGGCCATTTCATCGGCTATCTCATCCTGCAAGTGTTGCGATAAGCCAAAGCTGGCAAATACTTCTTTAACTTCGAGCTTTTCCTGCTCGGGCACACGTTCCACCTCTTCATATTCACGCCGCAATTCCGAATCGTAATGATCGGCATCGGTTTTACCAGCCAAAAATCCGCCCAGTCCCATTGCAATGGAGCCTGCAACAATTTCGGCAATACCGGCTGTTACTACTATGGTTGACGAGTTTACCGCGCCGCTTAAACCCGCCGCCAGCGCGAAAGGTACGGTCAGCCCATCGCTCATGCCAATGACGATGTCGCGTATGGTGTCGGAGCTTTTGAGGTGGTCTTCGTTGTGCATAAAACAGAGTGGGTTTATATCTGGCCTCTTAATCGTATTCTCCAGTTTTTTGGACTTCTACTGGTATGAAAAACTCCAAAAACCTTTACTATATCTCCTTCAATCAAATAATGAATACCAAAGGGAAATCGGTCGATAAAATGTACATGCAGTTTTTTATACCTTTTTTGAAATAATAGGGGCTCACGCTGTATGCAGTTGAACCCCGCTTCTAAACACAGTTCAAAGTTCTTGCCAAGTCCGCTCAGTTGCCCCTCATACCATAAAAAAGCATCCAATATATCCAGTCTGGATTCATCGGATATGAGTAACTGGTACATGCTACCGGGCTTTGTTCAACTCGTTTTTGATCTCGCCCCAGCTAAAAAACTTCGTGTGTCCCTGTTCATACCTGGCCATTCTGGCATCAAGTTCCTGTTCCTGTGCACCCGAAAGTGGGATATCATCAGGGTTTATACTATCCCATATCCGTTCAACTATCAAAATACGCTCTGCAACGCTCATCTCCAATATTTCCTGCAATTGTATCATGATATAAATTTAGCGATTATGGCAATAGTACGCAAATTATGTTTCAAATGACAGTTAAGAGGTCATGTCTCAATTAAAATTTTGTATCTTAGTAAATCTCAGCCGCCTATGCCAAAACTTTACTTTTTACTTTGTATTGCATGTTTTTTGCTTGTGCGAGCCGCTTACGCACAGGATACCACCCGCATTGATACTTCTAAGAAACTTAACGAGGTCACCATTATTGGTAACGTATCGGGCAGGTCATTGTTAACTTCACCCGCGTCGGTAAGGGTAATACGTCAAACGTTATTGAGGTTACAGCCCGATAACTCGTTGGTAAGCGTAATGAATACTTTACCTGGTGTCCGCATGGAAGAACGTTCGCCGGGCAGTTACCGTTTATCCATCCGCGGCAGTTTGTTGCGTTCACCTTTCGGGATACGCGATGTTAAGATCTATTTTGATGATATGCCCCTAACCGACGCGGGAGGCAATACTTATCTCAATTCGGTCGATATTAACAGTATCCAAAGCATACAGGTTTTAAAAGGCCCCGATGGCAGTTTGTTCGGCGCTAATTCGGGCGGCGTGGTATTGCTGGGCCCCGTTAGCCAGTACGACCGGGATAATTTTGTAAGCACTGGTGTTAACGGCGGCTCGTACGGACTGATACACCAGAACGCGGCGCTGCAAAACACCCAGGGCAAAAACCAGTTGAATATTGACCAGGCCTACCAAAGCTACGACGGTTACCGCGCCAACAGCGCTATGGACCGCCAATACCTACAAGTTGCCGACCGGTGGAAATACGCTTTTGGCTCCCAACTTAAAGTATTGGGCTTTTACAGCGACCTGTATTACCAAACACCAGGGGGCCTTACACTCGCGCAGGAACAGGCAAATCCACGATCGGCAAGGTTGGCCACCCCCACCATTGGCAGCGCGCAGGACCTTAAAGCTTCCATCACCAACAAAATGTTTTATGGCGGGGTGATGAACGATCTGCGCGTCAGCGATAAATGGCGTAACGTGTTTGCCGTGTATGGCAGCAATGTAGATTTTACAAACCCGTCGTTTACTACCTACGAGCAACGAAGTGAGGCGACCTATGGTTTACGCACCTATTTTGAACTATCCGGGCAAAGCTGGAAAACCATCAGTTGGAAAACCGACCTTGGCCTGGAGTGGCAGCAAACCAATTCAACCATAGGCGACTGGGGTAATCACCTGGGTAGCAAGGATACCGCCCAAACCCAGGATAACATCCGCACAAACCAAAATTTCATCTTCGCACGTTTTAAAGCGACTGACAATGGCCACTGGGAAATGGAGGCTTCATTAAGCCTGAACAATTACCGGTACCAGTTTCAAAACCTGTACCCGCTGGCCCAAACCGCGTTCATCGACCGGCCGTTTACCGCGCAATTAATGCCGAGGCTGGCGGTATCATATATCACATTACACAGCCTGGTATGGCGGGCATCGGTTAGCCGGGGTTACTCAACGCCAACCACCGGCGAAGTGCACGCCACCGACCATATCATCAACCCTACTTTACAGGCCCAGGATGGATGGAATTACGAAACCGGTTTCCGTTATAGTGGGGATCATCCGGCATTGGATATCGACCTGTCGGCATTTTATTACCGGTCCAACAACGCTATAGTTATGCGCCAGCATTCCGACGGTACATCGTATTATGTTAACGCGGGTGGCACCAACCAGCCCGGCCTCGAGCTTTATGTTTCGTATTGGCTGCTGCGGCCGCAAACGCATGGCTTTATCCGTGGTTTGCAATTAAAAGAAAGCCTTACTTATGATAAGTTTAAGTTTCGCGATTACCACGATGCCAGCAATAATTACGATGGTAATAACCTGACGGGTGTACCGGCACAAGTAGCGGTTACCAGTATCTATATGCCACTGCCCCAAAACCTGTACCTGTTTGTACAGCATAATTTCACATCAAAGCTCCCACTTAACGATGCCAATACAGTTTACGCAGACAGCTATAATTTAATTACAGCTAAAGCCGGGTGGAACCATGTCTTGAGCAAAAAGGCACATATCGAAGTATTTGCCGGGGTTGATAACCTGCTCAACGAGCATTACAGTTTGGGTAATGATTTAAACGCCGCCGCCAACCGGTACTATAACCCGGCTGCTTTGCGCAATTTTTTTGGCGGGGTAAATGTGAAGTTTCAGAAACTAAATAACAGGATAGAATAATTCTATACTTAACCACGTGGTGATAATGGATACATGAGATTTTAAAAATCATGTGATCTTTTGTATATTAGCATTATGAACTACGCCGAATATATTGAGATCGATCATGCTAAGAGGTTTGGAAAACCATATATAAAAGGTACCCGGATATCGGTATACGATATATTGAGTTGGTTGGCAGAGGGCGTGTCTATTCCCGAGATCATTCACGATTTTCCGGAATTGAATGAGACACAAATTAAGGCTTGTTTGGCTTACGCCGCCGATAAGGAACATAAATTAAGGGTGGTTGTGTGAGATTTCTAATCGACCAGAATATCTCATTTAGAATTGTAGGGTTTATTGAAGCCGTCTTAACAACTGTAAAACATGTTAAACAATTAGGACTTGTTGATGCGGATGATGATGATGAGATTTGGCAGTATGCAAAAATTCACGGGTACACTATTATTACCTTCGATAGCGACTTTATAGATCTTGCAATATTGAAAGACTCCCCACCTAAAATAATATGGTTACGGTTTGGTAACGCACCTACCCTTAAAATAGCCAATAAGCTTATCGCTAACTCAGATGTAATTATGGAGTTTGTAACAAATAAAAATACTGATATCGATTTTTTAGAAATTGATTGATCTAAATAAATGGTATCCAAAACTAAAATTCAGAATTACTCATCACTACACCCCAAACTTCATCCAACCATTACCCTCGTACCCAAATATAAATTGTTTGGGATTGATTATCTCAGCAAGTATCTCCAACGAATCAACGATCCTTGGGCCGCTCCGGTTAAAATATTGGTTGCCATCGGCAATGTACAGGCGGCTATTTTTCACAGCCTTTAAATCAGTAAACCCTGGCAGGGTGAGCAGTATGCCCATCTCTTTTAAAGTTCTGTCGATACCAAAACCGCAGGGCATTACGATAATAATATCCGGGTCGGTGGCTTGTATGGCTTCCCAGGTTACATAGGGAGAGTGCTTGCCGTTTTCGGCCAGTATTGACCTGCCGCCCGCAATATCAACCAACTCGGGCATCCAATTGCCCGATACCATCATCGGCTCCAGCCACTCAATACAGGCCACGGTGGGCTTATCAGCAATATATTTTAGCTTATGGCGGATCAGGTCGACCCGTTCGTGCAGGTTCTCTAACAACAGGTCACCCTGGGCACTTGCACCTAACTGATCGGCTACGCGGCGGATGTCGTTAAAAATATCATCAAGCGTTTCGGGTTGCAGGGATATGATTTGGACGTTTTTATCCAGCAAATTTTCCAAAGCTTCCTCCACGTCTTTCAGGCTCACGGCACATACCTCGCATTGTGCCTGCGTGATCACCACATCGGGTTTAAGCTGTTTAATGGTTTCTTTATTAATGGTATAAACAGAGAGCGCCTCGGTTAAAATTTCTTTCACTTTACGGTCGATGTCGGCACTGCTCATTTCGTTACCAAAAGATACCTCGCTGCAAACAGGTAGGTTTTTAACACCCTCAGGATGATCGCATTCGTGCGAGCGCCCCACCAGGTTTTGCTGCAGGCCCAGGGCGCAGATAATTTCGGTAGCGGCCGGTAAAAGTGATATTATTTTTTGTGATGGCTGATCCATATCGCCGGCAAATGTACAAATCCACAGCAAGGATTATTGCATACCAACCGGATATTACAATGGCAACGAAATGCAGAACTTACTGCCCACGCCCTCTTTGCTTTCAACCCATATGCGGCCGCGGTTTAGCTCAATAAAATCCTTGCATATCTTAAGTCCAATGCCTGTGCCTTTTTCGTTATCAGTCCCAAGCGTTGTATGGCTGGTAAACGAAAATATTTTATCCAGGTCGCCTGCTTTTATGCCTATACCTGTATCGGCTACACAAATCACAATGTTAGCGCCTTCGTTATGGCTACTGATGCGGATATCGCCCTTCGGATTAGTAAATTTTACCGCGTTTGATACCAGGTTGCGTAAAATGATCTGGATCATCTCTCTGTCGGCATTAACGGTCACATCGGGTGCCACATCGTTTTTTACTGTAAGTTGCTTTTGTGCAATGATGCCGTTTAGGGCCATTATAGTCTCACCGGTCAACTGGCTAAGGCTAAACTGCTCCCTGTTCAACTGAAAGCCCTGCAACTGGTCTTTTGACCAGATCAATAAATTGTCGAGCAGTTCGAGCGTGTTTGCGATGCTGCTCTTTACGGCAGGCGTTAAGGCCGACATTTCGGCCATGGTCAGTTCACCGGCATCCCACAAATTGAGCAGGCCGATAACCTGCGTAATTGGGCTGCGCAGATCGTGTGAGATGACCGAAAACAGTTTATCTTTTACCAGGTTATTGTTTTCGAGCACCTGGTTTTGCTGATTGATGATGCTGTTTTTGGATTTTACCTGATCGTATGTGTACTTTAGATAAACAACACCACCGCATATAATGATCAGGCCAATTATCAACAGTGATTGGTTTTTTGTTTGCTGACTGATGATAGCCTGGTTTTTCTCCTCCTCAACCCGTAGCCGCTGGTTTTCGTCATTACGTTTTTGTGATTCGAATTTTACCTGAAATAAGGCAACAACGCTGTTTTTATTAACGTTGGTTAAACTATCGTTAAGGCGCGAGTATTGGTAGTAGTTGTTTAATGCCGATTTTGAGTCGCCCTTTACCGAGTCGAGCAGGTAAAAATCATAATAGTTTGATTTGATAGCCTCGGCATTACCTATCGCATTTGCTATTGATGCACTTTCTGTTAATGACTGCCTGGCTTTTACATAGTTTTTTTGCTGAAAATATATTTTGCCCAGTAAACTATAAACGGTGGCCAGCGTTCGGGGCTTAAAATTATCGCTGTGGCTTTTAATATCTAAAGCATGGTTACAAAAGGCTATGGCTTTATCGTACCTTTTTTCTTTAAGTTCAATTGATGCCAGGTTGGCGTAGCTGGTGGCCTCCTCGCCTTGCAATTTATGATCGAGTGAAATTTTTAGCGCCTGCATGTAATAATCGCGCGCCTGCTTAAATTGGCCAACTGCCTCGTAGCTATTGCCAATGTTACCCAATATTACGGCCATTACGCGGTGTTCGGGCAAATCCCTGATCTCGTCGATGGCCTGTAAAAAGTACTTCAGTTCTTGCTGATGATCTTTAATGGTACCGTAGTAATAGCCGATGTTGTTTAAAACGCGGCCACTATTGGCTTTATCATTTAATGCCCTGAATATTTTAATGGATTTATCAAAATAATCGAGTGCAAGCGGATTGGCGCTCGATGCAAGGTACCCCAGGCCCAGGTTTTTGTAGGCAATGGCCTCGCCTTTTTTATATTTTAACCGGTACGATAGGGCAAGCGCCTGGTTGCCATACACCTTCAGATCGTCTAAATTTGTAGTATAATAATCGTAAGCAAGCGCATTCAAGTTAATAACCCTGTTGGTATCTATTACAGTATTATTGGACAGTACTTTTTTCAGACTATCTATCTCGCGCTGTTGCGCATAAACAACCCGTGCCGATAAAAGACTCAGAAATAAAAACAATGTACAGGTGGGTTGTATTTTGTTGCTTAGGGCACAAGCCATGCAGGTAATTTATTATTGCTTAATACTTAATTTTAGTGCCCGTATACGTTAATAAAGCTAATTTGTTACAGTGTAATTAACCATTACTCAATGTAACTGAAAAGGGCGTGGCATAACCATTAAAATGCCTTGCCTGCTGATCAGACAGGTAAACTAAAGTTAGGGCAATTTAAAACAAAGTTTTAAAAAACATCAGCCAAAAATCTCAATCGTGCCAATATTTGTTTTTTTGAACGGTCAGGCATCATTGTTTTGTTTCAGCACACGCACTATGCGCACAAAACGGTGGCGGTAAGTTTTGTCCATTACGGTTATGGTAACGCCGTGCTCTTTGCCCGATGTTGAATGTATGAACGTTATCTGATTGTCTGCATTAGATACAATGATACCAACGTGCCCTATTCGTCGGCTGCGTTTCTGAGTGCCTGTAAAAAGGATAACATCGCCAGGTTTTGCTTCGGCCAATTTAATGCGTTCGCCGGCGTTGGCATAATCGGCAGATGAACGTGGTACATCAATGTTAAAATTATGGAAAACATAGCCAACAAAACCAGAACAATCAAAACCGCGATCGGGATTGGAAGATGCAAAATGATATTGTACGCCTATAAGCGTTTGCGCGAAGTTTAAAAGGTCATCGGCACAGGTTGCATCAGCTTTTTCGTTACCCGGAGAATGTTTTGCTATGCTGCTAAAAACCGGGGTGTTTATCGTCGCCCCACGGCTTGTGGCAAAACTCAGGCTAACCATCAAAAAAACAAATAAGTACTTCTTCATAAGCAGGGGCAATATATTACTTATAATAGCCCTTACAAAGCCATCTTATTGTTAAAATTTCAACAAAATCACAAGGTTATTAACATTTTTTTATAACCTGGGACTATGATACGCCATTGTAATTATGAATTTAATAAAAATGGGCTGTGCGATTCAATAAAATCAATGAGAACAGAATGATTTTTCGATAAAATTAAAGTCGGCTAATGAAAGTAGGTTTATAATATTTTAAATATGTTTCTTTTTGAGAAAATATCCGCAATGTCACCTCTAATATTCACTGCTTTTTTGACAATACAGCTTTTTTTTAGCGACATGTTTGTTTTTAAGTTTAATTCCGGTTTTTGCATTTTTCGTAAAAAGCAATAATTATTCAAAATACCGTTAAAACACTGTTTTTTAGAATAAAAATTATATATATTTTTGTTTCATTAGTTTTTTAAGTGAAATAAAATAATTAACCCTAATTAAGTTTAAATAATGAAAAAAGTTTTACTACTTGTTTTTTGTGCAGTACCGTTTTTAAACAAGGCAGCTTCGATGCCTGCGGATACGGCCAGGCACGCGCACAAAGAGACCGCTACCGTACAGCCGGCATTTGGTGGCATCAGCGATCTTAGAAACCATGTGTCATTTCAATTAGAAGGTGGCACCCAGGGTGTTGGGGGCGACCTCAGGTATGGTGTCGCATCACAATTATCAGTAAGGCTTGGTGCAAGCTTCATTCCTGTTACCGTTAACAACGCGCTTAGCCTTCCAGGCTTCCAGTCAACCAATTCTGCGAGCGTAAAATTCTACAATATCCACCTCCTTGCCGATCTCGTTCCCTTTCAAGGCATTCGCGGTTTTCGCCTGGTTGCCGGCGGCGCGTACCTGTATAAAGCCGACGGTGGTTTATCTGTTATTCCCACAGGCAGCTACACCTATGGCAGTACTACAGTTACCGGAACAGACATTGGTAATTTAGACATGAATGTAAGTTGGAAAGGTATTGCTCCGTACGCTGGTATTGGCCTGTTCCGCAGTTTCCCGGGCCATGTATTTAATATCAACCTCGACCTTGGCACCTATTACCTGTCATCGCCTCAAACCCATATTATTGGTACCGGTTTATTGGCAGATAACTACAAACTTGAACCACAGTTTAACGACAATTTAAAAGATTACAGGTGGTTACCGGTTCTCCAGTTAAACTTCAACTTCCGATTAAAATAAACCAAACCTTAAAACAAGTTTCCATAAAAAGATCATGAAAAATTCTCCTGTAAAAAAAAGGACTCCCATAGCTGCAATTGTATTCTTTGCATCAATTGCGCTAATGAGTATCGTAATGTATGCCTGTAAGAAACCTACAGATGGCATCAACATCCTGATAGATTCCCAAACACTTTCACCGGCACCTACAATGATATCATTTGTAAACGCCGATTCAACTTCAACTAACCAACCGGGCGATTTCCCGGTTACCATTACCGGTAGCGGCGCAAGTTTGGTACAAATGGTATCGGGTGGTACTACTTTTACTGCTTCGCATGGCATTTTATCGCTTTCGTTAGTTAAAGGCACGGTAGCAACTGTTTCAAGCCCTGTTACATTTACTGTAACAGCACAGGTTCCCGGTTTTGCACCTTTTATTCAAAACGTAACTGTTACCAGTTCGGATGCTGCACTTTATGTAGTAAAAGCCCTTGATTATACATCCTCGGCTGCTGGTACTACTTTGTTAAAAAGCACTGCACCGTTAACAAGCGGCACCTTATCATCGGCAACAACGTTTACCACAACTAAAAATGCAAGCATGGCCGAAAACGCCACCCTTTCATTTACTGCGGGCACACAAATGCAGGATGCCAACGGATCGATCCTAAACGCAGGTACTTTAACATCTAACATTGTACAATTAGGTATCGTAAACAATGCCTTGTCCGACGATTTTCCAGGTGGCTTAGCCGCTCCTGATGCGCTTGACAAAAATGGTGTTGCCATAACCGGCGGTGTTAACTTTGTTCCGGCTGGCTTGCTTTCTATCAGCATGACTGCCGATGGTAACACCGTTAAGAAGTTTTCAAAACCTGTAAATATCAGCATGGAGCTAAGCAGTTCTATCAATAACTTTGCTACCGGCGCTGCATTAAAAGTAGGCGACGTAATACCTTACTGGAGCCAAAATGATGCAACCGGACAATGGAAATACGAAGGTGACGCCACAGTAGCTTTAGATGGCAGCAACAAATTAGCTGTAACCATGCCAATCAGCCACTTATCAAACTGGATGGCCGGTTGGTTCTGGTCTGCAACCTCAACTGCAGGTGCAACATATACCTCATGCGGCAGCAACCTTACCGTAACCCTTGCTACTGCCGATCCTACCTTTAAAGGTGGTAACTACACAGTTTATTTATTGTCGGCTTATGGCAACATCGTTGCTTCGAAAAAAGGCGGCGACCTGAGCAACGGTTCAACTGTTACTTTTAAAAACTTGCCTAACGTGGCGCAAGCGAAGGTTGCTGTTTACTACAAAGGTAAATCGGCCGCTGTTAGCACATTATTTGCTACCTGCTCAACCAGTGCACTTAGCGTAACGGTACCTACTACCGCAACCGCGTTTGTAAATCCGGTAAACGTTGCAGTTGATATTACCGGGATATGTAGCGGCAAGCAGATCTCTGTTTTACCGTCGGCACCATTCCAGTTGTATCAGCAAATTACCGGTTCACAATCGTTCCAGCCAATTGGCGTAGTGAATGTTATAAACGGTAAAGCAAGCACTCAACTTGAAACTGGTGGTACTTATTACCTTGCTACCTACTACAATAAAGCTTACTATCAAACCGGTAACTTTACAGTACAAAAAGCGGCGATCGTAATTCCAACTTCTACCGACCTGAAAGTTACGTCGACTTATGACAGCGGCACTAATACCCTAAGTTTTACAGGTACCATACCGGTAGCTTGTAACTAAGACAATATTACTAAGGCTTATTAAGCGCTCCGGGAAACCGGGGCGCTTTTTTCGTTTCAAGGCGGGGCGATTTGCTGGAGATTTGAAGCACAACTTATCCAACAACATTTCAACCTTAAAACCTTTCAACATTACAACAACGCGCCGCTACTCCAGCAGCAACGCATCGTTATCATCCGTCAGGCTTAGCTGTATGGCATCGCTGCCGGCAATACCATCAACCGAGCCGCGTATGTGCGTGGCATTGAGCAACACCTTTTCCAGTTGTTTTTCGCGCGCCTTCCACAGGCGTTCCATGGTTTCGCGCTCTTTGAGTATCGACATCCGCATATCCATAAAACCCTCGCGTATGGCTTTCCACTGCCCGGCAAACTCGGCGCCGGTAAGGTAATCGTACAGCAGGTGCATTTTGTCGCCCTTATTTTCCTGGCTACGAGTGGCATTGTACAACTTGATCACGCTGTCGCGGAGGATATAGGCTACCGCCTTTGCTTCTTCGAACGAGCATATCCACACACCGTCCTTCTCTCCAAAACAATCCATGCCTTTGGGGTAGCATTGCGAAACGATCACCGCCACATCAACACCGATGTTGCGCATATCTTTTTTAAGCTTCTCTATCCAGTCGCCGCCAAAATCCTTGGTGCGTTTGCTTTCAAAAATTATCTTGCCACACTCCTGCCCAAACTGGTTACGAATGATCTGCACACAATCGGCCCCGCGCACGCCCTTACCCACTTCGGTTATCACATCAAACGGAAAGCTGTTGCGCAACATATCCTCCAGTATCAGTTCCTGCACTTCGCCCTGTAGCTGCATACTGCCCTGCTCGGCTTTGCGTTTCATCTCCTCGGCCAGTTTTTTCTGATCGTCCAACTGTTTGGTCAGCTCCATTACGCGCATCTGGTGTTCGGTTTCTTTCACCTGGCTTTTTTCCAATTCCTGCTTGCGTATCAGTTCGCTCAGTTCGTTACGCTGTTCCTGCAGTTTGCGCTGCATTTGCAGTTCCATTTCTTCTTCACGATTTTTTAGCTGCTGCTCTTTTTGTAAAAACTCCATCTCCTTTAACCGCGACGCTTTGAGTTTCTCTTCGGCTTCTTTGTGGTTATTTTCAAGCAGTTGCAGTTTGTTCTCAAAGTCGGACGCGATGGTTTTGCGCAGACTTTCTTCGAGTGTGAGTTGCAAAGCCTTACGCTCCTCGGTAAGCCGCTGTTCAAACTGCAATTGCTGCTGTTGCTCTTTTTTGCCAAACTCGTCAAGCTTGCGCGAGTACTCCTCCTCCTTTTGCTTGGTAAAGCTCAGCATCTTTTCGCGCAGTTCTTTCTTATATTCCTCGGTCATGGCTTCCTCTAACGGGAAAACATGCGCACAGTTGGGGCATTTAACTTCTGTTGCCATAGCGTTGTTTGGGTCAATAAATATAGCCCTTATCGGGGATTGTAAGGCTACTAAATTTCAGATAAGAGTTTCATCACGTTGGTACGGTCAATAGCCAACTGAACGATCAAAGCATCCAATCCGTTAAACCGGATATCGCCCCGCACAAAGTGATGAAAGTTCATCCGTAGCTGCTCGTCGTAAATATCCTGATTAAAGTCAAAAATATTCACCTCGATATTGCGTGTCATGCCGTTTATGGTAGGCCGGTGACCAATGTAAGCCATGCCCTTATGCGTTTGGCCTTTTACTTCAACGGTTACTGCAAAAATGCCATCGGCAGGTATCAATTTATAGCTTTCGGCTACCTGTATATTGGCCGTGGGGTAGCCCAATTGCCTGCCTAACTGGTCGCCGCGGATAACCCTGCCGGTGAGGAAGAACGGATACCCCAAAAATTGGTTGGCAAGGGCTATCTGGTCGTGTAGCAGCGCTGCCCGTATCTTGGTCGAGCTTACGGCCACATCGTTGATGTCCTCCTCAGGTATCTCCATCACTTCGTAATCAAATTCCTTGCTCAGGCGTTGCAGGTCTTCAAGGCCGCCTTTACGGTCTTTACCAAAACGATGGTCGTAACCGATCACGATCTTTTTAACGCCAATGCGGGCCACCAATACATCGTGTATATACTCCAGGGCCGACAGGTTCGAAAAATCGCGAGAGAACGGCGTGACGATCAAATGGTCGATACCCAACCCTTCCAGCAAGCTTGCCTTTTCGGCGATGGTGGTGATCAGTTTAAGGTCCTGGTCTTCGGGGTTGAGTATCATCCGCGGATGCGGAAAGAATGTAAGTATCACCGTCTCGCCGCCCGATGCTTTGGCCAGCTCAATTACCTTGGCGATAATTTTGCGGTGACCAATGTGCACCCCGTCAAAAGTACCGATGGTAACCACGGCGTTTGCCACGGGCGTAAATTCGTTGATGTTATGGTATATTTTCATTGGTAAAATCCTGTCATGCTGTCCCGGTAGCTATCGGGATTCAGCACCTCACGTGCTATGTACCGGTTTGCTTAGCATTACGCTTTACTTACCGCTTCCGTTGCCAACTGCGCCTTTTGCTCCCTGATATAATTCACCAGCTCCATCACCTCGTAAGCATCTTCAACCTTAAACTCACCGCTGCGGGTACGGCACAGCTTGCTCAGGTAAGCGCCATTGCCCAGCGTCCGGCCAAAATCATGCACCAGGCTACGGATGTATGTTCCTTTGCTGCATACCACCCTAAAATCAATTTCGGGCAGAGCTATGCGTGTCAGTTCAAACTCCATTACGGTAACAAAACGGGCGCGTTGCTCCACTTCTTCACCACGGCGGGCCTTTTCGTACAGGCGTTCCCCATTTATTTTTACGGCCGAGTGCGCAGGTGGGTATTGCTGTATATCGCCTACAAACTGGGCACAGTTATCCAGTATGTGTTCGGTGGTAATGTTACTGATGTCAAAAGTTTGGTCAATCTCCGTTTCCATATCATAACTTGGCGTTGTCGCGCCCAATACCATGGTGCCGGTATATTCCTTTTCGCTGGCCTGGTAACTGTCGATCTCTTTGGTCAGCTTACCTGTGCATATCAAAAGCAAGCCTGTTGCCAGAGGGTCTAAAGTACCGGCATGGCCAACCTTGAGTTTAAGCGGCTTTAGCGAGTTGCGTATTTTGCCCACCACGTCAAAACTCGTCCACCGCAGTGGTTTGTTGATAAGCAGCAATTCGCCTTCGGCAAAGTTAAAATCGCGGAATTTAGTAGGTGTGGATGTCAATTTTTTTCAGGAGCTAAAATAAAGCGCAAATATCGGGTTTAAAATTTGAATTGCATATTGGAGGTTTGATATGCTTGCATAACTCCCTTCTTGAGAAGGGGTGCGGCTGGATGCACGGTGGCGGGGATGTGTCATTTCGTCGCGCGAAGAACACACCCCTAACCCCTCTCAAGAGGGGAAATCTGACGCAGAGTACCAACAATGCGTTCCGTCCATTATCATTTTCGCAATCCAAATTTTGAAAACTTGGGTATTCTTGGGTATTTTTTAATTAAATATCGGTGTTGGATTATCAAACTCTTAACGAGAAAAGCATCGCGCTTGCAACAATATAAGCATTTTTTAGCGCATATGCAAGTTGGATTTTACCTGCGCTACTGCAAGCGACCCGTTTGCGGCCCATAAAAAAAGCCACCCACCAGGCAGCTTAAATATATCAATAATAAATCTTTCTAAATCCGAAATTGAACATTCGAAATTCGAAATCAACCAAATCCGAAATCGAAATTCCGAGATCCGAAATCAAGAGATCTGCCCCACCGCGTACAAAGCCAGCAGCACAATACCAACCACAATACGGTACCAGCCAAACAACCTGAAGCCTCTTTTTTCTAAAAAAGTAATAAAGGTTTTAATGGCCAGCAGTGCTACCACAAAAGCGATCACGTTGCCTACGGCCAAAAACTTGATCTGCTCGCCGGTAAACGTTGCCGATACATGCTTATGGTAATCCCATATTTCTTTCACCGTAGCGCCAAACATGGTAGGCACTGCTAAAAAGAACGAAAACTCAGCCGCCGCGGTGCGGGTCAATTTCTGGCTCATACCGCCAACAATAGTGGCTGCCGAGCGCGACACACCCGGCACTACAGCCAGACATTGAAAAAAGCCGACTTTTAACGCTGTAGCGTAGCTGATGTCTTCTTCCTTTTTAACCTGGGCGTTGGGGTTGTTAAACCACTTATCAACAAATAATAATATGATACCGCCTACCAATAATGAGCAGGCCACTACCAGCGGGCTTTCTAACAACAGGTCTATCTTTTTCTTAAGTAATACGCCGACAATAACCGCCGGGATTACGCCCACAACCAGTTTGTAGTAAAAATCGAGCGATTTAAAAAAACGTTTGTAATACAGCACCACTACCGATAAGATAGCGCCTAACTGGATGGCTACTTCAAAAAGCTTAACAAATTCGTCCTTACTAATGCCCATAAACGAGCTGGCAATAACCATGTGCCCTGTTGACGAGATGGGTAAAAACTCGGTTATCCCTTCAATTATCGCGAGGATAATTACGTGAAATATATTCATGATTTTGCTTCGGGTTTTTTAAATATTGCTAAAAAACCTACCACAAAGCCGCTCAGTACCAATAGCGGGGCTATCACAATTTTGGTGGAATTGTAAATATCGGTAGTACCGGTCATGGTAATAAACCCGATGATCACGAGGGCTATCGCCACAAAAAGCAGGCGGTAATTGCCTTTGTCAAAAACAAAGGCCGGGGTATGGTTGGTCGCGCTTGTTTTATCTGCCGCTGATTTTACCGGCGCGCCTTTAACGGGCTGTGCTATGACCGGCTTTTTTATTTGTTGTGCCATTATCTGTATAGATCGTAAATTTTTAAACGTAAAAACTTGCTTACCGCAAGGTAGGTGCTAAATGCCGAAATAAATATGCCGATGCCGATCACCGCTAAGAAAACGATACCAAACTCGGTATAGTTTTGCAGGATGACCAGGTCGGGTATTTGCAGGGTAACCACATAAAGGGTACCAATTAACAATATTACGGCTATCAGCCCGCCCAGCAGGCCGTGCCATATACCGTATAATAAAAAGGGTTTGCGTATAAAGCCTTTAGTGGCACCAACCAACTGCATGGATTTGATCAAAAACCGTTGCGAGTAGATGGCCAGACGGATAGTGTTGTTGATCAACGCTACCGAAACGATCAGGAAGATCCCCGCAAAACCCAGGATAATTAAACTAATGGATGCCAGTTTTTGGTTCATCGTATCCACCAGCGATGCCTGGTATTTTACTTCTTTAACTATCGGGTTTTTAAGCAGTTGTGCTTTAAATTTGGCGATGTCGGCATTATTGGCAAAATCGGCCTTCAGGTATACATCGATTGATTCGGGCAGTGGGTTATAACCTAAAAAGCTTACAAAATCTTCGCCCAGGTCTTTTTGCAGGTTACGGGCGGCCAGTTCTTTGGGTACGTATTGCGCCAGTTTAACGCTCGGGTCGGTTTCCAGTTGTTTTTGCAGTTGCAGCACATCTGGTTCGCGGGCACCGTCGTCAACAATAATATTGAGCACAATATTCTCCTTCACATAGTTCGACAGGCGGTTGGCATGTACCAGTATCAGGCCCAGCAAACCTACCATCAACAACACCATCGCGATACCAAAAACGGTAGAGATGTAGATGCTTTTGGTTTTTTTTGCTGATATACTTGGCTCAAATTCTTCCATTAGTGTCGATTAGTTCCGCGAAAATAAAAAATCCTCCCGGTAAAGGTAAAATATATTCTGTTTAAATGCACCGGTGTGGAAAGGTTGATGGGATATTTAACAAAAATTAACGCGGGGGGTGGGTGAATAGTGAGCGGTGAGTGGTGAGTGGTTAAAACTATTTGGTTTTGTTGATGGTTGTAAGATAAAACATCATCAACATGAAAACGGCAAACAACCCCGATAAACCATCACCTGCCGATACGCCATCGCACCGCCCAAACGATAACGGGCATAAAAGCGTCGTAAAAAAGCAGGATAAACAATACCATGCCAAAGAGCCCCACAAAGGCGATATCGCAAAAAAACACGAGAACGAAGAACAGCCTGTACATTCGGCTGACCATAAATAGATACCGGAGGTCGCGTATCTAAAGCTGAACAACGCCATCGTAAACTATGGCAGCGCGCTCCTGCATATTTAGTGTTAACTGGGCTACACCCGATGGGCTTATCTCCAGCAAAAATTGTTCTATTATTGTGTTCCCTTCCGGGTTTATCTCAATCTCCACATCGCCTTTTTTCTTTTGCTTAACCTTGTACTTATAGGCTGCTGTGGCATATCTGGTGCCGGTAATATCAACGGTTACCGTCGCGTAATTGTCATACTTATCCGCCGAACGGTCGTTGCCAACAAAATAAGGCAAAAATGAAATTACCGAATCCGCTTTTATTTCCAGTTTAAAGCCATCGGCCAATACCACGCTGTGGTTACCGCTTGCAGTTACGGCTTTACCCAACCCCATATCCACCCCGGTACCCGACCGAAAGGTTGCTTTCTGGGCCAAAAAAACCAGCCGTTTACCGTCGGCCATTTTTTTGATAGTATCGGCAAAATTAGATTTGGTCTGCGCCGAAGCGCTTGTCACGCCAAATAGCGCTAAAAACACTGCAAGGAGCGTTTGCTTAAAAGTAGTCATAACGTAGATAGGTTTTTGTGACGTAAACATACAAATTATCGCCGAAAAAGAGTTACTGAGTTATTAAGTTACTGAGTTATTAGGTTGTTAAGTTATTGGTATTATTTAAAAACGCTGAGGCCCGTTAACCGACCAGTTAATAACCTAATAACTCAATAACCAATAACGTACCAACCTTTCAACTTTAAAACATTCCAACCTTCAAACAATAACCTAATAACAAATAACTCAATAACCAATAACTAAATTACTATTTTCGCAGTTCAATACCCCCGAATAGCGAAATGGATTATCAATTTAAAGATATAGAGAAAAAGTGGCAGGCATTTTGGGCCGCCAACCAAACTTTTAAGGCCGACAATAATTCCTCAAAACCCAAATACTACGTGCTCGATATGTTCCCTTACCCGTCGGGCGCGGGTTTACATGTTGGCCACCCGCTGGGTTATATCGCGTCCGACATATTTTCGCGCTACAAACGCCTTAAAGGCTTTAACGTACTGCACCCCATGGGCTACGATTCGTTTGGCTTACCGGCCGAGCAATACGCCATACAAACCGGGCAGCACCCGGCCATTACTACCGAAGCTAATATTGCCACCTACCGCCGCCAGCTGGATCAGATCGGGTTTTCGTTCGACTGGGCACGCGAGGTGCGCACCAGCGAACCGGGTTATTACAAGTGGACCCAATGGATCTTTATCCAGCTGTTTAACAGCTGGTACAACAAAACTGCCGATAAAGCCCAAAGCGTTGATGATCTGGTAAAACATTTCGAGAGCCAAGGTTCGACGGGCATCAGCGCTGTGTGCGATGATGATACCGCCACCTTTACCGCTGCCGAATGGAAAGCCCTAAGCTTTGAGGCACAGCAAACCGAACTGTTAAAATACCGCCTCACCTACCTGCGCGAAAGTACCGTAAACTGGTGCCCGGCCCTGGGTACAGTGTTGGCTAACGACGAGGTAAAGGACGGCTTTAGCGAGCGCGGCGGCTATCCCGTTGAGCAAAAGAAAATGATGCAGTGGAGCATGCGCATCACCGCCTATGCCGAGCGTTTATTGCAGGGGCTTGACAACATCGACTGGCCCGACCCTTTAAAAGAAATGCAGCGCAACTGGATCGGCAAAAGCGTTGGCGCCATGGTGAAGTTTAATTTAGAAGCAGGAAGCAAGAAGCAGGAAGCAGGAAGCGAAAAAGAGGCTTCAAGCTTCAAGCCTCAAGCTTCAAGCTATATTGAAGTTTTTACCACCCGTGTTGATACCATTTTTGGTGTGACGACACTGGTTATTGCCCCCGAGCATGAACTGGTAGCAGCATTGACCACACCTGAACACAAAGCTTCGGTTGATGCTTACATCGCGCAAACCAAAAAGAAAAGCGAGTTGGACCGTATGGCCGATACCAAAACCGTGAGCGGCGCCTTTACGGGTAGTTATGTGATCAACCCGGTAAACGGCGAGCGTGTACCGATCTGGATCGCCGATTACGTATTAGCTGGCTACGGTACCGGCGCGGTAATGGGTGTGCCTTCGGGCGACCAGCGTGATTACCTGTTTTCCAAACATTTTAATTTGCCCATCATCCCCATCATCGATATCCAAAACATCGAAACCGAGGCCGACCCTACCAAAGAAGGCAAATACATCAACTCCGGTTTTATCAACGGCATGGGTTATAAGGAAGCTACACAAACCGTTATTGCCGAACTCGAAAAAATGGGCATGGGTTACGCCAAGATCAACTACCGTATGCGCGATGCCATCTTCGGCCGCCAGCGTTACTGGGGCGAACCCGTTCCGGTTTATTTTAAAGATGGCTTGCCACACCTCATCAGCGAAAGCGAACTGCCTTTGATACTACCCGAAGTAGATAAATACCTGCCCACCGAAAGCGGCGAGCCACCATTGGGCCGTGCCGAGGATTGGAAATACCGATCTTCCGAGGGGTCTTTTGAGTACGAGTTGAGTACCATGCCCGGCTGGGCAGGTTCAAGCTGGTATTGGTACCGCTATATGGATGCCAATAACGACAAAGAATTTGCTTCCGCGGAAGCGATAAAATACTGGAAAGATGTCGACCTCTACATTGGCGGCAGCGAACACGCTACCGGCCACTTGCTGTACAGCCGCTTTTGGAACAAGTTTTTAAAAGATCTGAACCTTGTAGTTGAAGAAGAGCCGTTTAAAAAGCTCATTAACCAGGGTATGATACAGGGGCGCTCAAACTTTGTGTATCGCTTAAACGATGCCGAAGGCCGCCCTACCAATACTTTTGTAAGCTATGGATTAAAAGGTCAGCATAATACATCAGCCATACATGTTGACGTGAATATCGTGGAGAACGATATCCTCGATGTAAACAAATTCAAAAAATGGCGCGATGATTTCGCTAATGCGGAATTTATACTGGAGAACGGCAAATACGTCTGTGGTGTCGAGGTCGAAAAGATGTCGAAATCCAAGTACAACGTAGTTAACCCCGACGACATCATAGAGCGCTACGGTGCCGATACCCTGCGCATGTACGAAATGTTTTTAGGCCCGCTGGAGCAAAGCAAACCCTGGAACACCAACGGCATTGAGGGTGTGTTCAAATTCCTGCGTAAATTCTGGCGTTTGTTCCATAACGATGCCTGGGAACTCAACATCAGCAATGCCGAACCAACCAAAGCCGAACTCAAATCGCTGCACAAGATCATCCGCAAGGTGGAAGAAGATATTGATCGTTTTTCGTTCAACACCTCGGTATCCAGCTTTATGATCGCCGTTAACGAACTAACCGACTTGAAATGTAATAAACGTGCTATTTTGCAGGATATGGTCATCATCCTGTCGCCATACGCGCCGCACATTTGCGAAGAACTTTGGGTAATGTTGGGTAACGCGGCAGGTACACTATCGTACGCGCCATACCCTAAATTTAACCCCGAGTACCTGATCGAGAACGAGTTTGCCTACCCGGTATCCATCAACGGAAAAACCCGTATGAACCTGAACATCGCGCTAAGCCTCGAAACTAAGGAAGTAGAAGACCTTGTACTGTCCAACGCCGACGTTCAAAAATACCTCGACGGCAAACCCCCCAAAAAGGTGATCGTGGTTAAAGGGCGCATTATCAATATAGTAGTGTAAAGAGAATAAAGATAAAAGAGCAAGGAGCAAGGACAAAAGACATTCAGCAAAATCCTTGATCTTTGCTCCTTGATTCTTTTGTCGTACTCCCATTTGCGACCGCTTACCATTAACACTTCGGCAACAAAGCTTACGCGGATAAAAAATTATTGTAAATTTTTACGTGTTTACTTGTAACAATTGGGGTAATTTTGCCTCCAATACACAAAAAAATATTTCATGAAACGTCTCTACATAATATTGGCTATCATTTGTTTTTCTGCATCGGTTAAAGCGCAGCTTGGCGGCGCACCAACTGTTGTCGGCAAAATATCTGGTAACGTTATCGATTCGCTTACCAAACAGCCATTGAGCTACGCTACTGTAGCCATTTACCGCAGCGGCGGCAAAGTACCTTTAAACGGTGTTTTAACCGATGATAAAGGGAATTTTAAACTGAACGATATGAAGATAGGCAAGTATAAAGTTTCCGTAACTTTTATCGGCTACCCTTCCAAAATAATCGACCCGGTTGTTACCACCCCCGAAAAACCCGATTTTAACCTGGGTACCATCCGCGTTGCACCATCAGGCAAAACATTGCAAGCGGTAAACATCACCAGCGCTGCTTCGGTTATCGAAACCAAGATCGATAAGATCGTGTTCAATGCCGAAAAAGATATTACCTCGGCCGGCGGTAACGCCAGCGATGTTTTGCGCAAAGTACCATTGGTATCGGTTGATATCAACGGTAACGTAAGCCTTCGCGGCGATCAAAACGTAAAGGTATTGATCAACGGCAAACCATCGGGCGCTATGGCCAATAACATTGCCGACGTGTTGAAATCCATCCCTGCCGACCAGATCAAAAACGTAGAGGTGATCACCTCACCATCGGCCAAGTACGATGCCGAAGGCTCTGCAGGTATCATCAACATCGTTACCAAACAAAGTAATATTTCGGGTATCAGTGGTTCGGTTAGCGGCGGTGTGGGTACGCGCCAAAATAACGGCAATGCCAACTTAAACATTAACCGCAACCGTTTAAGCATTACCGGCAACTTTGGCGGTAACTTTACATGGCCGCAAACAAGTGCTACCGTATCCGGTACCGATTTTGATGCCAACGATTATACACACTCCAGTTCATCAAGCCGCATTACACGCTACGGCTACCGCGGCTCGGGCGCTTTAAGCTACGACTTTAACAGTTTTAACAGCTTTAACTCTAATATTGCACTTCAACAGGGTGGCTTTAAAGCCGAGAGTAATTCGAGCAGCTTAACCAGTGTACAACCACCATCGCTGGCAGCCATTTTAACGCAGTACAACAGCATCACCAATGCCAAAACCACTTTTGGCGGCTTTGACTGGAATAACGACTATGTACACAAGTATAAAAAAGAAGGCCACCAGATCGACATAGCGGGCGAATGGAGCCATGGTATAACCGATTTTGCTTCTACCTCGCTTTACTCAACCAATCGGATACCCGACTTACGGTCGGTAAACAACGGCTCAAACAACGAATACACCATACAGGCCGATTATACCTTACCCGTAAATGACAAATTTAAACTGGAGGCCGGCGGTAAAACCATTATCAGGCGCCTCACCAGTTTGTACGATAATTATAACGGAACATCCAACAACGTGAACACTGATGCCAACCCGGATGCTTTTACCCATAACGATACCACATCTAACCACTACAACTATAACCAGAATATTTATGCCGCATACAGCGTGCTTACTTTTACGCTGCCAAAATCATATTCGTTACAAGTGGGCGCACGGGTTGAGGATACCCGGATAGATGGCGCGCCAATTACACCTACTCCGTTACTATCGCCATACAGCAATGGTTACACGGTTTTTATACCCACACTTGCGGTTTCAAAAACCATTAAAAGTTCAACTTATAAGTTAACCTATACCAAACGTATACAAAGGCCAAGCTTAACTTATTTGAACCCGTTTTTTAACCGGGCAAATCCTACGTCATGGAGCATAGGCAACCCGCAGCTGCAGCCCGAAATTTCGCAGTATGCCGAGTTTAACTACTCAACGTACATCGGTTCTTCGGTAATTAACTTATCGGCTTATTATAAATACACCAATAACTTGATTGAAGGCATTGCCTTACCATTCGTTTTGCCCGACGGTTCAAACTCAAAAAGTGTACTGCTGACCCAATACCAAAACATCGGGTCAAACCAATCCATAGGTACAAGCTTTTTTGGTGCTATAAACCCTATAAAGATACTGACCATTCGTGGCAGTGTTAACGCCTACACCTACTCACCAACGCCAACCGGGTACTACTCGGCAGTTGAGACGGATAAAAATACCTACGTATCGGTTAACGCTTTCCTGAGCGGTTCGGTTACGCTGGCTAATGGTTTTTCGGCCGAATCGTTTGTGATACTCAATACGCCTAAACACACCATACAGGGCACAACGCCGTCATTCAGCCTATGGATAATCGGCCTCAAAAAAGAGTTCTGGCATAAACAAGCCAGCCTTGGTTTAAACACTTTCGATCCGTTTACCGAGAACAAAGCATTCAACACCAAAACACAGGGGGTTAACTATACACAGTTCAGTAACACCGAGTTCCCTTTCCGCTCGTTCGGTATCTCGTTTAGCTACCACTTTGGTAAAGTAACCTTCTCCGACCCTAACGACCCGACCCAGCAAAAGAAAAAGGGTGTTAATAACGACGACTTAAAATCAGACGGCGGCAACGGTGGCCCGTCGGGAAGGTAGTACTCAGTCTGGAGTCCATAGTCGGAAAGACAATGGAATTATACAATGCCCGGCCGAAAGGCTGGGCATTTTTTGTTAAATCTCGCGCAAAGGCGCATAAGGCGCAAAGAAAAAACTTAACAGGCTTAGCGTCTTCGCGCCTCTGCGAGCAAAACTTCTTAAACCCAGGTTAAATCTTTCCGACTTCGGACTAAAAACTCAAGACTCAAGGCTCATGACTCCCGGACTCAAGACTACCCCTTCTTCACCCGTTTCAAGATCATCAAATTCTGGGCATTTTTACTAAAACCGCTAATATTGTTTTGATACATGTTAACCAGCTTATCGTAATACAACACCACTACAGGGGCCTGCTCCATTACCAGGTTATCCATTTGGCGGTATAGCTTAAACCGCTCCTCATCATTTTTGGCTGTATATGCTTTTTGAAAAAGGGCATCAAATGCGGGGTTGTTAAAGCCGGTATAATTGGGCCCGTAAGGTATTTTGTTTTTGGAGTAAAATACCGACATGTATATCTCGCCATCCGGGTAATCGGCAATCCAGGTACCGCGAAAAAAGTTAACCCCATTTTTGGATATCAGCTCACGCAGACTGGCGCCTTGAGTAACTTCAACACGGGTTTTAATGCCTACTTTGCCCAATTCGCCTTGTATGTATTCGATCAGGTCGCGCGTGGTGGTGGTGGCGCTCAGCAAAATTTCGGGCATGTTGTTGCCGTTGGGGTAACCGGCCTCGGCCAGCAGGCGGCGCGCCTTTTCGGGATCGTACCGATAACCTTGAACTTCGGTATTGTTGTAACCAGGCATACCTACAGGTATAAAGCCCGAGTACCCCGGCGTACCGATGCTATTGCGCAGGTACTTGATCATTTTTTGCTTATCGATAGCGTAGTTGATGGCCTGCCGTACTTTTTTAAACCTTAACGGCGATGGCTTTACAATGGGCAGGGTGCTATCTATCAGCATACCCAAATACTCGGTACACAAATACGGCCTGCTGATGAACTGGAACTGGCCCTGGTATTTTTTGGTGATACGCCCGGTTTTGGTCAGGATGTCATCGCGGTAGCTGCCATCAATATCATTAAAAAAGTCGAGGTTCTTTTTAATGAACTCCATAAAGGCGGTTTGCTTATCGTTGATAAAGGTGGCGCGCACGGCATCCAGATATGGCAGACGGTTACCCTGCGCGTCTTTTTCCCAGTACTTTTCATTTTTCAGCAAAACCAACACTTCGCTCTCTTTCCAATACTTAAATTTAAAGGGGCCGGTGCCAATTGGGTGCGCCCTGAAATCTTTACCATAAAACTCAACCACCTCTTTTGGCACTACAGAACAATACTGTGCGGTAAGCATGGCGAGCAAGGGTGGAAAAGGTTTGGTTAACCTGATGGTGAACGTGCTATCATTGACGGCGTTAAAAGCATCCTTACCGGTAACCTTATCGCTAAATATCCACGAACCAGATGATGCCACTTTAGGGTCTATCAATCGCGAAAAGCTGTAAACAAAATCCGATGCTACGGCTTTGCGGCCAACCCCGTTAACAAAATGCGGGTCATCATGAAAATAAACATCGTTACGCAAATGGAAGGTGTATAGTTTGCCATCGGCCGAAATGTCCCAGCTTTTGGCTACACAGGGCTGTGTATGCAAACTATCGTCAATTTGCACCAGGCCGTTAAACACCTGGTTGGTCATCCACAGTGCAAACTGGTTACGGCTAAATGCCGGATCGAGCGAGGTGAGTCCCTCGTCAAGGTTAATGTTGTAAACGGTTTTACCGGAGTTTGCCGTATCGGTACCGCACCCCATTATCTGGACAAGCAACAGGGGCAGCAAGTAATACAGCAGTTTCTTCATCCCGCTAAATATATTAATTATTGGATAAATGCGGATAGTGGCTGTTGATTATTGCACGGGATTGACGGCCCAAAACAAAAAATGTCATTTCGAGCGAGCGCAGCGACGAGAAAACTTCTGCTTCATGCTTGTCTACAGTATACTCATCTGTTCCAGAAGATTTCTCCCTCCGGTCGAAATGACAATTCTTTTAATAAGTCCTACTTAAACCTTTCCTTCAAATATTTTCCCGTATGCGAGTCCTTTTGCTTGATCAAATCTTCCGGCACACCCTCAAAAACAACCTTACCGCCATTATTACCACCTTCGGGGCCAATGTCAATTACCCAGTCGGCGCATTTGATCACGTCCATATTGTGTTCTATTACAATAATGGTATTGCCGTGCGCCAGCAGCGCCTCGAACGATTTGAGCAGTTTTTTAATATCGTGAAAATGCAGCCCCGTGGTAGGCTCGTCAAATATGAACAAGGTTTTGTGCGCGTTGTTGCCCTTTACCAGGAACGATGCCAGCTTGATACGCTGCGCCTCGCCACCCGATAAGGTGTTTGACGATTGCCCCAAATGCACATAACCCAAACCCACATCAACCAGTGGTTTTATTTTGCCGATGATCTTAGGCTCTTTGGCAAAAAAGACAAGCGCTTCGTCGATGGTCATGTTCAGCACATCGTCAACATTCTTTTCGTTATAGGTTACATCAAGCACGTGTTGTTTAAAACGTTTACCGCCACAGCTTTCGCAGGTTAAAAAAATGTCGGCCATAAACTGCATCTCAATTTTAACCTCGCCTTCGCCCTGGCAGGTATCGCAGCGGCCACCCTCTACGTTAAATGAAAAGGCCGACGGCTTTAACCCCGTGCCTTTGGCGGCGGGCTGCGCGGCGTACAGGTTACGTATCTCGTCCCAGGCCTTTACATAAGTAACCGGGTTGGAGCGCGACGAGCGCCCTATAGGGTTTTGGTCAACCAGTTCAACCTGCTCAATTTTACGGATATCCCCGTCAATGCTATCGTAACTGCCGGTTTGCTCGCCGGTATAGCTGCCCAGTGCCTTTTGCAAAGCAGGCGCAAAAATGCGTTTCACCAAACTGGTCTTACCCGAGCCCGATACCCCGGTCACCACGGTTAACACCCCTAACGGGAATTTGGCGGTCACGTTTTGCAGGTTATTTTCGCGGGCACCTTGTATCTCAATAAAATCATTCCATTTGCGCCGGTGTGCCGGGATGGCTATCTCCTCGCGCCTGCTCAGGTATTTCCCGGTAAGGCTGATGGGGTCTTTTAGTATCTCATCATACGTACCTTCAAATATCAGTTCGCCTCCGTGCGTACCGGCTTCGGGGCCAATATCTATCAGGTAATCTGCCGCCTGCATAATTTCTTCCTCGTGCTCTACTATGATCACCGTATTACCCACATCGCGCAGCGATTTTAGCACGCTGATCAGCTTTTGTGTATCGCGCGGGTGCAGGCCAATGCTCGGCTCGTCAAGCACATAGATCGACCCTACCAAACTGCTGCCTAATGAGGTAGCCAGGTTAATCCGTTGCGACTCACCTCCCGAAAGGGTATTTGATAAGCGGTTCAGCGTTAAATATCCTAAACCCACATCGTTTAAAAAACTCAGGCGGTTCACAATTTCGAGCAACAGGCGTTTGGCTATCTTCTCGTCGTGCGCGTCTAATTTCAGGTCACGGAAAAACTCAAAAGCTTTATCCAGCGGCATCAGCACCACATCGGTAATTGACTGGCCTGCTATTTTTACGTACGATGCATCCTTGCGCAGGCGGCTGCCTTTACACTCGGGGCAATTGGTTTTGCCACGATAGCGCGATAAAATAACGCGGTACTGTATTTTATAGGTTTGTTCTTCAAGTTCTTTAAAAAACTCGTCAAGGCCTCTGAAATATTTGTTGCCCGTCCACAGCAGTTTTTGCTGTTGTTCGGTCAGTTGGTTGTATTGCCGATGTATCGGAAAATCGAACTTCAACGAATTTTGCACCAGCTTATCGTTCCATTCGCGAAGCTTTTCCCCGCGCCAGGGGGCAATAGCGCCCTCGTAAATAGTTTTGCTTTTATCGGGGATAACCAGGTCCTCGTCAATACCGATAACTTTACCATAACCCTCGCAACGCTTGCAGGCACCATAAGGGTTATTAAAGCTAAAAAAGTTGGAGGTTGGTTCTTCAAAACGCATACCGTCCAGCTCAAAGCGGTCGCAAAAAAAGCGTTCTTCTTCACCCGCGTCAGTGGTATATCGTACAAAGCAATCGCCTTTGCCCTCAAAAAAGGCGGTCTGTGCCGAATCGGCCACACGGCTTAGCGTTTCGTCTTCGTTATTTTTGGTGATCCGGTCAACCACTATCCTGATCTGCCCGTCACCCTCCAGCGATTCATCATTGATCGAGCCATCTTCCAGTAAATTCTCTATCCGCGAAAGCGTACCCAGGTATTCCACGCGCACAAAGCCTTTTTGCATTAGCACGGCCAATTCTTCTTTGGCGCTGCGGTTATTATGCGGGTGCAGCGGACATAAAATGGTAACCGTGGTATCATCAGCTAAACCGCTTACAAAGTTTACCACATCGGTAACGGTATCCTTTTTTACCACATTACCCGATATCGGCGATATGGTTTTGCCTATGCGGCTGAACAGCAGTTTTAAATAATCGTATATCTCGGTAGAGGTACCAACAGTTGAGCGGGGGTTTGAGGTAATTACTTTTTGTTCGATGGCGATGGCGGGTGCGATGCCTTTGATATAGTCAACATCGGGCTTATTCATACGGCCTAAAAACTGGCGCGCGTAGGCCGAAAGGCTCTCTACATACCTGCGTTGCCCCTCGGCATAAAGCGTATCGAATGCCAGTGATGATTTGCCCGAACCCGACATGCCCGTTATGACCACCAGCTTATTTTTGGGGATGGCCACGTCCATATTTTTGAGGTTGTGTACCCTTGCGCCTTTGATGAGGATATATCTCTGCGAATCTACCGCGGTATCTTTATTCATTTTTTTGTAAAAAATTGGGGCTGTTTGCTTTATAAGAAAAATTAAATTCTTAAATTTATAACAGGCTACAAAAATATAGCTTTATTTAACCAATTAAACCAGATTAAAATTTAAATTTTGCTTTTTGACAAAATTATTATTTCATTTGGGTATTAAACTATTTTTAAAGCAGAGGTCATATAGAAGCAACTATACTTAAAAGATAAACGTATATTAATTTAGTGATTTAAGTAGTTATGTCTATGGATTTTCAATCGAAGAGTGACCAGGATCTTATCCATCTGTATATTGCCGGTAACGAGGGCGGTTTACAGGAACTTATACGCCGTTACCAATCTAAAATTTACACCTCCATTTATTTGCTTGTTAAGGACGAATACCTTGCCGAAGATATCTTTCAGGATGCCTTTATCAAAGTGATCAACACTTTAAAAGCAGGCCGCTATAACGAAGAAGGCAAGTTTTTACCCTGGGTTATCAGGATTGCCCACAATTTGGTGATCGACCATTTCCGTAAAGAAAAACGCACCCCGGTAATTAACAACGGCGACGACTTTGACATTTTTGAAGTATTAGGCCGTTACGATGAAAGCATTGAAGACCGCCTGGTACGCGAGCAAACCCATAAAGACCTTAAAGCGTTGATACAACTGCTGCCATCGGAGCAAAAGGAAGTATTGATAATGCGCCACTACGGCGATATGAGCTTTAAAGAAATTGCCGATATTACCGAAGTAAGCATTAACACCGCGCTGGGCCGTATGCGCTACGCCCTCAACAACCTGCGCAAAATGATGCAGAACAAAGAACTTACCCTAAAAAACTGATCCGGCCACGCAGCCGTAACGTTATACTTCCCCGAAAACCATGCTTATATCTGCATAGTTTCCGGGGATTTTTTTTACTCTGTTAAATTATTTTTCATCTAAATTTCATTTTTGTATACCTAAATGAAATTTTTTGCGTTTGTAAAAACAGCCCTCCCGTGCATTTCTGCAAGCTTTTTTACTTCATAATAAACGAAGATGAAATTTAGATGAAAAAAAAGTGAAAATTGTAAAATAAATTAAAAAGCTTTGCGTTTAAGTACCATATTAACTAACAGCGAAGCTTATGATCGAACTATTTACAAACAATTTAAATTCACCTGTAATCAGTAACGAGATGAAGGAAGCCGATGCTATACAAAACGTTGGGACAGACGAGATATTGTTTTACAACGCCATACGTGCCGATCTGGATGAGATACAATTAAGGCCCAAAACCGAAACTGTAAACCGCATACTTCATTACTCAAAAAACTACGCCGGGTAAGTATAATAAGGGTGATTTAAAAACCGCCTTTATTATATTTGCACATGCTCAAAACCGAACGTTACCGGCACTTTGTCGATTATTTTACCACGCACCAGCCTACCCCTGTAACCGAGCTGCATTATGGTAACCCTTTTGAATTACTGGTAGCCGTTATCCTGTCGGCGCAATGCACCGATAAGCGCATTAACCAGGTTACACCCGCGCTTTTTAAACAGTTCCCTACGCCTCAATTATTAGCCGCATCGACACCCGATGAGGTTTTTACTTATATCCGCAGTGTGAGCTATCCTAACAATAAGGCCAAGCATTTGGTAGGCATGGCCCAAATGCTGGTAAATGATTTTGGTGGCGAGGTACCCGCTGATATTGATAACCTGCAAAAAATGCCGGGCGTTGGCCGCAAAACCGCCAATGTTATAGCTTCGGTTATTTACGATGCACCGGCCATGGCTGTGGACACGCATGTGTTCCGTGTTTCAAACCGCATCGGCTTAACCACCAAAGCCACTACCCCATTAGCTACCGAAAAGCAACTGGTTAAATATTTACCGCAGGAGGTTATTGGCATAGCGCACCACTGGCTTATTTTGCATGGCCGCTATATTTGCGTGGCCCGCAGCCCCAAATGCGAGATTTGCCCCCTTACCTGGTTTTGCAAATATTATGAAAGTACGCATACCGAAGCCTACCTGCAAAAGGCCGAGGTAGCTGAGAAAAAGAAAGTAGAACAGGCTACCAAAAAGCGGAAATTAGATGGCATTGCCAGGGAGCTTAAAAAGCGTAGTGTGGATAAGAATATTTGATTTGAACAGTTAGGTTACCTATGTTTACCGAACAAAACCTATTTCATAGATGAGCAAAAAATGGACGATATTGATATGCGTTTTGCTGTTAATTTTAGTCCTTTTTGCATTATTGGATATATATGTAGGTTATATCTTCACTATTAAAAAATAAATTACCAAAAAAATTAGTATGTACTAAATATATTAGTATATTTGTTCCTCAATAAATTAAGAGCATGAGCAGTGTAGAAAAATTAAAAGCATTACAGCTAACCTTAGATAAGCTGGAGAAATCATACGGTAAAGGCACCATTATGAAACTGGGCGATACCGCCATTGAACCCATCGAAGTAATTTCGACAGGGTCGTTAGGTTTGGATATCGCTTTAGGCGTAGGTGGTTTGCCTAAAGGCCGTGTGATAGAAGTGTACGGACCTGAGTCGTCGGGTAAAACAACTTTGGCTATCCATGCCATTGCCGAGTCGCAAAAAAAGGGCGGTATTGCCGCTTTTATTGATGCGGAGCACGCTTTTGATAAATACTACGCTCAAAAATTAGGTGTAGATGTGGAGAACCTGCTGATATCGCAACCGGATAACGGCGAGCAGGCTTTGGAGATAGCCGATAACCTGATCCGCTCGGGCGCGATAGATATTATTGTGATCGACTCGGTAGCAGCGCTGGTACCTAAAAGCGAGATCGAAGGCGAAATGGGCGATTCAAAAATGGGGCTTCAAGCTCGCTTAATGTCGCAGGCTTTGCGTAAGCTTACGGGCACTATTGCAAAAACCGGCTGTTGCTGCATATTTATCAACCAACTGCGCGAAAAAATTGGCGTAATGTTTGGTAACCCCGAAACTACTACCGGTGGTAATGCTTTAAAGTTTTATGCTTCGGTACGTTTGGATATCCGCCGCATATCGCAGATCAAAGATACCGACGAAGTATCGGGTAACCGGGTTAAAGTAAAGATCGTTAAAAATAAGGTGGCGCCGCCGTTCCGTATAGCCGAATTCGACATTATGTTTGGCGAAGGTATATCCAAAGCAGGTGAGATCATTGACCTGGGGGTTGAGTACGAGATCATCAAAAAAGCTGGTTCGTGGTTTAGCTACGGCGAAACCCGTTTGGGCCAGGGCCGCGATGCCGTAAAACAATTGATATTGGATAATCCTGAGTTGGCCGAAGAGTTGGAAAACAGGATAAAAGAAGTGGTAACGGGCGAGAGCATGGAAAAAGTATAACCACAAATATCATATCCTCATAAAAATGTCATTTCGGGCAGCCATTAAGCCAACCGGGATGGCATTTTTTTCGTTTCTATCATTTTGTAGCGGCTAAAACATAACTTTGGATTTTTGCCGTTATACAAGTATATTACCATTGTAAAAACATAGATCCGGGTATTGAAAACACTTTTACTTTTCCTGTTTTTGATCGTATTTTCTGTAACGGCTTTTGCACAGGCACCGGTTAATGATTCTATCCAAAATGCTGTCAACCTTACGTTAACCTCAAATTACTGCTCGGCCGATGCGCAATATACTACCGTTAACGCCACATTTGCCGAAGCAGGGTTGCCGCCCAACTGGGGCTCAGAGGGCAAGGATGTGTGGTTTAGCTTTGTGGCTACACAAACCGACGTAAACATAACGGTAACAGGTAACAGTACGGGGGGCGGCAGTACCGGGGGTACGCTGATAAACCCGCTTATTGCATTATACACCACTACCGATCCAACCTTTAACAATAAGAACATTATAGTTGGCAACCTGTTAAAAGGCTCGTCCATAACCAGCTTTTACAAGGGCGGTTTAAGTGTGGGGCAGCTTTACTACATCCGTGTAAGCGCCGAAAATAATGCCACAGGCACATTCAGGATATGTATTGACAATTATACACCGCCAGTAGCACCGGGGCAGGATTGCGGCACGGCTTCGTTTTTATGCGGTAAGCAATCGTTCACCCAAACCAACGTGGTAGGTTTAGGCGCCAACGGTAATGAGTCGGCGGGTACCTGTTTGGCCGGTTCAGAATCTAACACAGCATGGTACAAATGGCAGGCCGCCGATAACGGTACACTTACATTTGTCATTACACCAACCGTAAATACCGACGATATTGACTGGGTGTTATACGACCTGGGGACCACCAACAACTGTAACATATCAGCATCAAATGCTATCAGGTGTGCTGCGGGGCATGGGGTTGACAACTCCACCTGCCCTACCGAGCCCTTGTATTATAAAACAGGACTATCACTTACCGAAACCGACCTGAGCGAGGCCGGCGGCTGCGGGCAGGGCCAAAATGGTTTTGTACGGTACGTTGATATGATACAAGGCCATTACTACGGCCTGCTGATCAATAATTTCACAAGCGGCAATAACGGGTTTACCATGTCGTTCGGCGGCACCGGTCAGTTTGTAGGGCCAAAGGCAGCTTTTACAGTGATAGATACGGCACCATGTGTTGCCGGGCGCCCCTTTGTTTTCACGAGCCAGTCGAGCAATTACAGCTCATACATCTGGAACTTTGGGCAGGGCGCTACCCCGGCAGGCTCATCGGGCGCGGTTGCCGCACCTGTAACGGTAACCTACAGCACCCCTGGTGTAAAAACCGCGGTACTGCTGGTAAGTACCGGGCAGGGCTGCTCTGTAATAGCCGATACTACCTTTACGGTCGGCAATAAGCCCCCCAAGCCAACAGTTACGCCCCTAAAGTCGAGCTATTGTTTGCAGGATACCATGGTATTAAGCACCCCTGTGCAAACAGGGTACACCTACCAGTGGCTGGGGCCAAACAATTTTAGCAGTACCAGCAGCACGGTAAAGGTACCTTTGACCAATTATAACATGACGGGCGCTTACTATGTAACTGTTACACAATACGGATGCACAAGTGATACGGCACAGGTTGTGTTGCCTGTTATCGGTAAAAAACCAGTACTCGATTTTACCATTACCCCCAATAACCTGTGTACCCCGCAACAAAGCTTCAACATCACCAACAACTCTACCGATTATACCAGCCTGCAATGGGACTATGGCTCGGGTGCAAATGCCCCCACTACGGTAAACGCCAACACCCAGAATATCACCTATAGCACTTACGGGCAAAAAACCATTACCTTAACAGCGACAGGTGGTCAGGGCTGTGTTACGGTGCTATCCAAAACCCTAACTGTGCCCCTAAAACCTGCGGTACCTACAATTACACCAAATAATTCTAAGTATTGCGTTGGCGATGTGATGACCCTGAGCACACCAGTGCAAGCCAACACCACCTACGCCTGGACGGGGCCAAACGGGTTTACGGCCAGCACGGCAACTGTTAGTGTGCCTGTCACCAATACGGCTGTTGCAGGTACATATTCACTGGTTATTACCCAGGGCCTGTGCTCAAGCGACCCGGCCACCATCACCATTGCCTCATCACAAATTATACCAATACCCGTAGCATCTTTTACGGCTTCGCCAAGCATTCCATCAGGCACACTGGCCGTGCCAACATCGGTAACGTTTACCAATACCTCAACCCTGGCCGATAGTTATTTATGGGATTTTGGCGATGGCACAACGTCGACGGTTCAAAGTCCCGTGCATGTGTACCAATCCAAAGGCGATTTTACGGTAAGCCTTACCGCTTACAGCCAGGGGCAATGTTCCAACACGGTCGCCAAAGGCAAACTGATACTACGCTACATTGTCACCATTTTTATCCCCAACACTTTTACACCAAACGAAGACGCCATAAACGATGTTTTTGCGGTTAAGATAACCAACATTAAAACCTATCATCTGCAGATCTTCAACCGGCTTGGCGCGAAGCTCTACGACGCACTTGATATCAACAGCAGCTGGACAGGCTTGTACAATGGGAAGCCCGTTCCGGTTGGTACCTATTATTATGTTATTGATGCGATTACCCTGAATGATGACAAGCTAAAGGAGTCGGGCTGGGTAACGGTCTTACGTTAGCCCGCGTCAACATCAATACCTATTTGTTTGAGCAGTATCGAAGCATTGAATGTTTTACATTCGCCGTGCTTGATCTTATAATCAAACAGCATTTCGCCGTCGACTACCTGAATGTCGAAGTAAAAATTGCGCACGTAATCCGGATATTTTTGTTCCAACTGTGCTATTTGTAGGTCGTGCGTGGCTACCAGCCCAACGCCTTTTTTTTTGATGAGCTGTTCGATCACCGCTTTTGACCCTTTGTATTTGTCGACAGAGTTAGTGCCTCGCAGCATCTCGTCGATCAAAAAATATACCTTTTGCTCGCCGTTAACGGCATTGAGCAGCATTTGCAGGCGGTCAAGTTCCGCTTTAAAGGTCGAGGTGCTTTCGTTGAGCGAATCTTTGATGCGCATATAGCTGATGATGGTGATGACCGACACTTGCATACTTTTGGCGCATACCGGCGCGCCGCACAGGGCCATTACGGTATTGATGCCCAGCGTGCGCAAAAAAGTGCTTTTACCGGCCATGTTCGAGCCGGTAATGATATCGATGTGAAATCCATCGTTCAATTCAAAATCGTTATCAACACGGCTTGAAGCATTGATAAGCGGGTGCGCTATGCTTTGCGCGGATAAGGTATAGCCGTCGCCATCCGCTATCTGCGGGAACGCCCATGCAGGATAATTTGCCGCAAGGCTGGTTAAGCCGATAAGCGCTTCAAACTCGCCAACGGCCTGGAAAGCTGTCTCCAAATTTTCGTGATTGGCACGCTTCCAGTTTTCAATAGCGATGATCTGCTTCACATTCCAAACAAACAGGGCGTTGAGTATAATGCCCATCAACAAGTTCATGCGGGCATTAAGGTTATTGATGAGCCTGGATAAGGCCCTGATCCTGGTAGAAACAGCTACGCCTTGCTGGTTTTTTACCCTATCGGCAACAGCCTGGCAATACCCCGATGTAAATTCTTCGAGTTCAACATACTCAAAAACCTTCGCGAAAGCGCGTAGTTCTTTGCCAATTTTGCCTGCCAGCAGGTCAACCTTATCAACCTGGCTGCCATGGCTTGCGGCAAGGCGCAGGTTTAGCGCAACCAGCGCGGCGGCCACGTAAATAGCATTATAATAAAACGCTGAAGCAGCAAAGCTTGCCAGCACCAGCCACGGCGCGAACAGGATATAGGCAGTCAAAAGCTTTTCGTCTTTGATGATAACCGGCAGGCGCAGGTAAGCAAACAGGCGTTTTAGCTGGTCTTTGTCCTGCTTAAGTGCGAACAACAGGTCGGCCTGGAAGTTTAAGCGCCAATCGGTTTTGGAAGCTAACTCCTGTACGGCTTGCTGACGGTTTAGGATAGTTTGCTTTTGCGATGGCGCGTTGAGCCATTCGGCAAGTTTAGCAATACCTAAAGTGGTTGCTGCCCGGTTCACTAAATTGAACAGCGAAGCCGACCCGTAGATATCCAGGTCCGACGTATAGTAATGCTTTTCGTCCGCGAAAGCTGCACCGTTGTCATAAATATTACCACGGCTAATTATGCTGCTTATTTCGTTTTGATTGACCGCGACCAGGTTTTTGTAGAAGGCCAGTTGCACTTCGTGGCGGTTTTGTTTGTTCACCAGCCAGCCAAAAACCAAAGCAAATATCAATATTGAGGCGATAAGCAGTTCGTAGTCAACAATTGTGGCCGCAACAACTATTGTGATTAGCAATACAACAAAAGCACCCAACCGGCTAAGCGAGTATACATCAACCTGTTGCTTGTAATAGTCGGCTTGGCGCTGAGCATCCTGTGCGCGTTGGTTATACTGGTTTATAATATCCTGGTCCATATAAAGGCAAATTACCTGAAAATTGGTCACTTGTTGGCAAATATTCGTTCTTTTGTTGCTATCATGAAGATCACCTTGCTCAGCATTGGCAAAACCGAGGACAGCTACTTACGCGATGGTATCGACAAGTACCTGTCGCGCCTCAAACATTACATCCGCTTTGAGGTGACCGAAATACCCGAACTAAAGAACACCAAAGCCCTGAGCGAGCAGCAGCAAAAGGTTAAGGAAGCCGAGCTGATCTTCAAAAACACAGCTACTACCGACCATATTATTTTGCTTGACGAGAACGGCCAGGAACTCACATCGGTTGCCTTTGCCCAACTCCTCAACAAAAAGATGACGGCCTCGGTACAAAACCTGGTATTCGTCATCGGCGGGCCTTACGGGTTCGACGAGAGTGTTTACAAACGCGCTAACGATAAACTGTCCCTTTCGCAAATGACGTTTTCGCACCAAATGGTGCGCTTGTTTTTCGTTGAGCAGGTGTACCGGGCGTTTACCATTTTGAAAGGCGAGCCCTATCACCATCAATAACGTTACCAAGGTTTAGTACATAAATATTCGGCAATTTACCGCCCAAAGCTGTACCTTTGCACCATGGGACACGATCACAACCACAGTCATAGTCACGGGCATCACCACCACGATCACGCGCCAAAAATTGACCACATCAATATCGCGTTCGTAATTGGCATCATACTCAATTCGGCCTTCGTTATTATCGAGGTCATAACGGGTATTATAACCCATTCGCTATCGCTGCTGACCGATGCCGGGCATAACCTGAGCGATGTAGCCGCATTGGCTTTAGCGCTTTTGGCTTTCAAACTGACTAAAGTTGCCTCAAACCAGCAATATACTTACGGCTACAAAAGTTCGACCATAATTGTATCGTTGCTCAATGCTTTTGTGCTGATAGTTGGTATCGGTTTTATAGTTTACGAAGCGGTTATGCGCTTTATAAACCCCGCGCCAAGCATTGCCGGCGACACCATTGCCTGGGTCGCGTTTATAGGTATAGGCGTTAACGCGGTAACGGCGTGGTTATTTACCCGAGATAAAGACGGCAAAAAAGACCTCAACGTAAAAGGCGCATATATCCACATGGCGGTTGATGCGATTGTGTCATTAGGTGTAGTTATATCTGGCATTGTTATTTACTTCACGCATTTGTACTGGATAGATAGTGTGGTGAGCCTCATCATAGCGGTTGTTATTTTAAGGGGTACCTGGAGCCTTTTGCAGGACAGCCTGCGCCTGGCGATGGACGGCGTACCAAAAGAAATGGACCTGGAAAAAGTCAAAGCCGAACTGATGAAAGTAAAGGGCGTACTTGACGTACACCACATCCACGTTTGGGCTTTGAGCACCACCGAGAACGCCTTGACTGCCCACCTGGTTATTAGTGAAGACCAGCTATCCTCGTTCGATAACATGAAGCACGACCTGCGCCACCGCCTGGAACACCTCGAGATCAGCCACAGCACCTTTGAACCCGAACTAAGCAGCGTTAAGTGCGAGCAGGTGGAGTGCTAAGTTAGTTTTATTCCCTCCCACGGGGAGGGGCGCGCTGGCCTGTGTAGTGGCAGGGAGGGGTTAAACTATGCTATTCAATAAACCACGGTCAAACCCTTCCGGTAATTTTGTATCAGGATTTTCCTTTACAATTGTCAGTATTTTATGTTCCAAAGCCCGTAGCACATTTAGCATATCATTTTTCACTTCAGCTTCAGTAAACCGTATAAACTTTACCCCTAAACTTTCCAACTTCAATTGTCTTTTCTCGTCTTTCGCAAATGCTTCTTCGTTACCATGCGACATTCCATCAATTTCTATAGCGAGCATCAATTCCTTACAGTAAAAATCGACTATGTAGTTGTCGAGGCATCTTTGACGATCAAAATCGAAACCCCAGAATTGGTCTAACTTCAATTCATTCCAGAGCAGTACTTCACCAAACGTCATTTCCTTACGGAGTTTGCGGGCTAATGTCTTCAGGTTTGGATTGTATGGAATAAATTTCGACATCTCGTATAAACCCCTCCCTACCCTCCCTTGGGAGGGAATTATCATCTGTTTTACTCTATAAAGGTATATTCCCGTGCTTCTTCCTCGGGTTGTTCACCACCTTGTTTTCGAGCATCTTGAATGCTTGTATCAGCTTGGCGCGGGTATCGGCGGGTTCGATCACCTCGTCAATAAAGCCGCGTTCGGCAGCACGGTACGGGTTGGCGAAGATATCGGCATAGGTTTGCTCCATTTCTTTCCATTTGGCTTCGGGGTCTGGCGCTGAGGATATCTCGCGTTTGAAGATGATCTCGGCAGCACCTTTGGCACCCATTACGGCTATTTCGGCACTTGGCCAGGCGTAGTTCATATCGGCACCTATGTGTTTGGAGTTCATTACATCGTAAGCACCGCCGTATGCTTTGCGGGTAATCACCGTAACACGCGGAACCGTTGCCTCGCAAAAGGCGTAAAGCAATTTGGCCCCGTTGGTTATAATGCCGTGCCATTCCTGGTCGGTGCCCGGTAAAAAGCCCGGAACATCTTCAAACACCAGTAAAGGAATGTTGAAGCTATCGCAAAAGCGGATAAACCTGGCCCCTTTTTTGGAAGAGTTGATATCCAGAACGCCGGCCAAAAAAGCAGGTTGATTGGCTACAATACCAATGCTGCGCCCGGCCAATCGCGCAAAGCCAACTACTATATTCTCGGCATATTCCTTATGTACCTCTAAAAACGAGCCTTCGTCTATCACCTCGTCAATAACCTCGCGAATGTCATACGGTTGCGATACATTTTCTGGTAAGATGCTGTTCAGCTTTGCCCGCTTTTCGTCAGCCGCTTCGTAAGGCAATGCGGGTGCTTTTTCTTCGCAATTTTGCGGCATATAGCTTAGCAGCTGCTTGATGTGTTGGATAGCCCCTATCTCGTTAGCGCAGGCAAAATGCGTTACGCCCGACTTGCTGGCATGGGTCATGGCGCCGCCCAGTTCTTCGCTGGTCACTATCTCGTGGGTAACGGTTTTTACCACGTTGGGCCCGGTCACAAACATATACGAGGTATGCTCCACCATCAAAATAAAGTCGGTAATGGCGGGGGAGTATACCGCACCGCCCGCGCACGGACCCATCACAGCCGATATTTGCGGCACTACGCCGCTGGCCATGGTATTACGGTAAAATATATCGGCGTAACCACCTAAGGATACTACGCCTTCCTGGATGCGCGCGCCACCCGAATCGTTCAACCCGATAACCGGTGCGCCGTTCTTCATGGCCAGGTCCATTATTTTGCATATTTTTTCGGCGTGGGTTTCTGAGAGCGAACCGCCAAAAACGGTAAAGTCCTGCGAGAACACGTACACCAGTTTACCGTTCACCGTACCGTAACCGGTAACCACGCCATCGCCGGGGTACTTCTCTTTCTCCATCCCGAAATCGGTCGACCGGTGTGCCACCAGCATCCCGATCTCCTGGAACGATCCTTCATCCAGTAAAAAATGTAAGCGCTCGCGCGCCGTTAGTTTTCCTTTTTTGTGCTGACTATCTATACGGGCCTGGCCGCCGCCTAAATGCGCCTGCTCTTGTTTTTGTCTAAGGGTATCCAATTTTTTGTCCACGCGGAGGGGTTTATTTTTGTTAGTGGGGTTAAAAATAGCAATTATATAACACATGTTGAATAGCCGCAGGCAATAAGTTATCGGGTAAATTGTATAAATTTGCGGCGTATCTTACAATCACAACCACCTATGTGCGCTATACCCGACGAAGGCTTACCATCCGACATGCAACTATACCAGCAACTGCTGGCAGGCAACAAAACCTTTGTTAAGGAGACCGTTGAACGCGACCCTTTGTATTTCGAAAAACTATCCAAAGGCCAAACACCGCCTGTTTTGTGGATCGGCTGCGCCGATAGCCGCGTACCGGCCAACCAGATAACCCATACCCAGCCGGGCGAAATATTTGTACACCGTAACATTGCCAATGTGGTAGTGCATTCGGATATGAACATGCTTTCGGTGCTGGATTACGCGGTCAATATCCTCGAGGTGCAGCACGTCATTGTTTGCGGGCATTATGGCTGCGGTGGTGTTATAGCGGCTTTGGGTAACGACGAGAACGGCATTGTTGACAACTGGCTGCGCCACATCAAGGATGTGTACCGCCTGCACGCTGCCGAACTAAACGCCATTACCGACCAAAAGCAAAAAACCGACCGCCTGGTTGAACTGAACGTTATAGAGAACGTAAATAACCTCACCGCCACCTCCATCGTACAAAAAGCCTGGAAAAACGGCAAAACGTTAAGCGTACACGGCTGGGTTTACACCCTCAATACTGGCTACATCAAGGACCTCAAAGTAAGCGCCAGCAACAACCACCATATCGACGCGGTGTTCAAGTTCAAGTAAAAAAGGTGAATATCCCAAAGCCCGCGTTAGGGATCGCAGCGGAAAGCCCGGAATGAGCTTCTATCGGCGAATGAGGACTTGTAGCATAGAGCCCGGGCCGCAGGCAACGCCCAAATTTAGAAACTATGCTTGTCTGCGAGATTGTATCAGATTACTAAGCAAATTTTTCTGTCTTATAACCTTCTCCCAAAACTAAAACGCTATACTTTCCTCTTCAATATATTCTAAAATAAAAAGAGGGGACCTAAATCCCCTCTTCTCTAATATTCAATTCGAAGCCTTATTTTACTTCTTCAAAGTCAACATCGGTAACGGCATCACCGGCTGCACCATGTGGCGCGCCTTCGGCATGTTCGGCACCTGGTTGTGGCTGGCCACCTTCGGCAGATGCTTTGTACATATCCTCTGATGCTGCCTGCCACGAAGCTTCCAGTTCTGCCTGGGCAACTTCAATGTCGGCTAAGTTTTTGGCACTGTAGGCAGCTTTCAATTTCTCTAAGCCGCTTTCGATAGGTGCTTTTTTATCAGCAGGTATCTTATCGCCGTACTCTTTCAGTTGTTTCTCTGTCGAGAAGATCAGCGCGTCGGCAGCGTTCAGTTTTTCAACTTCTTCTTTTGCCTTTTTGTCAGCGTCGGCATTAGCTTCTGCTTCGTCTTTCATGCGTTTGATCTCAGCGTCGGTTAAGCCCGATGAAGCCTCGATACGGATCTTTTGCTCTTTACCGGTAGCTTTGTCTTTAGCGGCAACGTGTAATATACCGTTGGCGTCAATATCAAAAGTTACTTCAATTTGCGGTACGCCGCGCGGTGCCGGTGGTATACCATCTAAGTGGAAACGGCCAATTGTACGGTTTTGAGCCGCCATTGGGCGCTCGCCCTGTAAAATGTGAATCTCTACCGATGGCTGACTGTCAGACGCGGTTGAGAATGTTTCCGATTTTTTAGAAGGGATGGTGGTGTTCGATTCGATCAGTTTGGTCATTACACCGCCCATGGTTTCGATACCCAATGATAACGGAGTAACATCTAACAACAACACATCTTTCACTTCGCCGGTCAATACACCGCCTTGTATGGCAGCGCCAATGGCTACAACCTCATCAGGGTTAACACCTTTTGATGGCGATTTGCCAAAGAATTTTTCTACAGCTTCCTGTATCGCAGGGATACGGGTTGAACCACCAACCAAAATAATCTCGTCGATATCCGAAGTTGACAGACCAGCGTTTTTCAACGCGGTTTTGCAAGGCTCAATGGTACGTTTGATCAGGCTATCGGCCAGTTGCTCAAATTTTGCACGGGTTAAAGTCTTAACTAAGTGCTTTGGCATACCGTCAACAGCGGTGATGTATGGCAGGTTGATCTCGGTTTGTGCCGAGCTTGATAATTCAACTTTAGCTTTTTCAGCCGATTCTTTTAAACGTTGCAGGGCCATCGGGTCGCGGCGCAGGTCAAAACCTTCGTCGCTTTTAAACTCGTCGGCCATCCAGTCAATAATAACCTGGTCAAAGTCGTCACCACCAAGGTGTGTATCACCGTCGGTCGATTTTACTTCGAACACGCCATCACCCAATTCCAAAACCGAAACGTCGTGTGTACCGCCACCGCAGTCAAACACAACAATTTTCATGTCTTTGTGAGCTTTGTCCAAACCGTAAGCCAAAGCAGCGGCGGTAGGCTCGTTGATGATACGGCGAACTTTTAACCCTGCGATCTCGCCGGCTTCTTTAGTGGCCTGGCGTTGTGCATCGTTAAAGTATGCAGGCACGGTAATAACCGCTTCGGTTACTTCCTGTCCCAAAAAGTCTTCGGCAGTTTTCTTCATTTTCTGAAGTATCATCGCCGAGATTTCTTGCGGGGTATATTTGCGGTCGTCAATTTCAACACGCGGGGTGTTGTTATCGCCCTTTACTACTTTGTAGGGAACGCGGGCGGCTTCTTTAGTAACCTCGTTAAACTGGTTACCCATAAAACGCTTGATAGAAGAGATAGTTTTTGTTG